>Ga0207105_1215_pt2 | contig 13282 bp, 11 predicted proteins | sample Alteio_BWMinHeat_77_FD_153569 | JGI IMG/M metagenome (GOLD analysis project Ga0207105, IMG submission 153569) | Enriched cells from forest soil in Barre Woods Harvard Forest LTER site, Petersham, Massachusetts, United States -... | ecosystem: Environmental > Terrestrial > Soil > Temperate forest >... | reverse complement strand
CGGGGGAGGGCGTACGATCGGGGGCTGCAGGCGGATCAACAGCCGCCGGCGCTGCTGGATTCAGCAGACTGAGACACGCGATTGCAGCGAGTGATCGTTCAAAAACAGTCCGTCGATTCGTGACACTCACTTGTTTCTCCGATTCGGTCGCAGCCACATATTGGAAGCGCCCGCCAACCGGGCGCGCAGGGAGGCTTGCTCATCTGAACCCCGGGCGGATTGGAAAGTTTCTGGGTGCAACCGGGGAATTGAGCTATTCTGGGGTGCGCATCTTCCCTCTGCGTGGTTAGACGTTTCGCTGTCCAGCGTGATGACGGTATGCCTCCGGAACTCCAAAGGAGAAGGATCGATGAAACCCACGTTTTGCGCTTTCCTGTTTGTAGCCGCCCTCTGTCTCAACAACGTGACCGCAGCGGCTGTTCTCTCACCCGCGCAGAGCGGGGGAAAGACTGCGACCCGTGCTCCGGAAATCAAATATGAGCGCTACAAGCTCGCCAACGGGCTCGAGGTCCTGCTGCACGAGGATCACAAGCTGCCCATCGTCGCCGTGGATATCTGGTATCACGTGGGACCTGTCAAAGAGCGCGCGGGAAGGACCGGCTTCGCGCACCTGTTCTAGCACATGATGTTCGAGGGGTCAAAGCATGTAACCGGAAAGGATGCTGACAAATATATCGAGGGAGCGGGTGGAACGGATTACAACGGAACGACCTCGTTTGACCGCACCAACTATTTCGAGACGGTTCCTTCCAATCAACTGGAAGTGATCTTATGGCTGGAAAGCGACCGGATGGGTTTCCTTTTGGACGGGCTGGACCGGGTGAAGCTGGCCAATCAGCGCGATGTGGTCCGGAATGAGCGGCGCCAGTCGACTGAGGGCCGGCCTTACGGCATTGTGAATGAAGAGGTCTTTCACCAGTTGTTTCCGAAGACGCACCCGTACTACGCCGCGGTAATCGGGTCCCATGCGGACGTGGAAGCGGCGCGGCTGGCGGATGTGCGTGAGTTCTTTACGCAGTACTATGCTCCGAACAATGCCACGATCGCCATAGCTGGCGATTATGATCCGGCATCGATCCGGGGACTTTTGGAGAAGTACTTCGGCCCGATTCCAGGAGGACCGGAAGAGGCGTCCACGCCGGTGGCTACGCCGGCGATCACGGCTGAGCGGCGAGTTGTGGTCACGGACACGGTGCAACTGCCGATGGTGATCCTCGCGTGGCTTTCGCCTCCGGCTTTCAAACCCGGCGACGCGGATGCCGATCTTGCCGCGATGATTCTTGGCTCAGGGAAATCCAGCCGCCTTTACCGGGAGCTCGTTTACAAACAGCAGATTGCGCAATCGGTGAACTGCGGTCAAAGGTCTCAAGCGCTGATCTCGATTTTTCAGTGTCGACTGATCGCGAAGCCTGGCGTAACGCCGGAAAAGCTGGAGGGCGAAGCGGAGAAGATCCTCGACGGGCTGGCAAAGGACGGCCCAACAGCCGAAGAAGTGGAATGGTCGCGCAATAAGCAGGAGACGGGGTTGATTTCGGGCCTGGAGCGGCTGGGCGGTTTTGGCGGAGTGGCGGACCAAATGAACTACTACAACCAGTACACCGGCGACCCAGGCTACCTGTCCAAGGATCTTGCACGGTACGACGCCGTAACGCGGGCCAGTGTGCAAAAACTGATTCAGACGACATTGGGGAAGGATCAGCGGGTCGTAGTTTACGGGGTCCCCGGCAAGAAAGTATTGAACGATGTTGCGCGGAGCCCGGAGAATACGGATGCCGAAGTAAAGGTCACTCCGCAGCATTCTGCGGAATTTGAGGCGGCGCAGGCGTGGCGAGCTACAGCGCCGAAGCCTGGACCGCAGCCCAAGTTGACGTTGCCAAAGCCTACGGTGTTCACGCTGGGGAACGGGCTGACCGTGTACCTGGTCGAGCGACACGAACTACCGATTGTGAGCGCCCAATTGCTGACGTTGGCCGGGAACGCGGAGAATCCGGCCGGGCAGCCTGGACTGGCGGGGATGACCGCGGCCCTGCTGACAGAAGGTACTGCAAAACGCTCGGCGGATGAGATCGCCACCGAGGCGGCGTTGCTGGGGACGGAATACCGATCAACCAGCGACGCCGACAGCGCGCAGCTTGGTCTTTCGGTTTTGACGAGGAATATCACACGCGGCCTTGCCTTGATTGCGGATTCGGCGGAGCGTCCGTCGTTTCCAGACGCCGACCTGGAGCGTGTGCGCGCCGAGCGGCTCACCGCGCTTATGCAGGAGGAGGACGATCCAGTGCAACTGGCGATGCGGGCGGGAGCGCTGAACCTGTTCGGCGCTGCAAACCCCTATGGCTATAGCGCACTGGGAACGGCGGGATCTCTGCATGCGATTACACGGGAGCAGGTGACGCAATTCCAAGCCGGCCATTACAGCCCGGGAAACAGTCTGCTCGAACTCACGGGAGATCTGACTCCAGAGGAGGCGCGTAAATTGGCGACGGAAGCTTTCGGGTCATGGTCCTCCGCAGTTACACAGCCGGCCCCTCCCCCGGCCCCTCTGACTCCGCAACGGAGGATCCTGATCGTTGACAAACCAGGCTCTCCACAAACCGCGTTGCTGACCTTCGGCGTGGGCATGGATCGAAAATCTCCGGACTACCCGGCGGTCACGGTGATGAATGCGATGCTGGGCGGCCTGTTTTCTTCGCGGATCAATCGCAACCTCCGGGAAGAGAAGGGTTATACGTACGGCGCCTTTTCGTTCTACCGCTACTACCGAAGTACGGGACCGTTTATTGCCGGCGCTCAGGTGCGGCGGGATGTTACTGCGCCAGCAGCGGTGGAATTGTTCAAGGAACTCGACGGAATCAACATGCGGCCGTTGTCGGATGAAGAAATGCGGCTGGCAAAAGACGCCACCGTCAGATCACTGCCAGGGAACTTCGAAAGTGCCCGCGGGGTGAATGGTCAGTTGGCTGACCTGTGGCTCTACGGGTTGCCGCTGGATTACTACACCAAGTTGCCGGCGCAGATTGAGGGTAACATCGGCGGACGCACGGGCCGCGGCGGCGAAATATGTGCACCCTGAGAATCTTCTCGTAATCGCGGTGGGTGACAAGAGCAAGATTGAGACGGGTTTGAAGGATTTGAAACTGGGTCCGGTGGAGATGTGGAGGGAAGGGGCAGCAGCGGGGTCAGGGTCAAAGTAAAAAATTGCTCCAGAGGGGTCCGTGTTTAATCCGGAAGCCGTGCATTGGGAGTGTCGAGGTGATGGCGCTTCAGGACGTCTTCGATTTTTGCCTCGTCCTGAATGACAGTGCGGTACACCCAGCGATAATGATCGCCGGCCCAGAACTGCATGACCTCCGTGGTGCGCTTGTCGCCTAAAACGACACGGTCGGCCTGCTGCTCCAACTGGCAAACGAGCAGGTGAAGATAGGTCGACTCGGTGTCTTTGGCGCCGTCTGGATAGCCGATGGGAACGCTGGGATAGAGCTTGGTCAGGTCCTGCTCTGCGGCTCTGGTTTCGGCTGGATGCCCGGTCAGAAACCAGTGCAATTGCTCGTGCAGATAGGTGGAGAGAAGTTCGTCATCCTGCTTTTGGTGGCGCGTGTGCAGGGTCAGAACCGGGTGGCTGTGGGGGATTGATTTCTCGTCGATCACGATCTCGTGGGTGAAGGTCCATTGGCCAAGATCGTGTGCTGCGATGAGCCGCTCGAGTTGGGTTTTGGTGGCCAACTCGGTGGCGGAGTTGTGGGCGGTACCAATGGTGACGGGGGATTCGAGAGCGCGGGAAGAAAGAGAAGAATTGGAAATGGGAATCCCCCTCGTTGCTGTCGATGATTCTGCCTGAACAGTAATACACGCCATCTGACAGGGTCCCGGACAACTGTCCACAGGCAGCACAACCGAGAACGATTGATCTGTTGCCCCGACGACTTCGAGCGCCCGTTTCTTGAAACAGAAGCCCGGGCTCCTGATTGAGAGTTGATATTTCCCGGATGGCAGATACAAATCGGCGTTGCCCCGGTCGTCCGTTTGCGCCGTGAAAGCGGTTCCGTGCGCGAGAGGCTCGACTTCAACCATCGCTTTCGGGATCACGGCCCCCGAAGGATCCGAAACGTGGACCGCCAAGTGCCTGTTGGATTCAGGTTGTGCGTTGAGAGAGAAGACAGAAACAACCAGGACAACAGAACACCGAAAATGGTTGCAGGCCATCGCTGCCCCGATTTTAGCAGCCCTTCTTGCACCGCGTCATGATGGCGGTATGGAGCCGCTCGCGCAGCCCGGCCGGCATTTCATAGATCTCGTGAGACCGGTAGATCTGGATGGTCTTGCGGGTGGTGCTGAGCGTGACCTCGCAGTGCTCGCAGTCGCGCAGGTGTTCCTGCAGGTCGGCGCGCATCTCGGTCGTGACCGCGTCATCGATCAGGTCGTCGAGCAAGGAGAGGAACTCGGTGCAGGTCACTTGTCAATACCCATTGGCGCAGGTCCCATAGCCGCAGACCCGCTTTTTCGTTTGAAGTAGCGGCTCAGTCGCTCGCGAAGTTGCAGTCGGGCACGCAACAGGCGCGACTTGACGGCGGGAATGCTCAGGCCGAGCGTTTCCGCCGTTTCCTCGGTGGAGAGACCTTCGACATCGCGCAGGGCGAACACGACTCGAAACCCCGGAGGGAGCCCCTGGATGGTCTTGCGCAGAATCTCGGCAAGTTCCGATTGCGTATAATTCTGCTCCGGATCGGGAGCCCAGTCCGCCAGGTCGCGGGGAACGCTGCCTTCCTCGGTCTCGACGTCCTCGTCGATCGAAACCATCTTGCCGGTGCGCCGCCGTCTCAGGCGCATCAGGCTCTCGTTGACTGCGATCCGGACCAACCATGTGTAAAATTTCGAGTTCCCCTGAAACTGGTCAAGTTTTTCGTACGCCTTCAGGAACGCGTCCTGCATCACGTCCTCGGCGTCTTCCCGGTTTTGCGTGATGTGCTGCGCAATCCTGAACACTTGCCGCTCGTACTTGCGGACCAGCGTATCGAATGCCGAAACGTCACCCTGGCGTACCCGTTCGACCAGGGCTACGTCGGGGTGCTGCTCGTTCTCTCCTGCAATCGATTGGATGGTCGCCATGGGAGTTGGTTGCGGAATTCCTTGGGAACTTGAACGGATTGGGGTGCCAGCCTTAAGAAACCAGTGTACCGGACGGCCCGCCGAGGGGCCAAACCGCGGCTACCCTTGCGCGGCGCCAAAGAGTCTATCGCACAGAAGTCGTAGAGTTCGCACATAACGAGAGAGGTACATCACTGTCCCTCCATCGAAAATCCGCTTACATTGGAAGCATGAGGATTTCCGACACGCCGAACGGGGCGGCCCGGATTGCTTCCCGGGGAATCGCTGCTCTTTTGGTGGTGCTGATCTCCGTCAGTCCGGCGTCCGGCCAGGGGACTGGCGATCCAGCTGCACCCTCCGCCAAATCGTCCGGAACTCATACGAAGAAAACCACTTCCTCCAAAACGCATTCCGCTCAGTCCAGCACGGCCTCGCACGCAGCTTCGACCCGACGGAACGCGCGCCGGAGGGGAACCAAAGCGCAGCGGATGGCGCGCACTGCACGGATCAAACAGGCATTTGTGGCTTCCACCGAATTGCGCCCAATGGCACAGCAACTGACGACGCTGCGCACCCCGGCTGCTTACGAGGGCGTGACCGCGTACGCGCACCGGCACACTGGGGATGCGGCTGCGGCCGCTTATTTGTCGCTGGGACACGCGTACCTGCTCGACAAGCGCTATGTCGACGCGGTCGCCAATTTGCGGCTGATACGCCAGAACAGTGAAGTCCTGGCCGACTATGCGGATTTTCTGGCTGCGGAGGCCGAGCATGACCAGGAACATGAGGCCGCGGCTGCGGCGCTTCTGCTAGGCTTCAACGAGCGCCATCCGGACAGCATATTCGACATAGAAGCTCCGGAACTGGAAGCGAATGTGCTTCTGGCCCAGGGCAACCCAACCGCAGCCCTGAAGGCGCTGTCCAGCGTTGCCGACGTGGGGGCGGAGCTTCCGAATTACGAACTGACGCTGGGCAAGATTGATTTCGCGCTCGGGCAACAGGAGGAAGCCGAGCGCGTTTTCAAGAAACTGCTGCTGTCGCATCCTTTAAGCCCGGAGGCCGGAGTGGCGCGCGCCAAGTTGACGGCCATGGGGGCAGAGAGCAGTTTGACCGCTGCCGAATTGCGCAGCCTGGGCGACGCCTTCTACAACGCCGGTCGCTATGCCGAAGCGGGTGAACAATACCACGCCCTGGCTCGCAACGCGGCCCTGCCCGCTGGTGATCGAAACGGGTTCGCCGTGGACGCGGCGGCGTGTGACCTGAAGTTGAAGCGGCTGACTGAGGCGCAGGCCCAGGCCCTTGCCGACATGCAGGACGAAAATGGCGCGCGACGCGAGTATCTCCTGATGGAGCTGGCACGGAACCGCAATGACGAGGCGGAACTGCAACGCATCGTCGACCAGATGAAGACGCGTTTTCCGCAGAGTTCGTGGCTGGCGGAAGCGCTATTCTCGAGCGGCAATATGTACCTGTTGCGGCGCGACTACGCTAATGCCGCCACTTACTACAGCTATCTGGCCATGCATTTCCCGGCACACAAGAATGCCGCTGCGGCGCACTGGAGAGCGGGCTGGTTGAACTACCGGCAGGGTCTTTACAGCGACGCGGCCCGCATCTTCGATGAACAGATCAAGCTTTTCCCCAACGCGACCGAGACGGCAGCTGCCCTCTACTGGCGCGGACGGCTGTATGAGACGCAGGACAATAATCGCGCCCTCGCCGCAACCAACTATCGCACCGTTTCGCGCGTGTATCAGCACTACTTTTATGCGCAGATGGCCCGGCAGCGGTTGCAGGCTCTCGGCGAGCCTCTGCTGGTTTCGCAGGCGCAGGGGGAGTCGATGCAGCCCGTGCCCGTCCCTCACCTGGCAGACACGTTTCCGGCCGACAGCCCGCATATCGCCAAGGCGCGCCTTGTAGCCAACGCCGGGCTGAACGATTACATCTCCCAGGAAATTGCGGCCGATCCCGATTCGGACACTTGGAGCGCTCTGGCCGAGGCCCAGCTTTACGCTTCGTTCGGCGAAAGCTATCGCGCGATGCGCGCACTCAAGCGAGCGCTGCCCTACGCGACATCCGCATCGATCAATTCGATCCCGCTGGCTTACTGGCGCATTCTGTTTCCGCAGGCCTGGTGGGACACCATCCAGACAGAGTCGGCAAAGAACGGTCTCGATCCGTACATGGTTGCATCTCTGATCCGCCAGGAGTCGGAATTCAATCCTTCTGTCATCTCCTACGCCAACGCGTACGGGTTGATGCAACTGTTGCCGTCGGTCGGAAAATCGATGGCTCGCGAAGAGGGAATGAGCCATTTCGAGACGTTTCAGTTGCTCGATCCTGCCACCAACATTCGCCTTGGGACACGGTATCTTCGCAAAATGCTGGACCGCTTTGGCGGCGTGCAGGAATACGCGCTCGCCGCCTACAACGCGGGTGATGAACGGGTAGCCGACTGGCAGGCAGCCGGACCCTATCATGGCATCGATGAGTTTGTGGAGTCGATTCCGTTTACGCAGACCCGGGATTATGTTCAGGGGATTCTGCGCAACGAGGACATCTACCGATCCATCGACGCCGTCGCTGGGACGCAGAGCAAAACGGGAATCGGAGCATCGCGGTAATTGTAGTCAGTGGTGAATGTTTGCGAAATGGGTGCGGGAATCCTGGTCGACACGAGCCGTGCAGGTTTTCTGTTGACGGATCGATCGTTCGCCGGGAACACTGTTTTCAACCCTGAGGAGTCCAATCTCTGGGTTGCCATTCGCAGCCTGCTGTTGTTGCAAGACAGAGCCGGGCGAGTTAGACCTGATCCCGCTCTGTTGCATCTCAACGTTGGGAGGGCAGGATGTCAGCCGACTTACAGTTTCTGGAAGAATGGATCCCCGAACGAATGGACCCCGGAACCGTGTTTGTCCTCCAAAACCAAGGCAAACTGGGGCATGCACAAAACCCATTCGTCGCCGTAATGTCGTGTCCGCGATGCGGCACCATGGGCCTCATCACACGTCGTCAGCTGTGCTGCGGAGAAATCATGATCTGCGGCGGCGATGTGTGCTCGGCCGAATACCAACTGGAGGGCGAGAACATTCGTTTCCGCAACCCGCAGTAGAACGGGTTCGAACAGATGACTCGCTCGTTGACCAGGATATGACGCTGCGCGTGCCGATCCGGCGCCGTGGCGGGATGGTTGTCCAGAACAAGTTGATTTCCATTCCAATTCGGTTACACCGGTCGCAGGTATTCCGAAAATCCTTAACTCGGGGCGCTCTCTTGAGCGCGCAAGGCCAATCCATGCGCGACCGAGGTGAATTCGTGCCCGCCGCGAATCCGCTCCTTCCCAAAACGGCTCGTAAAGATCCGGCGTACAGCCGGAACGAAGGAACTCCCTCCAGTCAAAAACACGCGATCGACATCGCGCGGATCGACGCCCGCATTCCGCAGCAGGGAATCGACGGATCCTTCGATGGCCCTCAGATGCTCGGCGATCCAGGTTTCGAACTCACGGCGTGTAACGGGAATCCGCAGGTCAAGACCGCCGTCATGGAAGCGGAACTCAACGGATTCATGTTGAGAAAGAGCAAACTTCACCCGCTGGACCGCCTGATGGAGCTGGAATCCCAGGTCCTGCTCGACAATGGCGATCAGGGCTTCGATCTTCTCCGGCTCGATGGCTCGGATGCGAGCGCTCTTTAGAATCTCTCGCACGTTATTCGTGCGCAGGAACGAGAGATAATGCCAGCGTTCGAGATTGGCATAGATCCATGCCGGAACGGCGGGAAGGATCTTGTTGAGCGAGCGCGCCTCGGAATTTGAGCCCAGGGCAGGGGAGACCAGCTTCCGGACAATGCGGGCATCGAAAGCGTCACCGGCCAACCCAACGCCGCTATGGCCGAGTATGTTCCTCTTCCCTTGGCCGGGCGTCCGCGCGCCCGGCCCCACGCGGAGCAGTGAGAAATCACTCGTGCCTCCGCCGAAATCTCCGATCAGGATCAGTTCGTCGTGATCGAGCGTCGACTCATACGAGCACGCCGCGGCAACCGGTTCCAGCTCGAAATCCACGTGTTCAAAGCCGGCCATCTGGAACGCCGTCCGCAGTCGTGAAACGGCGAAGTCGTCATCCCCCGTGCTTTCCGCGCCGACGAAGCGGACCGGCCGTCCCACCATCGCACGTCGAATCGGGCGTTCGAACTGTTTTTCGGCATGTTTGCGGAGGTCGCTCAACATCCGCGAGATCAGTTCTTCGAGCCCGTGCCGCCGGCCAAACACCTCGGTCCCACTCAATGAGCGGCTCGCAAGGTGCGACTTCAGCGATTGAATCAATCGCCCCTTCTCGTCTGAATCCAGATAGCGCTCGATGGCAGCCGGTCCTGACAGGCCATGGGTCCGTTTCATTCCACCGGATGACATTAGCTGTTCGAAGTAGAGGACCGACCTGGACGAAAGGGTTTCGCTGCCGGCGAAGGTAAAGGATGCAAGTTCCACCGTGGAATTATCTGTAACGAGTGCAACTGAGCTGTTTGTCGTTCCGAAGTCGATCCCTGCAACGCTCAAATGTCCCTCGTTTGAAGCACGCATCGAAACCACGGTAGGATCGGAGACCATCTCTTGAGTTACATTAACCCGAATGGTGCGCGCCGCACATGGACAAACTGAGCCACGCTGGCCGCGGGCGCTTTGAGTTATTGGGGAGATCGAATCGCTGTCGCTGGACGAGTGATCGTATCAACACTACGCCCTTTCCATTTCTGGAGCAACGAGTTGCTTTCGCATGATCAGACGATTCATGTTGCCTGAACGAACATACGACACTTCGTCCATAAGATCGTGAATAATCTGCAAACCTCGGCCTCCTTCTGAAAGGGAGCTTCGGTCCGTAGTCTGGAATTCAATTGCCTGGGTGCCATACAGCAGTCTTTGCTCCTGCTCGACAGGCATCGGCGTGCCGCTGTCCGATACTTCGATGTTCAATTGATCTGTACCGGCCGCCAACGCGATCACAACGGTGTGGCCGGGCTCACCGTGATATGCATGGCGTATCGCATTCGTGGCGGCCTCCGCGATACAAAGCTCTACTTGCCCCGCGCTCAGATCGTCCAGGCCTAACTGCACGCATATTCGGTTCACGGCGACCGCGACTAGGGACACGTTGCCGAGATGACTGTCGATGGAAAAGCTCAGACCCTTCAAGAAGTTCCTCTTTCGACTAGAAAAGCGCGGCCGCAGCTTCCTCGGGCGTATTGAACATGCGGAAGACCTTGTTCATTCGCGTCAATTTAAACATGCTGGCCACAGCCTCCCGAGCTCCGCACAGAGCTATTTCGCCGTCGTCGCCGATGACTTTCAGACTCGCAATCAGTGCCCCAAGGCCGCTTGAATCGATGAACGTAATTTCGCTCAAGTCCAGCACGAACTTCCTGTGGCCGTTGGTCACGTATTCAATCAGGTCCGATTTGAATCGAGCAGCAATATCTGCAGCGATGCGGCTCTCGAGAACCTTTGCAACGAACACATCCCCAATCTTCCGTTCCTCAAATCTCATCAGTTCCTCCATGCAATTGGCATTTCGTTTCGTAGACAACTGCGTTTTATTGCGCCGGTTCTGCATTTCTTTCGATGGCCAATAGAGAAACGTCATCTCTCGATTCGACACCGTCACGCCAATTCCTGATTTCCTCCAACAGTCCTTCAAGGAGTTGATCGAGGGATTGAGATGCGCCGGCAAGGTAGGCCAGCAGCCGTTGCTCACCGAAGGCTTTACCTTTCCGATTGATGCACTCTGTCACTCCATCGGAATAAAGCAACAATCGGTCTCCTGCTTTCACCGGTACCTCAAGGCAGTCGAAATCGATTTCGTTCCACAGTCCTACCGGCATACCGCCCGTACCAAGGATCTCTGGATGGCCGTTCTTCCCGATCAGGACTGGGCCAGGATGGCCGGCCTGGGCAATGCGCAAGATCGACGAACTGGTATCAAACAATCCGTAAATCATCGTGAAGTAACGGTCATCTTTTGTTTGGAAGCGGCGGTTCAGTTCACGGATTGCATCGCCCGGAGACAATATCTCGGACAGTTGGGTGGCGCGATTAAGGCGCCTCAGCGGACTGCCGCGAGATGCGTCCGGCTTAAGAATCATGCTCAGGGTAACCGAAAGCATCGCAGCGGGGACGCCATGACCGGATACGTCCAGCAGATAGAAGCCTACCTCCCGCTCATCCATGGCAAAGAAGTTAAATATATCCCCGGCCACATAGCCGGACGGCTCGAAACGCCAGTGACATCTGAGTCCATTCGCTTCCAGGGCGGGAGGCGGCAGCAGTCTTTGCTGCATCCAGGCCGCAGCCTTGAGATCGTCCTCAAGGAGCTTGTGCGAAGACTGGAGTTGCTGGTTAGTGCGGGCGAGTTCATCGTTCTTCTGGGCAAGTCCCTGTTGGAGGTTTAAGACCCGTTCCCCGGCACGTACCTTGACCCGAAGTTCATCCGGTCCCACTGGCTTTACCAGGAAATCGTCGGCGCCCGCATCCATGCCTTCAATGAGATCGGTCTTGGCTCCCTTTGAGGTGCATAGAATGACATAAACATAGCGGTCGAGGGCTGCCGCCCGGATTCTGCGGCAAAGGTCCACACCGGCCAGGTTCGGCATCACCCAATCGCTGACGACAAAACTGATGTCACTTTCGACTACCAATTGCCAGGCCAACGCCCCATCGGCAGCCTCGACGACCTCGTGACCTTGTGCACGCAGCAGTATGGAGTGGATTCTTCGGGCGACCCGATCGTCATCAACGAGAAGGATCTTCACGGTCGATCAGTTCCCATCCGTTGGATGAACGGGTGCGACATTCCAGATGTCCTTTGGATATTCCCGGATGGTTCGATCACTGGAGAATCTGCTCATGCGGGCGACATTCAAAATCGCCTTAGAACTCCATGTGTCCGGATCAAGGAAAGTCTCGGAAACCTTCTCTTGTGCGGCGAAGGGACCAAAGTCGGCGAGATGAAAGTAGTGATCGCCATCCTCAAGCAAGGCTCTGCGGATCGGCTCGAAGATTCCAGGTTCCTTCGCGGAGAAGTTATCTGCAGCAAGGCTGTCGAGGATGCGCTTGATGCGAGAGTCCCGCTGATACCAGTGCCAGGGAGAATAACCTTCCAACCGCAGTTGTTCAACTTCGGCAGCATGCAGGCCGAAGATGAAAATGTTGTCCGCTCCGACCTCTTCCAGCATCTCAATGTTTGCGCCGTCCAGCGTTCCTACCGTGAGGGCTCCGTTCATTGCAAATTTCATATTGCTCGTTCCCGAGGCCTCCATTCCGGCGGTCGAAATCTGCTCGCTCAAATCGGCGGCGGGAATGATGACTTCGGCCAGCGAAACCTTGTAGTCAGGAAGAAAAACGACCTTAAGAAAATCGCAGGCTTTCGGATCGCTGTTCACGACGTTGGCGAGGTTGTTCACCAGCTTGATGATCAGTTTTGCCCGAAGGTAACCCGGCGCGGCCTTTCCGGCAAAGATATGGACGCGCGGAGCCGCCGGGAGGACACCGTCTTCAACGATTCGAAAGTATTCGTGCATCACGCCGAGGGCATGCAGCAACTGCCGCTTGTATTCATGGATGCGCTTTACCTGCACATCGAACATGGAGCGCGGATCAACGCGAATGCCGGTTCTATCGAAGATGGTCCGCGCGAGCCTTTGCTTATTGGCGTATTTGACATCAAGAAACTCGGCCCGCGCTGCAGAATCTCTACAGGCGGGTTCAAGATCGCGCAAGCGGTCGAGATCGACACGCCATACCTTGCCGATCTGCTTGTCGATCCACGAGGACAACGCGGGGTTTGCCTGCATCAGCCACCGGCGCGGCGTAACCCCATTGGTCTTGTTGCTGAATCGACCGGGAAAGAATTCGTTGAAGTCGGGAACCAAGTGCGACCGCACCAGGTCGGAGTGAAGTTTGGCTACGCCGTTGACCGCATGACTGCCGACGATGGCCAGGTTCGCCATGCGCACCATTTTCGGGCTGCCCTCCTCAATGATCGACATCTTCTGCTGCCGGGACACTTCACCGGGCCAGTGTGATTCAACCTGCTTGAGGAAGCGATGATTGATCTCATACAGGATCTGCAGATGCCGGGGCAGAACTCGCTCAAACATATCGACCGGCCAGCGTTCGAGAGCTTCAGGCATCAACGTGTGGTTGG
>Ga0207105_1220_pt1 | contig 13310 bp, 11 predicted proteins | sample Alteio_BWMinHeat_77_FD_153569 | JGI IMG/M metagenome (GOLD analysis project Ga0207105, IMG submission 153569) | Enriched cells from forest soil in Barre Woods Harvard Forest LTER site, Petersham, Massachusetts, United States -... | ecosystem: Environmental > Terrestrial > Soil > Temperate forest >... | reverse complement strand
AATCAGTCAGCTAACAGCCATCTGCTGCGGTGCATAGCACCGGTTTTCCGTATCGCCGTGCAGAGTCCTGATGTACGGTCACTGTCAATATCAGGCCGGGCGCAGGGGGCTGCGGAAAAAACACCGAAACAAGTACGCCGGAAACTCCACCTAAGCTCTGGTCGACTCGTTGAGCGCAAAACGTCACGATGCCTAGAGATTCAGCATTTGTGTCGTTCAAACTTACCAGGCAATTCTGACTCTGGCTTCCAGTTGGAAAAAACGCACGAATGACCTGAGAGTTTTCATTCGGGTCCAGGTGCTGGTTCGACAGTAAAGTCTGTGCGGAAAAGGGATGATCGTCGTCTTGCGCCGATAGGAACTTGAGTGGGGACAGGAGCACCACGGAAACCGCCAATACGACGGTGATCAACAGCAATGCCTTCTGCATAGTTCATCTCCTCCAGATCTATTTCCGGAATATCCTTTTGAATTCAAAACGCGACCAACTATACACGTGCTTTACCGTGGTCGCAAATGGCCCAAGATTTTATCTGAAGTAAACCGGTTTGATCTGCGATTCGAACTCAGACGGAGGAAATTGCGAATCGCGCGAGAAATCGCACCTTTGATTGAGTGGGAGGAAGCTGTAGCTGGACATTCTGGTTGTAGCTCGACGTTTGACCCAAAATCACCAAAAAACAGCCTAAAGCGGCCCGAAGCAGCCAAACAGATTAAGGACCTTGATCACCTGACATGTGCAACTTATGCTGATTTCAAAGGTACTTTGAATTCGTTTCGCTATAAATGTGGCCCATCTTTTCCTGCTTGGTCCTCAAATAGCGTTCGAAGCTGTCCTGCGTTTCCACCTCCGCAGAGACCCGTTCCGTTACCGTGACGCCCGCCGCCTCCAGTGCCGCCACCTTCTCCGGGTTGTTGGTCATCAGGCGCACCGCGGACACGCGCAGCAGCTTCAGCACTTCGGCGGGCAATTCATAGGCGCGGCAATCGGGCGCAAAGCCAAGTTCCACATTAGCTTCGACCGTATCCAGGCCGTGGTCCTGCAACTCGTAGGCCTTGAGTTTGGCCATGAGGCCGATGCCGCGGCCTTCCTGCTGCTCATAGAGCAGAATGCCCGAGCTTTCGGCGGAGATTGCGCTCAGCGCCAGCTCCAGCTGCAACCGGCAGTCACAGCGCAGCGATCCGAAAACATCGCCGGTCAGGCATTGCGAATGAATCCGCACCAGCGGAGGCGCGGCATGAATGTCGCCCATGACCAGCGCCACCAAGCCCTCGACGCGCTTGCCGGAGGCCTCGCCATGCTCGCAGTAAGGCCGTGGCGTGGGTAATACCCCTTCGAAGCCCAGGATGCGGAATGCGCCCCAGCGGGTCGGGAAATCCGCTTCGGCGATCTTCTTCACGCTTTCAAATCCCATGGTTCCATTCTACTTTGCTTCAGATTGATGGCTGCGTCGCTCGTCACAGCCCGCGTCGGCCGCCCGGTGAGGCGGGTGAAAGCCCGATGCCTCGATCCAGACCCCGGATCACCCGCATTGGATGCTCCACTGCGCGCCGCGATACATTGATTGCGTGGCAGATAACAAGCTGATTCTGATCACGCTGTTGGTCAAGCTGGGCGTGGCCGCCGCTATGGCGAGCGCTCTGGCCCGCGCGCGCACCTTCCAGCGCTTGCTGTTTGCCGAGCGCCGCAGCCGATCCCAGACCGTCGCCCTGCTCGCATTTTTTCTGGTTCCACTGACCCTTGGCGTCTGGGTCAGGATCACCGTCTCCAACTTTCTCGCCGCCGACATCTCCTTTGAAACCATCATCCTTCTCGGATTGCTTCTCGGCCCTGGCTGGGCCATGCTATCCGGCCTCGTCCTCTCCGCTCCAGCGGTCTACAACCACGAATACCTGGCCCTGCCCTTCGACGCCATGCTCGGCCTGGCTGCCGGCATCCTCGGCCGTTTTGTCGAGAAGGAAGAGATCTGGGACTTTACTCCGTTCATCGACCTCAGCCTTTACCGCTGGTTTCGCCGCGTCCTGCGCCAGCCGCGCTTCGATCGGCAGTTCCTCATGCTGGTTCTGATCGTCGGGTTTGAAGTCGTCCGGGAGTCCCTCCGCCGCATGTATCCAGGCCGCCTCTTTGCCCTGGTCACCGATTCCTGGGGACTGCAGATTCTCGTCTGGCTCAGCGCTCCCGTGGTCGTCGGCATCGCCCTCAAGGTGTGGAACGCCCTCCGCCTCGAAATCAAGTTTGAAGAACAGAAACATCTCCTGCTCGAAGCGCGCCTCGACGCCCTCCAGCGCCAGATTAATCCTCACTTCCTGTTCAACACCCTCAACTCCATCGCTTCCCTGGTCCGCAGCCGGCCCGAACTGGCCCGCGAGATGATCGTGAAACTGGCCAACATCCTGCGCGCGCTGCTGAAGGATCACGATACGTACGTCCCCTTCAGCCATGAGCTCAGCTTCACTGACGATTACCTCGACATCGAGGTGGTCCGCTTTGGCGCCGACAAGCTGCGCGTCGAAAAAGATATTGATCCCCGGACGCTGAGTCTTATGGTTCCAAGCATCCTTCTTCAGCCGCTGAACCGCGCATCCACGGCGGCACGGTCACGCTGCGCAGCCGTCTGAACGGCAATCGCGTCTCCATTGAGGTCGCCGACGATGGCGTGGGTATTACCGCTCGCCCCGATTCCGCCCTCCGCCGGACCGGCAACGGCATCGGCATGCAAAACGTGCGCGAACGTCTCGAGGTTTTGTACGGATCACAGGCGCGCTTCACGGTGGTCAGCAACCCCGGGCGGGGAACACTGGTCTCCATCGAACTGCCCGCCAACCTGCCCGAACAGCAGTGATGGGATCAGCGCTGTGCCTGCTCCAGAGCCAGCACTGCGTACGCGGTCGCGGCATCGGTCATGAAAAGCCCGGCATCCGACTGTGGATCGCGGTTCTTGTTCAGCGACCATGCCGGCCACGAGCCAGTGGTCTTGTCCTGGTTAGCCTTGAGCCAACTCGCGCCCCGCGAGGCCTCGGGAATTCCGATCTCATTTTGTTCCAGCGCCAGCACAATCAGACCGGTCGCATAGCCGTCAGAACGCGTTTCGAGCGGCGTTTTGTCGCGGCGTTCCCAGGTCCCGAGGTCGGTCAGGCTCCAGCCCCCGTCGGCGTGTTGCAACTTTTTTAGTTCCCCCGCCAGCTCCGTCTCCTGCGCCTTGCTGAGCAGGCCCGGCATCGATGCCGAGGCCCATAGCGCGGCAACCTTGTTCAAGACCGGCTGCGCATCGTAGTGCCCGCGCAGAAACGTCCCTATCAGGGCGACATTCGCGGCAATCTTCTTCTCATCGCAATAATGCCCAGGCGCTCTTCCCACGGCCATCGCCATCAGCGCCGCCCAGTGGTATTGCGACTCCTTCGACTCCCACGGCGTGTACGCGAAGTCCTGCCACACCCATGCGCCGGCGTCCGGACCGGTTTGCGACTGCAGCGCCCAGGCATGATCGAAAGCCATTCGCGTGAGCTCGCTCAATTGCCCCTTGCGCGCGTCATAGCTGGCCAGGATTACTGCATTGAGCACCGACTCCGCGTTGCGCGACTCGATTTCCTTGCCTTCCCCGTATTTCTCATCGCTGTAGAAAGGGAGCATCGTGTCCCAGGCCCGCACGCGCTTTTCCACATCCGCCAGCATGACCTGTTCGCTCGACGAAACTCCGTTTTCGCCGAGGACGGAACGAAGTTCCGGTCGCGCCAGCGCATACGGAGCTTGCGTGTGGCACGAGACGCACCTCGTTCCATGGTCGCGCTTGTCATGGTCCCAGCCCTGCCACCACACTTCGCGGCTGTCGAGGTACCGCGCGGCTGCCGGCTTGTCCCACCCCGCTGCAACCGCCGTCGCCGGCTTGTCCGCAGCCAGAACCATGCTGGTTGCCGGTCCGGCGATCAGCCCGGCCAGCAGTCCTGCAGTTCCAGCGGCCACCGCCAGGGCGCCCGTCAGCAATTTGTTTGTCATGCGCAAGACCTCCGGGGCAGGGAATTAAGCCGTCGACGAAATCAAGACCTGGCTCTTAGGATCAGCATAAACTCAGCGTGCTCATTCCATGCGCGTTTTGTTGTTGCGCCAATAGCGGGAGAACACGAACTCCTGCCCGCCGCCGTCCAGAGACTCCATCGCGCCACGTTCCCTCCCGGTAACCCCCGTGTCCACCCACTCCACAGCTTCCCGCTGTATGCTCACAGAATGGTGCGCTTCACCGTCCTCGCATCGGGATCCAAGGGCAACAGCACCGTCGTCTCGGGAGGGCATACCCGCATCCTGGTTGACGCGGGCCTTAGCTGCCGCGAGTTATTCCGGCGCATGAAACTTGCCGGCGAGGAGCCGCATACCCTCGACGCCATCATCGTGACGCATGAGCACCTCGACCACATCGGCGGCCTGGCGGTCACGGCGCGCAAGCTGGGTATTCCTGTCTACTTCACCCAGGCGACGCATCGCGCCTGGATGCGCTGGATTACGCCGCGCCGCCACATGACCTATGCGCAATGGGTGGAGCAATGCCGGCAGCAGGCCGCTGCCCGCCAGGCCGAAGCCCTTGCCGCAGCGGTCGAGTGTGAGTGCGATGAGCCGGAAGCCGATTCAGTGGCTGGACCAGCCACTGCAACTGCGCAAGCAGGAGCATCCGACCAAAACGCAGCAGCCGAGCCCAGGCCCGACCCCGCATGGCTTCCCTCCGTCCAGTATTTTGAATCAGGTCGCCCCTTCCAGATCGGCGATATCACGGTCAGTCCCTTCACCATCCCCCACGACGCCGCCGATCCGGTTGGATTTGTTTTCCACGCCGAAGGCGTGCGCATGGCTCTGGCAACCGACCTCGGTTATATCCCGCCGAATGTGAAAGCGCAGTTGAAGTCGGTGGATCTGCTCTTTCTTGAGTCCAACCACGATCTGGAAATGTTGCGCGATGGGCCCTATCCCTGGTCGGTGAAGCAGAGAGTGCTGTCGCGCGTGGGCCACCTTTCCAATGAGGCCGCGGCGGATTTTCTTGAAACCACCTACGACGGCCAGGCCGCCTACGTGATACTAGGTCATCTTTCTGAAAGCAATAATCTTCCTGACCTGGCCCGGGTCGCTGCCGAGAGGGCTCTTTCGGAGCGGCCCAGCCTGCTGGCGAATCGGCTTATGCTCGCTACCCAACACGAGCCTCTTCCACCTATCTCTTTCTAGGGAAGTACGTTACAATGAAATCTAACGGCCTCTGCCCGGAATCAGCAAAACCTAGGGGGCTCTCTGTGTGAGTCCCGGCGCGACTGCTTTTTCTGAGGCCATGTGAATCAACAGGGTTGGGCGGAGCATCGAAGTACAAAAAAGGGCTCCTTCCCCTGCGGCCCAACAATCGGGCACTCTTGGGCTGGAAGCTTAACTCTTTAGAAGTGAGTGATAAACGAATGATTCGAACCCGATGCAATGATCACGTCGTAGGCGCCATCCTGGCGAGCTGGCGATATGACATCTCCGGGATATCGCAGGAGATGCGCCGGGATTATGAACAACACTTCGCCGACTGCGGCCACTGCCGCGCCCGGCTGAAGTTTCATCGCAGCCTTGATGTCTCCCTTGCGGTGCTGACCTCGACGGCCGTTCTCTTCTTCTTGTTCGCCCTTGCGGTCCTTCAGCACATCAAGCCGTTGGAGCACGTGGCCTTCAACATTTTTGGCCTGGATATCTCCGACATGTTCCACATGTTCATGTCCGCCGGAATTGCGGGGCTGATCTTCTCGGTCATTGCGCTGGCTCTCGTGCTTACGGCGACACCGGTGCCCAGTTACCTGAGCGACATCGCGTCGGAGCGCGCCAAGCACATCGAGGAGCATCTGCCCGAAGCCATCCGCTCCCTGCGCTCGCGTTAGCTGATACGGCGTTCAGTCTCGAAAGGCCTCAGTCTCACGAAGCTTTGGCCTTCTTGGCTGGCGTCGTCCTGGGGCCCTCAGGTCCATGCGCATTATCCGAGTATTGGAACTGAACCGGAACTGTTCCACCACCTGCAGCCAGTGGCACCTCCTTGAATACCAGCGCGAGGTTGTTTCCGGCCTCGAACACCGGGAAATCGCCGCACTCTTCGCCTGCCTTTGAAGTCCACCCCAGAAACTTGACACCCTTCGGATCGTTGCCGGCTCGAATCGCATCTTCCACGTCGCTATCCGTCCGGGCCTCGTTCAACTCGTGGTAAAACGTGGCCACCACGTTCTTCCATGGCTGGTCGAAGACCACGATGCCATTTTCTGTTCCGCCCGGACGAACGTCCGAGTACACGCCCACAGCGTAGTAGATCGTGGTGCCGCTACTCGGGTGGATCGACCCATGGTAGCCACCCAGCCCATGGAGGGATTCGGCTTCATCGTCATCCGGGATTGGGCTTTTCTTCTCCTTCTCCTTTTCGACGTGTGACGAAGCTGCCGAAGCAGTGGCATTGTCGTTTAACACCGTACCGGGGGGAAGCATGAAATTGAAGACTGTAGAGGTAAGATCGCGCCCGGCGAACTTCCCCTTCGCCGCCAGGGAACCGATAAGGGTCTCGATATCTGCCTGAGACACGGTGGCCGGTGCGGGTCCGCCGAGTTTCTCAGAGCCCTCGAAGGTGCTCGAAATCGAGCCCGGGAAATACTGCTCCATCACATTGTTCAACTGCACGTCCGACATGGCGCCAGACAGGGCCGCATCGATGTTCGTGATATCGCTTGCCGGCCACGCATCGGAACCGACGTAGAAGTTCATGAAATGCAGATCCGCGATGGTCTTGCCACCGTGGAAGTGCAAGTCATGCGACGGGGTTGCCTTCAATCCAGGGGCGATGACCTCATCGACTGGGAGACCTGCGCGCTGGCGGAAGACCCGCTCAGCAGGGGATCCGCGGCGGAACGACACGTTGAGAGGACGTTTCTGCGCTTCAGACATCATGACACCTCTTTCAATCTCTCTTTTGCCAGTTCGGGGGTAGGCTCATTTAGGGGCACGCCGGCGCTGATGAATCATTCGATTCTTGCGGCCTGGAATCATGACCGGGGAACAGTGCAAATGGCAGCTTCTCGTGCCACCGCGGGGGCGCGGTCAAGCGCAGAAATAGTCTAGATTCGATGGTTCCGAACATAGACGGCGAATTCTTGCCTCTGGCGCCATAGTGTGTCCAGCGAATTAAGCGTTACAAAGTGAGGTCAGATTGCTTTTTCATCCATAGCGGGTCGGCAACGCCGATGGGAGACTAGCGCGGGGTATTAAGACCTTGACGGAAGTTACTTCGTAATCGGCACTCGCAGGTCGCCGCCCGTCATCTGCTTCGGCTCCTCCACTCTCAGAATCGCCAGCATCGTTGGCGAAATGTCGCGCAGCGACCCGTCATTGCGCAGCCGGTAGTGATTCGCTTCTTCGGCCACATAGATCAGGGGAACCGGGTTGGTGGTGTGCGCGGTGTGCGGTCCGCCCGTGACCGGATCGACCATCATCTCCGCATTTCCATGGTCGGCTGTGATCAGCCAGCTTCCGTTGCGCTCGCGAATCGCCTTGTAGATCCGCCCCAGTTGCGCGTCCACCGCTTCGCAGGCCTTGATTGTGGGTTCCAGCTTCCCCGAGTGGCCCACCATGTCCGCATTGGCGAAGTTCACCACGATCAGGTCGAACGCGGTGTCGTTCACGGCTTTCACAACCGTGTCGCCAATAGCCTCGGCCTTCATCTCCGGCGCCAGGTCGTAGGTGGCTACTTTCAATGAAGGAATCAGCGTCCGTTCCTCGCCCGGGAAGGGTACCTCGATGCCGCCGTTGAAGAAGTACGTCACGTGCGCAAACTTCTCTGTCTCCGCCACGCGCAGGTTGCGCAGGTGGTGCGCCGAAAGAATGTTGGCCAGGATGTTGTCCATCGATTCTGGCAAAATCACAAGCGGCAGCTCGTACAGCTTGTCGTATTGCGTCATGCACACGTAGTGCAGGTTTTTCGGAATCTCGGAGCAGGGAATGGTCTGATCCAGGGACTCCCACCCTTCGAGATCGCGACCTCCGTTCTTGTTCAGGCCGCTTTCGCGCGCCAGCACCCGGGTAATCTGCCGGGCGCGGTCGGCGCGGAAATTGAAATTGATGCAGACATCTTCGTCGCGAATCTGCCCCACCGGCTTGCCCGCGCCATCCACGACCACAAACGGAATCAGGAACTCATCGGTAATCCCGTTGTTGTAGTTCTCCTTGATGCGCGCGACCGGGTCAGGGTAGGCGCCGCCTTCCGCCTTGCCGGTGACCATTGCGTCGTAGGCTTTGCGCTCGCGCTCCCAGCGCTTGTCGCGGTCCATGGCATAGTAACGCCCGCTGATCGAAGCTACTTTGCCCACGCCGTACTCGCGCATCTTCTGCTCGAGCTTGGCAACATAGTCCGCGCCCGAGGTGGGTCCGGTGTCGCGTCCGTCCATGAAGCAATGCACGAAGACGCGGTCCAGCTTGTATTCGCGCGCAGTGCGCAGCAGTGCATACAAGTGCTCCTGGTGCGAATGCACGCCGCCGTCCGACACCAGCCCGAAGAGATGCAGTTGCCGGCCGCCTTCGCGCGCGCGCTGCATGGCCCGCACAATGGCGGGGTTCTTCTGGAACTCGCCCTTGGCAATCAGCATGTCGATGCGCGTAATGTCCATCTGCACAATGCGTCCCGCGCCAATGTTCAGGTGGCCGACCTCGCTGTTGCCCATCTGGCCGTCGGGCAGGCCCACGAAATGCTCCGAGGCCCGGATCAGCGTGTTGGGGTACTCCTTCAGCAGCTTGTCGTAGGACGGCTTGCGCGCCAGCGCGATGGCGTTGTTTGCGGTTTCGGCGCGATAGCCCCATCCATCCAGGATGGTCAGAACGAGAGGACGCTTTACAGTGGGCACAGGTGGTTTCCTTGCATCTCTTGGGTTGGGACGAAATATGGCATTCATGGTGCAGAGAAAGAATCCCAGGTCTCAAAATCGAGACCTGGGGCACCCATGTTTACGCCTGGCAGAGCACTAGTCGTTGTAGTTCAGGCTCTCGAGGCCGAGGAACGTCGCACCCTGTCCCAGTTCCTCTTCGATGCGCAGCAACTGGTTGTACTTGGCGATGCGATCCGTGCGGCTTACCGAGCCGGTCTTGATCTGGCCCACGCCCGTCGCCACGGCGAGATCGGCGATGAACGTGTCCTCACTCTCGCCCGACCGATGCGACATTACAGAGGTGTATCCGTAGCGGCGGCCCAGGTCGATGGCTTCCAACGTCTCGGTGAGCGTGCCGATCTGGTTCACCTTGATCAGGATAGAATTGGCCACGCCCTCTTCGATGCCCCGCTGCAGACGCTTTACGTTGGTCACAAACAGATCGTCGCCCACGAGTTGAATGCGGCTGCCCAACTGGTCGGTCAGCAGCTTCCAGCCATTCCAATCGTCCTCGGCGAGGCCGTCTTCGAGGGACACGATGGGATACTGGCGGCTCCAACTGTCCCAGAATGCCACCATCTCCTCACTCGACAATTCGCGCTTGTCGCTCTTCTTGAAGACGTACTTCTCTTTTTCCTTGTCGTAGAACTCACTGGCGGCGGGGTCAAGCGCAATGGCGATCTGCTCGCCGGTCTTGTAGCCGGCCGCCTCGATCGCTTCCAGGATCAATTCGATCGCTTCGCTGTTCGACTTCAGCGAAGGGGCGAATCCGCCCTCGTCACCGACGGCCGTGTTGTAGCCCTTCTTTTTCAGCACACCCTTGAGCGTGTGGAATGTCTCCGCCGACCAGCGCAGGGCATCCGAAAAACGTTCCGCGCCCACCGGCATGATCATGAATTCCTGGAAGTCCACGTTCGAGTCCGCATGTGCGCCACCGTTCAGCACGTTCAGCATCGGCGTCGACAGAATGCTGGCGTTCACACCACCCAGGTAACGGTACAGCGGAATCTCCAGCGTCTGCGCTACTGCGCGCGCGCACGCCATCGATACCGCCAGGATCGCGTTAGCGCCCAGTTTGCTCTTGTTGGCAGTGCCGTCGAGCGCAATCATGGTCGAGTCAACCAGGCGCTGATTGGCGGCGTCCATGCCTTCCAGTTCCGGCGCAATCACCGTCTCCACGTTGGCCACGGCCTGCAGAACGCCCTTGCCCAGGTAGTGGCTCTTGTCACCGTCGCGAAGTTCCACGGCTTCGTGTTCACCGGTGGACGCGCCCGAAGGCACGATGGCACGACCCAGCGCGCCGCTCTCCAGAATCACGTCCGCTTCCACGGTGGGATTGCCACGCGAATCCAAAACCTCGCGCGCCCGGATCTCCAAAATTTCAGTCATATTCGTCCTCGCAATGCGGTGCAGCAGCCGGTCATTCAGTTTGGGACGGCGATCCACGGCAAGAGCTCCACCGGCGGCGCTCTGAATCGTTGTCAGAAGCTCCTGCACGTTACGCATTTACTCTCCGTCCGGCGGTTCAAAAGTCAGATGAACTCTGAGAAATGGCTTGATGTTCACTACGGATTCTAGCAAACGGGGGCTTTCGCGCCGGTGTGGTGCTGGTCACAGTCGAAGGCCGCCGATGCTTTAATCAGAATTTATTTTGAAACTCCCGAACCTTGGGCGCCCGCATCCCTCGCGACGTTGCCCTCAACGTTGGAGAGAGCGAATCCGATTTCGTGGGAGGTATCTTCGCTGATTCGTGCCAGCGGAGGAACGTTCTGTCCCCTTGCGGCCTTTGCCGGGAGTCCTTCGCGATAGCCTGAATCTGGCGAGTCGGCGCTCGATTTCCTCCACTTTCGAGTTCGAGCGAAACTCTCTGTCGCCGGCGGGGTTTGAACATCAAGGCGTTTTGCCTGCCCCAAGGAGACCCCCACAAGGAGACTCGGATGAATCGGCCCATCTTGGCGTGCGCCCTCTTCGCATTTGCGTCTGCCGCCCTGTGCGCGCAGCAACCGTCGTCCAGCCCCTACTCCGGAACGGCGGCCCCTCCGCCCGACGACTCCATCGAGACCTCCGCGCCGGCGCAGTCCGATCCATTGCCGAAGCCGAATCCGGGCCAACCGGCGGCCGCGCAACCCAACCCTGCCAATCCGGCTGTCGCTTCTCCTGAGCCCAATGCGGGCACGGATGTCGGCATCGTCCAGCCCGAGCCGCCTCAAACGCGGACCACGCTGAAGGTCATCGCTTCCGACCCCGACAGCGACATCGTCCAGGCCGCGCCGCTCCCGCCTGGAGTGCTGGGCGAAGGCACCACGATCCGCGTCCATTTGCTCGATCGCCTCTCGACGCTCGACAGCGTCAAGGGAGACGCCTTCCGTGGCACGGTCGCCAGCGATGTTGTTGAAGGGGGACAAGTCCTGATCCCCGTCGGCGCTCAAATCGACGGTCACGTCGTCGATGTTTCCAGCGGCCGCCTGGGCGGCCGTGGCTCCATGCGCCTCCGCCCTGAAACGGTGACCCTTGCCAATGGCGCCAGCTTTCGGCTCGCGGCCTACGTCGCCGGCGCGCCCGGAGCCAAGGCTCGCGTTGATCGTGAGGGCACCATCGGCGCCGAAGCCCGCATCAAGCGTGGCGCGATTGAGTATGGCGGAGCCGTGGGTATCGGCGCCGCCGCCGGCGCCATCATGGGCGGTCCCGCGGGCGCCCTGGCCGGCGGCCTCATCGGCGCAGGCGCTGTAACCGTGCATCTCCTGGTCAGCCATCCGCAGGCCAAGCTCGAACCCGGCACCGTATTGCTGTTCACGCTCACGCAGCCCCTGAATCTGGTGGCGAATCCAACCACTGCCAGCATTCAGCAGGCGCCGGTGAACCAGTAGTCGGGGTGCCCGTCCAGGCTCCGCTTGGGCAGATTAGAAGCCAATCGCCTGGGAGCCCGCAACTACTTCCCAATCACATCAATCGGCACTTTAATCGTCTTCGGCGGGAGGCAGGCGTTCTGATCGCAGGCCTGGTAGTGGAGCCGGGCCTCCACCATGTGATCTCCGGGCTGCGCAACAATCCGCGCCTGGATCGTGAATTCCCCCGTGTAGACAACGAGCTTTGTCCCCGGCTCTACCGGCAGGTCAAACTCCGTTCCGGCCGGGTAGTCGGCCGCTTCCAGCCGCACGCCTGAAGGCGCAGGAATCGAAAGCACTGTCGGAATCAGGAACTCGTCCTTGGGAGCGTGCGAGTTGATGTGCAGTCCCTGCGCCACCCGGAAATGCATCGCCACCGGAGTTGCCTTGCCTGCCGGAACCGTGATCTGCTCGGGATAGAGATACTGCACGGCTTCCGCTTTGGCGCCCGACCTGGTCGTCCCATCACCGCCCGGAACCTGCCCGAGAACCGTCAGACTTGTAAGCGCCAGCACGACCATCCCGCAAGGACTTGATCTGGTAAGCACGTCGAAACAACCTTTCCCATCGGAACTGAGCGAACGTGATGACTTCGAGGTTCATTACATAAATCGAAGCATCCGAACCGCAGATCCTTCGACTCCGTTTGGCCAAAAACGGCCAAACTCCGCTCAGGATGACAGCTCAATTATGGAGCAAAGTTTGGAGACAGGACACTAAGAGCTCAATGCCTTCCGCTAAGAGCTGCCTTTCAGCGCCTTTTGGATATTTGCCTCGATATCGTCCTTCGAAGTAATTCCCATCTGAGCTGTCACAATCTTGCCTGATCGATCGAGATAGAAGGACGTCGGCATCGCATCCAGGCCGCCATAGGGTTTGCTCAATGTGTCGCCGTCGATCAGTACCGGGTAAGGCATGTGATGCTGCTGGACGAAGCTCGCGATCTCCTTCTTCTCCTCGCCAAATGCCTTCACGTCGCTGCGATCGATATCATCTGTTGAAACCCCCAGTACCTCGAAACCCTTGGAGGCGTATTGGTTTCGGAGATCAACAATCCATGGGGTCTCAATCTTGCATGGCCCGCACCAAGTAGCCCAGAAATTTATCAGCAGGGCCTTGCCCTTGTAGTCGGCCAGCGAAACCTTCTTGCCGCTCAGGTCCTCGAGAGAGAACGTCGGCGCCGGCTTGCCGATCAGGGGCGAAAGCGACGGCTGCTCGTCGCCGCCCGCAGCCACCAGCTCGCCCTGCGCGGCATTGGCCAGGCGCCGCTCGGCGGCCTGCTTGCGGTACTCCCAGTTTGCCCATCCTGCCCATGCAAACGTGGCCAAAATCAACAAAACAACCCCTATGACAATCGTGTTCCGCTTCAAGTCGTTCGACCTCTCCTCTTTGATTGTACGAGCGAGTTGCAGGTTACAAAATGGGTGCCCCGTTCAATCTCCGCCTGGGCGGGACCAAGGCCCACCGACGGGGCCTCACCAGTCCGTATTTCCCCGCAAAACTGTTAACATCAGAAACCGA
>Ga0207105_1219_pt1 | contig 13329 bp, 6 predicted proteins | sample Alteio_BWMinHeat_77_FD_153569 | JGI IMG/M metagenome (GOLD analysis project Ga0207105, IMG submission 153569) | Enriched cells from forest soil in Barre Woods Harvard Forest LTER site, Petersham, Massachusetts, United States -... | ecosystem: Environmental > Terrestrial > Soil > Temperate forest >... | reverse complement strand
GGTAAATATTTTGGCTAAGTCTTTGATTATTGCTTTGGACTGATGAGATCCACTCCTGCGAAGTTCGTCAGCTTTTAGGTCTAGAGTCTGCAGTGTTTCTGGAGTGACAATGAGGTATTGCCTGCTTTTTTGCACGCGTTTGATGGTTTTAAGAGTCTCTTTCACGAGTTCTTTTGTGAGTTTAGTGTTGCGATCGAAATTTAATGTGTTAGCTTGTTGGTCAAAAAGTCCCCCTGAGAGGTTGTTCATAAACTCTTTTTGCAGCTCGATTTGTTCTTTTGGAACACAAACGATCACAACGTTGTCGCCATCTGCCTTTAAAAGAGCTAACAAAGGCAAAATGACTTTAGATTTTCCTGCGCCCATGATGAGCTGAGCGATGAAGTCCCTTTCGACTCCATTGATTTTTCCCGTGAGCATATTTTCAAGCATTTGCACTTGTTTAGGGCGTATCAACATATCGTTGAGGAATTCAAAGGCTAGAAAGGCGCGAATTTTATTTGAAGAGAGGTCGGCAAAAGCAGTGTCTGGTCCAAAGCTCCTTTGAGAAGCAAGTTCTTTTGCTAAAGAGGATTTTAATTCATTAAGGCAACGGCGTTTTGTTTTTCTTGGATTTGATCGATGAGTTTTAGCTCTCTTTTGCGCTTCTGCTGTGCAGTAGCTTCAATCATGTATAAGCTTATGCTGTCATTGAGGTTTTGTACATCCTCGGAAGTTATGAGTGAATTTAAGGCTTTCCAAGAGGCTTCATCGCCTTTGACAAAGGCAAAAGTCAGTTCATCAATTGATGTGAAAAATCTTCTTTTCGCCTTTGAAACGCATTAAGGATGTGTGAATGCGTTCAATCAAAGAGTCTGGCGAGCAATTGATGGCATTCAAAATCATGGTTTCAGCTTTTTTAAGCTCTTCATCAGATTTTGCAACTTGTTCTTGGAGTTGTTTTTTTAAAGCAGGAAGCTTATCTTCCTTAAGCAGCCAAGTAGTTTTTTCCTTTTGCTCTATTCTTTTCGAAAAATCTTCTTGAATGTCCTTTACCCAGTGTTGAATGTGTTTTTCACCCTCAAAATTTGTTAAAGGAGCCACAAAGTTTTCTTCTTGCATCGCGATAGGCTTCTCAATCAAAAATTCTTTTTCGAAAGGCTGTATGGGTGAAAGTAAACCGGACAGTTTAAAAACCTGAGAAGATGCCTGATCCACTTGATAACTTGGAAAAACTTCTTTAAGTCCTTTTTTCAGGAAAGTTTCATCTGAATCCACCTTTTCGGAAGCATTTGGGAGGGGAGAGGAGTAGGGCAAAGAAGCAAGGAATTCTTTAACATTCTTGCTGGAATAATAGTCCATTTTTGCAGGTATTTTTGCTAAAGTGCTGCTAAAGAGGTCTGGTTGTTCTAAAGCCTTTTTTAAGATCGCTACAAGATGACATTCCGTACTTTGATGTTCTTTTGACAAACGCAAAGTCGTCAATCGAACTTTAAGTTCCTCTTTTTCCTGAGGGGTACCCTTAACCGCCCAATTAAGAAAAGTAGGAAAAGCTCTCAATAACACATCTTTTTCTATCGTTGCCATTGGAAGCTTTTTGACAAAATCAGGATGCAACCAATCTTCAAAATTGGTCATAGAGATAATTTCGGAATTTTTAAAAAGGTGATTAGGAATTTCTGCTTTAATGACAAAAGCTGGCTGCGCTTTCATTTCGGTTTGAAGATGGCTATTAAATTGGCGGATAAGACCGGGTAGTGAGTTGGGTTGAAACTGTTTAATTAAATTGATGATTGCTAATTCTTCAGCTTGTGATAGTTTAGAGAGGGGATTGCGATTACATCCTTTCATATACCGGGAATATAGCCTTGATATGGCAACTTTTAAGGCCTCTGGGAAATTAGTCTCTAAATTATCTGGGGAGTTTTGCAGGGTATTATGATAGATCATAGCCGCCAGCTTAAGGAGCAAGCCGACAAGTTGGGAATCTCTATTTGCCATCACATCATGAGATTTAAAAATCCACTTCAAAGTTTGAGATGCGTTAGTGGAAAACTCTTTAAGGGTCCAAGCTTGCATAATCTCACTTTTTGCTAATTTGAGCCAATGGGGGTCGTGTCCTTTGGTTAAATAGAGATAAGCTAGATAAAGATGTTCTTCCGGTGTAGTAGCTTTTAAGCGCTGTGTAGAAGTGAGATCGAGCAAAAGATACTGTTGGCTGTTGGCGCCTTTTTTATGGGAGTATTTGAGATTTATATCTGTACTTAAAGGGGTGAGCTTTTCTTTTCCGGCAATCTTTTGAAAAGGAAGACACACTTTAAGTAGATCGGATTTTTCCTTATGCTGTAGTAAAAGACCTTTGTCATGTGGTTTTGGACCTAACCAGGCGGCAGGGCTTTGAAGATAGAAATCTGGTGCTTGGACACAAATTACTCGCAAGGTTCCTTTTTCATCTTTTAACTCAAACTGCAAATTAAAACGCGGTAAGTGGATGATAGTGTTCTCATCATTATTTTGGCCTTTTTTACGCCAAACTTCGATCCATTGAAGATCTTCAAATTGCGCAAGTGAATTTAGCCACCAAGGTTTGTTTTCCTTCTCTTTGTAAATATCAACAAGTTCAAAATTGCCCTCTTGGCCACGCAATGTGGGCATAGCTTCTGTTGTGATTGTAGCGATGCTGTTATCTTTTAACTCAGCAATGCATTGCAATCGAGCATTGCGATCAGTAATCAATAAAGCTCCCTCTTTATAGACCTTATCGCAAGATATCCAATAATGATGCTGACGATCATCGGAAAGAGCTTTGGAAGGTAACAATTCTTTTTTGTTAAAAGGAAAGCAAAACTCCGACCAAATGCCTTGAATTTGTTTCTGAATTCTAAACTTACCATTATCGATGCAAACATAAGCTGACTCTTCCTGTTTGTCTTGATTTTGATAGACAATGCGTAAGCGGCCGCGCGTTTCAGGAATAATGCGATGAGGGGTGTTTTCAAAGAGCTCTTTAAAAGCTGCGGATTCATAGAGTTCTTTTGAAATGCCGGATAGAGACTCGCCTTGATGCCAAATTTTTCCTGTTACAAGGCTAATTTCCCAAAGATCCTTGGTGGAAGTTGTTTGTAATTTTTGACCACTCGCATCTAATTTCCATTCCAAATTGGGTAGGTTTTCTGTAATGGCTGCGATCAAGCCATTACCCAATTTGTTAAGTTGATTTGAGTTTTGGATTAGGTATCCATGAATGAGGTTAAGCTTTCCTGCATAATTTTTTTCGCATTCATATTGCCAAGCAATATCGTTAGCACCATGTTCTTCAAAAGCTGCTTGTAGACAACGGGCTTTTATGAGAACTTCAATAAGATCAATATCTTTTTTCAGATCTTCTGCGGGTAAAGCTCCTATACCCTCCACAAGATGCCGGGCAATGAGCCCTTTTGAGGGATGATTTGAGGGATTTTTAAGTAACTTTTGCAATTCTTGGATGCGGTTTGGAAAAACGGTTTTTTCTTCGGGCGTGAAATGAATGCAGCACTCTTGACTAAAGCTTGCAAGACGCAAGTAAAAGAGTTCTGCCTTAATGTCTTTTCTTATAATGGCTTTTTCCCTGTTTTCCTGAATAACTTGAGCTAAAACATGAATGAAATGTGGATCCTGCTTAAGATAGGCTTCAAGGTTTCCTTGTCCTAGGAGAACAATTTCTAGGACGGCTTGATAAGCTTCTTTTTCAAGAAGTTCAGGGTGACGATTAAAAAAAGCGACTATTTCTAAAGGAGAGCGTTGCTTTTCAACAAAAACAGTTAATAGCTCCTGAGTCAATTTTTTCTCAATCATCCACTCTTCGCTAATATCTTTTAAAAGAGTGATCCCATTATAGGTGGCCCTATTGTCCCAAGCAACATAAGAGTCTAAAGTATAAGGGTCTAAAGTGTGTTTAAGCCGACATTCAAGCGAATTATTGTTCTCTTTAATAACTTGTTCGCTATAACCGCCTGGTCCAGGAACAATTTTATCTTTTAAAATGGGATGGAAATGGTGAAAAAATTCATCTCTACCAAAAGCTGCTATACCCCAAGAGGGTTCGTTTGATTCTTTTAGATAGGAAGTCATAACTTCGCAATAAGGCTTATAGCCCATGCCTTGCTTTTCAATGTAAGTAGTAATTTTATTGGCGCTGGAACGCTGATTATCACAGCCTGTTTCCATTGTTAGGAAGATCGCCGCTAATAGTTGATGCCGAAAGGTTGCAAATGACTTGGCGACGATGTTTCCTTCAAGATCTACATAGGCTTTGGCATAATCTTCTAAAGAGGCATCTTTTGGTAAAAAATGACTGAAGAATACTAAATCTTTTTCGGTTTTCGTATCTTTTAATTTAATAACTTCACGCAAATGCTTATTAAAGTTAATAGCCTCAAAGGAAGTTTTATGTGGTTTTTCTAAATACGCAGCAATCTCACTCCATTTTTTCTGTTGTTCTAACGATGCCACCATCATCCATTTCGAGGCCAAAAGAGCATCAAGCTCCTTGATCTTTACTGCACAGCCCTGAAGGTGAGATTTAGGGTCTAAACTGGCAAGTTTGTGTGTAATAGTGATTAATTGATAATGGCTTAGAAGAGAAGTTAAAGGTGTCCATTTATTTTCGGCTGATTTTATTTTTCCAGAAGCAGTTAAGGCCATTTGTGCTATTTCTTTTAGAAGGGGAAGCAGCTCTTCGGCTTGATTGGGAGTGATCTGATTCCAGAAATTTAGGCTTTCTTCATCGCCGGAAGGAACCGGTAGATTATGTATTAAATTATCGAAATGGATTTGAATGTGCCTTGCCCTCACAACTTCATCTAAGTCAACAGATTCAAGAAGTCCTTTTGGTTCCAATCCTTGAAAAAAATTAAGACTTTCAGTCAATTGGGTCTTTAATTCCGCATAATTTTTAATTTCTTTATAAGCTGGGATGGCTGGAAGGGGATTTTCCATAGGAGTATGGTTGCCAAATAAAGGATCATCCATAGCTTGAGGAAGATTTTCTTCTATTTTTCCATAATTTTTGAAATCCTTTTGATAACTCCTCAATTCAATTTTTTGCTCTTTTGCTGTTTGTAAAACAGCTTGGTCTTTAGCTTTGGCTTTTGCTTCTGCACATTTTTTTCCTATCGCTTCTGTCAAGGCAGCTAGAAGAGCATGTTCTTCTTGCAATTCGTGGTTATCAATGACCCTAAGCTTGTGCAGTTTAAAGAGCCAATCTGAATAGGTCGTCGTACTTCTTTGAAGAAGTAAGCGTACAGTCTCATTTTCAGCAATAGCGTCTTCTTTATTTTGATAAAAGGCCACCAAGGTATTGCGCTTATACTCCAATTGAAAGCGTTTATATTCAGTGGGGTAGGATTCACCGTTAATGTTATCCAAAGGAAGATTTTTTCTAATAAAAGCGTGCAGGACCTTTTCGGCGCAAGTGCCTGCGGTTTGATCGGTAATGAAATCATCGCCAGTTTCAGGATCAGTTTGAGGGATTGCCCCTAAGGTTGGAAACACTTGTTCATAAAGATAGGCACCGTCAAATTCAGCATCTCTTTCAGGAAGGTTAGATGTGTATCGACATTCTAAGAGCGTGCGTAAAAAAAGCTCCAATTTTTCAGGGTCTTTCGGAAAGTTTCGATAAGTTAGAACGGGACTATATTTAATTTTACCATCATCGCCTAAACTGCTATGATATTGCAGTCCATCGCCTGAATTAAAAACAATAAAATCATCGCCGTTAAATTGATAAAGCATGGCGTGGCCGCCATCTGAAGTCTTATAACCCCCGGTCATCGTCAATGATTCTTGCGGACCTAATTTAAGAATTTGATGAGTTAATTCTTGTGCCTTTGCATTGATGGCATCTTGCGTTGTTGCAGCCAAAGACTCTCGCAGTCCTTGGGCAAGGTTGGCTTTTATTTTATTAAAATTTTCATGCTTTGGATGAAAATGGTCGAGGTAGCCTATAAGATGGGAAATAGTATTAGTAAAGGCATTACCTTCGAGCTCTTTTACATTGCCGATGAACGCATCGCCATGAATATGCGCAAATAATTTTTCATCAAGCTGATTTTCAGTTGGATAGGTAATCTTCTTTTCTAAATGTTTGCGGCCTTTTTGTAATTCATTTTCACTAATGTTTAGGTTTGTCTCTGTAAAGAAAATGGGGATTTCAACGGTTTCAGTTAATTCGTCTTTTTTGAGCTTATTGAAAGCTTCAAAGTTATCCAATTCTAGATGTTTTTGTTTAGAGTGTAGATTAATTGAGTTCATAAGTTGAATAAATAAATGAGTATTTTTATTGCTCTATTTATAATTTGATTATTTTATAGTGTGATTTTTTATTAAGCAATCTATTTATAGAAATATAATTGTTTGTACGATCTTAATGCTTAATCATTGATCTAGTAAAGCTTGGGTAATTAAGGTAGGATTATTACAGATGAGGCCCTCTACGTTAAGTGAGGTAAGAAAACGTGCAACTTTTGGTCGATCGACTGTAAAAGCCCAGATAGCAATGCCTTCATCATGCAAGGATTTAATAAGATCATGGGTGAGCAATTGATACCAAATAGCTAGATGCTTGATATTTAGTGCTTTAAAGGCAGGAATCATCGCGGCTTTTTCCACAATGCCAAGGACAGGAGCCTCTTTTTTTTGCCTTTGGATTTCTTGAACAATTTCTGGAGAAAAGCTGCCTAGAATGACATGTTTGACCTTTATTGAAGGGTGTTCTAAATGCGATAAAACAGTCTCAACCAATTTAGCAGGATGATTATCTTTTTTTAATTCCAGCATGAGTCCTGTTTCTTGGAAGTCAAGCTGCAAAACCTGCGATAGCGTGGGAATTTTCTCACCTTGATATTCTTCTGCAAACCAAGCTCCGGCATCTAAAGTTTGCAACTCTTCTAAAGTCATTTCATAAACGCGTTGATTGTGCTTTTCTTTGGTTGTGCGACGTGTTGTCACGTCGTGAATAATGATGGGTTCGCCATCCAAGGAAAGGCGGACATCCATCTCAACAAAATCAACACCGTATTCGATGGCTTTCTTGATTGCTGCAAGAGTATTTTCCGGGGGCTTTTGCAGAAAACCCTCTATGTGCGATGATTAATGGCATAAAACCCGTGAAAGAAACGATAAATGATAAATGATGAATGCTAAATGATAAATGATAAACGCGAAATACAAAACTGTGGTTGGTTGTCTTTCAATAATCTAAGTTATTCGTACCCGTACCTGAATTGTTCGTGCCCGTGCCCGTGTGCGTGCCCGTGCCCGGATGAATCGAAATTGCATCTACGCCGTTTATGGATTCTGGATTCCTATCATCTTGTTTTCATAACACTTGAAGTAAAATCGGGCACGGGCACGGGCACGAATAGCTTCAGCGCGGGCACGAATAACTTATAAGTTGGCCTTGTTTTTATTATACGCGATATCGCACAATTGATATAATGTCATTTTTTTCCTAGGAATTAGAGGAGTTTGCCGTGAAGACTATATTGACTTTCTTGATAGGAGCATTCCTTAAATTTGCTTTATGGTTTCGCTATCGAGTCACAGTAAAAGGCCTTGATAAACTAAATAAAAAGAATCTGGCGAAACCGGGGGGCGTTCTAATTTTGCCGAATCATCCCACTGTATTTGTCGATCCAACGCTGATAACAATGGCAATCTGGAAAAAGTTTCCTATTCGTCCCATGATTGTGGAATATATGTATTACAAACCATTCTTGAATAAAATCATGCGGCTTCTTGATGGCCTTCCCATTCCAAATTTTGCGACATCAAGCAATAGTTTAAAACGCAAAAAAAGTGAAAAAGTCATTCAAGAGATGGTCGAGGGTTTAGGCAAAGGTGAAAATTTTCTTATCTATCCTGCAGGGAAGCTAAAAAGCAGTGCGCTAGAAGTCATTGGCGGCTCCTCTGCGGTCCACCGCATTTTGAACGACGCTCCTGAAGCCAATGTAGTTTTAGTCCGCATTAAAGGTCTATGGGGAAGCAGTTTTTCTAAAGCTTTTCTTGGAAAGACTCCTCCAATGGTTCCTGTAATTATAGAAGGAATTAAGTCTGTTTTGAAAAATTTGTTGTTTTTTACGCCTCGCCGTGAAGTCATCATTGAATTTGAGCCAGCTCCTGCCGATTTTCCTTATAAAGCTTCGCGTTTAGAACTCAACAGGTATTTGGAACGCTGGTACAACCGGCCAGATGGTTTGTCGCCACAAGAAGGCGATCAACCTGGAGATTCTTTATTGCTAGTACCGCATAGCATGTGGAGTAGTGACATTTCGTCATTGAAACCCTTAGCAATAAGCTCAGTGAATGGCGATATTGACACTAATAATATTCCAGACGATGTGAAAAATAAAGTGATCCACAAAGTGGCTGAGATGTCGGATTGCGATCCAACAACTATTAAACCTTCCATGGCATTATCGACAGATTTAGGCATGGATTCTTTGGATATCGCTGAATTGGTTGTGTTTTTGCAGGATCAATTTGATCTTAAGGGCGTCCCTGTGAGTGAATTGACAACAGTAGGCAAATTGATGGCTCTTGCTTCAAAGCAAGTTACCTGGAAAGAAGAAGAGGACGAAGAGGTTGCAAACTTAAAAAAATGGAATCGACCGATTAAGAAAGAGCCTATTACCTATCCTCCTGGAAACACGATCATCGAAGCTTTTTTGAATAATAGTCAGCGCATGGGCAAAGCTATAGCTTGTGCGGATATGAGATCTGGTATTCTTACCTATTCAGAATTAAAATTGCGTGCCATATTATTAGCCGAACATATACGCAAATTACCAGGTGAATACATTGGCATTTTATTACCGGCCAGCGTTGCCGCATACGCTACCATACTAGCGGTGCAGCTAGCGGGAAAAATCCCTGTTCTGATCAATTGGACGGTAGGACCTAGGCATTTGGAAACAGTCGTCAAATTGTCTAACTTGAAAATCGTATTAACTTCTTGGAGTTTTCTCGATAGACTCGAAAGTGTTGATTTGAACGGCATCGAAGATTATCTCGTGATGCTCGAAGATGTGCGGCGTGAGTTCTCTTTAGTTGATAAGATCAAAGCTTTATTGCGTTCGAAACGAAGCCCGCAAGCCATTCTAAAGACTTTTGGAGTGGAAAAGATGTCGAAAGATCATCCTGCGGTTATTTTGTTTACAAGTGGAACAGAAAGTATGCCTAAGGGAGTTCCTCTTAGCCATCATAATATTCTTTGCAATCAACGCGCTGCCATGAAAAATATTGTCGTCTTTACCGACGATGTGTTTTTAGGCATTCTTCCCCCTTTCCATTCCTTTGGTTTTAATGTAAGCGGCTTTTTATGCCTTTTGGTAGGCGTCCGGATTGCTTATTCACCCGATCCTACCGATGGCAAGCGTTTAGCTCAGGCCTGTGAAAACTGGGGCATTACGATCTTGTGCGGAGCGCCAAGTTTTCTAAAAGGCTTACTAAAAGTGGCAACTCCGGAACAAATTCAGCATCTGCGATTTTGTGTCACCGGTGCAGAAAAAGCGCCGCCGGAGCTTTTTCAGCTTTTGGCCAAGATGGGCAAAGACGGATGTCTGCTTGAAGGTTATGGCATCACTGAGTGCGCGCCCGTCCTTACAATGAATCGCCTTGGGGAACCTCCTAGAGGGGTGGGGGAGCCTTTGCCCAACGTTGAATTGCTTATCGTCCATCTCGACACTTATGAACCTCTGCCGCAAGGAAAACAGGGATTGATTCTAGCGCGGGGCGAAAACATTTTTAAAGGCTACCTGAACCCAGGATTATCTTCTCCCTTTGTGACTGTTAATGGGAAAGAATGGTACAAGACTGGAGATCTTGGATATCTGGATGAAGAAGGCTTCCTCATCATCTCTGGCAGGATGAAAAGGTTTGTTAAGGTGGGCCCCGAGATGGTGAGTTTACCCTCCATAGAAGATGCTTTATTGCAAGCAGCAGAAAAACGTGGATGGAAGACAGATCACGAAGGCCCCTGTTTGGCAATCTGCGCCAAAGAGCAGCCTGGAGAGAAGCCTAAAATTTTCTTATTTGCATGTTTCTCCACAACGGTGGATGAAGTTAATAAAACACTGAAGGAATCGGGATTTAGCAACCTTGTCAAGGTGTCGATAATAAAAGAGCTTTCAGAAATTCCACTAATGGGATCGGGAAAGATCAATTATCGGGTGCTTGAAGAAAGGTATGTTAACATTTGAAAAATAGGGTTGCGCGATAATTTTGCCATTTTAAAATTTGCATTTTGAAAAAGGGAACAATAAGATGGCGCTTCCAAGTATATCTTTCAGCCCCTTGCAATAAAGGCTGTTTAAATAGATCCTGAGACTGAAGAAGGTGAGAGGCTATATCATTGATTTTCAAGCTGACTTCCTTTAGCGAGGCGTCGTGTTCTGAATTGGGATTCATCAAAAGATTTAATAGCATTGCTTTTTTTTTCGGCAGAAGTTGCTGATAAAGCTGTTGTGTTTGTTTAAGTTTATGTAAGTGAATTTGAAGAGTCGGCGGACAACGCTCTTCTTGCAATGTGACCGGTTTTTCCAACTCCTCAGCCACAGCTAAACAGCACAACGGCGTAAATATTTCAATGTCTCCTTCCAAACCTTGGGCTATAGTATAGCTGCCTTCAGCAAGCATCTTTTCCCAGGCTTTAGCCATGCATTGTTGCTGCTCTTGAAGATAGATTTTTTTCTCCTCTCTACGTTCCTTTTCTTCTAGGCATTTGGCTTTAAGTTTCTCACCATCAATTGAGGGATAGAGCTCTTTTATTCTGCTCAATTCCTGGGCATTTAAAAAGGCATTTTCTGCAGGCAGAAGATCGGCAATGATTTGTTCTTGCTGTTTGGCAGCTTGAAATAAATCCCATCGGGGAGGAAGCAAAGAAATTGCCAACCCAAGTCGATACTTGGTAAAGATTGTAAAAGCTGCGCAGCTGACGTATAGCCATTGATGACAAATTTTATTTAACTCTATGGTTGCCTTTGCAGATTTTATCATGCGCTGGCAGGCATCGAGATCGATGCCTTTGCTATTTTGTTTTGCAAAGCCATTTAGGTTTCCGTCGCTAATGATTTTGCAGCAGCAGACGCTTAGGATTCCTGCGATTAACGTGGGAAAAGGAAGCATAAAGCTACAGAGGATAGGCAAAGAGATATTTAGAGTTTTTAATACCTGCTGCCGAAAGGGTTGCCGATAGAAGTTTAATGCGATTTTGTTAAAGGCAGCAAACGGCAAGAAGAGGGGATTGAATCGATTGTGCATTTCTATTTGCATATAAACGGGTTCTGATTTAAATTATTGGAATAATTTTCTACAACTTCAATGAAATCCTATGCTAACAAACTTTGATGTCAAGTCGATTCCGTTAAAATTGTTTAACACCGAGTCGCGCCGTAAAGAAGTGTTAAAACCCCTCGACGATCAACATGTGAAGATGTACACATGCGGACCCACTGTCTATCACTACGTTCACATCGGCAATTTCCGAACCTTTATGTTCGAAGATCTTCTGCGACGCGTCATTAAATTCCTAGGTATGAAAATCACTCATGTGATGAACTTGACCGATGTCGATGATAAAACCATCAAAGGCGCGATAGCGAAAAACGTCTCTTTAGATGAATACACTCAGCCCTATAAAGATGCTTTTTTTGAAGATCTTAAGACCCTCAATATCGAACCTGTTGAACACTATCCAGCCGCTACTGATTACATCGATGAGATGATCAAAGTCATCCAATCTCTGCTAGATAAAGGATTTGCTTATAAAGGGGGAGATGGAAGTATTTATTATGCCATCAGCAAATTCAAACGCTATGGATGCCTTTCCCATCTTAATCTTGACGAGTTAAAAACAGGAGCATCGGAAAGAGTAGCCTCGGATGAATATGACAAAGATCATGTTGCCGACTTCGTTCTTTGGAAAAAATATGATGCCCAGCGCGATGGAAAAATTTTCTGGGAAAGTCCATTTGGCCCTGGACGCCCAGGCTGGCACCTTGAGTGCTCGGCCATGGCGATGAAAATCCTTGGACCCACCATCGATATTCATGTCGGCGGCATCGATAATATGTTCCCGCACCATGAAAATGAAATTGCTCAATCGGAAGCCCACTCTGGCAAGACCTTTGCAAAAATCTGGATGCATGCCGAGCATCTGATCGTAGACAATAAAAAAATGTCGAAGAGTTTAGGCAATTTCTACACGTTGCGCGATCTTTTAGATAAGGGCTATACCGGCAAGCAGATGCGCTATATGCTTCTCCAAACACATTATAAAACTCAGCTTAATTTTACTTTTGCAGGACTTGATGCCGTAAAAAGCGCTCTGCAGCGTTTGCAAGACTTTATCGAGCGTCTTCAAGAAGTTTCAACTCCTCGAGGGAATGAGATGGCCGATGCATTGTTAGAAAAAGCTGCAGCCTCTTTTGCAAATTCTTTAGCTGATGATTTAAATATATCACAAGCTTTAGCGGCAATCTTTGATCTGATCCGCGAAGTCAACACTCTTATCGATCAGCACCAGCTTAGCAAACCTGAAGCTGATAGAGTGTTGGAATTTCTCAAAGCCAGCAATTCGGTTTTAGGAGTGCTTTCCTTTGAAAAAGCTGTTGCCGAAATTCCTTCAGAGCTGCATGAAGCTCTTGAAAAAAGGCAGCAAGCGCGTAAAGATAAAAATTGGGCCATGGCAGATACCTTACGGGATTATATCTTAAGCCAAGGATATCTCATCGAAGACACCCCTGTTGGAGCACGCCTAAAGAAGGCTTAAACTATGAGTACTGCAAGAACCAAAGACGAACGCTACATGATATGTGCCTATGAGGAAGCCAGCAAAAAAGGCGATTTCTCAACAATCCTCAATAGATATGAGATCGGCAATCTTATCGGTATACATCCAAGAGGAGTAGATACAATATGCGCTCTCTTGATTCAAGCGAACTTTATTAAAAAATCTGGGCAGACAGACATCTATCTCACAAAAAATGGCGAAGATCTAGTCTTGCGTCTTTTAAGCGAATGAATCGAAAAGAATTTTTTAAAGAAGCCTATCAGCGATTAATAAAAGAATGCTTGCCTTTGCTGCAAACCAGCATCTGGGATTTGACTTCGGAAAATAAATCGGTTGAACGAAAAGTACAGCGAAGACGTCAAAGACCACCGGGTGCTGCCCAAGAAAACGATTTTCTCAAACTATGTTCAGGCTGCGATGCATGCATGATAGCCTGTCCTGTGAATGTCATTTTAATCGAAGATCTTGAAAAAACAGCACAAGCAGCGCTGCTTACTCCCTCATCAAATGTCTCTGATGCT
>Ga0207105_1218_pt1 | contig 13389 bp, 11 predicted proteins | sample Alteio_BWMinHeat_77_FD_153569 | JGI IMG/M metagenome (GOLD analysis project Ga0207105, IMG submission 153569) | Enriched cells from forest soil in Barre Woods Harvard Forest LTER site, Petersham, Massachusetts, United States -... | ecosystem: Environmental > Terrestrial > Soil > Temperate forest >... | reverse complement strand
TGGAGCGATCTTTTTTGGGAATTATCAAAACATACAAAAAAAGGCCGCGCCTTAATTATTCTGGATGAGATTTCCTGGATGGACGCGGAGGACCCTGATTTTTTGGGCAAATTGAAGACGGCGTGGGATTTATATTTTAAAAAAAATGACAAACTGGTCCTTGCCATTTGCGGTTCTGCGGCAGCATGGATTGAGAAAAACATTTTAAGCAGTACCGGTTTCTTAGGCAGAGAATCCCTAATATTAACTCTAGAAGAATTGCCGCTATATCACTGTGCGGAATTCTGGAACTCAGAAAATACGCGAATTTCGGCGCACGAAAAAATAAAACTTCTTGCTGTCACCGGCGGGATCCCAAGATACCTTGAGCATATCAATCCCCTCTTATCTGCCGATGAAAATATTCGTCAGATGTGTTTTAATAAATCGGGCATTTTATTCAATGAGTTTGAAAAGATTTTTTCTGATTTGTTTAACAAGAAAAATGTGCTATATAAAAAGATCGTGAGCTGTTTGGCAGATGGGCTTTCTGATCAAAAAGCTATCAGTAAAAAAACAGGAATTCAATGGGATGGCGACTTCTCAGAATATCTCGATGACCTCGTCAAATCTGGTTTCATCTCTAGAGACTTCACGTGGGATATAAAAACGGGCAAAACTGCTAAATTGAGCCATTACCGTCTAAGGGACAACTATTCCCGATTTTATTTAAAATACATTTTGCCCAACCGCCAAAGGATTGAATTGGGAGATATGTCAAAAGCCTCCATGTCCAGCCAAAAAGGTTGGACCAGCATCATGGGATTACAGGTTGAAAACCTGGTATTAAGCAACCGGCATCTGATCAAAAATGCTTTAAAGATCGATCCGAATGATGTGGTCTGCGATAATCCATTTTTCCAAAGGAATACTAAGAAGAAACGGGGCTGCCAAATCGACTACATGATCCAAACACAGCACAACACCTTGTATATTTGCGAAATTAAATATTCAAAAAATGAAATTGGGACCGAGATTATTGATGAGATGAACGAAAAAATTAAAAGACTCCAGCCACCCAAGAGATTTTCGTTTAGGACTGTATTGATCCACGTGAATGGGATAAGCGAAGCCTTAGAAGATAGCAAGTTTTTCTCATACACGATCGACCTCGGTGATTTTTTAAAACCGATTGGTGCGCAAGCATGAACGTGCCCCATTCTTTTAAAGGCTAGTTGTTAAGCCTTTGATAAAGAATAGATTAAAAAAATCCTAGCTATTTAGTACTAGACAGTGGTACCATGTGTATGATAACACAGAGACAAGGCCCTAAAAATGAATAAAAAGCATGAACGGATCCTGGCATCGGTCTTTAAAAATCCAGTCCCCTCGAATGTGGTCTGGAAGGATTGCGAAAACCTTCTTGTTGCACTTGGAGCCGATATTTCTGAAGGGAATGGGTCTCGTGTAAGGATTGAACTAAATGGGGTAAGAGCAGTGTTTCATCGCCCCCATCCAAGAAAAGAGATCGATAAGGGAGCCTTGGTCTCACTTAGAAAATTTTTAGAAAATGCAAATATAACTCCTAAAGGAGAAAAAGGAGCAAAATGACTAACATGATGAAATATAAAGGATACATTGGGCATGTCGAATATGACGATGAGGCCAAAATCTTTCATGGTGAAGTCGTCGGGCTCAAAGACATCATCACTTTTCAAGGCAAGAGTGTCAAAGAGCTCGAAGACGCATTTGAAGATTCTATCAACGACTATCTTGCTTTTTGCAAAAAAAGGGGCGAGAAGCCGGAGAAAACTTTTTCAGGCACTTTCAATCTAAGGATTCCACCTGACCTGCATGCCAAACTCGCTTTTCAAGCAAAAACCATGGGCATCAGCTTAAATAACTATGTGACTGAAAAGCTCCGTTCTATTGATTGAAAAAACAGGCCACGGGCCTGAACCCGTGGCTTCCTCATGGTATTTTTTCTTATTGCGTCTCCGCGCCTTTGCGTCTTTGCGTTTAAACTGTCCCACTCACTTCAGATCCGCAGACGAAGAATTGACATTTTATCGGAAATCCTGTCTTCTAAGGTAAATATGGCCAAAAAATACGACGAAAGCACGGTTAAATCCTTAGACGCCCTCTCCCATATCCGGCTCCGCTCCGGCATGTACATCGGCAGGCTGGGCGACGGCTCCCACGCGGACGACGGGATCTACGTCATGCTCAAAGAGGTGATCGACAACTCGGTCGATGAGTTCATCATGCGCCATGGCTCGAAGATCGAGGTGGACCTCGATGAAAAAACCTCGAAGGTTTCGGTGCGCGATTACGGGAGAGGCATTCCGCTCGGTAAAGTGATCGAGTGCGTCAGCCAGATCAACACGGGCGCCAAGTACAATGACGATGTCTTCCAATTCTCGGTCGGCCTCAATGGCGTGGGAACCAAAGCGGTGAACGCGCTCTCCTCACATTTTCTGGTGAAGAGCGTCCGCGAGGGAGAATTTGTCGAAGCGAAATTTTCCCGAGGCATCCTCAAAGATAAAAAGAAAGGGAAGACCAAAGAGCCCGATGGGACCTATGTCGAATTCATCCCCGATACGGAGATCTTTAAGAAGTTTCGGTTCCAGAAGGAGCTCATCACGAAACGGCTCTGGCACTATGCCTACCTCAATACGGGCCTCACGCTTTTATTTAACGGCGAGACGATCCGCTCAGAGCATGGGCTGCTCGATCTACTCAATGAAGAGGTGAAAGACGATCGCCTCTATGAACCGCTCCATTATACGGGAAAAATGCTCGAGTTTGCGTTCTTGCACTCGTCGAGCTACGGCGAGACCTACTTTTCGTTTGTCAACGGCCAGTATACCCAGGATGGAGGCGCTCACCTTTCGGCCTTCCGCGAAGGGATCTTGAAAGGGGTGAACGAATTCGCGAAGAAGAACTTCCAAGGGGTCGATGTCAGAGAAGGCATTGTGGGCGCGATCTTGGTGAAGGTGAAAGACCCGGTATTTGAGTCGCAGACGAAGAATAAACTCTCGAACAATGAGATCCGCGGGCCGATCGTCCAAGAGGTGAAGGAAGCGGTCCAAGACCTGCTCTATAAATTTCCGGAGTCGGGCAAGAAAATCCTCGATCGGATCTTGTTCAATGAAAAGCTACGCAAAGAGCTCGCTGCAGTCAAAAAAGAGGCCAAGGACAAGCAGAAGAAGATCTCATTCAAGATACCCAAGCTGCGCGATTGCAAATACCACTTTGGCGATGGGACCAAAGAAGGTGAGCGCTCGATGATCTTCCTCACTGAGGGAGAATCGGCCTCTGCCTCGATCGTGATGACTCGAGATCCCCTTTCGCAGGCGGTCTTCTCGCTGCGCGGCAAACCGCTCAACGTGCATGGGATGAAGCTGGACCAGCTCTACAAGAATGAAGAGATGTTCAACCTCATGTCGGCGCTCAACATCGAAGATGACCTGGCCAACCTGCGCTATGGAAAGGTGGTCTTAGCGACCGATGCCGACGTGGACGGGATGCACATCCGCAACTTGCTCACCACGTTCTTCCTCACCTACTTCGAGGGACTCGTACTCAATGGGCATCTCTACATCCTCCAAACTCCCCTCTTCAAAGTGCGCAACAAGGAAAAGACCCTCTACTGTTACTCGATTGAAGAGAAGGACGAGGCGGTGAAGGCGCTCAAAAAAGGAGTCGAGATCACCCGCTTTAAGGGCCTCGGCGAGATTTCTCCGGAAGAGTTTAAGCAATTTATCGCGAAAGACATCCGGCTCATCCCGGTGACGATCAGCAACCTCTCCGATGTGAAGCCGACCCTCGAGTTCTACATGGGGAAAAACACCCCCGAGCGGAAAAATTTTATCATGACTAATTTGAAGGGCGATGAATGGACGACTTAAAAGAACAGATGAAGGACCACTTCCTTCAGTACGCCACCTACGTCATTCTCGACCGCGCCATTCCGAATGTGGTCGACGGCCTCAAGCCGGTGCAGCGGCGCATCCTCGAGACGCTCTATAAGCAAAACGACGACAAGCTCCACAAGGTGGCCAACATCGTCGGACAGACGATGATGCTCCATCCCCATGGCGACGCGCCGATCTATGAGGCGCTGGTCACGCTCGCGAGCAAAGGGTTCCTCCTCGACCGGCAAGGGAATTTCGGCAACATTTTCACGGGCGATCCTTCAGCTGCCGCCCGCTATATCGAGACCCGCCTCTCCCCTCTTGCCCGTGAAGTCCTCTTCAACCCCGATATCACCGAAAAGATTCCTTCCTACGACGGACGCAATCTAGAACCGGTGACGCTTCCCGCCAAGATCCCCCTTCTGCTGCTGCAGGGCGCCGACGGGATCGCAGTGGGCATGTCGACCCACATCCTGCCCCACAATTTCACAGAGCTGCTCGAGGCGGAAATCGCCTATCTCGAAGGGAGGGATTTTAAGATCTTCCCCGATTTCCCCACCGGCGGGATCATGGACAAAAGCGAGTATGATCGAGGCCGAGGCAAGATCAAGCTCCGCGCAAAGATTGAGATCGCCGATCCCAAAACGCTCATCATCCGCGACATCTGCTATGGAACGACAACCGAAAGCCTCATCCGCTCGATCGACGAGGCGGCGAAGAAGGGTAAGATAAAAATTGAATCGATCGATGACTACACCGCGCGCGAGGTGGAAATTCAGATCAAGCTGCCCCGGGGCCAATACGCCGAAGAGATCCTCGACGCGCTCTATGGGTTCACCCAGTGCGAAGTGTCGCTCACCTCGCAGATCATCGTCATCAAAGACGGCCAGCCGTGGGAGACCAATGTCCATGAGATCCTCGCCTACTGCGCCGACAAGCTGGTGGAGTTCCTGCGCCGCGAACTGGAGATCGAGCGGGAGCGGCTCTTAGAGAAGATCTTCTACAAAACGCTGGAGCGGATTTTTATTGAGAACCGGCTCTACAAAAAGATCGAGACGGTGAAAACTCTCGAAGGGATCCACGAGGCGCTCGTCGATGCGTTCAAGCCCTACCACAAAGAGCTGCTACGCACGCCCACCCACGACGACCGAGAGAAGCTGCTGCAGATCCCGATCCGCAGGATTTCCCGGTTCGATATCGATAAAAACCAAGAAGAGATCGTGCTGCTCCAAGAGACATTGAGCGGCGTCGAGAAGGACTTAAAGAACGTCAAGAAGTATGCGATCGCCTATTTGAGAAAGTTGATCGACAAATATGGGAAAGCGTTTCCCAGAAAGACGCGCATCAAGGCGATTGAAGAGATCGACCGGCGCGCGATCGAGACGAAGCAGATCAAAGTGCAGTACGACCCCCAAACGGGCTTTGTCGGAACGAAAGTTTCAGGGCCGGTCCAGTTTACTTGTACGAATTTTGATAAGCTTCTCGTCTTGTTCAAGGATGGGACCTATAAAGTGATCCCCATGCCTGAAAAACAGTATGTGGAGCATGCGGTATGGGTCGGGGTGGCCGATAAGACCACGGTGATCAATGTGGTCTACACGAACACGGAGACCAAGCAGGCGTGGGCCAAACGGTTCATCGTCGAGCAGTTCATCCTTGACAAGACCTACCGCTATATTGAGGAAAATGGGAAGCTTGAGTTCATCTCCTCCGCGCTTGCGCCTGAGGTAGAGGTCCAGTTCGCCGGCAAGGGCGGGAAGAAGGCGAACAAGGTGAAGTATGCTTTGAAGGATGTGCTGGTGAAAGGAGCCCAGGCGCGGGGTGTCAGAATCGGGAAGCAGGAAGTGAAGGGGCTCAAGGGACTGTCCTAATGCAAGTTTTCCCTAGGATTCTGTGCGTAATACATATAGCCGGCGATGGCAGCCAGAGAGGCAGCGGTTATGGCACCTTTGGCAGCTTGGGTTATCTCAGCAGGCGCTAACAGCAATCGAGCAATCCCAATGTGTCCATTTCTTATTCCCTGCCAAGCCGCAGAGAGTTTGTCCACCGTGGATATCGTCTGCCCATCCAGTAACAGGGAGATAGGATCCCTATGCCCTCTCTCTGCGGAAACGTAAACAGCCCATCCTCTGAGCTTCCTTGAAATGGAATGGCCCTCGAGGAGAAAGCGAACAGTTTCCACATGATTGCCATATGCGGCTTCACAAACGGAGTATCCTCGGCTCTCCTCACTGATCGTGTCCCGGGCTAGTAATAGGCGGATGATCTCAGTATTCCCCCTTGCTGCAGCACGGGCCACAGTATCTCCTAGGTACAGATCCACAAAAATACGTGAAAATTTTCGGTTCGTTAACAAGCGTCGAACTTCCTCGGTTTGACCATTACGAACAGCATCTTGCACAGCGGCCTCTTCGTAACAGTACAATTCGTAAACGAACGGCTTGCCATCAATATGCGTTACTTTCTGGAAGCATATGGGGCAGTTTGGCGTTGTTATTGTTCGATTATGGAGCCACTGTGTGATACATTCCGCGTGAAACCGACACCAAGTTTGGTTAACCTGGTGCTCCAATCCAGCGGTCATCTGTTCATAGCATATGGGACACTCCGTCTCTATGGACAATTCGGTAAAAGGCTTTAAATTAACAGCAGACATTATCGCTCCATTTTTTGTTATAAATAATTATTGATCATTGTAATTATAGAATATTATCGTTTTTAATAATAAATAAACATTTTTTAATTTAACAATGTTTTATACGGAAAACTTCCGCATGCCCGCAACGCCGATGTTGGCTGCCCGGTCGTTCGCGTAGCCGTTGAGGGTGCCGCTGAGGCATAGGGTGTAGTAGCTACCGCGCGCCCCAAATAGCCCAACAAGACCACGGCGCCCAGCCATTTCATGACAGCGAACAGCAGTCGACGATCTATAAAGAATGATTCCTAAATGCCGCTTGGCCCAAAGTATGCAAGTGACAGCATCTAGCAAACTCGGCATCTGATAACCTTTCGCCTCTGCCAACTGCTTCTGGGCGGAATAATTTTTATTTCCACTTCCAGGAAGAACATCTTTGGTCATGACTCCCCACTCGAATTCCACTTCTGAGGGTTCGTTTACACCATGCGGAAAATTTATTATATCAAAACCTCCACATCCCTCGGCATCCTTCTCAAGTTCATTAAGAGTCCTTAGGGTGCGTGGTATCACGACAGAAACTCCATCAACGACGGTAGTGATATTTTTCATTAACGGGACGACAATATGCGTTTCTCGAGCCTTTTTCCCTTCATGACCGTAAATCGGGCAAGGGTCTTCAAGAAAGTCCACAAGCTCCTTTGGCATTGGTGGAAGTTTTTTCAAGAATTCTGCGGGATTTGCCCAATCGATTTTTGAGAGCGAGGTGGGATAAACAGCTTTGCGGAAACGTTTTGCTAATTCAGCATTTCCCGCTTGCAGGGCATATTCAGCTGCCTTGGAAAATAAATGGTTCCTCTCTGCGGGGTCTTTCAGTAAAGGGCATAGAGCCACGTAAGCTTCCAATTGGCGAGGGCTAACGGCAAGCACTTGCTTATAGATAGAAATCGCCTCTTGCGGATCTTTTTGCTGCGAGGCGATGAATAAGGCGCTCTCGATGAGCTCCTGGGATGGGTTTTTTTCTAAATCCAGACTCACGATGATCGCATCGATTTTTAACTTGGGGTCCTTCTGTTTGGCACGCCGTAAAGTTTCCACCGCTTCTGCCACTTTGCCTTCCTCGAGTTGATATAGGGCAAGATGGAGATGGGCAAGCGTCGCTTTTTCCGGTTGGTTTAATTGTTCATAAAGCAGAGGAACAGCCGCATAATCCTCGACTCTTTTTGTGTATAAAAATGCCTTGGCGTAGGCATCGAGGATTTCTTTTTCATTGATAGAGCTATTTGCAACCTCGAGGTAAAGGGCGGCGAGTTTCTGATTGCTTTCCTTAAAATGGGCCAGAGTGGGAATGCGGTCTTCTTTTTGCCACTCTTTAATCATATTTCGAAGGGCGTAATCCGGAGAGACTGTTGTAATTGGAGTGCTGCATGTTGGACATTTTGCATGCGGAGTTGAACTCTGAAACTGGTCAAGCGCTACCTCTTCAAAAACATGCCCACAATTGGTTACTACAGGTTCTTCCGGTACAGACCGGGTGATAAGACAGATCACTTTGTCCAAATTGACATTTTCGCTGGGAATTTCTTGTTTCACAGCTTCCGCAACCTTTTTAATACGCTCGATACACTCCCCAGGACCCATGCGCACAGGATCATACTTGTGAGGCGGGGCAGGGATATTTTGCAAAGGGGCGGAACCGGGTCTGAACCCCAGAAGTGCTCCGCTATTTGATGCTAACCATGACATAATTGCTGACATAAACCATCCTTCAATGTTTCTATATACAACATTTTACACTGTATAATTATTTAATTCAATTAATAAAATATAGTTTATATATGTTTAATTAATATTTAGCAAGATTAGTTTTAATTTAATATCGAACTAGATAAATTACAAATGCATCTGCTTAATAACAAGTCGCTTAGAGTGAACAGCGAAGATCTTATCGCAAAGAAAAATGTTGAAAATTTCTTTGCGTCTTCGCGACTTGGCGGCTTTGCATTGATAAAAACCTGCCCCAAACAAGCACGAAAACGACTTGCTCATCCCAGTTTTTTCTAAAAACGCCCGATTTATCCCCATGTTTTTTCTAAATTTCACGATTTTATCCCCATGTTTTTTCTAAAAACGCTTGATTTATCCCCCTGTTTTTTCTAAAATGAAGAAAAAGGGACATAGACAATGCGAAGAGATCACTTGAATTTTTTAAGACGATGGAGAAAGGACCCGATCCGGGTACCCCTCATGATCCGGGGTGCCAGGCAGGTTGGAAAATCGTGGCTCGTCAATACCTTTGGCCAAGAATTCGATCATTTCATCACCCTGAACTTTGAAAAAGACAAGCGTGTCCATGCCCTCTTTCCAGATCATGTGGACATCCCCAAAACGCTTGAGACCCTCCAGGCCTACACCCAAACCCCGATTATCCCCGGAAAAACGCTCATTTTTCTGGATGAAATTCAAGAATGCCCGGATGCCCTACGCTACCTGCGCTATTTTAAGGAAGAACGGCAAGATCTCCACGTGATCGCCGCAGGGTCGCTGTTAGAGTTTACCTTGGAAAAACTGGGGATGGCTGTAGGACGCATTGATTACCTATTCCTTTATCCCCTCTCTTTCATGGAATTTTTGGATGCGCAGCATCGAGAGGACTTAAGGGAAGCGATCACCCATCAAAAAGTGGACGCGGCGTCGCATGGGGTCATCTTAGACTATCTCAAAAATTACATGTGGCTTGGAGGGATGCCAGCCGTTGTCGATACCTGGATCAAGCACAAGGACTCGGCCCTCTGTCAACGGGTCCAGGACCGAATCATTGGAAATTATGAGGATGATTTTCAAAAATATGCCAAAAGACATCAAATTGAGACGGTGGGGAAGGTATTTCGCTCGATTGGAAAGCAGTTGGGCCATAAATTCCAGTATGCCAACGTCGACGGCGATATGAAAACCTACCCCATCAAACAGGGTCTACATTTACTCATCAAGGCAGGGGTCGCCCATCCCTGTTTTCATACCTCGGGTCATGTCTATCCTCTGAATGCAGAGATCAACGAAAAAAAGTTTAAAGTATTTTTCTTTGACATTGGGATTGCCCACCGCCTTTTGGGATTAGACTTGGCGGAATGGGTGACCACACCTTTCGAGATGGACTACTTAGGAGAGAGCGCAGAACAACTCGTCGCACAAGAGTTCATTGCTTACTCCAACCCTTCAAAACCGTGTGAGATTTATTATTGGTGCATTGAATCGAAAACGGGCAACGCCGAGGTAGATTTTATCGCCGTTAAGAACAAAGAAATTGTCCCCGTCGAAGTGAAATCGGGAATCAAAGGGGGAATGAAGAGTTTAAGATTGTTTTTGGAAACGCACCCTAAATCCACCTATGGAATAAAAATTTCAGAGGGACAGTTTAGCAAGCATGGAAACTTGGAAGAAATTCCTCTCTATGGGCTTGCAGGTTGGAAAAATTGATGAATCTGCTATAATCCGCCTCCATGAGAAACCCCACGATTCCCCTCGCCGAGCAGCTCCGCCCCCAAACGATCGAAGAGATGGTTGGCCAAGGCCACTTGATCTCGGAGCAGGGCTGGATTACCCGGACGATCGCCAGCAAACGCCCTCTCTCCATTTTGCTCTGGGGGCCGCCCGGCTGCGGCAAGACGACGCTCGCCCGCCTATACGCCAAGGCCTTTGATGCGGAGTTTGTGATTTTTAGCGCTGTGCTGCATGGGATCGCGGAGCTCAAAAAGACGATCGCCGACGCCAAAAACCATCCCCTGCTGGTAAAACACCTGATCATCTTCATCGATGAGATCCACCGCTTCAACAAGGCACAGCAAGACGCCCTCCTCCCCTACGTGGAAAATGGGACGATCACCCTCATCGGCGCGACGACCGAAAATCCCTCTTTTTCGCTGAATAACGCTCTCCTCTCCCGCATGCGGACCCTGGTGCTCAATCCCCTCACTGATGAAGACCTGCATACCTTGATGTTGAGGTACAAGGGCCCCCTTCCTTTGACCGAGAAGGCCAAGGAGCTCCTCGTCGGCATGGCCCAGGGAGACGCGCGCCATCTGTTCAACATGTTTGAAAACTTGGCCCAGGCCCCGGAAGGGAAGCTCATCGACGAAAGCGAGCTGGCAGAGTGGGTCCAGCAGCGGCCCGCGCTGTATGACAAAGCGGATGAGGGGCACTACAATCTGATCTCTGCGCTCCATAAATCGATCCGGGGCTCTGATCCGGATGCGGCCCTCTACTGGCTCGCGCGGATGCTCGAGGGGGGCGAATCGCCCCAGTTCCTCGCCCGCCGACTCATTCGGGCAGCCTCGGAAGATGTGGGCCTGGCCGATCCCGACGCGCTTAAGATCACGCTCGATGCCTACAGGGCTTATGAGCAGCTCGGCTCTCCTGAGGGGGAACTGGCGCTGGCGCAGGCGGTGCTCTACCTCGCCCTGGCCCCCAAGAGCAACGCGGCCTATGTGGCCCTGGGCAAGGCTCGGGAGCTGGCCAAAGAGACCACGCAGCACGGTCCTCCTAAGATCATCCTGAACGCCCCCACAAAGCTGATGAAGACGCTGGGCTACGGCAAGGGGTATCAGTACGACCACGACGCAGAGGGGGCCTTTTCAGGGCAAAATTACTTCCCCGACGGGATGGATCGTCCCGCGTTCTATGAACCGGTAGAGCGGGGTTTTGAAAGGGAAATGAAAAAACGGATCGACTATTTTACTAAATTAAGATCTTCCAAGATTAATTAAACATAATTAACTGTTGAAATATATACAAATTATGTTAAATTAAAAATAAAAAGATTGGAAGGTTGTTATGAAAAAACTTCTCATGGGCACCTTAATTTTTCTCATCCCTTTCTCTCCCCTGTCCGCTGAGGAAGACATCGCAGATCTTGCCACCAACACCGATGCCCTGTACAGAACCGGGGCCGGGGCCAAAGATGGCTGCTTTACCGCGCTCGCCTCTTCGATGTATGTCTGGGGGTTTGTGCTCACGGTGGGCATTGCTGTCTTAGTGGCCGTTTTACACCAGAGCAACTCAAGCGGCGCCCCAAGATTATGAAATTGATTGCCTTAACAGCTTTTCTCTTCAGTTTTTGGACAGCCGTTCTGAATGCCGATTACTGCTATTTTGTGCCGCCCAAAGGATGGGAGATCGTCAATCCGCAAAAGCTCACCGGCCGGGTCCAAGTCCAATTTTTAGGGAAAAGCAGCAAGGGCTTCTACCCCTCGCTCAACCTAGCCTTTGAAGAGGTCAACCTGACGATGCCCGAGTATCTCAAGGCGGTCAAAAAAATACATGAGGCAGACAGGAATAACACCTGGAGAGACCTCGGAAAAATCCCCACCAAGGCAGGGGTTGCCCACCTTACCCAGATCGACAGTGCCACAGCATCGGGCACGGTCCGGATCCTCCAAGTCCTTTTCCTCAAAGATCATACGGTCTACATCCTCACCGGCTCGGCGCTGAAAGAGGAATTTGCTGCTTACTACAAAGAATTTGAAAAGGCCTTTAAATCTCTCACGGTCACAGGCGACCTCGTCAGCACTGTCCCTCAAGCCGAAAGGCAGGAAAAGCTCAAAGCCTCGCTTGCAACCACCACCATCGACAATCTCCGCACGCTGGAAAAATTGCTCCATAAAGAATTTGCCGATATGGGGGCCCACTGGCAATTTCTCGTCATGCAGTCTGCCCTACAAAATCATTGAAGAGAAGATGAGGATCGGGCAACGCGTTAAGCTAAGATGTTTTAAGTTGCTCAAGAGTACGCTTTCTATAGAGGAAAACAGGATGGACAGGATCGACTAAATGTCGGCAGGATACGCAAGATGAAGAAAAATATGCATTATTATCCTTCGCATCCTGCCTGATCATGCCTATCCTGTAATCTCTTCTCTTATAGAAGCTTGTCTATGGAAATGTAGCACTTATGCGTTTGCGATTCCTTAGCTTAATGCGTATGTGCCTTGCCCTTGCCCGATCTTCTTGAATTAATGCAGGTATTGCCGACCCCGATCATTTTGTCGGCGCCGACAAAATGATCTGAGATGCCTATTCCACACTATCAGAAGAGATCAACCCCGATGCATCTTTGGGATCTAGCTCCAAAACAGGTTGAGAGGTTTTAACTCGTTTCCTTACCTCTTTAATCGGTATGGCAGGAAAGATGTTTTCAGGAAGAGTGCCGCCAAGTTCCACGATCGCTGAACGCACCTTTTTTCCTACTATTTCATGAGTTTCCATGGCGTCTCTTGGGTTGTTGACGCTTTCTCGTTTAAGCTTTTCCCGGGTTTGAGACATTCGGAATTGATTGGCAATCAGTTCGGTCGTATCCATCCGATCCATCAGGTTTTCTTTTGGCAAAATACCCTTACGAGCTTTAATTGCATCAACTCCAAGGCCACCATAAAGCCCTTTATACCCTGCATCATGGAAGAGGCCAAACATCTTATCTTGAACACCTGCATCTCGAGCAGCACCAGACAGGGCTTTGAATTCTACTGAAGCCTGCTCTCGTGTTTCTAGTCTTTCGAGGTCAGCGGCCATTTGATCTGAAATCTCTTGCCTGCGTGTTTGAATGGCAAAATACTTTTGGGCATCTGCAATTTCAGGTTTTCTGGGATCGCCATTTTGGGCAATGAGGTAACAAGCTAAACGGGAGAGGTACCAATCTGCAACTTTTCTCTCAGCTTGCTTGCCGATGCCAATCATTTTGTGGGCGCCCACAAAATGATTAGAAGGGTCATTACCCGATTGCTCGCAAGACGTTATCGCTTTTTTAATGGTGTTTTCAAATGTTCTCCATTCGGAATATCCCAAACAGGGCTGAAGGTCTCTCGC
>Ga0207105_1216_pt1 | contig 13503 bp, 15 predicted proteins | sample Alteio_BWMinHeat_77_FD_153569 | JGI IMG/M metagenome (GOLD analysis project Ga0207105, IMG submission 153569) | Enriched cells from forest soil in Barre Woods Harvard Forest LTER site, Petersham, Massachusetts, United States -... | ecosystem: Environmental > Terrestrial > Soil > Temperate forest >... | reverse complement strand
GATTTTGTTAAGTTAATGGCATTGAGTGCAACGAAGGGCGACTGATCAAAGGATACTGATAACAATGGAAGCACATAAGCCCGGCATGAATAAGGCATACGATTGTCTTTCAGTTTAGCGTTTAGCATTTATCATTGAGCGTTTCTCTCTCACTCTGTGTCGACTTGCATCAGATATTTCCATCCAAGAAGAAGCATGGGGATGCTTATTAAAAAATAGGCGAACCAATAGCTGCCATCCCATTGTAGTGTCAGCACTTGATTATGAGAAAAGAGCAGCAAGGCAATGCCAAAAAGAAAAAAAACAGAGCCTCCGATGAGCAATAACAGTGAGACCACAACTCCTTTCGCAGGCGAATTTACTGAAGGAATAGCAATAGCAGGTTTGGGTTCATTTTGGACAGCGGCAGCTTCATGTGGTGTGTGATAAGGAGCTGAGGGGATGCTCGACGCCTCGGAAGAAGCTCCTAAGCGATATGGAGGGGCAAGGTCTTCTTCCTCATCTTCGGTGGTGAGGGAACTTGGGCTTAGATACACGCCGCAATAAGGGCAGTTTTCTTCTTGCCGTGAGACGTTGCCCTCGCAGTTCCAGCATAGCTTTTTTTTAGGTTGTGTACTCATAATTATTACTTACGTTATTATACTATTCTCTTAAGACATTTCTATCTACTAACCGTGAGTTTTCTTGCAAGAGCGAATTATGCCTATGCCATTCAAAAGAGAAAGTTACTTTGCCATAAAATCCTTTTTCAAGCCACCTTTACGTCTATTTTTAATAAGCCTTTTGCTTTTAGCTAATGGATGTGCTCCTTACAAGGTAAGCACTCAAGCTTTTTTAGACTGGCCTAAACCCTGCATAGAACCAGAGAATTATGAACAATCCCTTCTTTGTGAAAATAAAAGATGCGCGGTCAGACATTGGTTGTATCGAGTTATTCCTAGACATCGCTGTCAAATACGCTGGTATGACTTAGGACATTGGACCACCTGGATGCTCTTTGGCAACGATGATGATGGCATCTTTGGCGAGGAGATGTCTGGACGTTATCGCCCCTATCAAAAAGTCTGTTTTCCTAAGGCTTTGGCATGGACCGTGCGCAACCCGTTGCACAACTTCTGCTTTTATGTCATTGGCAGCGCCGATCGGCGCAATAGCGAAATCACTTTATTGAAAGTGACAACAAATGAATTCTGCATGTTTGATTATGTGCCTCAAGGAAAAACCGTTTTTGCCAGTCCGCAATCCTCATCTTCGCTTTTCTTAGGTTTGCATGGTGGCAAGCCTTTTTTTTCCTTGCGCTTAGCCTATCATCCTAAGCGTCATCTGGATTTGTACATAGGATGGCGCTGCCGTGGAAACTTCGGCCTCAAATTCCTCCCAGCTACGAAGACTAGGGACAAAACTAAATCAAAATCAAAACTATAGTTAAATTATTTATTATAATTTGATATAATCAAATTAGAATGCAAAGAGGCTTTATGATTGATAAAATCATACCGCAGATCCAACAGCCCAATCTAATTAGTATAGATCCAAATATCCATCAAGCTAAAAAAAGGGATGCTTTTTCTGCCGTTTAGAGGGGTTTAAGGGGCTTCTGCCCCTTTTTCGGAGTGCGCGTACGGCAATAATCAAACGCTGAAAGAACAGGTCTGCCGTACCGCTTTGGGTATACCTCCATGGATCCTTGGGTTTTCTTGTGGTTGACAGTGCGAAAATTACAAAGCGGTATGGCATTCTCTTTAATTTCAAATGAGTGAAAAGCCATACCGCACTCCGAAAAAGGGGCAGAAGCCCCTTAAACCCCAATGAGAGAACACTTGCTGCCTATCGCGCATCTTTAAATTATTTTTATCATGGGATTGCCCTGAGGGTAGATATACCGAATAGTATCCCTTTATTAACAAATCTGGATTTTGTACACTGAACTTAAAATAAAGATGAGATCATGGAACCAAAAAAATTTGATATTGTTGTCATCGGCGGGGGACCAGGCGGCTATCCTGCTGCTATTAAAGCGGCGCAGAATGGCAAAACCGTTGCCTTAATCGAAGCCAAAGAGCTCGGCGGCACTTGTTTAAACCGCGGATGCATTCCCTCCAAAACCCTGATTGCCAGCGCTGAAGCTTTGCAGCGCACCCAAGAGGCTGAAGAATTCGGCATCATCGTCGGCAAGATCTCCTTCGACTACAGCAAAATGGTTTCCCGCAAAGACCAGATTGTGACAAACCTCCGCAAAAGCTTGGAAGGCTTGATCGCTGCTAATAAGATCACGCTATTTAGGGGCTTTGGAAAGTTCACCTCTCCAAAAGAGATCAAAGTCACGGGAACAGATAATGCCATCATCTGCGCTGATAAAGTCATCATCGCGACAGGATCAGAGCCGCGCAGCGTCAAAGGCTTTCCTATCGACAACAAGCGCATTCATGATTCGACTTCGATGCTTGAGTTAAAGGAACTGCCTGCCAAGCTCGTCATTGTTGGCGGAGGAGTCATTGGATGCGAATTTGCCTCGCTCTATAACGCCTTGGGCGTTGAAGTGACCATTTTGGAAATGATGCCGGCAATTATTCCGATGGAATCGCCTGCCGTATCCAATGCACTCACTAAAGCTTTTAAGAAAAAAGGGATTAAAATCGAAACCAATGCCCTTGTTGAAGTCGTTGATCTCACGGATAAAGGCATCATTGTCACCTTAGCCGGCAGCAAAAAAATAGAAGCGGACATGGCCTTAGTCGCTGTTGGCAGAGTGCTAAACACCTCGAGCATTGGCCTTGATAAAGCCGGCATTGCTGTGCAAGACAATGGCCTCATCGCCGTCAACGATAAGATGGAGACTCCTGTTCGCGACATCTACGCTGTTGGAGACATCGCCTCCAAATGGTGGCTGGCGCATGTGGCTTCACATCAGGGAATCATTGCCGCTGAAAATGCCTGCGGCCACACTGCCTGCATCGATTACAATGCCGTCCCCAATGTCATCTTCACCAATCCGGAAGTGGCTTCTGTGGGATTGTCTTTGGAAAAGGCTTTGGAGAATGGCTACCAAGCCACTCTTGGATCATTTCCATTTCAGGCCCTAGGCAAGTCGCAAGCGGCTTTTCAAACGGAGGGTTTTGCTCAAGTCGTCATCGACCGCAAAACCGGACAAATTCTTGGAGCTCAAGTCGTGGGACATGAGGCCTCGGCTTTAATTGCAGAAATGGCCGTGGCTGTGGCTAATGAATTGACCGTAGAATGCATCACCGAGACAATTCATGCTCATCCAACCATTGCCGAGGTTTGGCTCGAAGCTGCCTTAGTGGCCAACGACACACCCTTGCATCTTCCTCCGAAAAAAACTAAAAAAGATTGAAGATATGGCAGAAGCGGATCTTTTCGATACACGCCCGCAGGTCAAAAAAACGCGATTGAATGTCCTTCCCGTCAATCCCGAAGCTGCAGACCCTGATAAGGCTGTAGGACCTGGCCGCTTTCCCTCTTGGCTGCATCGCAAGCTTCCAAAGGGATCCGATCTTAAGGAAACCGGAAAAATCATCGATGAAAACCGCCTTCATACTGTCTGTGAAGAGGCTAAGTGTCCGAATTTATTAGAATGCTGGTCTAAAAAAACCGCGACTTTCTTGATCATGGGCAAAGCCTGCACGCGCAATTGCGGCTTTTGCAGCATCGACTTCGACAAAGCACCAAAGGCTCTTGAGGGCGACGAGCCTATGCGCGTAGCCGACTCCGTAAAAAAACTAGGATTGAAGCACGTCGTGATCACTATGGTAGCGCGCGATGACTTAGCCGATGGTGGCGCCAGCCACTTAGCTTCCGTCATCGAAACAGTGCGCAAAGAAGCCGGCGAGGTCACTGTCGAGGTGTTGACTTCCGATTTCAATGGCTCCGAACACTCCCTTGATATCGTCATTGCAGCCCAGCCTGAGATCTTTAATCACAATATCGAAACAGTGCGCGAGCTTACTCCACGTGTGCGCCACAAAGCCACTTACGATAAAACATTGTCACTGCTTGCCTACGTGCGCAAACATCCTGCCGCATCCAATCTTATGGTCAAGTCCGGAATAATGGTGGGTCTTGGTGAAACTGATGATCAAGTTAAACAAACGATTCGCGATCTGCATGAAAATGGCTGCGAAATCATCACCATCGGGCAATACCTGCAGCCTGACCGCACCAAACTCAGAGTCAAAGCTTTTATCTCTCCGGACCAATTTAAAGCTTATGAAGAGTTCGGATATTCCCTTGGTGTCAAGTATATGTATTGCGGCCCTTTTGTGCGTTCAAGTTACAATGCCAATCTCGTCATCAAACAAGCCAAGAATCAAATCAAAACCATCCAAAGCAGTTAATACTATGCTAGAAAATGAAAACCAAGCAGAACAATATCCTATAGCCGATGCCACCAATGTCGCCATTTTGATGCATCGCGATGCCCACTTCGGGGGCAGCTTCGATATTATGCTGGAGTATTACCAAAAGGATGGAAAAGGCGTCTCTTCCGACTTCAGCATCGACCAGATTTACGCCCTGGCTCAAATGGAAAAAAACATGCACCAGAACCTAGCCCCTCTTCTTTTATCAGGCCCTGATGCTGAAAAAGTGGCTAAAGTCAAAGAGGTCTATAAAAATTTACGCTCCCTTTATGAAGTTGAAGATCCTAAAAATAAGTATCCACGTCTTATTGCCGATCTGATTCTTTCTGAAGAAGAGGTACCGGAAAAAGAGATTGAAGCTATCGTTGCTGAAAAAGGATTCATTGTTCGGGCTTTGCTTGAGCTTTTGCGTTCAGAAGACTTTCACGACCCACTTTTTCCTGGATACGGCTCTGCACCAAGCTATGCCATTCAATGCTTGGGGAAAATCGGGGACAAAAGGGCGATTATTTCTCTCTTTGAAGCCATTGGCGAAGAGGATTTTTTTAGTGAAGATGTCGTTATAGATGCTTTATATGGCATCGGAGAGCCTGCTAAAGCGTTTCTATTAAAAGTTCTGCATGGACGTCCCTTAAATCTGGACAATGAACGCGCAGCGATCGCCTTAGTAGCTTTTAAAGATGACCCGGAAGTTGCTTCTGAATGTTTCAAGATGCTAAAAGACCGGGAAGTGAGAAAACAGATCCCACTAGCCACTTTTCTTGCCTTAGCTTGCGAAGGGCTTCAATCCCCTTCCGAACGTCAAAGCTTTGTAGAGTTAGCAAGCGATGTTGCGACCCCAAAAATCCTGCATCAAGATATCAAAGCGATTGCACAGCATTGGCTGCATCATCAGTAGCAATGATGATGGAGTTTGTTTTCCATTTCCCTGCTCTAAAGCGCCATAAATAGATGACTGAAGCGCAGGCTCCATAAAATATGCAAAAGAAACTCGCCACTTCAACAGGGGCTTGTCCATGCACGACGAAAACGTAAACAGGCAAGACCAAAAAGGCCCATACTGAAAGGGTGCCGGCAGTGAGAAGAAACACAGTATCTCCTGCTGCAGTCAAGATACCCGCAAGCAGAAGACGCAATCCCTCGAAGAGCAAGGAGATTAAAATAAAAAAGATGCAGATGAATAGGGAATCATAGAGTTCGAAAGCTTTTTCTTCCGGAAGAAAGAGAAGGACAAGTTGTTCCGACGCCAGAAAAAAAAGTCCAACAAGCGCGAAGAAGAAAATCAGATGAAGGCGGGCACCGGCTGCAAGTACGTCTTTGATGATGTTAGTGCGCTTTCCCCCGATGAGGTTTCCAGCTATTGCAGTGGATGCCTTGTTGATGCCTTCGGCAAAGAAATAAAATAGAATAGCAATGCTTTGGCAGATGCCTACAATGGTGATGTATGTGTCGCCGACAAGTGTCATCATCCAATAAAAAGAAGCCCATCCTAAGCTTTCACAAGATACAAAAACCGCTCCGGGAAGGCCTACGCGGATGCACTGCAAAAAAGGCTTATAGCGAAAATGATAATTTGCCGTTCCATGGTTTTCGCGGTTTTCTTTGCGTAAAAAAATGTAACCCAGCACAGCCGACTGGAAGATGCCGCTTCCGCTTGTTGCAATAGCTGCGCCTGCAATGCCTAAAGAGGGAACCCAGCCTTCAATCCCATAAATAAGAATGACATCTAAGACGGCATTGATAAAGTTGGCTATGATGGCCAATATGGTAATGATGCGCGTTTTGCCTTGTCCTACAAAAAAGCCGCATAGGGCTGTGTATAAGGGAAAGCTTGGACCAAACAACATCATCCAAGAAAAATAACTTCGCTCCATCTCATAATCGGGCGATGAACCATAAAACCACTTATCTCCCCACATTGCCAGCGGCAAGAAGCATAGAACCGAAGCTAAGGCCAGCCAGATCATCTGCCAGACGGGTTCGCCAAACTTATGTTTTTGATCAGCTCCATTGTACTGCGCGACAAAAACCTCAGCTATGCTGCACATCACCATCCAGCCGAAATAAAATCCCCACCCTAAAGTCGTCGCATTGACAGCGGCATTTAAGGCATCTGTAGAGTAACGTGCGAGCAAAAGGCGATCGACAAAGAGCATAAACATCACAGAAAATGAAGAAAGCATGAGAGGAAATCCCAGACTCCAGAGCTCGCGGATGCTGCCTTCTCGATGTTTTGTGAGTGCCATAGTATTTAATAATAAAAAATAATCTTGATAAAGATTAACAGGTTTGCACTTTTAAAGTCATTATAAATTAATTTGATTGTAAAAAAAAGCTTCTGTTTTTAGTGAATATGCTAAAATTGCTTACTGTTATTTTTAAGTTTTTTTATTTATAAAAGCAATTCTATAGCTGAAAAAATACGGTTAAGATCTGTGGACTTATCCGGAAGCGACCCTTAAGCAATTATAGTCTATAGCAAAAATCGATAGGTGTGCTAGTATCCAATTAATTAAAAGAATAACAGTTTATAGCAAGAGACTGAGTTATGCAAAATCAGAGTGTTCAAAGCCGCAAATCGCCCTTTGCAAAAATATTTTATTATCTTTTTCTACTTGGTTTTTGCCTTCCTTTCCTTACAAGCTGTGAAAGTCAAAAAACAATTGTCAATGGCGTCGATGAAAGAGAAGCCAACGAAATCCTCGTCTTTTTGGCGACTAAGGGCATTGACGCAACAAAGGTACAGGAGCCGACCGGCGGCGGCGGCGGAGCTAAACTTGTTCTTTGGGATATCAGCGTTCCATCCACTCAAGGGATAGAGGCGATGGCTCTGCTTAATCAGCAAGGCCTGCCAAGGCGCCGAGGGGATAACCTTCTGAATATCTTTTCAAACACCGGATTAGTTCCTTCAGAAATGTCGGAGCAGATCAAATATCAAGCGGGTCTTGCTGAACAAATTGCCAGTGTCATTAGAAAAATTGACGGTGTCCTAGATGCCGAAGTGCAGATCTCCTTTCCAAAAGAAAATATCCTGAATCCCAATGCGGTTAAAGAGCCGATCACTGCATCTGTTTATGTCAAGCACTCAGGCGTTTTGGATGATCCTAACTCCCATTTAGTTACCAAAATCAAACGATTAGTCGCCGCTAGCGTTCCCGCACTGGACTATAATAACGTCACCGTCATTGGCGACCGAGCCAGGATGAATGAAATTCTTCAGGGACAGGGTTCTATACATGAAGAAGAAAAACAATATGTCAACATTTGGTACATGACCATCGCCAAAGATTCTGTCACCCGATTTAGGATGGTGTTTTTCACTTTCTGTATTGTCATTTTGCTTTTACTGCTTACTTTTATTTGGATTGGCTGGAAAATCTATCCTCTCCTTAAGGGACATGGCGGAATAAAACAATTATTTCACATTCATCCTATAGAGGTAAAGCCGACCCCACCGGTTGAAGCTGTAGTAGAGAAAAAGCCGGAACCCGAAAAAAAAGGGGAGAAGCAACCTGATGATCAAGGGCTTGTAGACAAAGATCTTGATGAATCTTGATGGCAATAAAGTACTAGCAAGCGAAGCTAACGCGGTTTTAACCGGCGCTAGCATACCGCAATTGGATTTAAGGGAAGAGTCGCATGCAAGCAAAAAAATGGGTCATGCTGCGGGTTTTGTTAAACCGCTTTCATCCAGATGATGCCCAAGCGTTTCTTAAGGGGCTGCCTCAGGAAACAATTAAAGCAGTCTTGGGTCAAGCCGTACAGTCAAAAGATACTTTACCGATTTTTACGTTCGCTGAAGAAGTCATCAAAAAAATTCATTACTCTTGGCTTATTCCTTGCCTAAAAAATTTGCCTTTGGAGTTGCGGCCCATGGTTATGTGTTCACTGCCTCAAGCTCAAGCGCTGCGGCTCAGCAAATTTACAGGCTTATCGATACCCAAAGTTACTCTCACTCCTTTAGGAAAACAGTTTCTGTTTAACTTATTTTACAAGCAGGTGCCTACTCAAGATGTTCTTCCTTTTGAATATTTGCCGGCATCAAATCTAAATACATTGACGACTTTTACAAAAAATGAACTTGTAGAAGCCATTGACCTATTAGGGATTTTTGATTTGGCTGAAGAAATTCGCTATATTGTTGATAAAAACACCTTGAAATATCTCTATGGATGCTTAGACACAAAAAAACAGCAATTTTTACGGATATGTTTGCACCAAAAAGAAAAAGTCATTGCTCCTAGGCTAAAATTAGATAATTGGCATGGCGACTGCGCCAAGCTGAAGGTTCAATTGCACCAGCGCGGCCTGGTCAGACTAAGCAAAGCTCTCTGTGGACAGCATACGAGTTTACTGTGGTATGTTACTCATATCCTGGATACCGGCCGCGGTGAGATCATCTCAAAGCATTATCGCGTTGAAGAGATCAAGGGAGTGACCCAAGCGCTCGTCTTGCAAGTAATCAATACAATCAATTTTCTCAACAAAAAGAGCGGTTCGTGAGTAAGAAATTTTTCTCTTTGATTCATGGCGAAACAGTTCATATAGCACCAAAAACCAAGGTCATCAAGGCGGATGCTTTCTCTAAAATGGTCGATGCTGATGATGTGCTAAAATCAGTCCAAGAAGACGCCAAACGCTATCGCCTTGAAGTCAGCCAGGAATGTGAAAAACTCAAAGAGCAGGCGCAAAAAGAGGGGTTCGAAGAGGGCTTCAAAAAGTGGGCAGAACATGTCGCTAAGCTGGAAGAAGAGATCGTCAAAGTGCGCAAAGACATGGAAAAAGTTGTCGTTCCTATTGCTTTGAAAGCGGCAAAGAAGATCTTAGGAAGAGAACTTGAACTTTCTGAAACAGCTATTGTGGATATTGTCTCTAATTCTTTAAAGTCGGTGGCACAGCATAAAAAAATTACTATTTATGTTAACAGAAAAGATCTAAATGCACTTGAAGCCAACCGCCCACGCCTAAAAGAAATATTTGAAAGCTTAGAAGCACTTTCCTTGCGTGAACGCGCAGACATCCAGTCAGGCGGTTGTGTTATTGAAACTGAAGGGGGGATTATTAATGCACAGCTCGATAACCAGTGGCGTGTATTAGAAAACGCTTTTATCACCCTCATGAAACATAAGAGCAACATAAGCGAGACATCCTCATAGGAAGAAGGACGATACAATGAACTTTTCGCAACTTTTGTCGTTAAAACCTTTATTATGCATGTTTGCATTAATGGGGATGTTATGGATTCTTCCACAGCCCTTGCAGGCGCAACAGCAGTCGCGCAGTACCACATCGGTCATACCCGGCCCTCCCTCAGCAGGTCCTAGTACGGGTGTGCAAAAAACAGTGCAGGAACTGGAAACCTACAAACGGCCTTCCCTAATCACTCAGGGCGCTGTTCTCGTCCTCCTCTCTATGCTGCCTTTCATTGTGATGATATTGACATCATTTCTTAAAATCGTCGTGGTTCTGTCTTTGCTGCGTAACGCCTTAGGCGTCCAACAGGCTCCCCCTAACCAGATCATCAACGGCGTAGCTTTTATGCTAAGCCTCTTTGTCATGTACCCGACTGCGTTGCAGATGTATGATATTGGCTCCAAAGTTGTAAATGAAAAGAAGGCTCCAGATTCCATTCTGTCCGCTGAGTCTTCCCAATATCTTCTCGATATCGCCGACAAAACAAAAGAGCCTTTAAGAGATTTTTTGAAGAGAAATTCCTCCGTGCAGCACCAAGCCCTATTCTATCGGATAGCTTACCGCGTTTTACCAGAGGATTATCGCTCCACCCTAAAACCGGATGACTTCATGATCGTCGTGCCGGCATATATCACCAGCCAGCTGAAAGACGCTTTTGAAATCGGTGTTTTAATTTATATTCCTTTCTTCGTAATCGACCTCGTAACCTCAAACGTTTTGCTGGCGATGGGGATGATGATGCTTTCCCCTGTGACGATCTCAATGCCATTAAAACTATTTCTATTGGTCATGTTGGATGGATGGACTCTCCTCATCGAGGGTCTCGTCAATACGTTTCGATAACTATAAAAATGGCTATAAAAGGAAAACAAAATGTTTCAAACACAAGTTGTCCAGCTTGCTTATCAAGGGCTTTTGTTAATCCTTATTTTGTCTGCCCCTCCCATTTTGGTTAGCATGTTCTTTGGGATCATCGTCGCAATATTTCAAGCGGCAACACAAATTCAAGAGCAGACGTTATCGTTCACTATCAAACTTGTTGCGGTGACTTTGACTTTGATGTTTTTAGGCAGCTGGCTAGGAGCTCAAATCATGGCCTTTGCATTGAATATCTTCTCACACTTTCCTCAGTGGAGCCTTAATGGTAGCTGAAGCTATTACCAACGATAGTTACGCTTACGTCTTCTTAAACAGCGTCTTAAGCCAAGGCAACCCCGTAGCTGCCCTTTCCCTGCTGTTTTTATTCCTAGCCCGCTTTCTGCCGATTATCGCTCTATCGCCCTTCTTCGGCGCCCGCGTGCTTCCCCACCCCGTTAAAGTGACTTTTGCCCTCTCCCTATTCGTCATCTTTCTGCCTCATCTGCTCCTTCTAACGACAAAACCACTGGTTTTTGATTACACGCTGATCCTTTTAATGTTTAAGGAGATGTTCGTAGGATTTACTTTGGGATTTGTGATGAGTATGCCTTTTATCATCGTGCAGAATGCCGGGATCATCATCGATCACCAACGCGGCGGCGCTAGCTTAATGATCAACGACCCTACCATTCAGAACCAGTCCTCCCCTCTTGGAACGATCTTTAACTTTGTTTTGATCTTCATTTTTTTCTATTTGGATGGCCCTTTTCTGTTTATTGATGCGGTCATCACTTCGTATGAAATCATTCCACCCGATCAATTCATCAATCCACGCTTCTTTGAACGCCACTCTCCTTTTTGGGAGATGCAGATCGAACTCTTCAATAAAATCATGATCATCTCGATTCAATTCGCCACGCCCGCTCTTTTGGCTATTTTGATGACAGACGTCTTCCTCGGCATCGCCAACCGATTAGCTCCTCAAGTCCAGATTACCTTCTTGGGGATGCCCTTAAAGTCCCTCTTAGGACTTGCTGTGATCTGCCTGGGATGGAAACTCGTCGTCACAGAATATGCCAAACAGGCCTACTATTGGCTCAATCAAGTCAACGAAATGATCGGCATGTTCAAGCCCCCTAAAGCTTAAGTCTTTGCAAGAATATTCAAGGCAAAGGCGCAAAGACTCAAAGAAAGAAAAAGAAGAATTTTATTAGTTGATTAATGTAATTATTAATCGTTTAATTAATAAACAAACACTTTTAAAATAAATTTAACACTGTTACTATAGAAATAAAGGTTTTTATGAAAGAAATAAGCAATTTCAACAAAATTGAGTTCAAAAGCTGGAAGGAGATCCGCTATGAAGGCAAAGAAGTAAGTCGTTGGTGGGGAAAAACTTACTTTCATTACGACAAAGCGAAAGGAAAACTTTTCACAGAAACTTTTTCTCCCATTGGCCGCATTTTGCATCGCTTTTTCGGCTACAAAAAAGAATTTAACAAAGCCAATTTATGGGGCTATCTCGCGGATAAAAAAATTGTGAAAGGAGAATGCCCAAAAGATCAATTTCGCGAAGTCGTTGGAAAAACCCTCGGAAGTCATCTGATTCCCGCAAAGCAAAAAGAAGATTTCTTTACCGACCTTCAAATTGGAGTTTCTTCTGATAAATTAATCGAGTTTCTAAAAAAAATTCCCGATGTTAATGGCTTAAAAAATGAGGGTGGTCGAAGCGTTTTATGGATGGCGGTGTTTTTTGGGCGGGCAAAAGTTGTGGAGTATCTTCTCCAAAGAAATGTGGATGTCAACGCCGATAAGGAATATAGCGCTTTGCGGGCAGCAGTGAATCGTCAAAAAGATGAAGTCGCTTTAGATGTACTTGAAAGTGGCGGCAATGTCGACGACAATGAAAAAATTGTTTTAGCGCTCCTTGAAAAGGGAGCGGATGTCAACGCCAAGGACAGCTTGGGAAGTACAGTCCTTCACGCTGCAATAGCAAATTTAGGCAACGAGGATTTGGAAACAGAAAAGCAATCGATTAATATCCTTGAGGCCATTCTTAAGAGAAATCCCGAGGTCAATGTCGGAGGCCATCATGGTGATTCACCCTTATATCGTGCCTGTGAAAAAGGAAATCTTGATGCAGTTAAGATGCTTATAACTCAAGGGGCCGAGGTTAATTTTTACGGAAAAGGCGGCAAACCGCCTATTTATGGAGCCATTCAAAGGCAAAATTTTGAAGTCGCCCGTTTTCTCATTGAACAAGGAGCCCAAGTTAATTTTCCCGAAGCAAAAGAGCTTGGATGGCTGACTTCTTCTCCTTTACCACTTGCCCTTGAGCGCAAAGCTCCTTTAGATCTTATTAAGTTGCTTGTTGAAAAAGGAGCCGATGTTAAAGAGCTGATGCATGACGACTCTTTATTGCATATTGCTGCAAAATATTGTGATAAGGAGTGTGTTGAGTACTTGGTCAATCAAGGCTTAGATGTTAATGCTCGTGATAGCAACGGGCAAACACCCCTTTACCATGCGATTGGCAAGAGCGAAGTAGCAGAGCTATTGTTAAAGCATCATGCCGACGTAAATATTACCCCAAAAGTGGAAGGATTTTGGAGTGCCAGAAGCCCTTTTTCACTTCTTCATCTTGTGGCTTTAATTCGGGACAAAGAGATTATAAAAACAGCAACATTGTTGCTGGACCATGGAGCTGATTTTGAAAAGAGAGATCCCGTAGGACAAACGCCACTCTTTCTTGCCGCAAGTGAAGGAAATACAGAAGTTGTTAAGTTATTCTTAGCAAGAGGAGCAAATCCAAATACTCCCAATAATGAAGGTAAAACCCCTCTCCAGATTGCAAGAGAACATGATTCCCTAGAAATCATTGAATTGCTCGAATCCCAAAATACAAAATAAATTTTGGGATTTCAAATCATTTATAAATAAATACTTGTGTTAGCTTAACGCATATGTGCTACGACACATACGCGTCAAGTTCCTAGCATCAACCACGACTCGATTCTGACACCGCTTCGCGACTTAGAAACCGCAAAATGGTAAGTTGCCGAGGCGCCTGCAA
>Ga0207105_1214_pt1 | contig 13622 bp, 7 predicted proteins | sample Alteio_BWMinHeat_77_FD_153569 | JGI IMG/M metagenome (GOLD analysis project Ga0207105, IMG submission 153569) | Enriched cells from forest soil in Barre Woods Harvard Forest LTER site, Petersham, Massachusetts, United States -... | ecosystem: Environmental > Terrestrial > Soil > Temperate forest >... | reverse complement strand
TTTCGACTGTGAAAGCGCAAGCCATGAAGCCGTTACCCTACAACGCCCAACTCAGGACCGACCCTGTTGTCGGCAATGTGCAGGGAATCCAGCGTTATGGCCGTTCAATGCGGACCGATCCCGACGAGGGGGAAGGTTACAGCTATCACGTCTACCCCGTTGCTGACAAATCCCCCGCGGCGATCATTCTCGCGGACGGCGCTTATCAGAATCAAGCACGGCAGCAGCTCTGCGTCGAGGCTGGCGCGGACTTTTTTGCGGCTAGGAGCAAGGCCGACAAGAGACTTGCTGACCGCTTCGCGATGCTTTCGCCAGAGGAAAAGTCGACGATAGAAGCCGCGTTGCGAAGAAAATCTCTGCTGGGACAGCAGACCCAGCTCGATCTCCAAACATTCTTGCTGCTCGGCAAGACTGAACCGGCCCTTGCAGAGTCAGATCCAATCGTTCGCTCGATCTTTTCCGAGTACCAACGAGCGGTTGCGCGCCTACACTCCGATCCCTGTTCGTTCCAATGCGCTGCCGCGCCGCCGATGTGTTTGACACAGATTCAAACGCCATATAGTGCTTCCCCATATCCCTCGCCATTTGACGCGACTGCAGGATTACGGAACCCTTCGGTTCAGGCATGGTCTTCGCCAAATGCGGCCGGCTCAAACGTTCAAGCGTTTGCAAGCTACGATCCAAAGAATCCTGCGACACCTTTGGAGATCAATCATCAGCCGTTGATCCAGATTCGTGTGCGCGTGATCGAAGTTGACCGAAGCAGTGCACTCCAAGCGACATCGATTCTGGAGACCATCACTAACCCGGGTAAGAAGACTCAATTCACCAGCAACAATGTAAATAACAACAACAGGGGGTTTTACGCCGGAACCCGGTTTCCTCAACTGACGACTCCGTCCTTGATCAACATACCTGCAAACGCTATGAGCCAGACTCCTGCAGCACTGACTGGGCCGGGCGCCTTTCTCAATCTGACCATTAATAATCTCAACTACCTTGCCGAGCTCCTTGCGAATGACTTCCGAGCGGATGTTGTCACTGCCCCAGAAGTGATTACGCTCAATGGACAGAATGTGGAATTCGTTTCAGGTGATAAGGTACCATTTGCACTCGGCCAGACAACGGTCTCCGGTAATGCTGCAAATACACAACAAGTATTTTACAAGCACGTAGGGACCTTCGTCAGCATTACTCCTCATATCGTCAATTGGGGGCCCTTAGGGGACGGAGCAGGTGCTGCGCCATTAGTCGACGCCGACATTCCGGATTGGCATGGATTCGTCGTGATGCTGGACTGTCTCCAGTGTCAAGGAAAGATAAATGTTGACTACAAGGATTTCGCTCCGCTTATTCACGACTATTTGAAACAACCACTCGCAGTATTGCCACTGGATGCAAAGAGTCAGATTCTCACTTCTCTCAAGCGATATTCCAAAGCGGACCTGATCGCATTGGGTCTGCCAATTGCGGAGGTGAATTCGTGCGGTCGCGGCTGCGGTTGGCATGCCGAGGACTGCACGGTCGACCTCCAGACCGTCATTCGATTATCGGAAGGCGGAACTGTGTCGTTCCCGCCCCAGGCTATGCCAGGAGGCGCTGCAGGGGCAACTGTGACGGCCGAGACAAATGTTCGCGGAATAGCAAACGTCGTCCAAGTGAAAAGTGGCTGCGGAGTGGTAATGGCCGGCCTCATTGGCAATCGGGACGTCAAACAGGTTGACAAGATACCCGTGCTCGGCGACATTCCGGTGGTTGGTTCCCTCTTTCGATCGACGCAGACCCAAAAACAAAAGACGGAGATTCTGATCTTCATTGAGGCACGCGTTTTGGATCCCGATTCAGACGTCGCCCGTGCAAAGTCTCATGAGGACTTCTTGCTCGGCAAGCAATACGTGACGGGCGACTTTCTCGATAACCCGCTGGAAATTGGAATGCGCCGAGCTGGATTTGGCCGATATCTGCCGCCTTGCGGCGCTGCCGAGAAAGTGTTCTGGGAACAATGGGGCAGGAACGTTCGGCGCGTGACGACGGAGCTTAGTGACATATACAAGTGACGTAGCGCGATGGTTTGCGGCTCTATCCAATGGTAAGGAAGTTGCGCACCGGCGGATAAGGAGAAGAATAAGATGCATTGCTATCTGAGATTGTCGCCGATTTGTTTCCTGCTTGTGCTTGGCGGTTGTATGACGGCGAGAGTGTTCAACTCTAAAGGAAAGGAGGCGACCGACGGTAATGAATGGTCATGGTGCAATGCAATACCGCACGGCGCAAGGCGAGGCGATACTGTCGTGCCAACCCTGTCACAGAGCGCGGTCGTCTCGCTTCTGCCTAAATATCAAGGATCGGCATATGAGCAAACGTCGTGGAGCAGCGCTGCGGCTTGTCGGATTACATCGATCAATGGGATTCCCGTCCATAATTTGAACGATCTAGCGGATGCTTGTGCCAAAGTGGCCAACTTGCACAAGGCTGCGAAGATTGGAATTGAGAAGTCTGGCGACGACGGTCAGTCGTCTCCGATGATTGAAGTTGATGAAAACAAACTGTTGGCAGTTTTGCAGGTTGCGGCACCCGAAGAACCTGTCGTACGAATCAACGCGGACGGCAACCAGTGGGTGGTGATTCGGCAAGACGATGTGCGGTGCGAGTTAATGGTACGTGTAGAGCGGAGACTGGGTTTGGTACACGTCGTGCTATGTCCGGGCTTGTGTTGGGGATCGCCGCGTGTACTTCCAGTGGATATTCGGGCAACGTGCGGTGGGGCACCCCTCGCGTGCTTGTCGGTTGCCGACACGCTTCGGCTGGTTTATGGAGGCGATGCGGGGCGCCGCGCTGACGCGATCGCGCCGCCGGAGGCATGTTCCTATCAGACCGTGTCTGAGAGAGGCGACTTTTTGTTGCCCAGCAATTATCGTGAGCTGCAAGATGCAGCCGATCAAGCGATGAAGCGGTCAAAAAAAGCTTTGCCCACTCCAGCATTCGCATCTGTACCGGGCAATAGCTATCCGGGTTCGCCCATACTTGGCGATGCGCGAGCGTTGTCGGGATTCATGCTTCAACGACGGGTTTATCATGCAGGCGAATTCGCGAAGGCGGGTTGGGTCATCTTTTCGGGGGAGGCAGTTTCCCGCTGCGACGAAGTGAGGATCATTATCGATTTGGGTCTGGGACCACAAGAATTGGCCTTATCGTTGTCCGGGAAATGAGGCGACCGCGGGAGAAAACGGAAAAATCAACGGCGACTTTGGCCGGACCGAACTATTCGGAAGCCACTATGGGCGATTCCACGAGATGATCGCCGGTGCCGAGAAGTTCGCGAAACGCCTCGCCTAGCGCGGGCACTTTCTGTACCCGCATCTCCGTCGGTCCAAATTGCGAGCCGTTAGACCATCCTTCATTCCACCACCCAAACCCCCGGAGCTCGGGCCATTTTCCGTCCAGGATGGAGTTCAAAGCGTCTCGTGCCCATTGCGCCGCGTCCAGTCCGGAAGGATCTGCCGCCGTTTTCGTACAGCCAGATTCACTTATCATCACCGGACGGCTCGCCGCTGTAAATCCCGCACCAAGGGAACTATGCACCATTCATCTCGGTGCCCCATTCACAAATCAACGGCACGCGCTTCGTGGCCGCCGCCTGCCCCCAGGAGGTCAAATTAGCGTCAAACTGACCGTCGACAATTCTCTTGGGCGTAAAGAGCGGCTCGCATACGTGAGAGTTTGAGCTAGGTCCCTGCGCATAATTAAACTACCGAATTTGTCGCTTATTTACGCGGGTGAATCTCATAGTTCCATTCCCCGTGATAGGAATGACGCTTAATGCGGCACGCGGCAATCTCGTCGTCGCTTACTTCACGGCTCTTCTGGTACATTGTTTCGTCCAGCCAAACATGCACTTCCAGTCCCGTTTCCGTCGTCGTGTTGCTGATCATTTCGACGACGATCTCGGCTGTCTCCAAGGGCTCGCCGCGCCAGTTCGCCGCGATGCGGATCGTGGCGATTGATCATTTCCACGGGTCGCCGGAACATCAGGCGGGAGGAGAATTCGCCAGCGCCACGCTCGTGAAAGAAGGCACGACGATCCATCGTTTTCGCGACAACCTCAAGCGCGTGGGCCTCATCGACCATGTCCAGCCGATCGAGGCGTCACCGAAGCCGCCGCACGCTGGACCGGGCCAATTCGGCTGGTCTTTATTGACGGCGACCATTCTTATGAATCGGCGCGAGCGGATTTCGAGGCATGGGCGCCGTTCTTGGTAGTTGGCGGCTTGATGGCTCTTCACGATGTGGGCAACGCCCCCGGCGTTACCCGACTTTTTGAAGAGAAGGTCACACAGGGTCGTGGCTTCGAGGTGGTTGCCGGAATTGTCAGCCTTCGCGTCCTGCGAAAGCTCGACGTGCCGGCTCCGCGGCGCCAATGATGCTCCGGCCATGGTGCCGGGCGAGACTCTGCCAAAAGAAGAGAATATCCTGTTCCTCGCGCGACGGTGAATATTCCATGCGTACAAAGCTGGCCGCCTCTCGCCCCATTCGCTCCAGAGTCCCCGGCGACTTCTGCTCTTCTTGGATCACGGACTCTATGGCTTGAGCGAAGCCGACGATGTCCCCGGCCTCAATGGGTCGGCTGAAGGCCGGGTCGAAATATTCGCGGCCACCCCGACCGTGGTAACCGATGACGACGCAGCCGCTGGCCATCGCCTCCAGAGGCGGCAGCGGACAACCCTCGAACGTACCGAAGCTCAGGAACACGGCGCTCTCGGCGAGGCGCTTGGCAACCTCGACCTCGGGCAACCCGTTGATCGGTTCGACCTTCCACAAGATCGCGACGCTCACGGATCAGCTCAATCACACGACGACTTACAGCTACGATGCTTCCTATGGCGACTTGCTGACGATCAAGGATGCGCTGAACGGCGTGACGACCCTGGTGTGGGGCGTTCCGTGGGGGCTCGCCAACACGCAGCTGGGACTTCTGTTCACCGCGACGGATGCCTTAAATCACACCACCAGCTACGGCTATGACAGCAATCCGGGCAACTTCCGCCTGATGAAGCTCACGGACGCCGGCGGTTACAACACGACGTTTAGCTACGATGACGCCGGGTCCCTTGCATCCACGCAGAGCCCCTTCGAGGGCGCCGGCAGCAGCAATACCGGCACGCTCGTTTACGATTCGATGGAGCAGGTGACCGACCGCCAGGACGCCCTTAATCAACACACAACTTACGCTTACGACGCACTCGGACATGTGACCACTTCAACTAATGGCAGTGGGGTGCAAACGACGTTCACTTACTGCGAGTGTGGAGCTCTAGAGGGAATCACAGAGGCCGTCGGCACAGCAGATCAGCGCAGACTGAGCTTTACCGACAATGCCGCCCATGAGCGCGTAACGATGGTGGACGGCAACGGAAACACGACAAGCTACGCCTACGATGCGGTGGGACGATTGACCAAGATCACTGATCCGCTTAACGGAGTGACGACTTATACTTACGACGTTGCCGGGGAACTAACTGCGCAGGTCGACCAGTTGGGACATGCGACCAGCTACGGCTACGATGCGATGGGCCGCGTCACCAGCGTCCAGGACGCCCTGAATAACCGCACGACCACCACGTACGACTTGGCCGGCAATGTGCTCTCGGTCAAGAACGCCAATAACATCACGACCAGCTTCGGCTACGATGCGCTCAATCGCATGACGCAACAGATCGACGACAAGGGTGGCAGCCTGGAACGGACCACGACTTACGGCTACGACGCCGTCGGAAACATGACCACCCTGACCGATGGCCTGAATCACACCACGACGTTCAGCTTCGATGAGCTCAACCGCGAGATCACGCGTAAAGACGCTCTTGGGCACGTGACGACCACGGCCTATTACACCGACACGCAAACCATCACCCAAACCGTTGACGCACTTGGCAATACGACGACCCGGACTTACGACCTGATCGGCCAGCTGTCGAGCGTCAGCAGGCCCGGCGGCGGCACTGCGAACTACTATTACGACGCGGCCGGCAACAACACCAGCATCCTCAATGAACTGAACAAAACGACGACCTACACTTTCGACAACCTCAATCGCGTTACCAAGGTGACAGACCCGCTCAATGGAAAAACCACTTACGTATACGACGCCAACGATAACCGCACCTTGGTCGTCGATCCGGACGGCAATCGCTCCACGTTCGTTTATGACGCCTTGAACAGGCTCATCACTCAGACGGACCCTCTCAACCATAGCGCCACCTTCGCTTACGATGCCGCCGGCCGCATGACCTCGACCACCGATCAGCTCAGTCAGCGCCGCGATTTCACGTACGACGCGGTCAACCAGAAGCTGACCGAAAAGTGGTACACGACCACCGCGCTGTTCGACCGCACCAACACCTTCAGCTGGGACGCAGTCGGCAACATGCTGACGGCCGTCAATCCGGATGGCGCCTGCACGTATACCTACGATAACCTCGACCGCATCAGCACGGCCAAGGAGCCGTTCGGGTTGACGCTGACGTACACGTACGATGCCGCCGACAACCGGACCGTACTCCAGGACAGCAAGGGCGGGCTGGAGACGTACAGCTACGATGCCGGCAATCGGCTCACCGACGTGAAGTTCACCGGCAACTCGGCGACGCTCGCGTACCACTTCGACTTCGATGCCCGCGACTCGGTCACCAAGCTGACGCGCTTCAACAGCATCACCGGCACCGCCACGGTGGGCTGGACCAGCTATACGTATGACAGCCGCGGTCGGCTGACGAACCTTCAGGACCGCGACAGCAGCAACACCAGCCTGGAAAACACGACCTTCACCTACGACAACTTCGATCGCCTGACGACGAAGAAGATCGACGGCACGACCACCACCTATTCGTACGACGACACCAACCAGTTGACCGGGGACGGCACGAACAACTACAGCTACGACGCCAACGGCAACCGCACCGGCGGCGGTTACACCACGGGGACCGGCAACCAGACGACCAATGACGGGACCTGGACGTACACCTACGACACCAATGGCAACCGCACCAAGAAGAGCAAGGGTTCAGCGCTCGAGACCTGGAATTACGGCTACGATGAGAAGGGCGAGTTGATCTGGGTCGAGAAGCATGCGACCGACGGCGGGACGCTGCAACTGCGCGTGGCGTACAAGTACGATGCGCTCGGCAACCGCATCGAGCGCACCGAGGACTCGAACGGCGACGGGAACGTTGACATCACGGAGCGCTATGGTTACGATGGCGCGAATGTGTGGGCGGACCTCGATGGGACCAATGCGCTCACCAACCGCCGGCTGTTCGGAATCGGCGTCGACACGCCGATCGTGCGCGTCAGTGCGGCTGGCGTCGAAGCGTGGTATCTGCGTGACTACCAGAACAGCGTGACGCAACTGGTCGACAGCACCGGGGCGACCTTGGGCAAGATCACCTACGACGGCTTCGGCAACATCGTTACCGACACGACCGGCGCCAACGGCGACCGCTTCAAGTTCACCAGCCGCGAGTGGGACTCCGTGGTAAAGCTGCAGTACAACCGGGCTCGCTACTACGATCCGTCGCTCGGCAAATGGATCAGCACCGATCCGATGGGCTTCGACGCAGGCGACGCGAACCTGTATCGGTACGTGGGCAACGGTCCGACGGATTCGACTGACCCAGGTGGACTCATTGCCGTCAAAAACCCTGGACCCGTGGGCAGCATAGGAATCGTGACTGGAGGCCCCAAAAAGCCATGGTGGCGCGTTTGCCTGAACATCGGAGACGCCGACAGCCGAATTTCAGGTGCGCAACTGCTCCTCGGCATTCGACAAGAGCAGCTCGAAATTGTCGAAAAGGAGATCGAAGAACTCAAAAACGAATTAAAGAAACTAGTTGGGGTCTACGATATTTGGCTGAACGGATACAATGCAGAACGGGCTAAACCACAACCAAACGCTATGCTGCTTCGGAAAATCGAATCCGTGTTGAGGAACTATCTTATTCAGATAGGGGCGACGTCTGCTGCGATTTCAGCCCTTGAATCGGTGCGCGACCAACTCGAAGCTGGAATTCGGGAGTTAGAGATTGAGATAACAACGCAAAGGTGGCGCGTACGATTACTGTGCGCATGCAACGGTTGGAAATAGAGACCATCCAAGGAGCGCTTATAGGCCGGCTTGTTTGGAACTGAGGCGATATTCCGATGAGACGCACGCGGCGAGTATTGATGACTCTGGCGACATGCGCTGTCATTAGTCCAATATGGGCGGACAATCGAATGTCGACAGCCGACTTTAAAATTCAGCTTAATGGCCACAATGCTTTTGCATTGTTGGGCGAAAACTGGTATTCCTCAGAGATTCGCAAGTTTCTTCTTTCAAATCCTTCAACAATGGAGAAAGTCGCTTTCGGGAATTCCTATTGGCTATATCTGAAAGACAAGGGAATTATTTTCCAATTCAATCAGTGGGATAGACTTGAGGCAATTCGAGTTTTCGGTGTTTCCAAGCCGTTATGGGAGTGCAAGCGCTACGAAGGAAGGCTCCCTTTTGGTTTAACGATCTCCTCTCGGCGGAAGGCTGTTGAAGCCGTTTTGGGAACGCCTGACGCTTCTGGACCGAGCGGGAATGGAACTTGGATTTTCTTTAAGAAGATCGGGCTTCAAATTACTTTCGAGTCAATCGATCAAACAGACGTCGATCCACCGATACATGAAATAGTGGCGTCGAAACGTTGAGCGTTCGATCAACTCTCATCTGACCGCGTAGGGATGCCCCTTGTGAGCCGCTCCCCGCACAGATCGACAAGTGCGCTTTTACCACATCCGGTTCTTACTTTTGGTGTCTGGCGTCAAAGCGCACGTTCACATAGGCAATACGACCTAATAGTCACTTGGCTTTGCGATAAGAGCGTTTCGTCACGGCCGAGCGAGCGATGGCAGCAAATTGCGTAACGAAATATGTTCGGGGTCGCATGCTGCTGTCGGTAGCAAATCATCGATGCCACGAAAGGGATACTGGGTCAAAGTATTTCGGCTTTTCGAGATTACCAACCAGATGTACGCGAGTCCAAATCATGCGCCATCTCTTCGGCCCGATTGACGGGGAATTCTCCGATCAGATTCTAGAGCATTCACGAATTCAAAGGCAGTGCCTGACATTTGGTTTGGGTGCCGACATCGATATCGCCGCCGGCGCCTCATGGGTTGAAGTCGAACGGCGATTGCCCGAGAGCTGGCGTCCGGCATTCATCGCGCTTTGGCTCTCGTACGCGCAGATTCCAGAGTGGGTATGGTCATGCCCTTTGCCAATCGTCGGCCTTGCTGCGGACTGGAACCTGCTATGGCATCAATATCGCGGAGTGTTCTCGCGACTGGAGCTTATTCTGACGGATGAAGCTGGTGTCGCGGCGATGCACCAGGCGGGCTTTCCGTACACATGTCCCGGCAATCTCTTTGGACTTGAACGGCCGTTTGTCGATGAATCCTGGGAAGAAACTGCGCGCGACATTGACGTTCTGTTCGTGGGCAATCTTCAACCAGCGGTGCAGGCCGAGCGGTTGCCATGGTTAGCACTGCTGACGGAGATAGGCGAGCGTTGGAACGTGCACATCGCCAGCGGTGTTTTCGATGCCGAGTATCGCGCCCTGTTGCGACGATCGCGTATCGTGTTCAACCGCTCCATTCGCGGCGAATGCAACAAGCGCACCTTTGAGGGGCCGGCTTGCGGCGCACTGCTGTTCCAGGAAGCGGAGAATCGCGAAGTGCCGCGCTGGCTGGAACCCGACAAGGAGTACGTGCCCTATACTGCCGAGACCTTGCTTCCGCTTCTGGAGGAATTTCTCAGCGACGAGCCTCGTCGTCTCGCCATCGCCGAGGCCGGCCGCTTGCGAGTGCAGCACTACAGCTTCGATGAGATTTGGAGCGAGATTGTCGACAAGTTGCGGGAGAACTGGCCCGAAATCGAGTCGCGTGCCCGCACCCGACTGAGCGCCCCCCTTACGATTACCCCGCCGCCTGCGTTGCCGCCGGTCATGGAGCGGATGGCGGACGTGCTGCAACTCTCAGCTGCAAATCGAGTGGAGCCGGCATTGCGCCTCGCGCGTAGTGTTCTGCTCGACATGGATCGAGGCGCGGCCGAGATCCGCAGCGCCTTGGATGTGCAGCCTTGGCCGCAATTCGACACGATGCGTGTGGAATGGGAGAAAGCCGCCTGGAGCAACGCCGGGAATCCGGACGCCGAGGCTGCTGCCAAAGTCCAGCTGCTGCGCTGGCGGCTGCACCTGGAATTGGCGCAGCTCAGCGGCGACATCGCCCACTACTACGAAGCCGTGATGGCGCGACCCGACTTGCCGATCTCGCAAGCGGCTCTCGGCTGTGCGTTGGCCCGACAAGGCCGGCTTCCCGAAGGGCTGCCTCGTTTGCGCGAAGCCGTCGCTCGCAATCCATTTGATCTGACTGCCTGCCGAGCTTATGGCCAGCTTCTTCAAGACACCGGCCTGCACGACCAGCGATCGGCTTTTTGTCGCAAGCGGCGACTGCTCTCCAAGTCGGCACCCGGCATGGTGCCTGCCGAATCATGGTTTATGGAGGAAGCGGCAAATAACGCGCTCGCATCGATTGTCGTCCTGTGTTGCAATGAAGTTGAATCCACGCAAGCTTGCCTGGAGAGCGTCCGTCGCCACACAAAGAGGCCGTATGAACTGATTCTGATCGACAATGGCTCGACGGATGCGACACCTTCGTTGCTTGACGCCGTAAAATCGTGGCCTGACCCCGTTCGCGTTGAGGTAATTCGCAACGATTCCAACCGTGGTTACGCCGCGGGCGTGAACCAAGGCATCGCGGCCGCCAAGGGCGAGTGGCTGGTGATGCTCAATAACGACACCATCGTCACGCCGCATTGGCTGGCCGACCTGATTCGCGTCGCGGTTTCTGAGGACGCCGCCCTGGTCGGGCCGGTCAGCAATTATGCTCCCGAGCCGCAACAAGTAGCGCGTTCCTACGCGGATGTGCCGGGCCTGGATGTCTTTGCCGCCGCTCGGCGAAGTGCCTTCGAAGGCAAGACGCTCGATCATCCGCGGCTCACCGGCTTCTGTCTGCTGGCTCACCGCCAGGCGCTGCAAAAGGTGGGCGTGCTCGATGAGGCTTTTGGCACGGGCTTCTTCGAGGACGACGATCTGTGCCTGCGTATCCGAAAGGCCGGGCTGAAACTCCGAGTCGCGCTTGGCGTTTACATTCACCACGAAGGCAGCCGAACGTTTCGTTCGCTGGGAATCGACACCGCGACGCTCCTCCAGGAGAACCTCGGCAAGTTCCGCGAAAAATGGGGCGACGAGGAGGCCAGCCACTATCGCGCTCCTACGGCCCCTTCGCAAGAACCGCCGACGTTCACGATTCTTTCCTCGCCGCTCGAAACGCCACGGCAACTCAAGCCCGGCGTTACGCTCATGATGATTGTGAAAAACGAAGAGCAGAATCTCCCGGCCTGCCTTGAAAGCGCCAAGGGACTATTCGCCGAGATCGTCATCGCCGACACCGGCTCGACCGACCGGACGCGCGAGATCGCCGAGTCGTTCGGCGCCCGCATCGTCGAATTCCCCTGGATCGATCACTTCGCCGCCGCCCGCAACGCCGTGCTGACGCAGTCGCAATGCGAATGGGTGTTCTGGATGGACGCCGACGATCGACTCGATGAATTCAACCGCGACAAGCTCGTCAAGCTCTTTACGTCGCTGCCGGACAAGAACATTGCCTATTCCATGAAATGCCATTGCATCGGCGATGTCGCCGAGGTGGTCGATCATGTGCGCCTCTTCCGCAACGATGCGCGGCTGCGCTGGCAGTTCCGGGTGCACGAGCAGATTCTGCCCGGCCTGCGGCAAATCGGAGCCGAGCTCGAATTCAGCGATGTCCAGATTCGCCACGACGGCTACGTCGATGCCGCCCTGCGCGCCAAGAAACTGCAGCGCAACCTGCGGCTGCTTCAAATGGACAACCAGGAACAACCCAACCACCCGTACATTCTCTTCAATCTCGGCTCCAGCTACCGCGAGATGGGCCAGCCGGCCGAGGCACTTCCCTACCTGAGGCGCAGCCTGGAGCTGTCGCAACCAGGTGACTCGATCGTCCGTAAACTCTACGCGCTCATCGCCCATTGCCACTTCGCCCAAAACGACGCGAAGGCCGCGCTAGCCACTGTCCTAACTGGACGCCAATTCTATCCGGACGATCCCGAATTGCTGTTTGCCGAAGGGCGGTCGCGGATGGAGACCGGCGACGCGACCGGCGCTGAGTCATGTTTCCGCCGGTTGGTCGATGGCACCGAAGACGGCGATCACTTCGCCAGTTTCAATCCAGCCCTGCGCGGTCACCTCGGCCGGTGTCACCTGGCGCAGCTGCTCTTTGACCAAAAGCGCTATGCCGAAGCGGAAGCGCAGTGGCGCGTGGCCTTGACTGAGGAGCCGACACTCAAGCACGCTCTCCTTGGCCTCGGGGACTTGTATTTGCAAACCAAGAAATGGGACCTCGTCGAGCCGCTTGCCCAGCAGCTTGGCGAGGGACCCGACGCCGATGTCTTACGCGGCCGCGTCAAGCTCGCCCGCAAGGAGTTCGCCGCCGCCCGCTGGACACTCTCCGAAGCGGCCGAGCGTTTTCCCAAGTCGGTTCGAGCGCGCGTGTATCTCAGCCATGCCTTGCTACAGGAGGGCAAGGATTGGGGTGCCGCCGAGCAGGCGCTGCGCGACGTGCTCAATCTCGACCCGCAGAATGTCGAGGCGAAGAACAATCTCGAAGTCCTGCTGCGCGAGCATCCGAAACGCTGAGCGACCGTCCCGGAATTCTTGGAGAACATGATGAACACCGACGACCAGATCGATGAAATGGTTGTGGAAGTTTGGCTGGACCATCGCTGGCTCCGCACCATTCGCCTGGATCTGGCTGAGATGGAACGGCAGTTCGCCAACGGGGATTGCGCCGCAGCTGACCCGGACCGACCTCGGCCTCGCTCTACTCCCACGTCTCCCCCAATCGTCGTGGAAAAGCGATTGATCCTGGATTTGCGCCGAGGCCCCGTTGTCGATGACTTACCTGAGCGACGATTCTTGTACGACGCGTCGGGCGTCCGTCAGCGGCCGGCAGGCTCCACGACGCTGACTTACAATCGCATCGGTAATCACATTGATCCTCTTCCTGGGCGATATGTGACGGACGATCAAATCCCGCCAGATGATCCTGATGTCGTCAGCTAAGCATCATGACCTCCACTCGTATCCTCGTGCTTTGCCCGGACTACAACGTGCCCTCGGGCGGCGTGCGGCGATTGTATCGCCATGTCGATGTGCTTCGCCGACACGGAGCCGCCGCTTGGCTTGTCCACGAGAATCCGGGATTTCGCTGTTCCTGGTTCGCCAATGACACCCCAATCTTGACATTGGCTGAAGCCGCCCCGACTGCGAATGATTTCCTCGTCGTGCCCGAGATCTACGGCCCGCTCGTCACTGACTTGGCGCCGGGGGTACCCAAAGTCATCTTCAATCAGAACGCTTACCTCACCTTCGGCGGCTTCCCCGTCGGGAGCAATCGAGCGGCTGCCGCCTATCTTGGGCGAGACATCGTGGGCGTGCTGGCGG
>Ga0207105_1212_pt1 | contig 13695 bp, 13 predicted proteins | sample Alteio_BWMinHeat_77_FD_153569 | JGI IMG/M metagenome (GOLD analysis project Ga0207105, IMG submission 153569) | Enriched cells from forest soil in Barre Woods Harvard Forest LTER site, Petersham, Massachusetts, United States -... | ecosystem: Environmental > Terrestrial > Soil > Temperate forest >... | reverse complement strand
CAGTTAGACGATCAGGTGTGTTAACCTGCCCATTTGTTGCCAAGCGCCTTTGAATTCATCGATTTCTGCGATAAGATTTAACATTTTGGGAGTGATAATTAAAGAATCTAATGAAATCATATCCACAAAAATACCCGTAAATACCAAAAAGAAAAACGTCACAAAAAAGTTTGAAATGTTTGAATTAAAAGAGCTTTAAAGCAATTTCGAGCCTCTTGTAGCTGCTTGGAGGTGCATTCCTTCCCTAACAAACACTGACTATTTTGCTGCATTGCCGGCACAATATCACAAGAAAGCATCATTTCATTAAGATAATGATCTGAGGGCAAGCCTAAAGCAATCGTCCCCTGGTGCAGCAATCCATGCTTAGTTCGTCTTTGCGCTGCACCTCCGACTTTGAATCCATCGATAACGATGTCGAATTTGGTAGGCTGTGCCATGCAAAAATTAGTGCAAGCTCGACTTTTGCAAACTGCTTCATCCCCCAATAAGACAGGTTTTAAGTCACTAGAAAAAGCTTCAATAGCGCGCATGGCGATGCCATTGACATAAGCATAATTATCGAGAGTATTCAGCGAAAAGCCCTGGTGCGCTGCAGGAATCAGCACGGAAAAAGCAAAGTCCCACAAATGAAAAATAATTCCTCCGCCTGTTGGCCGTCTAGCCAATTGGAGCTGATGTTTTTGAACACTTTTTGGGTTAAGATGATGATCTGGATTTAAAAAATAGCCGTAGGTTGCAGAGGGGCCTTTCCATTCATAAAGATGCAAAAGAGGTTGAGAGCTAAAAGCTTGTTCATTGAGCAAAGCCACATCGATGGCCATATTTTGCTCGGCATCGCCAACGCCTGTGTCAAGAATCTTCCACTTCACGATTTCTTGCTTTCAATTTTATGTCTTAACAACACCGATGTCAGCCAATTAGCCTCTGCAATTTTAAATAAACCTGTGTATGTGTATTCGACGTCAAGTTGATAGATAAGGGCATGATGGCGGTTCCAAGTGGCATTGCCCTTAAGAGCGCCCATAAGGGTAAATTCAATTGGTTCCACTGTCCCATTAGCAAGAGGGTGCTTTAATTGAATGGTTTGTTTGTCCATTTTTCCGGCGATGGAGGCCCGCACTTCTTGATCATTAAGAGATGTGATCTCGTAGTTGATGATAGGAGCTTCTGAAGAGAGCGGATGGATAGGTCCGCGCTGCTGAATTTGCAAGCCGACAGCGAGGTCTTTGTCTGCAAAAGCAAAAAGATGCTGAAAGAGCTCTTGTAAAAGACTTTCTGGGCGAAATTCCTGAAGCATGGGCAATTCTCGTAGAATCTGCTGAAGTTCTTCAGGATGATTTTGCAATTCAAAATTTTTTCCAAAGCGCAGTTCAATAGGCCTATCGACGATTCGAGCTAATTGAGCCAGCTCAAGGGCCGATTTAGGATCTTTGACATCGAATTTTACTTCTTCGTTATTGGACTTAAGATTGATTTTAAGATCTTTAAGAACAAACTTCAATGTTAAGGGCGGTTGAGTCATCGGAATGCCCGATTGCTCCCCCACGATGCTCAAAGTAGCCGTTAAGGTTTGATTGGCATTGGCATTGAGTTTTAATCCCGGTAAACTTTGGGTCAGTTCTAGAGTCAGTTCACTGGTTTGAATAATTGGAATATTGGGAAGGTATTCGAGGCGAGGAGAGGGAGTCTCCGCCAACAAAGGTGCAGCCAAAAAGCACAAGAGCGCAATGAATAAATTTTTCATGGATAGGCAATTGGGTGATGTTTGTCTACGAGCTTATCTCCAACCCTATAGCCAAATGTTTTTAAATGATAGGGCTGAGGATCGTTTTCGTTCATTACATATACAGCATGGGCTTGGGTATAGACAATTAAAAAATAGCTTTGCCCTTTTCTCTTTTCCAATTCACTAAAGTTGATGGGGAGATTGGGATGGAAAAACACAGCATTTCCCGCTTTTTCAGAAAAGATGTTAAATTCTTTTTCTATAGGGCTATCCTCTTGTTTTTCTTGATCTGTGAGACAAAGCATAACACCGCAAACAATCCTTTCTAAGCTGCTGATGGCGTTAAGACTCAAAGTTTGTTTACATAAAGTCTTATAAGAATCAGATAGAAATGCTTGACCGAGCGACGGGATAAAGGCTGGAAAATATTGATCATAGCCTAGACGTAAGGGCTTGCATTCCATCAAATTAGAGACAATTTCGGATAACTGATGCATCTCTAATTTTTTCAAAATGGGCTCGGAGCGCCAAAGATCCCTTCCTTCTTTAAACAATTGATTTGTAGAAGGCTTCACTTTAGTCTTCATTTGCGAAAGACGCTTAGTCAAGGCCTCTTCAATGGCCTTTGCAATTTCAGTGATCTGTTTTTGATTTAAAAACCCCTCAAACTCAATCGCTTGATGTTTGCGAAAAAAATCGCGATGATCGCTTGCTATAGCAAATTTCATAAGCCTCAAAAAAAGCAGTTTAATTAGTTGTAGAGTGAAACAATTGTAACAGTAGAATGGCGCCAGCGCTAGCTTTTTCTTCTCCGATCTTGAATTGCTAGCTGAAAAAAAGCCCAATCGATACACTGCATAGGCATGAATGCTATTGAACAAATCATGCAAAATGCTCTTTCTATCGAAACACAGCTTGGCTACGCTTTTCAAGACCGCAGCCTCTTGGCTTTAGCCTTCGTTCATCGCTCCTTCGTCAATGAAAACCGCGAAATCACACAACACAATGAACGCCTGGAATTTTTAGGCGACTCGGTCTTGGGCCTGCTCATCTCCGAATACCTTTATCGCTATCTGCCATCCACTCCCGAGGGAGAGCTCTCCTATCTGCGTTCGCGCCTCGTTGAAGCCAGCTCTTGCGTGACCTATGTCCAAAAATTTGACTTAGGCAAACACCTTCTTTTAGGCAAAGGCGAACGCATGAATGACGGACGCGGCCGTGAATCGATCCTTGCCGACCTCTTTGAAGCCATCATCGGGGCCATTTATCTCGATGGCGGCCCTGAAGCTGCTAAACGCTTTCTCTTTAAAAACTTTTCTTCAGAAATTGATGCTATTCTCAAAACGCCGTTGCGCAATTGGAAAGCCCTTCTGCAAGATTATTGTCAAAAAAAATACCAGCAGCCTCCTATTTACAGCGTATTGAGCGAAATAGGTCCCGACCACAGCAAAATGTTTAAAATTTCAGTGATCATTAACGGCCAAGAAGTGGGCACGGGCGAAGGCTCCTCAAAAAAAGAAGCGCAGCAAGCTGCCGCTGCCGATGCCCTTTCGAAATTAAAGCAAGAATAGCCAGATGGTCACGAAACAAAAAAATGTTTGGTATTGCTCCGAATGCGGCCACAAACAGGTCAAATGGGCCGGACAATGCCCTCAATGCAGCCAATGGAATACTCTTCATGAAGAGGTTGAATTTGTCGGATCTCCGCGCTTTCAAGCACAAGCCACGACACAAAACCGCCCTTTGCGCTTAAAAGAGGTCTCCTTAGCAGAAACTCCGCGCATCCTCACCCACATGAGTGAATGCGACCGCCTCTTAGGCGGCGGCATCGTCCCGGGCTCCCTTTCTTTGGTGGGCGGCGATCCAGGGATCGGAAAATCAACTTTGATGCTGCAACTTTCTAATGCCCTCGCCAAACAAGGGCTGATTGTCCTCTATGTGTGCGGAGAGGAGTCTGTCGAACAAACTTCCCTGCGTGCACAACGCCTCGGCATCGATACCGATAACTTACTTCTTCTCAATGAGACCAATTTCGGCGCTATCAAACTGCATATCGAACAAGCAAATCCCGATATCATCGTCGTCGACTCCATTCAAATCGTCTATAAGAGCGAAATCTCTTCAGCTCCGGGTTCTGTCTCCCAAGTGCGCGAAACAGCCACCGAATTTATGCACATCGCCAAAGGACGCGGCATCACCACCTTCTTAATCGGCCATGTAACCAAATCAGGCGAAATCGCAGGTCCCCGCGTCTTAGAGCACCTTGTCGACACCGTACTTTATTTCGAAGGCGACAAACAACACAACTACCGCATGATTCGCGTGGTCAAAAATCGCTTTGGTCCCACCGATGAGATCGCCGTCTTTCAAATGCAGACGCATGGCCTGGCCGAAGTGACCAACCCGTCTCAAATTTTCCTTGAAGAGCGCATCAAAGGCGTCATTGGCTCCGTTGTCATCCCGACATTAGAGGGTTCCAGAACAATCTTAGTCGAAGCTCAAGCCCTCGTCACCGATACGGTCTTTCCCACACCATCGCGCCGCTGCACAGGCTTAGATCAAAATCGCCTAGCTCTTCTCTTAGCTGTTCTTGAAAAACGCATGGGATATCAGCTGCATCGCTGCGATGTCTTCGTCTCCATTGCCGGCGGTTTACGCATCTTAGAGCCCGGCATCGATCTTGGCGTCCTCATCGCTGTCACATCATCGCTTTGCAACCGCACCATCGATCCTGAGACTACTATCGTCGGCGAAGTGGGCTTAGGAGGCGAAATCCGCAGCGTCCCCCGCATCGAAAGCCGCATCAAAGAAGCCATCCATATGGGTTTTCGGCGCTGTCTAATCCCCAAACGCAACTTGAAAAGCCTTCCAAGCGACATCCAAGCCAAAATCAGCATCACCGGCGTCGATAACGTCGAAGATGCCGTCAATGTCTTGATTCATTAAGTTTGGATGCACATAGCAAATTTTTATTATAGATAGATAGGTAGGTAGGTAAGAAAGAGAGTAAGGCTAGCAATTTGCCGCCTTACATCCTTCTAAACAAAGAGTTTGTCTTAGCAATCCTTTCAAATAGCCTATTTATAGGCTATCTTCTTCTAATTTTCGTCTTTTAGAGTCAGAGTTTCTTTGGAGAAGGAGTTTACATCCTTTTGAAACTCTTTCCATTCCCTTTGAATCAGCAATTTTTTCAAGATTTTCTATTTGATCGATTTGATCGAGTGAATATTCACCCAGTTTATGATTCAAAACCCATTCGCATAAATTAAATAATTCCTCACAACCATGATCTTTTGCAAGCGAGATCATTTCACTTATTTGCTCTTCTTTCATCTGAGATAAGCTTGGCAGAATGTCGCATCCATACAGATAATCAATGAATAGCTTAACGACATTTTTATCCTGGCATTCAAAATTTATTACTGATGAAGATTCTTTTATCAAATTTTCCATCGAATTTATCTTCGAACTCCGCGCGGCGAGAATAATACGATGGGCTGTGCCAATATCCTCACCATTGACTTGAATTTTTACATCATTATAACATTGCTCATTTCTAAAGTTTCGATAAAGGTTACTTTCTTTATTGAGTTCGTCATAAATTGGTTTGTTACAATACATTTTACCATAAACCTTTGTATTATCCCTCTCCCAAGAAATTTTCACCTCTTTGCCGGTTTCTCTAACATCTACATCGTAATAATCGCTAAGATAATTAAAAAAAACATAATGGCACTTTTCTAAATCTACTTTCCCAAAACGAATTTTGTTATTAAGCTCATTGTCAAAATCTTCAAAGATCTTGCTTATTGTTGACGCATCACATTCTGTTTGATGATTTAAAGCCATTTCTTGAATCTCTTCAAAAGCGTCTTGAGCGAATTCAGTAATGCACTTAGCAAACTTCCTTGAAATTTTATCATATGCCTCCATAGAAGAGTCGCATTGACCGTTTGCCTCATATACAGCAGAAAACTCCTTTTTTAGCCATTCCTGTCCATCATTCCCTAGTTCTTTATATAGACTCATCCCAGCATAAATGGAATATTCGATACCGCTCATTTTTTCACCTACGTTAAACATTAAAAAACAAATGCGACATGAGTCATAATAAAATCCTAAATAAATCAAAAGTAAAAAATATCCTCGCGGAAACACTTCTAAAAATGGCTGCCTTTTCAGTATAATGTTGGCAAAAAGACATCCCTCTAATAGGAGCCAAAATATGCAAACCCAACAAAAACAAGAAATGACGACAATTGCAGTTGGAGCAAGAAAATCGCCTCTTTCGCAGGCGCAAGCCAAAGAGGTTTATGAGGAACTTCGGCGATATCATCAAAACATAGAGTTTCGCATGGTTTTAGTAGATACACATGGAGATAAAGACCAAAAGACCTCATTGCGTACATTGGATAAGACAAATTTCTTCACCAAAGAGATCGATGAATTGTTATTAGCAGGAAAATGCGATGTAGGCATTCATTCAGCCAAAGATCTGCCAGAGCCTCTGCCCAAAGGTTTAATTTTGATTGCCTTAACTCATGGTGTTGATTCTTCCGATTCTCTGGTATTGCGAGAGGGCGAAACGCTCAAGACCTTAGCGCCATACGCAATCATAGCTACATCCTCAGAAAGGCGCGAGGAAACGGTTCGATCGTTGCGCGCAGACCTAAAATTTGTTGATTTGCGCGGGACGATAGGACAGCGTTTGTCCAAATTGGAGACGGGAGAAGCCGATGGCGTCGTCGTTGCCGAAGCTGCAATCATCCGGCTTGGTTTGGTGCATTTAAATCGAATTCGCTTACCAGGTGATACAGCTCATTTACAAGGCCAACTTGCGATCATAGCCCGTGACAATGATGTCGCTATGAAGGAGTTATTTAAATGCCTCGACAGTCGGATTGCAAAATATTAATTTTAACTAAAATTGACACTATCAAAAAAATATGCTATTATAAATTGATCTCAATGAGAGGCAGTTATGAATAATCAATTTAATTTAAATAATCAAAAGCCTGCTAATTTCGAAGCTAAAAGACAAATGGTGGATAAAGTCTTAAAACAAGAGACAAAGGTGCCGGAAAAAGAGAAAAAAGAGCTTCCTCGTCCCAAGCATCAAGAGCAACATCAAGTGGTTAACCCACAAAATCTTAATAAAAATATTAAGCACGAGAAAGACACTGCATCGGAAAAGACGATGCCTTCTCCAATGAAAAAACTACCTCGTGTAGAAAACAAACAAATTATCCATCATCAAAACCCCACATTTGCTGAGCTAAAAAATAAATACGAAAGGGAATTTCAAAAAGAGGGATCTCATTCTTCAAAAGAAAAAAATAAAGTGGTTGATTTAATAAAAAAGTACGATTCGAATCCTAAATCAGTAAAAAAAATCAAAGAAAAAAAATTGCCCCCAGCACCTGCAAATGTGAACAATGAAACAAATAGAGTTGAAGAGCAGGATGCAATTTTTGAAAAGTTTTTTCCGGGAATTATTGCGAAACTAAAAAAATATCGGGATAACGACGACGCTTTTGCACAAGCCATTGAAAATAATCAATTTACAGCTGATGAAATCGCTAAGTTTGCTCTGGTCGCCCTCACTAATCCCAACACTTATTCTAAGTGCTCGCAAGCAATGCAAAAACTCATCGGGTATGTAGAAAATCATTATCAAGACAACGCCATATCAAGAATGCCGATATTAGAATTGTACCATGACTCCACAGAAGCAATGCGCAAACTTTTCAAACATATCACCTTTAAGCTGGATTCCGGAGAGCAAATCCCTCTTCCTAAAATCGTGCTGCAACACATCTCCCCATTTTTTACAAAAATGTTTAAGGCTGACGATAATGAAAGTAGACAAACAGCGATCCCTTTAAAGGGGGTTTCTAAAGCACCTTTAATATACATTAAAGACATCATTGAACATGGTGGCATGGTCTCAAAAGTTTTGAAAGATAACCCCAAAAATGGAAACGAGATCCTTGAAAAGTTAACCGAGTGGCAGGTATCTGAAGATGTGATTATGAATTTAGGAAATGATTTTTCCTTTGATGAAAAGGACTTAAAAGAATTCCTCAAACAAGCTTACCAATCAAAAGATGCCTATTTGCGCAATGTCATTCTTCAAAATATCAGTAAGAATCGCTTTATCGTTAGTAATGATGAAATCATACTACCCACCGAAAAAGAACAAAATCATTTAATCGTCCAGGAATTCAATGACCTAGAATTCATCTTGCGAGATGAGGGACGTGAAAAGGAAAATATCTACCAAATCATTGAAAAAATTGTCGATTTTACCTCGGATGTCGGCATAGAAAGTCTTACACTTTACTGCGAAATTGAAATTACTCCAGAAAATGTTAAAAATATTTTAACAAGATGCAGTAATTTAAAGGATTTCATTATCAGCGGTTGCGATCCATCCTTTAAAACAGAGGAAATGGCTTTAAAAAAAGAAGCCGACAAAAAAAACATCAATTTAAAGTTTGTCTAAATCATTTCCTTTCAGTAATAATTTACTTACGACTAGTGTTAGGGGTATTTCTTTGGATTTGGAAAAAACTATTCTTTATGTGGGATTAAACGCGCCTAAAGACGAACGCATTCTGCATTGCCCTTTAATTAAAATTACTCCTCGACCACTTCATGAAGCAGAAATTCAGGCAGCTTATGCTGAGATTGAGAAATATTCGCACCTGATTTTTACCAGCAAAAGTGCAGTGAAAATTTTCTTTGATTATCTGGAACATCTGAAAAAAAAAGTCTCCAATAAAAAACTCATTGCTGTTGGCAAAGCCACAGCCCAAGCGATTGCATTAAGAGAGGCCCCGGTTTTTTTGACTGCTCAAGAAGAAACGGCCGAAGGCATTTTAACAGAACTTAATAAGCTATCCTTAAAACAAACCTATTTTTTCTGGCCCCATTCTGCTCTATCGCGCCCTTTGATAGCGGAATATTTTATCGCCAACAACATTAGATACAAAGAATGCATTTTTTATGACACAGATCCCATAACCCCTGCAATTTTGCCCGATCTTAACCAAATCAAAGAAATTATCTTCACAAGTCCATCAACGGTAGATGCTTTTATCAATGCCTATGGAAAGATCCCTTGGAAAAAAACATTAACAACCCTAGGACCGATCACAGAGACTCATCTTAAAAAATATAGCCATTCAAATCCTGCCTGATCCTGCAAATCCCATACGCATCAAGCTAAGAGCGAATCGGGCACGGGCACGCACACGGGCACGGGCACGAAAAATTTACGAATCTTCTTTCCATCGGTTGTACTTCTGTCTTTCATGCCCAAAATCCCCTCATTCGTGCCCGTGCCCGTGCCCGATTTTCTCTTAAGCTGATGCGTATGCCTGCAAATCCTGTTAAAACCCCGCCTTGCCAAAATAGCTGCAATCATCCAGAATAAAAAAAACAATCCACCTTAAAAAGGAGATAAAGTATGGACACAATGACCCATTCTCAGCAATATCAACTGCCTACTTTGCCTTATGATTTTGGCGACTTAGAACCTTATATCAGCGCTGAAATCATGTCGCTGCACTACAACAAACACCACCAAGCTTATGTCAATAACTTGAACAAAGCCCTAGAGCAATATGCCGATGCTGAACAAAAAAATGATCTGCCTGCTCAGATAGCCTTGCAAGCAGCTATTAAATTCAATGGCGGCGGTCATCTCAACCACAGCATTTTCTGGACAAACTTAGCACCAAAAAATCGCGGCGGCGGCACTCCTCCCGAAGGCGCCTTGGCCCAAGCGATTAATCAAGATTTTGGTTCCTTGCAAAACTTAACCGATCAATTGAGTGCTAAAGCGACCGCCATTCAAGGATCAGGCTGGGCCTGGCTTGGATTTAATAAAAACACAGGACGCCTTGAAATCGCCACTTGCGACAACCAAGATCCGCTAGCCATTAAAGGATTAATTCCTTTGCTTGGCATCGACGTTTGGGAACACGCTTATTATCTTCAATATAAAAATGTGCGCCCTGATTACGTCAAGGCCATCTGGAACATCATCAACTGGAAAAATGTAGCGGAGCGATATAAAACAGCTTCAGGCAAATAATTCTTCTCTCTTGAATGACTTCATTCCATGATGTGATCTTTCCCAGGCCAATCGGCCTGGGCATTTATACTGCAGCCGCCCTCAAACTTCGAATTTGGACCGCGCCAAAGCCCCGGGATTCGGCGATCGTAAATGGTTCAATATTAAAAATACGGCACCATTTACGATCGCCGAATCGCGGGAGCTTTCGCGTGGGTCCAAATCGAAGTTTGAGGCCGGCTGCAGTATATTTCATAATTAAATATATTATTATCTAAATCAATTCTTCATTAAAGATATGCAAAAGTTGCTGCGGGTTTATACCGCAAGCGGCACAAAACTTAACATTCTGCCCGCGTGCGGTATAATCTCAAGAAAGAATGATAAATGCGCGTGAATTGCCCTTCGCATATGCTAAGGCGTTATCCACTCCATCTTCGAACATACTATTAAAATTTTTCCGTTCAAATATTATAAATTCTTTACATTAAAATAAGAATTTTGATAGTGTGCCTCATTAATTAAATTTTTGAATATTACAAACACTTTTTTTGAGCTATTTTTCTTTAAAAAACTAAGTGGGTACATCTCATGTTAAAATTAAACAATCATTTATTCATTCGTGAAAATTACAAAATATTTTTTAATTTTCAAGCGGTTCTTTGTAAAGACTTTATCAATAATCGAATCGTAACTTTCATTGTCAATATCTTTGCGTCACTTCGATCTAAATTGGTAGAACCAAAAAAAGAGATTCTTAGCAAAACAATAGAACTAAGCGAAGAGAAGTTAAAAGCTTGGCAAGAAAGAAAAGAGAACATCGTTAATTTCACCAGCACTTTTAGCCCGTTATTGAAATTACCTAGGGAAATACAACATCAAATTTTTGAATATATTCCCGATACAGCCAAAGTATGCATAAATCTCTTCTCTCATTTGCTAATTCTTGAACAAGAAAAACAATTCTATAACCTTATGAAAACAAAATTAAGCACAGATACTTATCTAATTAATTTTTTTGAAAAGGCTGAACTAAAATTTCCCGACACTACGATGACATGCTATTTTCAACGCAGAAGGTGGATATCCAATCAGCTTATCAAAATAGCACAAGAATTCAATAAGGAAACACCTGGAGGATTTGTCGAAGCCCAACATCTTTCCCACCCTCTTAGTTTGGCTACCCTGAAACAACTTGCTAATCTTGCCCTTGAACGAGAAAAAAAACTATTGGCAGAGCACGAATCTTCGATGGAAAACCAACGTTGTCAATAAAGAGATTACTCTGAACTTAATGGAGGTGAAAGATGTCCACTGATCATTATCTCATGTTTGCTGACGGCAAGCTTGTCTCAGCAGTCAATAAAACCACTCCAGCTTCCGAGGCTGCCATATATATCCATTCCCAATACAGGGCAATGATATTGAGCTCTCCATTTCCCTGCCCAGGTGCCAAAACAACTTTTACACAGGGGACCTATCGGTTCGGGGTCTTTGACAAAATGGGCTCTAAGGAAACCGCGGAGGCTTTAGGACTTTCGTTGAGAAGTTTTCTTGAAGAACGTCCTTCTATGAACACAATGTTTACAGCTTTTGTCTCTTGTTACAAAGAGCCTCTCCCTATGAGCCATGAAGAGTTTGCTTATAACCTTTGGACGATGCTGCAAGAGCTGCATGCCGTGGACCTTTCGGCTTGGGATTCGACAACTTCTTCAGATCCTGAATCCCCTGATTTTGCCTTCAGCTTTGCAGGGCGTTCATATTTTATTGCAGGCATGCATTCCGGCAGTCCGCGCTTTGCCAGGCGTTTTGCTTGGCCTACATTGGTTTTCAATATGCATGAACAATTCCGTTATCTACGCTCTGAGGGCATTTTTGAAAAGTTTCGCGATCGCGTCCGCAAGCGTGACATCGCATTACAAGGATATGTCAATCCTATGTCAACGGACTTTGGTACGATATCTGAAGCAATTCAATACACAGGTAAAATTGAAAACGAAAATTGGAAATGTCCATTTAACCCGCATCAAGGAGAAAAATTATGAGATTTTATTTAACACATGAGGCGAACGCACTAGGCATTGCCTACCCAGTCATTGCTTTATATGAAAATGTAAGTCAAAAAAAAGAGGTTTCTAGCCTGTATGATCCTGCTATCAATGATGTCATGTCCCGAATTACAGATATTAAAACCAACATCCTTCCAACCAAAGAGGTGCAAGGCTTCCGCGAACTCATTAAAGGCTTAGGTTACTCTAAAGTAGAACCTGCTGGGGAACGGCTCTTGAATGGTTGTATCAGAAAAAAAGCATTTCCCAGATATGGCAATTTGGTAGACGCCTATAATATTGCGGGCTTAGAGTACGTCGCAGGGCTTGGTGTACATGATGCTGAAAAGCTTGCAGATGTAGAGCTCATTTTTAAAAGAGCACATGGAACTGAAAAGATGATTCCTTCTTTTGAAGAGAATGAAAAAATCGTTGCAAAAGGGGATTTTACCTACGGATTCAATAAGGATGGGGCATTCGTCCCTTTGGCGTGGCTCGGAAAAAAAGATGTTGACAATAGAGACTTTCAGCTTAAGCCAGAAACGAAATCTTTTATTCTTACAGCTATTGGCAATATGCATACTTCCCAAGAGCATAACATCAAAATTTGTGAGCGGACTTTTGAGCTTCTTAAAATAGGCTGCCCTGATGTCGTTATGAAGATCCTAATTCCTGAAAATATTAAAGATGAGCAAGAAATAAAAGAAAGGGAGGTCCTCACTGCCTCCAAAACTGAGGAGAAACTCCCATGACCTTAGAGGTGGCATTACCTAGAGAAAAAGTTAATAAGGGTTTTTGGACCGCGACGTTTCTTATTTCAGGAACGTGCATTGGGGGCGGCATGCTTGCCATGCCGGTTCAAACGGCAGAGTCTGGGTTTACAGTGACAGCGTTCGTTTTGATTTTAGGCTGGATGTTGATGACCTATACCGGACTCTGTCTGGTTGAAGCAACCTTATGGTTTAAAAAAAACAAACATTTCCCTTCAATGTCGGAAAATCTTTTAGGATTGCCTGGACGCATTATTGCGTCCATTGTCTATCTTATGATGAATTACCTTTCCTTGATCGCCTACACATCTGGGGGTGCCAAGTTATTAGATGCTTGGCTTAGTAGATATTTAGGAATATCGCTTGGCTATGAATTGAGTTGTATTCCTTATATCATCCTCTTTGGTGTTGTAGTGGCATCAGGAAGTATACTCGTTGGGCGCATTAATTCGATGTTAATGGTCGCCATGATTGCCACTTATTTCATTTTGGTTTTTTTCGGACTTCCTTTGATTCAATCCAAGTTCATTTTTTCCCCTTCTTCATGGGTACAAGGATGGGGAATTTTGTCAATGATTCTAGCCACCTATAGTTATCAGATGATTGTCCCAACGATCTGTTCTTATTTGCAATACGATGCTCAGCAATTGAGGAAAGCTGTAATATTAGGTACAACTATTCCCCTGGCTGTGTATTTCACATGGACAATGGTGGTCCATGGAGTCGTTCCTCTAGAAGGTGAATATGGCTTAAGAGAAGCGTTTGTAGAGGGTAATTCGGCAACAACTCCGCTTAGCTATCATCTGCAAAACCCTATCTTGGCGGGGCTGGCTGAATTTTTTGCCTTCTTTGCAGCGACAACTTCATTTTTGGGGCTATCATTAGCGCTTTTTAACTTCCTTGAAGATTTCTTCAAAGGATTTAATTGCACCCTGTCTAAAAGCAATATTATTCTGCTTACATTTATTCCCACCCTCATTCTCGCCATTCTTTTTCCGCGCGCTCTCGTTAAATTCTTGGACCTAAGCGGTGGGTTTGGCGATACGATTTTGTCATGTACGATCCCGA
>Ga0207105_1199_pt2 | contig 13698 bp, 12 predicted proteins | sample Alteio_BWMinHeat_77_FD_153569 | JGI IMG/M metagenome (GOLD analysis project Ga0207105, IMG submission 153569) | Enriched cells from forest soil in Barre Woods Harvard Forest LTER site, Petersham, Massachusetts, United States -... | ecosystem: Environmental > Terrestrial > Soil > Temperate forest >... | reverse complement strand
GGCCACCACAGCGTCGATCCGCCGATTGATGCGCTTGCCCTCTTCGGTGCTGTTGTCCGCGATGGGGCGCGAGGAGCCGTAGCCCACTGCCGTTAAGCGGGAGGGAGCGATGTGGAGATTGTCGACCAGGTAGTTCACCACGCTCTGGGCGCGCTGCTGGGACAACTCCATGTTGTGCTCATAAGTCCCCACATCATCGGTATGGCCTTCGATGACAGCCGTGGTACCCGGGTATTTGTTCAGGAAGGTCCCGATCACAGACAGTCTTTCCTTCTCTTCGCGCTGGATGTCGTCCTTATCGACTTCGAACTCGATGTCGAGGATGGTGCAATACTGCTGGGTCTCCGCGGGCACTGGCACCACGACGAGCATGGGCTCGGACGCGGCGGTGGCCGGAAGCGCGGGAGGTGCGGCGGGCTCCGCCGCGGCCTCCGTCTTCCTTCCGAACCTGAACACAAGGCCCAGGGAGAGGAGGTCGATATCGCCCTTATTCCCGATGGCGTCATTGACCCTGTAGCGTTCCGCTTCTGCGCGCGCGCCGAAGGACCGGGTGAAGTCGTACTCGACGCCCGCGCCGTACTTCAGGTTGGCGGCTCGCTTGCGTGGATTCGGATCGAGCACCGAAACCCCACCAGTCCCTGAGAAGGTATCCTTCGCTTCCGCGTAGGCCACGCCCGCCCGCCCGAAGACGGAGAACTTGTCGGTGACCGGCAAGCTGAGGACGCCGTCGAAATTCAGGCCTCTGAACTTGGCGTCACCATTCAGCGTTCCCGCCGGAACCGTCCTCGCCGTGAATCCGAATGTCCCGAGATCGAAGTAGCCGCCCTCGAGGGCGATGTACTTGTTGAACTCGTATCCGGCGAAGACCTTGTAGCCGAAGTGGCGGTTGCGATCGTCGAGGGAGGTCGTCGCGTAGCCGGCTCCCAGCAGGCTGCTGGTGATCCGCGCGTCGTCGATCTTGGCCATGGACCGGCCGAGGTTGAATCCGACGTACCAACCCGCGTCCTGCGCGGAGGCGGCCGGGCTGGCGATGATGGCGAGCGCCGCCATTCCCAGCAATCCTGATGCTTTCATGAATCTCATAGGTTCTCCAAAGGGTGGAATCGCGGTTCTGCGGAGGCTGTCAAGGAGCAGGGACATTGATGACGGTGTCGACCATCGTCACGGAGGCGCCCAGGGACAATGCCCGGCCATTCAGCGTCACGATCGTGGTGTTTCCGGGAGTGGAGAACGCGGCGCCGGCCTGGGAGATGATCGTCCCCACCATGGTCCCGCCACCGGCCGCGTTGACCGTCGCAGCGCTGCCGACCTGCCAGTAGACATTCTTGGCCTGAGCCCCGTTGACCAGCAGGACACTCTGGGGAGCCGCGGCTCCTGGACCGCCGACGGTGAGCGTGGTCGCCATCTGGAAGACCCACACGGCGTTGGCGTTGCCTTGCGCGTCGAGGGTGAGGTTCCCGCCCTGGATCATGAAGGAGCCTGCGGCGGCCGTGTAGACGCCGGGGGCGAGCACGAGACCAGCCAGGTTGCCGGCCCCTGGATCGGGTCCACCGGGACGCGCGGCCAGAGCGAGGTATGCGGTCTGCGCGTCAAGCCGAGCCTGGTCCGCGATCGCGCAATAGGAAGCGTTGACCGTGGCTGAGGTGGGACCTGTAGTGGAAGTGGTGCAAGTGTAGATGATCCCGGTGACATTCCCGATGTTGGATCCCGTTTCCGTGTAGATGTCCCCTCCGGAATCATGGAACCCAGTCACCGAGCTGGTGCCCGTGGCCGTGGTCCCGATGTTCCCGTTGACGACAGTGAGGGTCCCCTGATTCGTCATGCCGGCGGTGCCGCCAAAGGTCCCGAAGCTGGAAGCGGATCCGAGGGCGACGCTGGTGGACGATGCTGTGGATCCTCCAATTCCGAGGATGGGGTTGCGCCCTGCGCACCCCGCAGCCAGGAGGACCATCAGCAATGGCGCGGACCAAGGAAGGAGTCTGGAGGGACGAATGGAATTGTTCATGAGATATGCCTCTTTTCTTCGGAATGGATGTCGACGCCGTTTGCGAGCGGATAAACCCGCCTGTCTTCAGGAGCCGATGCTGGGTGTTGCTGGCAGAGGAACTGGAGCACTATTCATGCCATCTATTAAGTAAAATCAATACTTCACTTGACAATATTGGATTTGAATCGATCCACAAACGATCGATCAAAAAGGAGTAGCCTGTCCATCATTCACGACCTACCAAGGCCACCCATGCGTGCCGACGACCTGGATTTACGGGAGTTGCTCGAGTTCGATCCGGAAGGTGGTGTGATCCGGTTCGCAGGTCAACGCGCGCTCCTCCTAGACGCAGTGGCAATGGGGCTGCTCCGGAAATACCTCGTCGAGAACTTCGGCCTCACTGCGGCACGGGCGGTGCTCACCCAGTTCGGCTTCGCCCATGGGTGGCGGATGGCCGAGGCGATGCAGGCAGAATTCAAATGGGACAAGGCGGAGGAGCGACGCAAGGCCGGCACACGCATCCACTCCCTCCAGGGCCTTTTCTGGGTGGAGCCGGGGAGCGATGAGCCCCACACCAAGCGCGGCATGAGCCTCGCCGCTTCCTATGAGGCGGAGCAGCACCTCCTCCATTTCGGCCGCTCAGACACGCCCGCGTGCTGGACCATCTGCGGGCTCACCAGCGGCTACATCAGCCAGGCCACAGGCAAGGAGATCTATGTCCTCGAGGACCAGTGCCTGGGGAAGGGTGGCGCGATCTGTCATCTCGTCGGCCGCACGCGAGAGGAATGGGGGGAGGAGCGCGCCCAAGATTTGCGTTTCTTCGAACCCATCCGCCTCAAGGAATGCCTGGATGTGTCGCTCCATCGCGTGACGGAGACCCTGAAGGAGGCCGAGCGGAAGCTACGTGAGCACCAGCGCGCCCTCATCCACGTGGTTCCGGATGTAGAGACACCGTTGGGGATCGTCGCCAAGAGCCCTGCGATGCGGCAGCTCGTGGACCTTTCGCGCCGCGTGGCCAAGGTGGACTCCACCGTGCTCATAACCGGCGAGAGCGGCTCAGGCAAGGAGCGTATCGCGAGGCTCCTCCATGAGGAGTCCTCCCGCGCTGCGGGCCCCTTCATCGCGGTGAACTGCGGCGCCATCACGGAGACGCTTCTGGAAAGCGAACTCTTCGGCCATGCCCGAGGCGCCTTTTCCGGCGCGACCCAAGACCGACCTGGCCTGTTCGAGGCGGCCAATAGCGGAACGCTCCTGCTGGACGAGGTAGGCGAGATCTCGGCGGGAATGCAGGTGAAGCTGCTGCGGGCGCTCCAGGAGCGGGAGATCCGCCGCGTCGGCGAGAACAAGAGCCGGAAGTTCGATGTGCGCATCCTGGCCGCCACCAACCGGGACCTGGCGGAAGGCGTCGCCAGCGGCGCCTTCCGCCAAGACCTCTACTACAGGCTCAAGGTCGTCGAGCTCCATGTGCCCTCTCTCCGGGAGCGCCGGGAGGATGTCCTGCCGTTGGCCCGTGTGCTGCTCGCCGGATCGGCCCTTTGGATGAAGCGCAAGTTCTCCGGCCTCGCCCCTGGGGCGGCCGACCAGCTCCTGCGCTACGAGTGGCCGGGCAATGTGCGCGAGCTGGAGAACACCATGGAGCGCGCCGCGGCCCTGGCGCCGGGCAGCCGCGTGGAGCTCGAGGACCTTCCTGAGGAGGTCCGTCAGGCCTTCCCCCGGCCCGTGGCCACCAAGGGCCGGGTGCGCCCACTGGATGAAGTCGAGCGGGAGTACATCCTTGCCGCCCTGGAGCTGAACGATGGCAACCAGACCTGCACCGCTGAGCAGCTTCAAATAGGTTCAGCCACGCTCCGCCGCAAGCTCAGGAGCTATGGCCTGATGGGTCACGCGCGAGCCGCCAATACGAGCGCTTCCCCGCGATCCACTGCTCCCATAAGGTGAAGGCGGAAAAGGGGTGCGGCTGGCAGCGCTCAAGACTTCCCTGTTTCGGCCTAGCGATTCCCTGATCCACGGCCTGGCATTCCCTGCTCCATTTAGCCGAGGCTCGAACAGAAACATCATCGAAGGCCTGTCCAGTCCGGAGAACTTGGAGCTTCGCTGCCGGCCTGATGCCCCGAAAGGCGCAGAATTCCCTGTAGATTTCCCTGTTTCAGGGAAATTCGACCGGAGAGCGTTCCGCGCCAGACTCCGTCCACCGCCAACTGGCCGCGTAAGCGGCCTTTTCATGTTGGTGGGAGTGGGATTCTGCTTCGCGCTTTCACCATCAGATGCAGCGACTATCCCACGCGGTCCCAGCCTTCGGCTGCCCGGAAGCTGTGGTAGCGGTCGGCGCCGAGGATGAGGTGGTCCGCCAGGGGCACGCCGAGGCTCTCGCCGGCGGCCCGCAATCGTTTGGTGAGGAGGCGGTCTTCGGAGGAAGGGGTCGGGTCACCGCTCGGGTGGTTATGAAAGGCGAGCGCGCTGCTGGCGCCGTAGCGCAGCGCCTCGCGGAAGAACTCACGCGGACTGATGAGCGTGGCTGTGGCCGTGCCCTGGCTGAGGATGCGCTCGGCCAGCAGCTCGCCTTTCGCATTGAGGGCCAGGAGACCGAAGCGTTCCTCGCTCCAGCCGTGGCAGCGGGGCAGGAGGTAGTCGCCCGCGCTGCGGGGGCTCGTGATGCGCGTGCGTTCCGCGCGGCGCTGGCTGCGGCGGCAGAGTTCCTGCGCGGCCCAGAGCTGGCTCGCCCGCGCGGGGCCGATGCCGGGCTGCCCCGTGAGGTCCGAGAGGCCGAAGCTCCAGAGCCCCGCGAGGCCGCCGGTGCGCCCGAGCAGATCCTGGGCCAGCTCCACGGCGCTGCGGCCCTGGCGGCCGGAGCCCCACAACAAGGCCAACAACTCAGCATCAGACAGGGCTTCGCCTTGTCCCGCGAGAAGCCGCTCGCGGGGTCGCTGGTCGGGAGACAGGTCGAGGATGCGCATCAGGACCTCGTCCAGCGGTGGCGACTGGCGTGCCATCGCAGCAGGCTCGTGCGCCCGCGATCATTCACGCGCAGGCAGAGTGCGTCCTCGCCGTCATTGAGGAACCACACCGTCGCCGTGGCCGTGTGGCGCGGGGTCACGGTGATGGCGACATGCGCCTCGCCCGTGGCGGCCGCTCGAACGGTGGGATCCATGTGCGGCGGCAGCGGGATGCCCGCGGGGAGGCCCCAGTGGAGGCTGCGAGGGAGGCTCACGGGAAGGTGGCCGATGTCCTTGGTGGTGGAGGCCGAAACTTCCACAGGCCGGCCGGAGGCGCGGGCCTGCGCGAAGGCCTCCTCCAGGGAGCCCTGGATCTCCTGGCCCGCGACCGTGAGCGCGGGGCCACGGAACCGGGCGGTTCCAAGAGCTCCCATCGCCAGCGCTCCGGCGATCCCCGTGACGGTGACCAGCTCGATCAATGACATGCCGCGTTGGTTATGGCCGGAGCGCATGGCGGCCCTCACTTCTTCACTGAGGCGGAAGCGACGGTGAGGAAGGGCTTGAGCTGGGCGAAGGACTTCTCGCCCACCCCCTTCACATTCATGAGCTCCTCCGGCCGCCGGAAGGCGCCGTGCTCCTTGCGGAAGAGGACGATGCTGTAGGGAGTGGTAGGTCGATGAGAATAATCTCTTTAAACTGATTAAGTGTTTTAATGCTTGACTTTATGTCAACGACTTTGAGTGCTGTCAGTAGGAAGCAAATGAAATTCGCACCCTGGAGCAAGCCGGGTTATCGCGCTCACTGATATCCGCAGACAAAAAAAGGGCTTGCCGAGAAATTTGCATACGCTACTATTCATGCATGACCGGAAACGAAGTGCGCGACCTCCGCTTCTCCCTAGGGCTCACCCCCCAATATCTGGCAAATCTTTTGGGTGTCCACCTCACCACGGTCTATCGCTGGGAGGGGCAGGATAAGGCGGAACTCCGCCTTGAGCCTCTCCAACACAGCCTCCTTCTACAGATGCAACGGCGGGCTTCAGCAGGGCAACCGAAGGATTTCGGACAACAACTAATCGAGGGTCTGTTGATCGGGGGGACCCTCGTCGGCCTGGCCTGCCTCTTGGCGGACCTAGCAGACACTAATTCCCGTAGGAGATCCAAATGACAACCGACTTTAGCTTCGCGCTCTCCGTCTCGAAGTCTCGTGTGGTGGCTAAGCCTGCTGGTGTCTCGACCTACAGCTCATGGGACTACGAAGCGCTTTTTCGTACGGCAGCAGTCCTAGCTTTTGCTGGTTTGCTGGTCTATGCCTGCCATGAAATGTAACTGGTCTCAATCCTCGTAGGAGATTCTAATGACGAGCGACTTCAAAAACTTCAAATTCACCCTCAATGCCTCTCAAGTTCGTGTGGAGGCCACGCCCACCGGTGTCTCGAGCTTCAGTTCATGGGACTGCAAGGAGCTCTTTCGCGGGGCGGCAGTCCTAGCTTTTGTGGGTCTGCTGGTCTACGCCTTCCGCGAAATGTGAACGATCCTGATGGACCGATCCATCTATGTGTACTTGGACAGCAGCGACTATTCAGTTCTTTCCAACCCCCGAATTCAAACTGCGTCTACGATCCACATCCGTGATCGCCTGCTTGATTGGGCGAAGTCTGGTGAAGTGAAGTTCCTGTTTTCCGGTGTGCATTTGTCTGAAATGGCGCCGGTGGAATCGGCTTATGCAACTTCGGCAACAGCACGGGCTGACCTTCTTACAGAGTTGTGCGGCCGGAATGCATTGATCTCCTTTGATCGCCTTCTTGTGCTTGAACTTGGCGGCATCGGTGGGGACCGGCCTGACCTGGGGATTGTTCGAACAGTCAATGCAGATTGGTTCCCGAAGATTGATGACGACATCGTTCCACTTGTCAATTGGGCGGATGCTATAAAGAACATAGATGACGATGTGAAACACCGGGGAGTCAACCGTCACCAGCGCCGTGCGGCGAATCGTAGACTTTTCAAAAAGGGTCATCCAACGCAAGAAGCCGTAATATTACTTGAAGCTTTCAGTGGTTCGATAGAGTTTGAAAAATTCCTCGAGCTCTACCCCATGCACCCTTCCAATGCAGAGATTCTGTGGAAGTACACTCTCGGCATAGTGAAAACTGAGGACGCAAATCTGGCTTTCGTCGAAAGCTTGCGCGACCCCAAGTGGATGATGAGGTGGTTTGAGAAGCATCACGACCAGCTCACTCCCATAATCCAATGGCTTCGTGGATCCTCACAAGGTCTGACGGTTGCTATTAAAGCTTTGACTGAAAAAGCGACAGAGATCTTCGAAATGGAAGAGCGACTAGGTGTCGAATCTAGTCGAGGGGTATTTTCAAAAAACAATTGGGACCAAGCCCAGGATCATCTGGCGGTGAGCACTGCTTCCCAGATGCGAGAGAAATTCATTCCGGGGTCTCATGTCGAATTCACTTCCGATCAATTCGATGCTAGTTGCCCGGGCTTTTCATGCTGTCTTAGGTCACTCCATTCTTCGATACGAAGTGCAGTTGGAGAATCTGCGCGTACACCAAAGGACAGCGATATCGTCGATGCAATCCATGCGATGTACGCACCCTATGTGGATATTTTTCGAGCAGACTCCTTTATGTCGACCTATATCATAGAGAATGCAGCTAAGCATGGAACGATTGTTGTTTCGAAATTGAACTCTTTGGTCGAAGTAATCGAACGACAACTTTCGGTGATGCGCTCCACCATATAGCCTTCGGATGTGATCGCTTCATCGTTAGAGGTTGTGGCCTTGAAGTAAATCAGAAGGGTTGTACAGGTCGACTAACATCAGGACATGATGACGAGCGCGGGTGATTCCAACCCGCACGAGTTTACGGCTTCTAATATATGGAGGGCCCTCTTTGCTAAACAAAAGCGGACTGCTGTTGGAATCATCAAAGATGACAACAGCATCGAACTCCTTTCCTTTCGATTTGTGTAGCGTCATCACATGAAGCCCGCGTAATTCGTTACCGCCAGACATCATCAGTTCTTCAGCGAGAGCATTATTGAGAGCGGTTCGGGCACCTTTGTATGTTCTTTGGGACTGCCACAGGTCGGCGAGGCCGGAAGCAATTCGTTGGCCTCTCTGAAGGAGAACAAGCTGCTCAGCTGCCTTGGCAATCTCTCCCAGTGGATTGGCCCCGGAATCTCGAAGCAAATGTCTTGCAACTAGCCAATCGCGTTGCGGATCACCCGAGAAGGTGTGGACACGCAGTTTTCGCAGGACATCCAGCAGTTTCGTGGCAACGCCATTGACTCTGGGGGCAGTACCAATCCGGGCTTGTCCTGCTGCGCTTGCTAGCCGCTCGGCTTGATTCAAGTTCGTACTCCCGCCTCTAGCGCGAAAAACATTTGCCGCTAGCTCAAGCCCTTCGCCTAGATCCCTAAGTTCCAAAACTCCTTCGAGTCTGGGCTCCATCAAGAAAGCGACCATCCGGCTCGCAAGTAATACAGGTGCCTCATCAATGAAGACTCGATGCGGGATAGGTTTGTATTTGCCGTTTCCTGTTAATGCACGAGATATCACATGAACTCCGCGCCCCCATGAAGCTAGAAAGGCGAGGTTGGTGATTGGCTCAGGAGCCGCAGCGGCCTTGGCAAATTTGAATGCGAGACCTACCGCGCTCCGTATCATTGCATCTCGTTGGTCTGCGTTCGCGCGGAAGTTCGTTCGGGATACTCCTTTGTAGGGAGCACCCCGAGGAGTCGCGAGTAGGATGTCATTTGCGAAGGCCAAAATCTCTGATTTTGCGCTTCGGTGGTTTTGACCCTGAAGGTCGATTCGTAATGGTTGGAGGGCATCCATGATGTGGGTGACCCGATCGGAGCTCACTCCGGGTCGAAAATCGTATATTTGTTGATCCAGGTCTGCCAAGCAAATCAGTTGTGTATCTCTTGCGAGAAGTCGGAGGCATTGCCATTGATCATCCGAAGTGTCTTGAGCCTCATCGATCACGATCATAGGGTGACGGCGAGAGAAGAGACTGCATAGGCGTGAGCTCTTACTAAAGAGTTCGTGGACTTTTGCTGAAAAGAGGTCAAACGCTACTAACCCTTCTTCCCGAAATAGGCGCTCACGCTCAACGGTCCAATCAGCCCCTTGATTCTCGAATACATGCTGCATAGCAATTTCGTCGTGTGGGAGTAGCAATCGCAGCTGCCTGGGAGCTCCAAGTAGGTAGCCGAACGATTTAAGAACTTCCCAGTAGAAGGAATGAAAGGTTTGAATTGATAGGCCACCTTGTAGTTTCTTTGGCAGCTGAGATTTGCTCGCTTCGATAACTCTCGCTACTGCTGCACGGGAGAAACTCAGGAAGAGTATTGTCTGGCCAGACGACATTCCGTCTTCGATGATTATTTTCGCTTTGGCTAAAGCAATTGTAGTCTTCCCGCTGCCAGGGCCACCTGTGACGAGGACAGGGCCTGTCTCATCGAGGATGCTTTGTCTTTGTGGGCAAATCACTAAGGCCATGCCTACCCCTCAGTGGAGCTTCCTTCGGTAGGAAGCTCGCTCGATCTTCGATCGGGTTTGGGGTAAAGATCGTAAACTTTTTTCATAAAGGAGGTAATCGTGGAAGGAAGCTGGTCAACAGTACACAGGTCTAGTAGTCGTGCTGCCCCACCCTCGCCTTTCATGCCCTTGAGGATCTCGAGGGTTTTCTGATGAATGATTTTCTCTGGAGGGCGACTGGTTGGGATTTGGAATCGCCCTGCGCTGTCTTCCGCTCTGAGGCCCTCAAGGAACTGCCACTGACATTCGATTGGGGTCTCCTCAACCAACAGCATTTCTGCCCCCTTATGGGGGATCTCATTTGCAATCACATATGAACCCTGAAGGGCCTCGATCTGCGCAGTCGTCCTTTGTTTCCTGTCAAAAAAGGCAAAGGCCGGGATGCCCATGCCCTTAAAAAATTCTCCCATCTTTTCAAGATTTCCATCTCCATCGGCATTGATCACACTGATACCGGCAACATCTAGTTGGAACAGATCGGAATCGTTTCCCTCCATCTTGCTTGCCGCAACAAGAATGGCATCTTGTTCCGTAATGCCTTCTCCAACAATGACCCCTCGACCGAGCATAGCCTCTGCAAAAACTCGTCTAAAATTTTGACGGTAGGTTTTCGCTTTCATACCTGTTGGTAGCATGACCGTGGTGCCTGTAAGGGAGCCGTGTTTATCGCGGCCTAGTTTCACGATTCCTTTTGGCTCGAATCGTTCGATGACATAGGGCGAGTGCGAAGTAACAAAACACTGAGATGTGTCTTCAAGCAGATACTTGGTGATGCGACGCTGTGTATGAGGCGGAAGAGCAATTTCAGGTTCTTCCATTGCAAAAATGACATGGTCTTTTTTAAGATCCGCAATGAATGTGAGTAGGGCTAATACCATCGTGTTGAGTGTCCCTGTTCCGGCTAGCTGGAATGGGATTGGAATTTCGCCCTCGCCCATTGCTAAGAAGAACGATATGGTTTTCCTTAGGTGTTCGCGCGTAAGTTGAGACACAAACAAACGCGTCGCGCGGCCGTCTCCTCCAGGTGCGATATATTCTGAGAGTCGAGCTTCGATTTCGTCCAGAATCGGAATGAGTTCCGGTGCGTCGGAGTCAATGGTTGGTTGAAGAGTGGCTAGGCGTGATCGGATGCCTTCCCACATCCCTTTACGCGCTTCTTTCATTCGAAGGATATTATCGAGCAATGACCCACGCTCGAGGCTTAGAGCTCGCGATCCAGTGCGAATGGTTCGAAGGTAGAGAAATCCAATGGCGCGTTTCACGCGAATGGGAACACTTCTAGGAAGATCTTCCGCATCTTCTTCATCTCTGCCAAAAATGGTGCGTGCCAAGAATTGATCATCCTCGACATCGTATTTGGCAGTCGTGACTAATCTCAGACACTCCGTCACATTTGCAGAATCAGCTGATGCAATTTCGCCTTCGACAAGTAATCGTTTTTGGACTTTTTCCCAAAACTCAAGATGGGTGGCACATAAAGACTTGATGTCATCCGTCAGATTGGTGAGAACTACCTCGATCCGAATCGGAATCGGGGTCTCTCCATCCTCTGCCAAGTATGTGGCATTGAAAAAATCGAACTCCTCGACCGGAGGATTGCGGTTGAGTCGATCCGGCCCTAGAACGAGATCCAGTGCTTCGCAGATCGTGCTCTTGCCGACATTGTTCCCACCGATCAATAGGGTATGGCCCTCGAAATGCAGATCGGCTTCTTTGATTCCGCGAAAGTTCTGGATCGAGAGTCGCGAAACACGCAATTTGTCCTCCAATGTGGTCCTTCGACGGAGAGTTGAATTCTGTGAGGTGGTGTTGGCTTTACCTGGGTATTTTCATCAGGATATCAACCGTCGAGCGCATTCGATTCCACAATTCTTTGAAATTCTGTCAGGAACTCCCGAAAATTTTGCGCCAAGAACCGCACCACTTTGCCATTTTCGAGCAGAGACCGAATGTAGGCGCGTGCAATGGTCAGCGCGACAACATGCTCGGTGTAGGTCTCATCGAGCATTCGGAAGTCCTGCTCCTGCATGCGCATTTCATGTTCCATACGGGCGAGATCATCGGGTTTGATTCCGGGGAGCCTTTTCGCCTTCTCTGGGGCTACAAGCTGTTCTTTCGGTGTCGTCATGACGAGAGCTCTGGAGTAGGTCGCCGAGTAGGTCCCAGATGCGACCATGATCTCGGCCATCTCGATCTGCCGGAGTGGTTTGACCCGTTTGAGTAAAGTGAGTGTTTCCAGCGCGGTCTGCTTGTCCCGAAGTAATTCCACTGCTTCGGGGCAAATCCCTTGGAGAAGGCCGCGGTTGTTACGAACCGTTTGAACGACCAGGTTGAGCGCTTTGGCGATTCGCTCTTCTGGAACGCCGGCATCAAGGGCTTTCAGGATCATTCGGTTTGCCTGGATGGGCGCGATCCGATTGACCCTCTTGTTGTAGGTGTAGTTCTCATCCTGAGTGGCAATAAGGCAAGGGGCCTCGAGAATGCCGACTTCCCGCAGGGCCTCGACCCGGACATGCCCATCAAGTAGGAGGTATTTGCCACCTTTCTGTGGATAAATATTCAGAGGCTCGACGATCCCAACCTCCTGGATGGACGCGAGAACCGACAGGTATTTCACGGACTGCTTCAGGTCTCCCTGGGTGGTTTTCGTGGGGAGCAACTTGTCGAGCCGGACGGTGACCCCTTCGAACTCAAACGCGGCCGTGATGGGGGAGTGTCTCATTTCTGGATCATTTCGCTTAAGTACTTCGGCAGCGCATCTACCTTTTCCGTCCGTAGGAGGGCCACGAAGCGCTCGTGCTTCATGAGGTCCTTCAAAGCCGAGAGAACGAAACGCAGCTGCTGCTCACAGTGACGAGACTTCTTCACGAGCAGGTCTTGCTTCTGTGTCTCTCGCCGTAAGGTGCGCACCAGGTCATGAGTTGAAGGGGATTTGGCGTTATTAGCACGGGCGCTTCGTAAGCCTTTCCCGCGAGAACGGCGCTCCTCAATGAGGCGCCGGACCTTAAAGAGAGCCTGCCCACGAATCTTTCCGCTGTCGTAGGCCTCTTGAAGGCTCCGCTGCAAGGCGCTGTCATCGGTGGTGGCAATCTCAATGGCTGTGGTGATTGGAATGTCGCCGCGTTCAACTGCCACAACAAGGCGCTGCTCTCCGCTCTCAATGAGGCGGACAAGGTGTTTGACATGCGACTCGCTGACTCCGGTGAGCCGTGCAATGTCTGCATAGCCATGACCACGCTCTTTCAGGCTGACGAGGTCGCGGGCGAGTTCGAGGCTAGATGGCGTGCGGCGTGTCAGGTTTTCAACCAGGCTACGGAGGAGCCGCTCCTCGATAGGGATGTCGATGACGATGGCCGGGATTTCTTGGGCACCGCAGGCGAGGAATGCCTCAAGGCGGCCCTGACCGCATACGAGATCGAATCCCTCATCACCCTCTCGTGGGCTGATTGTGATGGGCTTCTTCAGGCCTACTTTGGAGATGTTCTCGATGATTTCCCGGAACTTCGGCTTGCTGCGGCTCCGTGCGTTGATGACACGAATCTTCTGGATGGGGATCAGCTGGACGGTCGTCATGCCGCCACCCCCACGCGAACGGTCTGTGCCATGCCGAAGAAGTACTCGAGGGACTCATAGCGATACCCATCCAAGAAGATGCCGTTGTCCTCTTTGATGCGAAGGCGAGCCTCGTGGACATCTAGCGAGGGGAGCAGGTAGTAGTCGAGGGGTGCTTTATTGGGGGCATCCATGCGCACGACGAGGGTGAGGTCGGGGGCGAGTCCGGTATCCAACCGAACCATCCAGCGCAGGGCGTCCGCGGGTGTCACCTGGCACCGAGCAATGACAATCGACACGGAGAGCATCCCATTGACCAGGAGCAGGTCGGTTTCGTCATCTCGCACCACCTTCCCCCCATGCTCTTCTAGGGATCGGATCATTCCCTCGACGACCCCAGGGTGGAGCCGCCGGAGCCTGCGGTTGATCTCAATGAACGCAAAATCTCGATAAGGCGTGTAGTCCACCATCTGGTAGGCCCGGAGGAGGCTTCCGAAGCGGTTCCGATAGACCACGCTCGAAGGCATCCCATCGGTTTCGTCGATGAGCAGCCCACTTAACCGTCCAAGGCGATCAACGAGCGCTCGGAGTCGTTCCAGAAGGTCGGCGTCCGAAAGACGTCTATGCCGCTCCAGAATGATCCCCTGTGCAGCGTAGAAGTCC
>Ga0207105_1211_pt1 | contig 13710 bp, 11 predicted proteins | sample Alteio_BWMinHeat_77_FD_153569 | JGI IMG/M metagenome (GOLD analysis project Ga0207105, IMG submission 153569) | Enriched cells from forest soil in Barre Woods Harvard Forest LTER site, Petersham, Massachusetts, United States -... | ecosystem: Environmental > Terrestrial > Soil > Temperate forest >... | reverse complement strand
ACGATGCCGATGGGATTGTCGATTTCGCAGAACATCTTAAAGAGGGTGCCGATGTTGCCGAAATGTACGGCGACACTATTTTTGAAGTATCTCTCACCCCCAATCTAGGTCATTGCGCGAACTTAATTGGAATTGCTAGAGAGCTATCTGCGCTCACAGGGCAAATTATTCATTATCCCCAGGCCACAGTCTCAGAAAATGCCCCTGACCCCATCGCGAAGTCTATTCAAGTAACTGTTATAGATTCCAAGGCCTGTCCGCGCTATGCCTGCCGCCTTATCAAAGACGTGACCATTGGTTCCTCTCCTGAATGGTTGATTAGGCATCTAGAGGCATCTGGAATACGTCCAATCAACAATATTGTCGACATCACAAATTTCGTCCTTTTGGAAATGGGCCATCCTCTGCATGCCTTCGACTATGACCTCTTAGAAGGAAATCAAATTATTGTGCGCTTAGCGACCGAAGGCGAAAGCCTTGTCACTTTGGATGGCAAAGAAAGAAATCTGGCAAAAACCGATCTTCTTATCTGCGACCAGATTAAACCCGTGGCAATAGCAGGGGTCATGGGGGGTCAGAACACAGAAATTAGCGAAAAAACTAAGAACGTTTTGATCGAAGCCGCCTATTTTGATCCGATCACTATTCGAAGAACGAGCAAACGCCTGGGGCTGCAAACCGATTCTTCTAAGCGTTTTGAGCGCGGCTGCGACCCTAACAATGTCATTAGAGCTTTAGATCGCGCTGCTATGTTGATGCAAGAAGTCGCGGGCGGCAGCGTTTGCGTGGGGATCATCGACAAAAAAACAGGGACTTTTCCTGAACAAAAAATTTCTTGTAGGTTGAGCAGGATTAATCACGTTTTGGGCTCTCAAATTAGCTACAGCGAAGTTGAAAATATTTTTCAGCGCTTAGGATTCCATTTCAGTACAGACAATCAAGACACCTTCCTCGTTCAAATACCCACATTCCGAGTCGACATTAGTGCTGAAGTTGACTTGATCGAAGAGGTAGCGCGCATTTACGGCTATGATAATTTGAGGCGTCAAGGCGTGCGCCATCGCACCTCTTTATTGCAGCATGCTCCTATTTTTGTCTTTGAACAAGAGGTCCGCAAACATCTCCTTGAAGAAGGACTGCAGGAATTTCTCACCTGCGATTTGATAGGACCTTCTATTGAAGCTATTGTCCAAGATGATGTTATGCCAAAAGAGGCGGTTGTACGTGTTCTGAATCCGACTTCAATTGAACAATCAACGCTGCGTACTTCTTTGCTGCCAGGCCTTTTGCAGGTGGTTAAATACAACTATGATCATCAAAATTTCGATATTAGCGGATTCGAAATTGGACGTATCCACTTCAAAGAGGGAGATCAATATAAGGAACAATCCGTTGCAGGCATCGTGCTGGCAGGAAAAGAAACTCCCCATCACTGGGACAGCAAACCTCAGGATGTGGATTTTTATGATTTGAAAGGAATCATAGAAAATGTGTTGAATGAATTAAGTATTAAAAAATTCATCTTCAAGCCGCAGAACTTCAACATCTTTCATTCGGGTCGTCAAGCTTCAATATGGGTAGATTCATTAGAAATTGGTTCTTTGGGCGAAGTCCATCCTTCAATCTTGCGACGCTTAGATGTTCCTTATCGTATCTACTTTGCTGAATTGAATCTCCATGACCTTTTCCAGGTGCGCAAGAAGAGTCAAAAGATGGAAGAAATTGCCAAATATCCTTGTTCTGAACGCGATTGGACAATCACGGTGGCAGAAGATCTTCCAATTCAAGATATTTTCTCCATTATTCAAGCTATCCCCTCAGGGTTATTAGAAACGGTTTCTTTAATAGACATTTATCGCAGCGAAAAACTTGGCAAAGATTGTAAAAACGTGACTTTGCATTTTGTCTATCGCGATAGAAAAAAAACTATTTCACAAGAAGCTGCCGATGCAGAGCATCGTCGTATTATTACACAGGTAGAGGCGAGAATTACTTAAATTAGAGAGGTTTTATGCGGTACATGCTTACCATGAGTTCTTGGGCTATTGCAGCCTTATTAGCTGCTTGCACAAACAATTATCGCTGTGCCCCCCCTTGCGGCCCAGTTGTTGAAGAAACATATGTGCATAAATATGGCGTTGAAGTGTCTCCAAGCTATTGGAGCGCTGAAGGCGAGCACGGCAAAGTCATCACCACCTTAAAAAACGGCGTCGTCATTGCCAAATCCTATGATGCCGGAGTTCCCGATGGCGAAACTACTTACTCATTTCCGCATAGCGAGACCATTGAAAAAGTAGAGACTTACTCACAAGGCAACCTCGTAAAAAAAGTCAATAACTACTTGTCGGGTGCACCTAAAGAAGAAATTCAGTTTCTTAGCCCCGATCAAAAAACGATTACGATGTGGTATGATAGCGGTTCACCTCAAAGCGTCGAGCATTATCAAGGAGATGTATTAGTTCAGGGGGAGTACTATACGCTGTCTCATCAGGTTGAGTCACGCGTTGAAAATAAGGAAGGAGTGCGCACAATGCGCGATCAATATGGACAGCTTGCTTGGCACGATACCATTGAAAATGGTCATATGACAACACGCACAACTTATCATCCAAATGGTTCTCCTAAAGAAGATATTCCTTATTCACAGGGGTTAGTGGATGGACAAAAGAAATCATTTTTGCCAGGGGGAGAGCCCAATACCCTTGAGAAGTGGGTTTCAGGAAAGCAAGAAGGCACTACGATTGTCTTCCAACATGGAGATAAGCTTGCAGAAGTTCCCTATATCAATGGCATGAAAGAGGGCGTTGAAAAGCGTTATCGCGATGGGCAAGAAGTTGCGCAGGAGCTTTCTTGGGCACGGGATCGACGGCATGGGCCATCTTATACTTACCTCGGTAGTTCAGTACAAACTGAATGGTATTATCAAGGGACGCAAGTCAGCAAAAGCCAATATGATCTTCTGACTTCACGTCCACAGTAAGATATACCGTTATACCAGCATCTAGTTGAAATTTCCCATTTTGGCACCGCCAAAATGGGAAATTTCAACTAGATGCTGGTATATAGCGGTGGGAGGAAATGCTAGGCGATATCGAAAAGAAAGCTTTTTTTATCGCTTAGCGTTTTTTCCATGTTCCATTCTTCCTCTAGCAGCTGCGAAAATTCTCCCGATGTTTCATCGATTTCGTAAAGTTTGTACATCACAGGATGGAAGTTGATATCGAATAAAACAACGCCATTAATGTTGTCTCCAAGGGCTTTATAGTGGAGATGTTGAATACCAAGAGGAATTCCATGCGGAGAGGAAATCTGACATTTGCGGCAGCGAAGTGCTTCAAAAGTGTAACTTTCTTTGAGCACGATCCTGTCGTCTTGATTGCGGATCAGGCTAATAGCGCTGTCTTTGTCTTCAAAGTCCAAGGTCTTTTGCCAAGCTAATTGTTCGGCGAGCTTAAGATGACGGAAATCAAAAAGGGCGGAGTCATAGATTATTGATTCAAAGAGGCCAATGCGGTATTTTTCTAAAGAAATGCGCTTGTAGTAGGGGTCTGCGATGACTTTGTAGACCTCTTTTTCGGGTATGGAAGAATCGTGTACCGCTCCCACGCCATAGGGCTTTCCGTTTTTCCAAAAGTAGTCATAATAAAATTTACTCATAAATTTTTGTGAGTATGAAGAAAAGCTAAAGGTATGTCAAATGAAGAGAAAAAATTTTCAAACATTTTCCAGCCCTCATGGTCCTGCTCTGATTGCTGATTTTTATCTCCTAGAGAAAAAAGTGCAAAAAATTGAGCTCTCCGCACACTCTAAGCCAGGTCTTCAGTGGAGCATCGACGCTGACAGCTCCGATAGTTCTGTGATCGAGGCAATCTGTCATTGGATGGAAGCTTATGCACAAAGAAAAAATCCAACAGTTGACCTGCCTTTAAATCTTGAATCACTACCGCCGTACACTTTATTCATTTTGCAAGCCTTGCAAACTATTCCCTTTGGCCATTCCCTTTCATACCAGGAATTAGCCAAAAAAACGTATCGCTCCAAAGCTGCCCGCGCTGTAGGGAATGCATGTGGCAGAAACCCTTTCCCTTTAGTTATTCCCTGTCACCGCGTATTGGCAAGCGGAGGCAAACTGGGAGGCTATTCTGGCGGAGAGACGATTAAAGAGAGTCTATTAGCCTTTGAAGGCATTGTGTATCAGTAACATTCTCCAGTTACATGTGGTTCGTGCCCGTGCCCGTGTGCGTGCCCGTGCCCGATTATAGAAGTCAGTAGCTCCTATACGATAGGAGTTCAAAATGATGTTTTTATATCGAACTCAATTTATCGGGCACGGGTACGCACACGGGCACGGGCAGGAATGGCAGTTTACTTGGCATGCTTATTGCATTGCTTAGTATGTGCACATGTGCGTTTATGCAGGGAGGCAATATGACTAAACGCCAGTTAATGAAGAGAATCGCACAGTTGGAATCAATTCAGGATCAATTGAGTACAGAACTTTCCCATCTTGATGATATGTTGCGTTTAGTGGGATTTCCAGACGGGTTGAATTCGGCAAAGGCAATTGCTCAAGAAATTGTAGATGAGCTCAATCAACCCTCTGACCAGGAAGAGTGAAAATTTACTCGATTTTCAACGAATCTTAATCTGACATTAACACAAAAAGTGTCAACTAGTGCTTTGTCAAGTTCGGCATGATTTCTTGTTCAAAAATTAAGTGACAAAGGAGGCTATTATGACAAAAGATCAACTGTTGAAAAAAATTGCCGTTTTAGAATCAATCAATGATCAGCTTAGCACGGAAGTGAGCTACGTGGACCATCTCATGCGTTTAGTGGGGTTTTCTCAGGGGCTAACAACGGTGAAGGCAACTGCCAAGGAAATTATAGACAAAGGCTACACCCCAGAAAGTCTAGATTTGTCTTAAGAAAATTTTAGTAATCTAAAATACTTAAAACAGTAATTTAATGAATTATATTGAAAAGTATAAGTTGTTTGGTCCTATTGTTATAAGAGTTTCTTTATTGCAATCATTTGTGAATTATGAAATTCAAGGGAAATTTTTTCCCCTTTTATTTCATTTTTCATGATTGCTTGGATGATTGAATTGACATGGTCTGTAGAGAGCGACCAAGGCAAATAAATGGTTTGAAGGGAAGTATTTCGCATCATGGCAATAAATCTATCGACTCCTTCAATGACTTCAACGTCTTGAGAGAGATCCATTGAGAATATCTTGCCATTATGCTTCATGCAAAGGTTGATCAATTGATCCATGCCTTCATTTTTAATAATGAGCTTGCCATTATTGTTTATGATTTTTTTTTCTTCATTTGCTGTGGCAATGAGCTCAGGTTCGATTCCAAGGCATTTGCTTAAGAGAAGGTCAACAACAGGAAAGTTCTTGTCTTCAGGAAAAGAATTGCGAGGCGAAAAAGAATTTTTGTTTGACGTAGTGCCTTTTAACCACATATTAAGCTCTTGTGCGTCTGTAGGAACACTATTATCTAGAAGATATTTAATATCAGGATCTTTCTCATTTTTCCAAAAAGCATACAGTTGATTTTTAGATTGTGCAACAAGGGAGGGGTTATTATTTAATTTGCTAAGCTTAATCAAGATGCGCACATACTGTTCGCGGAGTTTTTCATCTGGTTTTTTAGGAGGGATCTGCATCATTTCACTAACATTTTCCCAAAGACTCATTATCATTGAATTGCTTCTTTGTTTTCTTTCCGCTGTCGTTAAAACTGGGGGCTTAAATATTGGCGAGGCTGCAATATTCATCAATTGAGCCAAACACAGCTTTTGAGTCTGAACGTTCTCTTTTTTTGTAAGATCATTATGACTTTCAATCATATCGCAAAGAGTAATGATGGCTTGATATGTGAATCTCCAATCAGATTGCAAATATTTCTGTGAAATTAAAGTGGTGAGAATTTTAAAGTATGTCGTGGGATTTTCTTTTGCCTTTCTAGCAAGTACTCTGCAAAGAAAAGCTCCTTCAAACCAATTATCTTCTTTAAAATTTAGTTCAGCTGACGACCCTACGATAATTTGTTTTAACGTTCCCTCTTCCCTACTTATAAAATCTGCAAATAAGTCCTCTACTCGAGTCAATTTTTCGATGGCGTATTCATTGAAATCAAGAGCGAAACCTAAAGGTAGAAATCTTGTATTATTTAACTGTTTCAATTGGCCGAACGAATGGCTGAAAAGCTCCTTTAATCTTTTTGGAATCGGAGATGTGACTGGACATAGCCCGGATTTAATGTAGAAAATGAAAATAAGCTCGACAAGCTGCCCCGACACTGTTGCGAGTTTGTGTAAATAGACGGAATCTTGCGTTTCTTCAATGTTTAAAGCTTTTACGAACCTAGTCAGAAAAAAATCAGCAAATTGAAATAGTCTCTGAGCGCTACTTTCTTGGGTTTGATAATTTTCTAGTTCTTTTATTATCTGATTCAACAATGTTCGTTTATGTTCTTTACTTAGCGTAGTTAGTGCTTGTTGCGAAAGTTTTTCTAAGGTTTCATGAGATTCAATAACATTAGAATCACTCATTTTTGGTTGAATACTTAAGGTTTTCTGTAAGGTTGAATTTGAATTATTATTTGGATCATGTTTCAGCATTCTTGATGGTAATAACTGAGGGGCCGAAGTCGACATAAGAGTTTGTTTCTCAATAGCGATAGGTAAAAGAGATTCGGGAACTTTTAAATCTTGCTCCGATAGAGAAAAGCGACCAGAAGCTGTTCGTCTGTGCATTTTTGTCGGTGATGGCCATGAACTTGAAAAAGGAGTTGATTCAAAATCTGCAGGGGGTGAAGTGCCAAAATCCGTTGTGCTGGAAGCGGAATTAGATAAAGAAGGTATAGGCTGGGGAGTAGTCATGGAAGGCCTCCATGGAAAATGTTTGCGCGTTGCGTTTTTTCATAGTTTCTTTGGATTTTTTTTTCAATGAATTTTTATTTTTTAGGTGTAAAAAAATATTTCAAGGTAAGGCCCCAAAGAGAGCTAGTATGTACTTTTAAGAAAGTAAAAATTCTAAGTCATCTAGGAATAAAGAAGGTGCAGCAAGTTCATCATCGATGAGATCTTTGATAAGATTTTGTTTCATGGCCTTAAGCTTCATCATTTTTTCTTCGATGCTTTCTAGTGTGATGAAGCGTTTGGCGATGACGTGCGATTGCCTGCCGATGCGATGAGCTCGATCGATGGCTTGGTTTTCGACGGCGTCATTCCACCAAGGGTCATAAAGAAAAACGTAGTCTGCAGCAGTTAAGTTAAGGCCGATGCCCCCGGCTTTTAAGCTAATGAGAAAAAATGGCACCGAAGCATCCTCTTGAAATTGCTGCACAACTTTTTCTCGATTGGTTGTACTTCCATCAAGATAGCTAAAAGCCCAATTGCGTTCTCTGCAAGCTTTGGCAATGAGCTTAAGCACAGAAGTAAATTGACTATAGACTAAGGCTTTGCCCCCTTCGTCAAGGACAGTTTCCATGTCTTGCAGAAGAGCCTCCATCTTGGCGCAAGAAGTCAGCGGAAGTTCTTCTTGAGCCGAAATCAATAGAGGATGGCAGCACAGTTGACGCAATCGCAAAATTGCTTCAAAGACCTCCATGCGATGTTTTGCTACACCATCCACAGAAACTTTTTTGAAGAGGTTGCCGCGAATTCCGGCAAGGAAGTCGTCATACATTTTCCTTTGCTCCGGATGCATTTCGACCCAAACGGTCTGTTCGATGCGTTCGGGTAAATCCTTAGCTACTTGGTCTTTAGTGCGCCGTAAAATAAAAGGCTTTATTTTTTTCTTAATCCTCTGCAGATAGCGCGAATCGGAAGAAACCGCTTGGGTTTCGCTTGTGAATTCATTTTCTTGGCCTAAAAGCCCGGGCATTAAGAAGCGAAAATGAGACCATAGTTCAAGGAGGTGATTTTCAATAGGGGTCCCTGTGATGGATAGGCGAAAATTTCCCTGTAAGCTGAAGATAGCTTGTGCAATTTGAGAGTTAGGATTTTTGATTGTCTGGGCTTCATCGAGGAAAATCGCTTGAAATTCAAGTGATTTAAATGACGCTAAGTCGATTCTAAGCGTGGCGTAGGTCGTCAGGATCAATGCATCTTTAGGCCAATCCTCGCTATTTTTACGGCGCATAGTGCCGTGATGCGTATAGATAGGAAGGTGCGGGAGAAATCGTTTGGCTTCATATTTCCAATTGAAAAGCAAAGAAGTGGGCATGACGATTAAAATAGGGGCTTCGATTTTTAAGCGGGAAAGAAAAGCGATGACTTGCACGGTTTTGCCAAGGCCCATGTCATCGGCTAAGATTCCATGAAATCCATATTCATAAAGGGCAGAAAGCCACGCTAAGCCTTCGAGTTGATAAGGCCGCAATTGTCCCTGGAACGCAGCATCTGGTGATACGGCTTTGATGCCTGCAATTGTTGGAATCTGTTCTCGCAGCTTCTGCAAGGCAGCATCCATCGAAGCGGCAGGATTTTTATCCAGAAAGTCTGAGATAAGGCCTAAGCGATTGCGAGGCACTTGAATAGTATCAGCGATGATTTCGCCTTCATTGGCAAAATCAGATAAACCTATGCTATCAAGATTTGGCGGGAGCAATCCCACAACGCCTGATCCGATCTGCACAAAGCGCTCTTTGCGGTTAAAGGAGCCGATGACCTCATTGATATTTGCATGAAAGGTATCATATTGAATAGATCCTTTTGCGATGATAGCGTCTTTTGTCGTTGCGAGGTTGAAGTTCGTTCCGCTTTGTTTGCATACGCGGTTGCCTTTGCTATCATAAATATGCCATCCTAGTTCAAGAAGGAAGGTCAGACCCTTAGATACTTTATCTACGCTGCAATAATAGTGCGATGTTCCCACAATTTTTTTTATGAAATCAGTTTCAAGAAGGTCTTTTTCCCAGGCAGTTTCAGCGGCAGGATTTCGAGTTATAGACGAAAGCTTTGCCTGGGAGTCGTGAAAGGGGATTTTTTCTTTATCGTAAGCCATCCACAAATCAGCAAAAGCGCCCATGCGGTCTTGAAGAAGAAGTACCGGCAAAGGTTCAGACAAACATTTTTGTTTTTGATTTTGATCAGCAAAAACGAGAGCTCCAAGATCATCTTCATAGTCATCAAGAATATAGTGAAGGTCTTCGTTCATATAAGCGCGTTTGATGTCTTTCCAGGAGATATCTGAGGCAATAAATTTCAAAACGATTCCTTTAATAAACCACTGCGGGGGGCCTCCGCAAACGAAGTCGCATTCGCGCACATCAAAGGTGGAATCATCAGTTTTGATGTGCCCGACAATTTCCGGTTGTAGAAGGGTGTTTCTTTTAACGAAAAAATAAAACTCAGTCTTGGCAAATAAGTCGATGACGATTGGGCGTCCATTAAAATGCAGGCGCCCGGTGACGGCCAGAAGCTTTAGGGCCTGTTCAGTTTGAGGATAAGCGATTCGGACAAGATGGTAAGGATGTGTTGCATCGTTAGGTGCTCGTCCGGAGATTTTTCTTTGATAGCGGTTTTCTTCTGAGATCAAAAAATCCAGCAAGTTTTTATCGGAATCAAGAGCAAGTTTCTGAAGGACGCTGCGGGTCAAAGGACGCGTCGGTTTGACCGGATTAAAATAGGAGGTACTATCTTTATCAGCTTCTTCAATTTTGATTGCCAGGCAGCCATCTTGAGCGGATTGAAGCTTATCGATGGAATAAATGAGTGTTGGCATCATTAGCTTGGTTTCGTTAAACTTTGTAAATAGTAAGACATGATACAGCAAAAAAGTAAAAAATTATAGAGCAATGAATAAATTAAAGATTTGGAAAGAAAATCAAAGTTGGGATGAAGCTGAAGCTTTATGGGATCGTGGCGCTAAAACAGCGGAAAAAGAACAACCCATCAAAAAGCTAGCCACATTGCCCTCAATGCCGGGCATGACTGTCGATACTGCAAAAAATTTGAAATGGAAAAGTCTGAAGTGGATGATTCTTAAAGATCACAAAAAAGAGATCCTCAAAGGCTTCTTAAAGCATCCCTTAAAATATGGATGGTCTTTTTTGAAATCGGTATTCCAAAAAAAATCCTACTTGCGCGAGGGAGATTTTTTTCTCTACGGTCTTTCAAGTGTCAATCAATTTCAATCTCTTTTACAAGACCATAATGTCATTTTAGTTTTGGGGTTTTCCTATTGCCATAAACCTTTTGAATGCCCTTCTGGCCGCTTTACTCCTGACTGCATCCATGACGCTGACAATCCGGTATGCCGTCAATGTTTCATAGGCAAGGCTATGCATGCACTCCCGGAAAAGCGCTCCATTCCGCTTGTGATACCGACGGTGCATTATATCGGTGGTAAAATCTTTGAAGTTGTCCATGAAAACCCAAACAAGCAAATCCTATTTATCATTACTGCTTGTGAGATGACTCTTGAGATGTTTGGAGATTGGGGCAATATGGTCGGCATTAAAGGAATTGGCGTGCGCTTAGATGGACGCATTTGCAACACCATGAAAGCCTTTGAATTGTCTGAAGAAGGCATTAAGCCGGGTCTTACCGTCGTGTTGGACGAGACGCAAAAAAAAATATTGGAATTGATCCGCCTGCATCGCGAAGTCGTTAGCTAGCACTTTCCAGTTTTGGCAGTTCTTGGAGGTCGCGCAAGCCGAAATGTTTTAAGAAGTCTTTAGTAATTCCGTAAAGAGTCGGCCTGCCGGGAGCTTCTAATCTACCAACGGGTTCAATGAGTTGCCTATCTAAAAGGGAATAGATGACGCCGGATGAGTCGACACCACGGATTGCATCGATTTGCGGACGAGTAACGGGTTGTTTATAGGCGATGATAGCAAGAACTTCGGCTGAAGCGTGTGAGAGCTTTTCCGTGCGTTTGTTGCGATAAAGCAAGTCAATGTAGTGGCTGAATTCTTGGCATGAGCGCAAAACGAATCCTTGTGCGATCTCTTCTAAGCGAAAAGCTCTTTGCTGTGTCAAATAATCCTGTTGCAAGTCCAAAATAAGATTGCGCAATACCCTTGGTTTTGCAAGGTGGATTGTATCCGTTACTTCACGAATCTTATGAAAAGGGATAGGTTCGCTGCTGGCAAAAAGAAGGGCTTCGATGACGCGTTTTAGATGGAAATGAATTTGTTTTTCATGAAGTTGCTTTTCTTTAATGGCGTGGACTTTTTCAAGAACGCCGGGAAGGGTAGTTTGATAGTACTTGCCCTTTTGGACGGTCTCGACTTCTTTTTCGAATAAATTAATCTCTTTGACCATTTTTTATTATCGCAATGGAGTTTGATGGAAGACTTTTAATAACGCAAATCTCGCCGAGTTTCATCAGTTCTAGAATCGCTAGAAAAGTTACAATGAGTTCATCACGGCATTTATCTGAAGAGAATAATGCCAGAAAGTCGATTTTTTGTTCATCTTCAAGTAGATGTCTGATGAAAATGATTTTATCGGAAACACGCCAATTTTCTTCATGGATCAATTCAGTATGAGTAGTCGCTTTGGCAACAACTTGCTGAAAGAGAGCGGCTAAATCCTCTAATGTGAGGTGTTCGATGCCAAGGTTTTTCTTGATTTCGGGGTCGGTGCCTCTGATGTAAAAACCACTTTGCTGCTGCTCACGCTCTGTGAGATCGCGCGCTGCTTGTTTAAAGCGACAGTAGTCAATGAGCTGATGGATCATCTCGAAGCGAGGATCAAGCTCATTTTGCTCGGCATCATGGGGCTGCTCATGCTTAGGCAGCAGCATCTTGCTTTTCAGCCATAGCAAAGAAGCCGTCGTTCCGACGAATTCAGCCCCGGAGGCAACATCGGAGGTGCCATCAATAAGCTTGTTTAGATATTGCTCCGTAATTTTTTGCAAAGAGATATCGCAGATGTCGATTTCGCTTTTTTGAATCAGATGAATCAGAAAATCGAGAGGCCCCTCAAAATTATCTAGTGCAAAAGTGTCTAATTCTAAATGTTTCATAGATCTCTAAGTATACTAGAAGTCAGAATAATAGCAAATCCAGAATACAGAATACAGAATCCAGAATACAGAATCCAGAATCCAGAATCCAGAATCCAGAATCCAGAGAATACAAGGGAGTTGGATTATACAATTTGACTTAGATGAATTCACTCATGAAATCATAGTTTTGCTTCGGTCTTCTGCGGTTTATTCTGAATTCTGGATTCTGGCTTCTGGATTCACTGCTTTTGCTTTTTCTACCCCCACCCACTCCGACCAGCTAATGTCAAAATGGGGATGTTGTTTGCAGTAATCATAGAATTTTTTTAAGAATTCGGATCGCTCTAAAGCGTACCCATATTTCCAATGCGTGGCCTCAACATTAGGAGATGAGACATTAATCCCTCCAAGTAGTTTTTGACGATCCAAGATATCTTCTAAAGATACATCATAGGCATTATACATCATGTCGTACAATGCCATAAAGGTGGTCGTTCGTCCTTTACCGGCACTGCAGTGGAAATGCAGCCAGCTGTCTTTAGAAAGAGATTTTACAAAATCGATAAAACGATCGACATTTTGATCCGTCGGCCGCAGATGATCAGTGACTGGAATGCGGAAATATTTAATTCCAAGGGCGTGAGCGAGTTCTTCTTCGGTAAAAGTTTGGACAACCTGCGCATCGACGGAATACGTAAAATCTTTTCTATGCATCGTGACATACTGATCTGAGACTGCTTTGATTTTTTGTTCTTCATCGATTTGAATCTCATCAAAGTTTTTGCCGGCATTGCCCCAGTTGTGATCGACCCACCAACTGACGGCCATTCCGTTGATAAATCCATGAGATTCTTCTCTAAGGTCGACCAAAATAACATGTTCTTTAGGCAAAACCTCTAGAAAAGCTAAAAGAGAATTTTGAGAGAATTGACTGCTGCCGGATGATCGCACCGCAGAAAGCCCCTGATCAGGTCCCAGAAAGGGATCCAAAGTTGTTCTAAATTTCATGGGCAACGTGGATTGGTTGTCCATGTTAAGCAGCAATAGAGGGGTGTTTTTTTCTAAAGCCATCAGGATAAAACCCGTGAAGCAGAATAAGATGATTAAAATACGTTTTTTTATCAACATTTGCAATATAAACACAATTTAATATTAGTTAATGTACTAAGAATGCTAAATGCATTTTATGTAGATTTGATAAAGATTGCTCTAAAACACTAATTTTTTTATGAATGAGAGTGGAAAATTTTTTTTAGGATAGCTGCTTGTATGCTTAGACCCCTTCTCATCATGTTGCTTGCTTTCGCCACTTCAAGCTGCCGTCTAGGACCGAAATATACCCCTCCTGAGATTTCCATACCGGATAAGTGGAAAGGCGTTACGGCATCAAACTCTTCAAACCCTTGCGTTGGATGCTGGTGGCAAATTTTTGAAGATGCCGAACTCAATCTTTTGGAAGAACAAGCCGTACAAAATAGTCCTAACGTTGAAGAAGCTATTCAAAAACTCATTGAAGCCTGCGCTATGGCCAATGTGAGCGGAGCGGCCCTCTATCCACAGCTTTCTATCAATCCAAATTATACTAATACCGGTCAGCTATTTAAGATCTTTGTCCCAGGCGGACTCTTTCCTCCCACGCCGGCAATAACGCAGGACCTTGCCCCTTTTCGCATCCATCAACTTGAGTATTTTTTGCCTTTGAATATGAGCTATGAGTTGGATTTATGGGGAAGAAT
>Ga0207105_1210_pt1 | contig 13884 bp, 10 predicted proteins | sample Alteio_BWMinHeat_77_FD_153569 | JGI IMG/M metagenome (GOLD analysis project Ga0207105, IMG submission 153569) | Enriched cells from forest soil in Barre Woods Harvard Forest LTER site, Petersham, Massachusetts, United States -... | ecosystem: Environmental > Terrestrial > Soil > Temperate forest >... | reverse complement strand
GTGCATCGTGATCCGTTCGACCGGCTGATGGTCGCGCAGGCAATGTTGATGGGACTGACTTTGTTGAGCTGCGAGACGATCTTCGATCGTTATGGCGCAAAACGCATCTGGAACTAAGGAAGAATGATTCAGAGTTGTTGGAGATAAGCCTTGCCCACGTATCGCAGATCTGTGATTCCATCGTCGGCGGATGCCGCAACGCTGCCCCTGGTGGCGATTGTGGGCCGCCCTAATGTGGGTAAGTCGACCTTGTTTAATCGGCTGACCAAGAGCCGCCGTTCCATTGTTGGCGATGAGCCCGGCATTACACGCGATCGAATCTATGGCGAGTTCGAGTGGGCGGGAAGGCGCTATCGGCTGGTGGATACGGGCGGCATCGTGCCCGACGATCCGGAGCTGATCCCGACGGAAATCTACAACCAGGCCAAGGTTGCGCTCGAAGAGGCCGACGCGCTGGTGCTGGTGGTGGATGCGCGGACGGAACTGGCCAGCCCGGACTACGACCTCGTGCGGCTGCTGATCCGCGGAGGCAAGCCCGTCTTCCTGGCCGTGAACAAAGTGGAGGGCGAGGCGATGGCTGCCGAGGCGGAAAACTTCCGCCGGCTGGGCATCCGCAACGTCTTTCCCGTCAGCTCCGAGCACGGCCTGGGCATCGGAGAACTGCTGGACGCCATCGCCGAGGCAATTCCCGAAGCCCCAGCGACTCCGCCGCCCGCGGAGCCCGACGAACAGTCAGAGGACGAAGAGGCGGAAGACGAGGAGATCTGGGAAGGCGGCCCGATCGAACCCGGCCGGCCTGAAGATTCCCCTCAAGAACACTCGCCGGGCGCGAAGCCCAACCGCACCCACGGCGAGTTCGAGCAGCACGAGACGTCGATTGCGATCATCGGACGGCCGAACGTTGGCAAGTCCACCCTGCTGAATGCTCTCACCGGCACTTCGCGGGCAATCGTGTCGCCGGTTGCGGGTACCACGCGCGATGCCGTCGACGAATTGGTTGAGTTCGAGGGCAGCCAACTGCGGTTTGTGGATACGGCCGGGATTCGACGCAAGGGCAAGACCCACCTGATGGCCGAAAAGATGAGCGTGGTGATGGCGCGCCGGCACCTGGAGGCTGCGGATGTGGCTCTGCTGATGATTGACGCGACCGAGGGCGTGACCGCCAGCGACGCGACCATCGGCGGCTACGCCCATGAGAGCGGGCGCAGCGTGATCATCCTGGTGAACAAGTGGGACGCCGTGACCACCGGCCGCACCGACGGCAAGCCTCTCGCCGATCGCGAAATCTTCGAGCGGCAGTTGCGCCAGGTGCTGAAATACCTCAGCTATGCGCCGGTGATCTTTCTCTCGGCGCTCGAAGGAACAGGGCTGCAACGGGTGCTGCACGAGGTAAAGAAGGTGGCGGCGGAGCGGCGCAAGCGCGTCACCACGGGGCAGATGAACCGGTTCCTCGAACGCATCGATTTCCAGCGCGCGCCGGTGCCCATGGCCAAGCGGATCCGCATCTTCTACATGACCCAGGCCGCGGTGGCGCCGCCGACATTCGTGCTGTTCACCGACCGCGACATCAAGCTGCACTTTGCCTTCGAGCGCTTCCTCGAAAACCAGATCCGCGAGGCATTCGGCTTCGAAGGCACGCCGATCTGGTTCAAGGTGAAGGCGAGAAATGCAGGGACTAGGGACTAGGGACCCGGGAACGGCTCAGCCTTGAAACGCATTACAGCGCTCAGGCTCCGACCGGCTGCCGGATCGACGGCGTCGTGTAGCCCTCTTCGGCGAGGTGCTTTCCCATCTGCGCGTACATGTCGGGGTTGTGGGGCTGCCAGGTGCCGAGGCCATCGACATAGCGGTTGTACATGCAGAAAGCCGCGGCGATCAGAACCGTATCGTGAATTTCTGCATCCGTAGCGCCCAGTTTGTGCGCGGCTTCGACGTCGCCTTTTGTGACGAGCTTGCCGTCCTGTTGCACCTTGCCGGCGATCACCAGCAGAGCTCTGAGCTTGGGGCTGATCGGAGCTGCGTAAAAGTCCTTCTTGATCTGCTCGACAATGGACGCATCGCCCAGGTGCGCCGTTGCGGCCGCGCCGTGACTGGCTTCGCAGAAATACGTCTGGTTGCGTGAAGAGACAAAGCAGGCGATTAGCTCGCGCTCGCCGGGCGCCAGAGTGCCGGGCTCGTGCAGCAGGATGTGCGCCAGTTCGCGCATCGGCTTGGCAGTTTCAGGGCGGTACGCAAAGCCCGCGCTGATGCCGGGCAGGCCTTCCGGAAGATCGATGTGGGACATGGGGACCTCAGTTCTTGGTTCACAGTTCACAGTTCACAGTTCAGGGTGATGGACGCTTTAATGTGACGTAGGGGCGTGGCTTGCCAGGTACTCTTCGCTCACCTTCACGTATCCGTCGCGGGCCACGCGGGGGCCGCGTTCGCGATAGAACGCTTCCTCTTCGGGTTGGTACGTCCCGAGGCCGTCGACGTAGCGGTTGTACATGCAGAATGCGGCCGCGATGAGCACCGTGTCGTGGATTTCAAGATCGGTTGCGCCTTCGCGGCGGGCGGCCTCGACCTCGGCTTTTGTCACGAGCTTGCCATCCTTCTGCACCAGGCCCGCAATCACCAGAAGGGCTTTCAATTTGGACGAGATGTTGGCTTGGGTGAAGTCCGTCTTCACTTGCTTGACGAGGGCTTCGTTGCCGCCGAGGTGCGCGGCGGCGATGGCGCCGTGGATGCTGTGACAATAGTGGGTGCAGTTGCGGCTCGACACGTAGGTGGCGATCAACTCGCGTTCGCCGCGGCTGAGGGTGCTCGGGCCTTGCAGCAGTATCTCAACCAATGCGTTGAGCGGACGCGCGGTCTCCGGCCGGAAGGCCATGGCGCCGCGAATGCCGGGAAGATCGGGTGGTAGCGAAATGTGAGGCATGGGATTCTCCTGAGGGACTAGGGCAATTCGGCGGCTACGGCTGGGGTGAGGTTTGTCTTCCTCACGAGCAGCCAGCGGACGGGGAGGCCCGCCAGCACCACTGCTGCTCCGAGCAGCGACGGGCCGAGGGCATGTAGAAGAAGCATCAGCGCCAGCAAGCCGCTGCCGGCGATGAAGACGATGGGGGCCAGTGGATACCACCATTGGCTTACCGGAGGGACGGTGCGAAAGAGCGTGGCCGCGGTGAGCGCCAGGAAGACAACTGCGGAGAAGATGATGAAGGCCAGGATGCGGTCGAAGGCCCCGAGGCTGAGCACCAGCAGAGCCATGCCGGTCTGGAGCAGGACTCCATTAGCAGGGGTGCCAAAGCGGGGATCGAGACGGGCGAAAACGGCCAGCGCGCCAGACGGGCTGTCGCCGGATTCTCCGCGGGCCAGGGCGTAGGTAACCCGGGGAACGGCCATGCTGAGCACCATGAGCCCGCCCAGGACGCTGAGGACAACACAGGCCGATAACACGCGTCCGCCAGCCGAGCCGAAAAGGGCCTGGCCGAACTGGGCCACAAAGGCGGTGTTGCTCTGGATCTGCTGCATGGGCACGACCGAAACGAATGCCAGGCTGACCAGCAGATAGAGCGCGGTGACGAGAAGGACTCCGCCGCAAAATGCGATGGGGAGCGTGCGCGCGGGGTTGCGGACCTGGCCGGCGATCTTGCCCGCTTCCCACCAGCCGCCAAAGCAGAAGAAGGCGCTGATCGCGGCTCCGGCGATGGCGGCGATGAGGGGATCGGAGCCAGGGCGGCGGTCGGCGAGTGGGGCGAGGTTGGCAATCGATGCATGCCCGGAGGCGAGCGCCCATCCCACCAGCCCTGCCAGGACCGGCACCTTGAGCCAGTTGAGGGCGGTCATGACGCCGCTGCTGAGCCGGGTTCCAAAGTAGTTGAGAGCCCCGAGGACGAGCAAAAGGAGAGCGGGAAGCGCTGCCGCCAGTTGCGCCGGCATGGGAATGAGGGCCTGCAGATAAGGAACGGCCCCGACACAGAGGGCCGCGGCGACGCCGGGATACATGACGACGGCAGCCATCCAGCCATAAAGGAACGCCACCCTGCGCCCGAAGCCGCGGCGGAGGTAAAGATACTCGCCGCCGTCCTGCGGGTTCCGGACTGCCAGTTCGGTGAAGCACAAGGCTCCGGCGAGGGTCATGACGGCCATGGCGCACCAGACGGCCGCGAGGAGTGCGGGGGAGCCCAGTGACTTCGCCATCGCGGCGGGAGTGAGAAAGATGCCGAGCGAAATCGCCTCGCCTGTGACAACCGCCGTGGCGGCCCACACTCCCATTTGCCGGGTCGCTTGGGGATCTGGCTGCGAGGCACTCTGCATCGTCCGGCCATCGTACCCAGCGGGGTGGGAGGTGGTCCATCCATCATTGGGTGGAGGAAGAAAAGGACGTACAGACGAGGAACGCAGGGTCTGGGGGAAGTGTCGATCCCGGGTGCTTGTGGTCTACCAGGTCCCAGAATCGGGACCTGGGGCACCCAATATTGGGCGGGGTGGGTCTAGTGGGCAGCGTTCTTGTTCTGCTCCTTGAGCCACTGATAGAGCGGGGCGAAGTAGTCGAGCATGGCCTGGGCATCGAGGTGGTCCGTGCCGGTCATGTCCTTGAGAGTCTCTTGCCATGGACGCGACTGTCCGGCTTCGAGCATCGTGTTCAGCTTGTCTCCGGCGGCTTTGGAGCCATAGAAACTGCAGCGGTTGAGCGGGCCCTTGTAACCGCTGGCGTCGCACATCGCCTTGTAGAACTGGAACTGGTAGATGCGCGCGAGGAAGTAGCGTGCGTAGGGGACGTTGGCGGGGACGTGCATCTTTGCGCCCGCGTCAAAGTCGGCCTCGGTTCGGTCGCTCGGCGGCGCGACGCCCTGATACTTCTCGCGCAGCGCCCACCACGCCTTGTTGTAGTCGGCGGGCTTGATCTCGCCAGAGAAAACCTGCCAGCGCCACTTGTCGAGCGCCAGGGCAAAGGGCAGAAACGCAACCTTGTCGAGAGCGGTGCGCAACTGGAGCGGGATGTCGGCTTCGACCGGAGGCTCCTTGGTGGCCAGACCCAGCGTCTTGAGATAGGCGGGGGTGATGGAGAGAGCGATGGAGTCGCCAATGGCCTCGTGGAAGCCGTCATTCGCTCCACCGCGAAACAGGAACGGCTGTTTGTTATAGGCCCTCTGGTAGAAATTGTGGCCCAGTTCGTGATGCACGGTGGTGAAGTAATCGTCGTTGACCTCGATGCACATCTTGACACGCAGGTCCTCGACCGAATCGACGTCCCATGCAGAGGCGTGGCAAACCACGTCTCGATCGCGGGGGTGAACGAACTGGGAGCGTTCCCAGAGCGTGCCGGGAAGTGGCGCGAAGCCGAGCGATTTAAAAAAATTCTCCCCGTAATGAACCATGGCGCGGCCCGCGGCGAGCGACGCGGCGTGGCCTTTGTCGGAGGAGAGGTCGGTAGCGGGGTCGAACGCGGGCGCGGCGGCGGGATCCTTTTCAGCGATTTGCTTCTTGAGCGCCGATTCGAGATCGATCGGCTTGAACTGGGACAGTTTGGGGTCGGTGGGGGCGACGATGTCGTAAATGTTGCCCCACTCCTGCGCCCACATATTTCCCAGCAGCTCGGCCGGGATCATGCCATCGGCGCGCTCGGCGGCCTTGCCGTATTTGGCGATGAGGCGCGCACGCACGTAGTGGTGCAGTTCGCGATAGAGCGGCTCGAGCTGAGCCCACGTGCGCTCCAGTTCGGCGGAGAACTGGGCCGGCGTCATATCGTAGGGGGCGCGCCACAACTCGCCGGTATCGTTGTAGCCCAGCTCTTTGGCGCCGATGTTTTGCAGCTCGATGAAGCGGGTGTATTTGTCTTTCATGGGCGCCCCGATGGCGTGCCAGCCCACCCAGAGCCGGGTCAGTTCCTCAGGGTCCTGCGACTTGGCCATGATGCTGGAGATGGCGTCGATGCCCAGGCACTTGGCACCGGGCGCAGGCTGTTGCCCGGCGGGAGTGTCGGGGCAGAATTTGCCCTTCCCGTAAGTGGCGGTGAGCTGCGCCGCGAGTTGGGTCTGTTCCGCGAGCAGCTTCGGATCCTTGGGGGCCGCGGGCGTATTCAACTGGAGGAGCAAGATCTGGCGTCGGAGTTCGGGCGGGAGGTTCACCTTGTCCCAGCGATGGCTCTCCGCGCCCAGCTCGAGGGCGCGAGATGTGGCCTGTTCGTTGATGAGGGCCGTGGTCGCCTCCGTGTCGTCGGTGATGTCGGTCTCGGCGGTCCATTCGGCGTGCGATGCGTCGGTGGTGAGCTTGAGCAACTCGGCATTGGCGCGGTCAATGAAGGCCTGGGCTTCGGCTACAGTGGGCGGGTTCTTGCCATCAGAACTCTGGGCAGACGTGAACGGCGACGCAGCGCCAACGATCAAGATTGCGGACAGCATATGGGAGCGCATCATGGCCGGAAGTATATAACCTGGGGCGCGGCTGAGACTGATCAGACTGTCATCCCTCCCAAGCGAAGCTTGGACGTGGCACCCGGTTCACGTGCCCAGTCTCGCTGGACCGGTGGAGCCTGCCGAATTACAATCCTCCGGACTGTAAAGGCCAAAATCAGATGAAGCTATTTTCGTTGTGCATGGGCGCAATCTGCGTGGTTGCGCCGGCTCTTGTCGCGGGCGGCCAGGATGCGGGGAGTCAGTCCGCTGCCTCCAACACGCCGCAGATCGAATTTCCGAATGTGCTGTACGGGGCTGCCTACTACAACGAATACATGCCCCAGGACACGCCCAATGCTCAGGCGGAGCGGCTTGAAAAGGACGTTGCGCTCATGAAGGCAGCGGGGCTTTCGGTGGTGCGGATGGGCGAATCGACATGGAGCCTGTGGGAGCCGGAGGACGGCCGCTTCGAGTACGCCTGGATGGACCACATCGTCGACGCTATGAGCAAGGCCGGGATCAAGGTGATCCTGGGCACGCCGACGTATTCGCTTCCAGCCTGGATGGCGCATCAGCATCCGGAGATCTTTGCCGAACGCATTCCGCCGGGACCCTTCGGCGGCAAGCCGGTCGCGAGCACATACGGCATTCGCCAGAACATGGACACCGACTCGCCGGTGTATCGGTTCTACGCCGAACGGCTCATCCGCCACATCGTGGCGCATTACAAGGACAATGCCGATGTGATCGGCTGGCAGCTGGACAACGAAACCTCGAGCTACGATGCGGCCAACACGGATGTGTTCATCGGGTTCCAGCACTATCTCGAAAAGAAGTTCGGGACGCCGGAAGAACTGAGCAAGGCGTGGTTCCTCAACTACTGGGGCGAGAACCTGCACAGCTGGGAAGACTTGCCTCGGCGCGACGGGACCATTTCGACCGGCTACAAGCTGGAGTGGACGCGCTGGAGCCAGATGCGGGTGACCGATTTCCTGCATTGGCAGGCAGGGCTGGTGCGCGAGTGCGCTTCGCCGCGGCAATTCGTCACCACGGACTACGGCAGCATGATGAAGCGCGACGTCAACGAGGAAGCCGTCGCCCAGTCGCTGGACATCATCGCCAACAACATTTACCACGGCACGCAGGATCACTACGACGGGTCGTTCCAGGCGCTGCAGAGCGACTTCTCGCGTTCGCTGAAGCATGCGAACTTCCTGGTCACCGAGACCAATGCGCAAACCATCGGCTGGACCTCGCAGAGCCAATTCCCGCCCTATGATGGTCAGCTGCGCGAGGATGTGTATACCTATCTCTCCAACGGCGCCAACATGGTGGAGTACTGGCACTGGGCGTCGATCGCCGGGGGCCAGGAGACGTACTGGAAAGGCATCCTCTCGCACGATCTCGAACCAAATCGCGAATACGCGGAGATGAGCCGCACAGCGCATGAGCTCGAGAAGATCGGGCCGCACCTGGTGGGGCTCAAGATCAAGGCGGAGGTGGCGATCCTGTGGAGCCGCGATTCGGCCAACGCCATCGACTTCATGCCCTACGGCGGCGGAGTGCCGGCACGCAGCTGGACGGGAACGCCGGATGGCTACGCTTCGCTGGTGCAGCAGATGCACCACTCGCTCTACGAACTGAATGTGCCCTCGGATTTTGTCTTTCCGGAGACGCAGGATTTCTCCGCGTACAAGCTGTTGATTGTGCCGGCGCTCTATATATCGGACGATGCCCTGCTCAAGCGCATTTCCGATTACGTCAAAAACGGCGGCCACGTGGTGATGACCTTCAAGAGCGGATTTGCGAATGAGAACTCGGCGGTGCGGTGGGTGCGTGCGCCGGGGCCGCTGCGCGAGGCAGCTGGCTTCAGTTACCAGGAGTTTTCCAACCTGGAAAAGCCGCTGGCGCTGAAGGGGGATCCATTGCATGCCGGCGAAGAAAACAAAGTCTACTACTGGGCCGAGTTTCTGATGCCCGAGCACGCCAAGGCGATCGCGTTCTACGATCACCCGTTCTTTGGGAAGTGGCCCGCGATTACCGAGAACAGCTTCGGGTCCGGAACGCTGCTCTACGAGGGGACCTACCTCTCCGACGCTATGCAGACAACGGTGCTTCGGGATGCGATGCAGAAAGCGGGCCTGAGCAGCCCGGATCAACAATTGCCGGCCTCGGTGCACGTGCAGCACGGGGTGAGCCGCATGGGCAAGCGGCTGCACTACTACTTCAACTACTCCGCCGGCGAGGTGAAGGCGAATTACGGGTATGGGGCGGGAACCAACCTGCTGGACGGCAAGGCGGTGGCGAAGGGCGCGGTGCTGACGCTGGGGCCGTGGGACCTGGCGATCGTGGAGGAGAATTGACCCGGGCCGGCAAACCCGGTAAACTACTCTAGTTTGGCGATTCCTGCCTGTTGCCGTGGGGCCAGACGTTCGCCCATCGGCTTTTGGGGGCTTGAGCGTACCGCGGCGCGGAAGTTTCCGCCTTTTTCAATTTTGGACGAGCGTATCGCGCGGGGCGCGTGCAGCTCTGGAGGAATTATGTACGCAGTTGTACGCACCGGTGGTAAGCAATATCGGGTCGCGCCCGGCGATGTGGTGAAAATCGAAAGCGTTGTGTCCCCGTCGGAAGACAAGACCATCGAGTTTAGCGACGTACTGGCGGTTTCCGGCGAGCCCGGCGGCGTGGTGAAGCCGGGTGCGGCCAAGGTTACGGCCGAGATCCTCGGCGAAGGCCGCGGCGACAAGATCCTGGTGTTCCACCTGAAGCGCAAGAAGCAGTACAAGAAGCTGCAGGGACACCGCCAGAACTTTACCGAAGTTCGCATCAAGGCCATCGAGGCCGACGGAGTGACGTATACGAGTTAGCTCCTGGCCGCTTGTTTCTAGCTCCTAGCTTGTTCCAGCTGGAGCAGACAATCGTGGCACAGGCAAAAAGTAGCTAGCAGCTAGAAGCTAGCAGCTGGTTTTCGAGAAGGGGATTCGGCAATGGCACATAAGAAGGGTGGAGGCAGCTCCACAAACGGACGGGATTCCAATGCGCAGCGGCTGGGCGTCAAGGCGTTTGGCGGCGAACTCGTGACGGGCGGCTCGATCATCATCCGCCAGCGCGGCACCAAGATCAAGCCGGGGCCGAACGTGGGCATCGGCTCGGATGACACGCTGTTCGCCAAGGTGAGCGGCCGGGTTAAGTTTACCGATCGTGGCAACCGGGGACGCTTCGCGTCCATCGAGCCCGTAGCGGCCGAGTAACGGGGCACGGCACACGCAATACCAAAGGCCACGGCATTGCCGTGGCCTTTGGTATTGCTCCAGACGCCTGGTCGCGTGCATTCCGAAAACTTAAATGGGCCGGAAACCCGTCAGGCTCCGGCCCATTTGTAGCATCCTCCCCCGAGGAGTTTCGAATACTTTCAGGATCTTGATTCGCTTTCGTGCAGATTACGGGTCAGGACCTTGTCCACAACCTTCTCGACATCGGTGAGGAAAAAGCTGCTGGCGGGCTGCACGACGGCGACCTGCGTTCCGGTATGGCCCAGTGCCGAAGCAATCTCGTTCCAGCGATAGATCGTGGAGTTGGCTGGAACCACCAGCGGTCTGCGAGCCGGCTGGGGATTGGCACTGTAGGCCACCCACATCCCAAGGGCCGCGAGAACCACTGACTGGTAGACGACCTGGAAGGGCTCAGTGAACGATGAGTTGAGCTTGACGATGATGGACCCGACGAGGTCGTTGGCTGATAACAGTCCGAAACCGAGCGAAATCCCGAAGGCCAGGTCGCGAACCGGAAGCCGGAGGGCGTTCATGCTCAGGCAGAGGAAGCCGAGCAGGCAAAGCTCCAGGATGCTGACCGAGCGCATCAGCCCAAACGCGATGTCGGGAATGATCAGGATGCCGCGGTGGGAATAGGTGACGGTCGACAGGGTGACGATGACGGAGGCGAGAACTGCCCAGCGGAAGATCACGATTCCGAAGCGCATGAGTCCGGAAAACGCCGACAGGGCAGAACGAAATACCTCCATGCACACAAAGAACAACAAGACCGCGCTGGCGATGTAGACACCCCAGTAGGCGAAGAAATAAACAGGGAAGAAGATGTCGCCCCCGGGGCGGGACTGGATGAACAGAATCGCAAACAATACCGGCGATGAAGCGGCGTGCAGGGCCAGGTAACCGCCCATGGCAGGGAAACGGCGCTGCAGTTTTCGGGTCCAGAACAAATAGGCCAGAGTTGCCCAGAGGAGGAATTCCACCCCGGTCAGAACGGACATGGCGAAGTTTAGAGGCATAGAGGGTCGTCCACCATCCCAATAGAGTCCTCAGGATAGCGCCTATTTCCTTGGCACTCAATCAAAAAAGAGGCAAACCCGCTAGCACTTTCGTGCGATTACCCTTATTTGTTACTGACCGTTGCCGCCTGCAGGCGGGCAGGTAGGCATGTGCGGTCCGCAGCCCGGGATAGGCATGGTCTCGGTCGCGGACTGATGGCTGCGGATAGCGGGGGTGGAAGAAGAGGAAAGCGAAGCGGCAGCGGCACCGGCGATGACGACAAACAACGCGAAAATGCGAACGGCAAGTTTCATGATAAGTAACTCCTTCAGGATTTCGTCAGGGCGGGAATTTGATCTCCCGCGTTACTAAAATCCTAGACCAAACAGCCCCAACTAAGTGCCCCTTTTCCAGGCATATTCCTATGTATTTGCTAATCTAATGGCAATTATCTCTTGGATTTAAGTAATCGGCAAGTGGTTACCGTCAGGGGATCATAATCCCACCTCCGTTTTCACCCATCCGCATGCTAAAATACATATAGGCAAATTTGTTCAGAGCCCCCGTCTTTTCAAGCGATTAATCCCCAGATCGACCCGCCCGGAGGTTGCCTCCGAACCGCTCACTGCGTGGGGCGTGAAAACAAAGGCCGAACGGACATCTATGGCGACTGAAACACCGATTCTCCCTGCGGCTGGTGATAACGATAGTTACACCGGCGAAAACATCAAGATCCTGGAAGGCCTCGAGGCGGTTCGCCTGCGCCCGGCCATGTATATCGGTTCGACCGGGGAAATGGGCTTGCACCACCTCGTCTACGAGGTGGTGGATAACTCCGTCGACGAGGCTCTCGCCGGGTACGCCAAGAAAATTGAAGTTGTGATCCACGTCGACAACTCCATCACCGTGGTCGACGACGGCCGCGGGATTCCCGTGGACATGATGGATCTGCCCAACGGGCAGCGGATGCCGGCCGTCCAGGTGGTGCTGACCAAGCTGCATGCCGGGGGCAAGTTTGACTCGTCGACCTACAAGGTTTCCGGCGGCCTCCACGGCGTGGGGGTGAGCTGTGTGAACGCGCTCAGCCAGGAATTCAATGTCGAGATCTGGCGCGACGGCGCGACCTGGGAGATGGATTTCAGCTGCGGGCTGCCGACCACGGACCTGCGCAAGTCCGGCACCAGCAAGAAACGCGGGACCAAGGTCCACTTCCTGCCCGACAAGAGCATCTTCGCGGTCACCGAGTATAACTACGACACGCTGGCCCAGCGCCTGCGCGAACTCGCCTTCCTGAACAAGGGCCTGGAAATCACGCTGACCGACGAGCGCACCACGGATCCCAAGACCGGTGAATCGAAACGGACGGAGTTCCGTTACGCCGGCGGCATCGCCGAGTTCGTCAAGCACCTCAACCGCGGCAAGCAGGTCCTGCACGACAAGCCGATCGTGATGGAAGCCAAGCGGGACGGCGTGGAGATGGAGATCGCTCTCCAGTACAACGACGGCTACTCCGAGTCGGTGTTCAGCTTTGCCAACAACATCAACACGGTCGACGGCGGCTCGCACCTGTCGGGTTTCCGCACCTCGCTCACCCGCACCATCAATGCCATCGGGCAGTCGCTCGGGCTGTTCAAGGACATGAAGGAGAACCTGAGCGGCGACGACGTACGCGAGGGCCTGGTGGCGGTGGTAAGCGTCAAGCTTTCCCAGCCTCAGTTCGAGGGCCAGACCAAGGGGAAGCTCAATTCCGACATCGCCGGGATCGTTCAGGCATTCGTGAACGAGCGGCTGGGCATGTTCCTGGAGCAGAACCCGCCGGTTGCCAAGAAGATCATCAACAAGGCCATCGACGCGGCCCGGGCCCGGGAAGCCGCGCGCAAGGCCCGCGACCTGACCCGGCGCAAAGGGGCGCTGGACGGCGGCGGCCTGCCCGGCAAGCTGGCCGACTGCAGCGAGCGCAACCCCGACCGCTGCGAACTGTACCTGGTGGAGGGCGAAAGCGCCGGGGGGACAGCGAAACAGGGCCGCGACCGGCGGTTCCAGGCGATCCTGCCGCTGAAGGGCAAGATCCTCAACGTGGAGAAGGCCCGCTACGACAAGATGCTGGGGCACGAGGAAATCCGCGCCATGATCACGGCGCTGGGGACCGGCATCGGCAAGGACGACTTCGACTTCACCAAGCTGCGCTACGGCAAGATCATCCTGATGACCGACGCCGACGTGGACGGCTCGCACATCCGCACCTTGCTGCTGACGTTCTTTTTCCGCCACATGACGGAGCTGATCAAGCGCGACAACGTGTACATTGCCCAGCCGCCGCTCTACAAGATCAAGAAGGGCCGCTTCGAGCAGTACATCAAGGACGATCGCGAATTTGTGAAGGTGATGGTGAAGCGGGCCTCGGAAGGCATCATCGTTCGCCACGGCGAAAATGCCAGCCACATCCAGGGCGCTGACCTGACCCGGTTCATGGGCTTCCTGAACGAGTACCTCGCCTTCGTCGAGAAGGTCGATAAGCGCATCCGCAACGAGAAGCTCACCGAACTGCTGGCCCGGGCCGAACTGGTGCACCGCTCTGACTTCGCGTCCAAGGACGGGAGCGAGGTGCCGGAAAAGGTACAGCGTTTGCATCAGCAGCTGGCGGAGGTCGCCGGCGAGTTCCAGTTCAAGCTCAGCAAGCCGGTCGAGGACGAGGAGCACCACACCTGGTCGGTCTGCTTCACCGATTCGCAGGGTGCCACGCGCTGCATCGACTGGAACCTGGCTTCGAGCCCCGAGTTCCGGCAGATGATGGCGAAGTACTCGCAGATCAAGGAATATCTCGAGCCGCCGTTCCTCATCGAGTTTGCCGCCAAGCGAGCCGCGGAGGCAGCTGCCGAAGAGCCCGAGGGCACGGATTTTGAAGAGGGCCAGGCGCCTGTCGAGGTCAAGGCCGAGGCCAGGCAGGCCCGGCGCGCAGCCCGCATTCCCCGCGAGCCCGTGGAGAAGCAGACCGCCCGCGAGCTGTTCGCCTACATCGTGGAGCAGGGCAAGAAGGACTACCAGGTGCAGCGTTACAAGGGGCTGGGTGAAATGACTTCGACGCAGTTGTGGGAGACGACGATGGATCCCGAACGGCGCACGCTGCTGTCGGTCAAGCTCGAAGACATTGCGGAGACCGAGGCCATCTTCACCACGCTTATGGGCGAGGACGTGGAAGCGCGGCGCAAGTTCATCGAGGACAACGCGCTCGATGTGAA
>Ga0207105_1155_pt2 | contig 13894 bp, 11 predicted proteins | sample Alteio_BWMinHeat_77_FD_153569 | JGI IMG/M metagenome (GOLD analysis project Ga0207105, IMG submission 153569) | Enriched cells from forest soil in Barre Woods Harvard Forest LTER site, Petersham, Massachusetts, United States -... | ecosystem: Environmental > Terrestrial > Soil > Temperate forest >... | reverse complement strand
CATTTCGTTGTGTCAGTCGCTGTTACGGGCACAGCTCGGTCAGCGTGTGAATGTGATGATCCTGGAGAAGGCTCTCACGCTGGAACTGCAGCACTTCGAGGACTCTGAGTTTTATGACAAGTTGACACGCGCTCGGCGTGAGGCGTCCAGCCGGCCGCTCAGCCTGATCATGAGGACGTTTGGGCTTGGGCAGAACGGGATTTCTCTGGTTAGTTACGGGGCGTTGCTGGCGCACTTCTCGCCGTGGGCTGTAGCTATCCTTCTGCTTGCGGGTTTGCCGGCGTTCGTTGCGGAAGCGAAGTTCTCGGGGGATGCGTTTCGGCTGTTCCGGTGGCGGTCGCCTGAGACTCGGATGCAGATTTACCTGGAGACGGTGATCGGGCGTGAGGATTACGCGAAAGAGGTGAAGCTCTACGGGCTGGGGCCTCGCTTGTTGGATCGCTATCGGGACATCTTTCGGCGGCTTTACAAGGAAGATCGCGCGCTCACCATCCGCCGGGATGCGTGGGGGTTCGGGCTTGGGCTCGTTGCGACGTTTGCTTTGTATGGGGCGTATGCGTGGATTGCAGTCAGCACCGTACGGAGTCTGATAAGCCTTGGTCAGATGACCATGTATCTCGCGTTGTTCCGGCAGGGGCAGTCTGCTGTCTCGGCAATGCTCTCCGCGGTGGGGGGCATGTACGAAGATAATCTGTATTTGTCGACGCTTTATGAATACCTCGAGACTGAGGTACCTGAGCCGGGTGGGGACGCCAAATTCGGACCGCATCCGGAAGACGGGGTCAGGTTCGAGGACGTCAGTTTCAAATATCCCGGCGCGGAGGAGGCGGCGCTGGAGCACATCAACCTGCATTTGAGGCCCGGCGAGAGTCTGGCGCTGGTTGGGGAGAACGGGTCGGGGAAGACAACGTTGATCAAGTTGCTGACGCGGCTGTACCAGCCGACGTCGGGGCGCATCTTGCTCGATGGGCAGGATCTTGCCGAATGGGATGAGACCGCGTTGCGGCAGCGCGTTGGGGTGATTTTTCAGGACTTTGCCCGGTACCAGATGCTGGTTGGGGAGAACGTTGGTGCTGGGGATGAGCAGTTCTTCGAGGACGAGCCTCGGTGGCGCGAGGCGGCGGAGAAGGGTAGGGCTAGTGAGTTCATTGAAACGCTCCCGGCTGGCTATAAGACCCAGCTAGGTAAGTGGTTCAAGGATGGGCGGGAGCTGTCGGGGGGGCAGTGGCAGAAGATTGCGCTTTCACGGGCGTTTATGCGGACTCGGGCGGATGTGTTGGTGCTGGACGAGCCAACTGCGGCGATGGACGCGCAGGCTGAGGCCGAGGTGTTTGAGCACTTCCGGCAGCTTGCTAAAGGGCGGATTACCATCCTTATTTCGCATCGGTTTTCGACGGTGCGGATGGCGGATCGGATTGCCGTACTCGACCATGGGCGCATGGTTGAGTACGGGAGTCATGAGGAGTTGATGGGGCGGGATGGGCGGTATGCGCATCTGTTTACTTTGCAGGCGCGGGGGTACAGATAAACCGTACGTCGCCGTTCTCATCCTCGACGGGTTAGACCTTGGGATTTTGGTCAGCGAGCAGATTGGTTTACCTCGGTGCCAGCATTGCTTTGTCGCCAATCCCGCTTCCCTACAATTGGCATCTAATCCTATTTCCTCCATAATCAGCTGGCAGGTCGCAGAAGAAGACCAAGGCGACGCACAGAATAAGTAATTGCACGCCGGCAACCGGCGAAATGGATTGGAAGAATGGACCCGATCGAGCGCTGGATCGCTCCAATGCTTGCGCTGTTTTTGGTAATCGGAGGGACGTCTCCGGCTTACGCGAGTCCGCCCGCTCCCGGCGCGGAAGTGTTCGGCAAGCTTCCTGTTCAAACCGATGTCGCGATGACCCCCGATGGCAACTGGCTTGCGTGGATCGACCACCAAGAAGCCAAGCCTCGCGTCATTATGTTCGATCTGAGGTCCCGCAAGACTCAGCGCATCATGGCCGTGCCCGAGAAAACCAAGTTGCGCGAGCTGGTCTGGAACGACAACCAAACCTTGCTCATCGTGTTGAGTGAGACGAGCGAGTCGAAGCACGACACGGAGACCTCAACCGAATACTTCCGAGTAATTGCGGAAGACGTGGATGGCGGCGAGGGTCGCATGCTTCCGATGAACGACGGAAGCTCATATGAACGCTTCAAAAGAAAGCCACCGCTCGCAGAGCTGGTCGCAATTCGAACGCCGAAGCCTCAAGTAATCCTGATGGCAATTGAATCCAGCGTTGACACCTGCCTCCTGGAGGTTAACACCCGCACCGGCGATGCCAAGGTCATCAAGGTAGGCAATCGTTTTACAACCGGGTGGGTCGTTGATCACGAAGGCCGGCCGGTTGCCCGAGAAGACTGGGACTGGATGCATCATTCTTACCATCTTTTTGCACTGACGCTCGATGGCGTCAAGGAGCTGTTTCGAAGCGACGACAGCACTCCACCAAAGCTGATGGGACTGGTTCCGGACAGATCTGCGCTGTTATTGCTGACTACGAACGGCCACGTTCGCCAGGGTGCCTGGGCATTCCCACTCACGGGGGCTTCGCCAACGCTTCTTGTAGAAGACCCCGATGCAGACGTCGTCTCCGCATTGAGCGATGAGCATGGCGTCGTACAGAGCGTCTATATGTCCGGAATGAAAATGCGCACTCGTTGGCTCGACACCGCGGCCCAGCACCGATATGAGCTGTTGGAGCGAACATTCCCGGGCAAGGAAGTTTTCTTGGCGGGAACTACATCCGACGGTACCAAGCTGCTGGCGAAGGTCGAGACTCGATCCACCCCGCCGGTCTACTACCTGGTCGATCTGAACGGTCATCGCGCGGACATTGCGGGTGAAGAGTATCCCAGCCTGGCCAACGTTCAGCTGGGTGAGAGTCGTGAACTCACGTACAAGGCACGGGATGGCAGCGAAATACCTGCGTATCTGACGCTGCCGATCGGAATGGGAAGGACTGCCGTCCCACTTGTCGTTCTCCCCCATGGTGGGCCGGGCACCCGCGATATGCCCACATTCGATTGGCTGGCCCAGTTTCTCGCTGCTCGAGGATACGCCGTACTGCAGCCGCAGTTCCGGGGCTCCGCCGGTTTCGGGCAATCGTTTCTGAAGGCCGGCTGGCGCCAGTGGGGCGGTCTCATGCAGGACGATGTCACGGACGGCGTAAAGGCAATGATCGAGCAGGGCATTGCAGACCCTCACCACGTATGCATTGTAGGAGCGTCCTACGGCGGCTATGCCGCTCTGGCCGGGGCCGCATTTACGCCGCAACTATACAGCTGCGCGGTCAGTATCAACGGCGTGTCGGACCTGGCGGTTCTGATGCGCGAAGAAGTCCCCATGTACAACGAGGCGATCTCGGCATCCCAAAGCACTTGGAAAACGCGCATCGGAGATCTGAGCGACTATTCGGGTCTGAAGCGAAAGTCACCGATCAATTCAGTCGGATCAGTGATTGCACCGATCCTGATTGTGTACGGGACGGACGATGGTGTCGTGCCGACTGAGCAGTCTGAGCGGATGGCCCAAGCGCTCAAGGCCGCCGGTAAGTCAGTCGAGCTCGTCAAGTTGTCGGGCGAGGATCATTGGCTTTCACGCACGGATACCCGAACCGAGGTATTGAGGCAGATCGAGCGCTTTCTTAAGGACCATATCTAGCATTCGAGCGGCCGGCGTTTGGATATCCTTCTGGGGCAACGGCGTTCTCATGGGATATCGAGGCCGTTTCGCTCGACCATAACCGTCTCCATCTCAGTATCTTGGGTCCACAGACGGTGATTTACACCCGCGGGCCAGACTACCCGGTCTCCAGCCCGAAAGGGCGAGGACTCGCTGCCGACAGAAACAAAGCCTTCACCAGCAACGCAGATTACATCGATCTCGAACGGTGCCGAATGTTCATCAATCGTCAGCGGTGCTCGCGTCCCTCAGAGTGGTGTATGAGTTCTTGATCTAAATTTAATTCGGACACCGAAGGGCAGACGCGGCCGAAGGCCGCGGAACTCTACGGGTGGTCACCGTAGTTCAGATTGATCCCGAAACACTATTCCGCCGCGTTCTGCCCCTGGTAGCCCACGGGCGAGGACGCGAACTGTAAGTATATACAGCTCAGCCTTGACACGGATAAGTCGCTATCGTATATATCCTAGCTATCTAAACTATCCCGCCCCGAGAGCGTATGGGCCTCCTTGACGCCTTAGCTAAATCCTTCCCAGGGGAGGCGCGCACTCCCGCGTCGATGCTGTTCTATGGGCGGGACTCGTTTCGCGTCGAACACCATCCGCGCAGCCGCGTGAATCAATGGCGGCCGTGGGTGGAAGGGCGACGCTTCGGCATAGTAGCGCTGGGGTATGCGCGTCCCGGAGAGCTTGAGAGCGAGTTGGTCAAACGTCTCGACCAATTCGCGTTCAGCGAAGTGCGCAGGCTCCAATGGGACACCGATATCAAACAGGCCGATATCAAAATCGGGGACCTGTTGATCGAGGTCAAGGGCGTAGGACCTTCTGAGTCGATCTCCAAGCAGCGAAGTCCGAGTGACGCGGCTAGTCTCATTGCGCAGATGTTGGAACAGGCCGAGGGCGTGTCGAGCCCTTGGGAGCAATTCGTTCTGTTGATCGACATGGACATCGTCACGACGTGGAATTTCGATCGCCTGATTCAGAAGGCGATGGACGACGACGGAGTTACACAGACCGCTTTACCCGAAGGAATGGCCCCCGAGCTGCTGAGCCGGTACGAGAAGGCCCGCGAGGGCGCGGTCAAGGAGTTTGGGCTCCTGCGCAGTGAGGACTTGGCGCGCGCGATTCACTCCACCGCAGAGAATGTTTCGCTCGTCGCTTCCAAATGGCGGCGCAAGGGCGAAGTGTTCGCGGTCAACTACGGTGGCAAGCCAGGCTACTTCGCGTTTCAGTTCGATCCGATGACGGGCCGGCCCAAACCTGCCATCTCGAAGATTATCCAGGCGTTTCCATCCAACACTGACGGCTGGCGGTTGGCGCTCTGGTTGACATCCGCGAATCCAAGATTGGCGAACCGCCGACCGGTGGACGTCCTCGATCGAAATCCTGAGCAGGTGATAGAAGCCGCGAAAGGGGAGAACGGGGTTGAGCTCTTCTAGCGAGGGATGGACGCTGCCCTTGCTCGAGGAGATGCCGGACGAACCGCTGTGGTACGACTGGCACGATAAGCAGTCGTATTTCCGGATCATCCCGCGCGGTGCGGACCCTCTCTGGTTCAATCCAAACACGTCAACTGATCCGGCGGACCTACTCAATGGCGGGCGGTTTCACCCCTTCGATTCTGCCGACGGCAATCGGGTCCCAACATTCTACGCCGCCGCGACACTGAAAGCGGCCATCTGCGAGTCGCCGCTGCTCCACGATTTGCAGCTCGTCCCTGCGGCGCATCCGTTCGTCCTGTCGATGGGAAGGGTGGCGCAATACCAGTACTCGGTGCTGCGAGCCAGGCGCGAACTTCGACTCATCGATCTCACTCGTCTGGGCAGCGACCGCGTGCGCATTGCGAATGAACTGATTTCCTGGTGCCGCCGCGAGGACTATCCGTTGAGCCGGGCGGCAGCACGGTTGCTACATACAAGGTACGCAAGCGCTCAAGGGATCCGATGGTCCTCACGTCGTTACCCACCCGCTGATTGCGTCATGCTATTCGGCGATCGAATTGCTGACTCAACGGACGAACTCCTCGTCGAAACTCCATTCCTGCGCGATTTACACCAGGCCGGTACAACAGGTTTCGCGAGCCTGCAAGCGGTCATGTTGGAAGCCGGAATCGCCCCGTCAGCCTAAAGCCGCGAACGCCGGCCGCCAGACATATGGGTTTGTGTAGGGGGGAACTGGCGACCCTAAATTCCGCTGCGCTGTGGAACCATCTCAATTCGTGGTTCGCAATGACGTTGAATGCCTGATCAATGCGAGGTTAAACTTTTGCAAACGCGCGCATTTAACGCTGTGAGTTTGCCATGACCGGCGACTTCATCATCGATTTGCTCGCGATTGCTGCCGCGCGCAGCAGTCTACCCTCGTTGATTTTGCCTCTAGTAGCGGCGCCACGTCAGTTCGACGTGCCGAGCGGCGCCGCGCAGCACTCAGTGCACAAGTTTGCGTGCCAACCCGGGATTTCAGTGCTATCTGATTATGAGTTGCGTGAGCACGCAATCCGGGGCGACCGATGACCTACACAGACCCGGAGAACCCACCAAAGTCATCGATAGCCGCGGCACTTGACCTATTGTCGAAGTGTCATAGCGATCTGCGCGAGTTCGACAACAACGGGTCGTACGAAGAAGCGGACCTCGCTCATGTGGTAGGACGCATGCGAAAAGTGGTTGCAGTACTGGTTCCTGGCGCGTGGCTGTCGTCAGTCCTGAGGAATATCGACGACGCTCTGCTGATTTCTGCCGAGGAGCGTCGAGCTGAGGAACTACTGGCCAGCGTATTTTCCGGCCCATTCCTTTTAAGCCGAGCCAGGAGACTGGTCCGCATCGCCGAAGGACTTCGTGACGATATCGCTCTCGGGAGACTAGGAAATACTCTCGCCGAGCCCGCCAGTAGCGCCAATCAGGGGGAGGCGCCGCAGCTCGTAAAATGGGCGATGTGGTGCTGGGAGAACCGTCGAAAGCGAACTGGTTGGGTTATCCTGACATTGGTTGTCGCTGCGGTGTGGTACCTATTGGATATTTACCCACGCTTACACTTCATGCATCCGTGAGCGCAAAAGGTACTTGCAAAAATCGTTTGTTCGAGCAGGCCTTAGGCCGACCACAGCCGCGGCTACGCAGTCGCGCAGCCTCTTCGCCTGCCGCGTCACAACACTGAGGGCATGCCTCTGTCACGTCCGTGGCGGGAGATCTGGATCGTTAGGATGGCCGGCAGGAAGAAGTCGAACTCAGAGCGCTAGTAAACGCATGCGTCGGACTTCCGCCTTCAATACACCCAACAACGAATTCGCGCGAAGCAACAAGACTAGTTCGCCCAGCTCCTCCGAGGAGAGGCGGCCCTCGGTATTCATCTTCGCCAAATACTCATAGCGAGACTGCAATTCCTCGTCGGCAAGCACGCGCAGTAAGGCGACAGCGAGTTCCGTTTTCAACTCGCTTCGAAGCGGACGCAAAAGCCGCTCTACAGCGGTGCTATCCGTGGTGCCGATCATCCCAACGCACCTTCTTCCCCCCAGCGCGAAAGCGCGTCACGCTCTTGCGTACGGCGCAGATGAGGGTCTGTCCCGGGGTGTGTCGTTCCAGTGACTGACCCAGCAGGCGCATGGCTCGTCTCATATGCTGTTCGACGGTGTGAACGGCAATCCCGACCACGCGCGCGATTCTCTTGTGGCTCATTCCGTATACTTTGCACAAAACGAAGACTTGCTGGCATCGCTGGGGCAATGCGCCGATCGCAGCGAACAGCGCCTCAAGCTCCTCCTCTGAACTGGACAATTCATCGGGACGCATGCCCTCGGCAGGCAGGACATCAACATCGTCAATGTCTATGGTCGGACAGAGCGTCGCAGCGGTCTTTTTGCGTCTTAACCAGTCAAAGGCCTTATTGCGAGCCACGGTCATCACGTAAGCGGCTATCGATTCTATTTCGGGAGGCGGTCGATCACCCGCAATCAGAAGTTGTAGGTAAACATCCTGCAATAGATCTGAGACTTCCTGATGGGATCCGAGAAGATGCCTCAGACGCCCCCGAATTTGGTGTTCAATCCGCAGAGCGGCCATCAGGGGTTCGATTTGGACTGCTGGGCGCGCCGCGCCTCTTGCAGCGCGTGCCGGTCTGGGCGCGTGACTCAAGAAGAGCGCGGTCGCCGCGATGTCGGGCATTACCTCATCGCTCACCCTTAGATAGCCGGTTGAGGCCATGCGATCGGCAGCCTGACTCATTGCAGCGGTGTCCTGGCAAGCCGCGGTGCGGACAGGGAGAGCTTCCAAAGATTCCGGGCGCCTTTGGTCTTTTTTGGACGTGCCATGCATTCCCCTGTGCTGATGGCTACTCGTGTCGCGGAGTCGGCGGCTCGGGGATCCGCTACGGAGGGCCCCGGCGATTGTTCTTGGTGTGAACTTGACCTCGACCGTTAGTTGAAGGATTAGGTCTCCTTCTTTATTGACCCGCGGGACGGGTCGGTCGGGTACGGCACCGAACCGGAAATTTGGAGGCTAATCGCGCGAGCGAATAATCCAATTATCCCCGTCCGGTTCAACTGACAATGATTCGTTCTTTTGCGCAAACAAAATGATGGCCTGCGGATGGTCGACATCAAAGATGCCCGTCATCTGCATATCTTGTGCGGCTGCACCTTCGATGCGAATTTGCGAGTGGTTGTACCGATTAAATTCAGCCGCCACATCGGCCAAACGAGTATCCCGGAAGGCGAGGCGTCGTTGGCGCCAGGAGAGGACGTCCTCGACGTCGTGGCTGGTGCTGACCTTCATTCCGGCGCTGGAGACTTGCGCGCGCTCGCCGGCGCCCAATCGCAGTGCACCAGGCGCACCGCCGACGTCCTGCGGCGTCTGGTGCATCGCGCCGCTGGGTGTCGCGTCGTCTGTTGAGACGGCCGCTGCCGGGATAGTCGAGACCTGTACCACCCCCTCTACCACCGCCACCTCGGTGGATTGATCACGCCGGCGCACATTGAATTCGGTGCCGACGGCGCGCACGCTCGCGCTCCCCGCGCTCACGATAAAAGGTCGCGCAGCATCATGTTCGACCATGAACAGCGCCTCGCCCTTCACCAGCTGAATATTGCGAACCTCCTTGGAGAAATCGACCTGAACCTGAGTGTCGGTATTGAGGACGATGACCGAACCGTCCCGCAAATTGAAAGTGGTTTGTTGCCCAATGCCAGTGACGTACACGTTTCGGTTGAGCGAGCCAAAATAAAGGGCCGATGCGATGGCCAGCAGCGCGACGGCAGCCGCAAAGCCGATCATTGCTTTAGGGCGCCGAGGCAAAACGACTTTCGCTGCGGTGGCAACGGGTGACGCAGATGCACGCCCGCGATAGGGCGGGTCGTACAGTTGAATCACATTTGCCGGCGTCGCCTCGAGCAGTTCCTGTATCTTGATCGAGCGTTGTGGATCGGGATTACGGACGCGTCGCTCGACCTCAATGATCTCCATGAAAGCGCGCACGTGCGATGGCCCGAGGGCCAGCCAGTCGAAGAATGCCTGCTGTCGCTGGGCAGGATCAGGAATCGGTTCCTCCGGATCAACATCGGTGTCGAGCAGGCGCACCAGCCAATCAGCGGCCTCAGTGTCTATCCGGGCGTTCGAGGAGGCTCGCTTATTCTTTGCTTCGCGAGATTTCATCTGGCTCTCCCTGGCTACTCGGGCTCCATGTCCACTGTGGCGAAATGCGCCCGGAAATGTCCGAGGGCCTTCACGATGTATTTCTTAACAGCGTGCGGCGTCACTTTGAGCTCTTCGGCAATCTCCTTGTAGGTCTTACCGTCACGATACTGACGCAAAAAGGCGATCTGGCAGGCGATCGGCAACTCTCGAAGCGCTTGATTGACCTGCTCCCACTCTATGTCTTCGGTACTGTTATCAGTCCACAGAGAATCCACGTAATCCGACAGTTGCGTCAGTTCGGCGGGATCGCAGCTGACGGCGCGCTGCTGCTCGCGCTGCCTGCGCTCGTTTTCCCGGCGCAGCTCATTCCACGCCACCCTCCACATGTATTGACGCGGATCGATGACAGGCTCAGTCGGGCGGCTGCGCAGCAAGCGCAAGTAGACGATCTGCACCAGATCGTCCACGGCATCAGCGCGTCGGGAGTTGTACGTGAAGAATTGGCGCAGCTCCTCGCGATAGGGCTCACACACTTGCTCCAGACCGTCCGGTAGAGTCTTCGAGTCTGGTGCGTTGCGATGAGCTGCCACGGTCAGCCTGGGGAGCATTAAGGATTCTAGACCTCCTACTTTATATGACCCTCGGCGACGGGGGCACGGGTACGCTAACGTAATAAAAATTTCTTCTTGAGCGCCGTACCCACGCCCCCCGACGTCCGGGTCAGAAAGGGCAGGAGGGTCATAATCCAATGGAAGGGGGCCAGAGATGACCAAAAAACTTCGATAAATCAGTGGAGTAGGTTTGATGAACGCCCGACGCTCCTTTTGGCTTGTGCCCCTCGCATTGCTGGCCGCAAGCGCATTCGCGCAACAGACGCCTCCCGCCTCGGTCGTTCAAAAGGTAACTCTGCATATTGACCCTCAGCCGGTGGGCGATGCGCTGAGCGAGTTTGGACGCCAGACCGGTCTCACCGTGATGATTCAGTCGGCCGTCGGCCGCGGCGTCACTTCACCCAGGCTCGAGGGTCAGTACACGCCGGCCAGCGCGTTAGACCAACTGCTGGCCCATACAGGTCTGCACTACGAATACCTGGATGCGAAAACAGTCGCGGTTTTGGGGCCACGTGCCGAGACCAAAACAACGGCTCGAAGGATCAGCGCTTCGGAATCAGAAGTGGTTCCAAGCGCCGGCCCAGCGACTGACGGGTCGGTGGGTGCGGTGCGCCTCGCAAGCATGGATGAACCTAAAGGCGACGCGGACGAAAACAAAAGCGATAGCGACGTCCGCGACTACACACCGGAGATCCTCATCAGGGGTTCGCGGAGCGCCAACGTTGACGTCAAGCGTAGTGAGGATGACGTTCAGCCTTACTACATTCTCGACTCAAAGCAGATTGAGCAGTCAGGAGCCGTAAATCTCGAGGATTTCCTAAAGCAGCAACTGACCATGAACACGCAATTTCAATCCTATGGTCAAAACTTCAATGATCCACGCGGTACCATTAGTACGATCAATCTTCGGGGTTTGGGAAGCAACGAGACACTGATCCTGGTCGATGGGCGGCGCTCGGCGGGCGTCTCTTACGCCGGCACGTCCTACCAACCCGACATCAACGGGATCCCCGTGACTGCGATTGAGCGGATCGAAGTCTTGCCCTCAAGCGGCAGCGCGATCTATGGAGGTGCCGCCGTCGGGGGAGTGGTGAACATCATCCTCAAAAAGAATTATCAAGGCGGGAATGTAAGTTATACGTTTGAGAATACTGTGAACGGACATGCCCCGATCCACACGGTGGACGCCAGTTACGGTTCCTCCTTCTGGGGCGGCAAGACCCAAATCATGCTGGCAGGGCACTACTCTGACAGTGATCCTCTCCTGGCCGAGGACAGGATCGACCTGATCCGGCAAGGCTACTCCTCTATCCTCAGGAACGATCCCGGTTTCCTAACTTTCAATTCCACATCCTTCCCTATCGTGGGTGCCACACCAAACATCGGTACTGCAGACGGGGTGTCTAACTTGACTCTAAAGGGTACCGGGACTGCGCTCAATTCTCCGATTGCAACCATCGTTCCGGGTGCGTCCGCTGCCACGCCTTCATCCATCATCCCCGGCCAATGGAACTATGCACTGGCTCCCACTGCACAAAGTAACGGACTTCTCGTTCCCATCGGTGCCGCTCCGCGCGTCAAATCGCTGATTGCCTCGATCCGACAGGAATTGACTCCTAATATTCAACTCTTCACTGACTTCTCGACGGTAAGCAATATCAGCAATTCGGTCTATGATCCATTCGATACCAATGCTGGTGTTTTCGTGCCGTCGTCTTCCCCTGCCAATCCGTTCAACGAAGATGTCAATGTATCGTTTCCAAATACCGTGACTACGCCTTACCTCAGCGACAGCGTCACGCAAAGCGCGACGGTGGGTATCGTGGCGCGTCTGCCCGCTGACTGGAAGTCAGAACTCGACTACACATGGTCTCGAAATTCATTCGAGGTCTCCTACGCCGATTCCGATAGAACTGCCTTCAATTCCGCCCTGTCTGACGGCACGATTAATCCCTTTGTCGATACGCTGGTCCATCCTTTAAACTTGACCCCCTATATTGCGTCTAACAACTTCGGCGGTCGGTCCACCTTAAACGATTTAGGTTTACGGTCGTCAGGTCCGATTGGGTCGTTTCCATGGGGTCGTCCGACCCTGACGATCGGCTTGGAGCACCGCAAGGAAGCCAGCAGCGATAGCAACTTTTACGAAGTCTTTCCCCTCACTTCCGCGGACAATCAACAGGAGATCTTCTTCGGACAGTCGCAGTCAACCGACAGTATTTATGCCGAGGCGCAAATCCCCCTGGTAACTGCAAAGAACGCCCTGCCACTTATTCGTTCTATTGACCTGCAACTGGCTGGCCGGTCCGAAAAATACACTGTCAACGCGGGAACTCCCTACGCATATATTCTACCCGTCGACTATCAAGCGTTTAATCCTCCCCAGGGTCTCCACAGAACCATAAAATATACATCAACCAATCCAACCGTTGGGTTGAAGTACAAGCCGGTGGAAGATCTGACGTTCCGAGTGTCATACGCGACGGCGTTCCTGCCTCCCACCTTCAGCCAACTTCTCCCAAACCCCTCCTTGAGCCGAACGACGCTAACCATCGTTGATCCTCAAAATGGTGAAACGTATCCCGTCAACTACATTCAAGGTGGCAATCCGAATCTGGAACCCCAGACAGCGAAGGACTGGGACATCGGCTTGATCTTCGAGCCGCAGGCAGAGATCCTTAAGGGCTTGCGGATGGACCTTGAGTATTATCGGATTAAGCAACCCAACTACATTACGACACCGTCCCCCCAACTAGTAGTGGACAATCCAGCGTATGCGAGCCGTGTCACTCGTGATCCGGCGACCGGTCGGATATCGGTCGTCGATATCAGCTACGTGAACGCCGAGGAATACAAAAGCAGCGGTTGGGACCTAACGCTGGATTACCGCAAGCCCACGACCATTGGCACTTTCGATCTGCACGCCGTGGGAACCGTCATTGCACACGACGAACGGCAGTACACGATAGGTGGGCCGTTCCTTGACTATGTTGGATATCCGAGCGAGGGCGGGGAGGGAAAGATCAAGGCCAACGCCACTCTTACTTGGGATTATCGGCAATGGACTGTGGGGTGGGCCGCGACGTACTTCGGGAACTACAAGCAGTTTGCATCTCCGGGGAGCCCTTACGATATTCAATACTACCAGGGCACTTACACCACGTACACCGATGCTCAGGGCGGTTATGCGGTTCCCTCCCAGACATACCACGATGTTTTCGGGAGTTACAGTTTCGGAAAAACCTCCGTAGGTCTGCTCTCCGATCTCAAATTTCAGTTCGGCATTAAGAACGTTTTCAACAAATTGCCGCCGCTCGACGCCTACTACTTTCCGTACTACTACAGCCCTTATGGCAATCCACGGCTGCGGGACTATCGGCTCGGTATCTCCAAGTCATTTTAGTATGGCCCGTTGAGCACCGGCGCCAGTGGCATCTGATAGATCTTTCAGCACGAGAGCTCGACAATGATCTTGCGCATCTGGGTAACGTTGTTGCTGATAGCGTTGAACGCGGCTTTCCATCAGCGTTCAACGGCGGCGGCAGCTTATTCTGTCGAAGATGCGTTGCTAACTGAAAAGCTGGATTACGCGCAATTTGACCGTAGCGGTCGCCATTTGCTGCTAAGACGCATGATTCCGACTGCGATCGCGGCCCCGTTTTCATGGTCGTTGGACTCGCACTTTGCGCACGTGCATAGATCGAGGCTGTTCACCCTGGATCTAGAGCGCAGTACTGCCATACAGCCGCTTTTCCGGCAGAACAGCAAAGACGGCTACGGACCTTTGCCTATATCGCCTGACGGACGGTACGCCGCCTATGTGCATGGCCACCAGGGTGCAATAACAGCGGGGGTCTATGACTTGCGGAGCGGGCGCAGTAAGGAATTCGCTTTTACGCCGGCAACGTACGGAGTATCGCCAGCCTGGATTTCCGA
>Ga0207105_1209_pt1 | contig 13941 bp, 15 predicted proteins | sample Alteio_BWMinHeat_77_FD_153569 | JGI IMG/M metagenome (GOLD analysis project Ga0207105, IMG submission 153569) | Enriched cells from forest soil in Barre Woods Harvard Forest LTER site, Petersham, Massachusetts, United States -... | ecosystem: Environmental > Terrestrial > Soil > Temperate forest >... | reverse complement strand
ATTTTAGTGACCAGGCTCTATATCTAAAGGAAATGATCGAAGCGAGAATAAAAATGTCCCGAGCAGCACATTGGTTGCCGTGAGGAGGATCGTCTGACGATTTCCGCGCGCTTGCAAAGGGAACACATGAAGTGGCTTGCCTCTCTCCCCCATCGCAGCCCAGACGGTGCCCACCGGTTTAGCCGGGGTTCCCCCGCTTGGGCCGGCGATCCCTGAAACGGCAATGCCAAAATCTGCTGCCGTAACTTTAAAGAGCCCCGCAAGCATTGCTTCGACGGTTTCTTTGCTGACTGCTCCGTGTTCTTTCAAGGTCCTCTCGGAAACGTGCAGCAAGGTCTGTTTGAGCCCATTGGAATAAGCGACGACCGATCCCAGAAAATACTCAGAAGCTCCGGGAATCGCCGTCAAATGCGCCGCCATCATTCCTCCCGTGCAGGACTCAGCCAAGGCGAGCGTTTTTTTGCGCGCGATCATCGTGCGATGCACCTCCTCTTCGATTTTCCCGGAGGCGGACGAAAAGAGATATTGAGAAAAGGCGGAAGAAACTTTTTCTCGCGCAAACTGGAGCAGTTTTTGCGTGGGCGCTTTAATGGTGACGGTCAGCACGCCATGCCCGGGATAAATCCCTAAGTCGAGCTCAGGATGGGCAGCTTTTAGTTCGCGGAGCAGCGGATCTGCTTGATTTTCGATCAGAGAAAAAAAGTGGAGCACGGCGAGGTGCGCTGTTTCAGGCAAAATGAGAAGGGGCAGCGCCTGTTCTTTAAACATGACCTCCATCTCTACGGGGACCCCGGGCATCAGGATCAACCCTTTGCCTTCAGAGGAAAAATAAAATCCGGGCGCTGTGCCGACCCGATTGAGTAAGAGTTTTGCTTTTGCGGGAACCGTTGCTTGGTCTTTGAGGCTGGCCAACGTTTTTCCAAAGCGGCGCTCCAGATCTGCGGCAATGGTTTCGTCGTAGCGGAAAGGAGAGTGGAATAGCTTGGCGGCAACGTTGCGGGTATGGTCATCGATCGTGGGGCCAAGGCCGCCGGTTGCTATCACGAGAGAAGACCTATCGAGAGCTTCTTTTAAACCTAGCTCCAAAAGATGGGGATCATCGGGGAGCGTCGTGTGGCGCACGATCGTGTGGCCTGCGAGAGATAATTCTCGGCTTAAGAAATGCACATTTGTATTGGTCGTCTTGCCTGTGAGTATTTCATCGCCGATCGTCACGATTTCAATGCGCATACGTTGATATCCTGAGCTATCAAGTGAGGGTGCCTGTCGATCCATTCCAGACAACGCTTGCCGATGCGGATCGGGACGTTTGTCCGCTTCCCTTCAGCCAGGAGCGGAGTGGGGATCGTGTTGCTGCGCAGCCATTTCACCAGACGAGTGAATAGCGCGGTGTTGGGAAAGAAGGAGCTATCGACAACTTTTGAAAAGCTGTGATCTTTTGGATCTTGATAAATTTGCGGATACGAAAACTGGAGTCCCCAGGTGACGCTCCCCTTGCCGAGCACCATCGAGTGGAATTTGCCGTCGACGCGGGAAAAGAAAAAATGGTGTCCCTGAAGCTGAATGACAGGCTTCAGCGCTTTGATCAAAAATTTATCGGGACCTGCTTGCATGGCATACAGAATATCAGGAGTGACTGTAAAAATCGCAGAAAAATAACGCCTTAAGGATGTTTCGTCAGGGATGTTTCCCTCTTTGAGGGTATTGGCATAGGCTGCATATTTTTCTAAAAATTCTTCGTGGGAAATGAGTCCGTTTCGAGCGGATACCACTTCGCTCACGACATAGATGGAAAAGGGGCTGAGTGTGGAAAATAAGCTCTCCATCTCCTCTGCACCTAAGAGCACTTGATGTTTTAGCCATTTGGAAACTCTGAGAACTCCCTCTTGGGCTGGCGTGCTTATTCGAAGGGTATTCACACGGTTTCAACTTTCTTGAATTTTTGGACAAAGCCCTGGATCAGGACCAAAACAATTCCTGTGGAGATGGCGCTGTCGGCGACATTGAAGATTGGATAGGTATAGCCCCAAAATGTGAAATGGAACATGTCTACAACGTGGCCGTAGATAAAATAGTCAAGCACATTGCCGATCGCACCGGCGACGATCAAAGAGAAAAAGATCTGACGCGCTGTACTTAAAGGAAAAAAAATCAGGTAGGTGAGCAGTCCGCCGATCACTGCAATACGCAAGTACAAGAGAACTTGCTGGAAAGAGGCAAACATCCCCCACGCAGCGCCTTTGTTGATGACGTGGTTAATGGAAAAGCCGATCCCATGCCAATCTTCAAAGACAGCGATGCCTCCATAAGGATAAAAAGCAGAGGACCAGTGCATGAGCGGAATTGTGTTATGCACATAATCTTTAGTAATGAAATCGACTGTCAAAACGAGAGCGATCAAGAAGAACAGCAGACCGGCCCTCTTGAGGTTCATAACAGCCCTTTCTCAAACTTCTCTTGGGCCTTAACCGTCATGGTCGCATAGGGAATGGCCTCGAGGCGGGGCAGGGGGATCTCTTCGCCGGTGATATCGCAGACCCCGTAAGTTCCCTCGTTGATTTTTTCCAGCGCGCGGTCGATTTGCCGGAGCACGCCAAATTCTTTGCTCGTGATCTCGAGGCTGATCGTTCTGCCGAAATCGTCTGTCCCCTCATCCGCCTGATGTTGGGAATACCCGCGCGTCTCCTCAGGAGACTTCACCTCTTCGGTGGTACCCCTGACGAGCGCCGTCATTTGACGCTTGAGCAGTTCCAAGCGCTCTTTAAATCGTTCGATATCTTTTTTCTTTAGCGTCATAGGGTTAAAACCTCAATGTGTCTCTTCCGGGACAATGTTTTGAAGGGCATCCATCAACTCATCCACATGTTTAAATCGCCGGTAGACGCATGCAAAACGGATATAGGCAATCGTATCTAAAGCTTGTAAATGCTTCATGACAATTTCGCCCAGCTCCGTCGTGCTGATCTCACGGATTTGACTTTCCATGAGGTCTGCCGTAATTTTGTAGGCCAGCTGCCTGACCTGCTCATGACTGATTTGCGTATGGCGACAAGCCGCGTCCAATCCGCGCATTAACTTGTCTTGTTGGAAATCTTGGTACGTTCCATCCCGTTTTTTCACCTGGATCGTCAAATCTACCGTCTCAAATGTTGTGAATCTGCGCAAACAATGCAAGCATTCACGACGACGCCTCACTGCATTTGTGTCTGCAGCATTGCGTGAGTCGGTCACCTTTGATTCTTCGAGATTACAAAAAGGGCATCGCACCAACTTTTTCCTTGTTACCGCTTTTTTACATTTATCAAGGTTTAATTTGAATCAAAACTTTTCGTTTATATTTTTTGAGGTAATAACACCAACGTAAAGGCGCCAAGACGCGAAGACGCAAAAGAATCAATTGTATATTCTCGTTGCGTCTTTGCGGCTTGGCGCCTTTGCGTTCATGGTTTTCCCCACAACTCTCCACCTGCACGATGTTCGGAGGAGGTGAGATTCCCCTCAGGCGGGTCAAAAACCCGTCCTTCGGGCCGGTTCGCGCCCCGCATGGCGCTCACTTCGAACCTCACACGCACGCCAAACTCTTGGCGTGCTCTCCTCCTCACGATGTTCGGAGGAGGTGAGATTCGAACTCACGAAACGTTTTCACGTTTACACGCTTTCCAAGCGTGCTCCATCGGCCACTCGGACACTCCTCCACGAAATCGGGGTTACGATACTTAATGCGAATTTAACTTACAAGCTTTTTGACTTGAAAAGATCTAAAATAACAGTCATCATGCTTATCTATGAAAAAGGCTCTTTTTCTATGTTTTGCCCTCCTATTTGTTTGTTTTAGCTGCGGCAAGCCCGCCCCCGCTGTAGAGAAGCCGCGGGTCCTGGTCAGCGTCCCCGCTCATCAATATTTTGTTGAAAAGATCGGCGGAGGCACCCTTTCGGTCCATCCTTTGGTCCCCCCGGGGGCAAATCCTCACATTTTTGAGCCGACGCCGCGGGAAGTGGAGAAAACTAGAGGCGCCGTACTTTGGTTCACAGTGGGAGAATCCTTTGAAAATAAAATTTTAAAGGTCCTCAAAGAAAGAAATTCTTCGCTCCTTGCCGTCTCGATGTGCGAAGGGATCGATTTGATCGGGGGGACCTGCTCTTGCCACTCCCACGACCGGCACATCTGGCTCAGCCCCAAACAGTCCCAGGTCCAAGCAAAAACCATCGCCGCCAGCCTGATCCGGGCTTACCCGGCTTATGAAGAATTGTATAAAAATAATTTAGAGGGACTACTCAGCGAACTCGAAGCGTTGGACGTCAAGCTGGCCGCCATGCTAAAGCCCTTTGAGGGCGCAACACTGCTCGTCTCCCATCCCGCCTTTGGGTACTTCTGCAAAGACTATGGCCTGCGCCAAATTTCTGTGGAACATGAGGGCAAGGACCCCCTTCCTCAACACATCGCCTCAATTTTGGAAGAAGCCAGACGCTCGCCTATCCGCAGTGTACTCCTCCAGCCCCAGTACAACAACAAAGGAGCCGAACTGATTGCAAAAGACCTCAATATCCCCGCCTTTACGATCGATCCCTATTCAAGCGACTATATAACCATGATGGAATCTCTAGGCGAGGCTATCATTAGATGATTGTGATGGATGATGTCTCTTTCAGTTATGACAAAACCCTCGTCCTTGAAAACGTCACCCTTTCCATCCAAAATCGGGAGCTGGTGGGCATTTTCGGTCCCAACGGCGGGGGGAAGACAACCCTGCTAAAACTCCTCATGGGATTTTTAAGGCCTACACGTGGAACCATCCTCATCTCCGGAGATTCGCCTAAGGTGGCCTGCAAGCGGATCGGCTACGTCCCTCAGATCACCCGCTTTGACAAGCAATTCCCTCTCTCTGTCCTCGAGGTCGTCCTCATGGGCGCCCTTTCCAAACTGACCCCCTGGGGCACCTACCCTGCAGACGTCAAAAAAAAGGCCCGGGACATCCTCAAGCAGGTAGGCCTTATCGACAAAGAACACCACGCCTTCGGCACACTCTCCGGAGGGCAGGCTCAGAGAACTCTGATCGCCCGCGCCCTTCTCTCCGAGCCTGAGCTCCTCCTCCTCGACGAACCGACAGCGAACATCGATCCTGCGGCGGAAGAGGATGTCTATCAGCTCTTAAACAGCCTGAAGGGGAAAATGGCCATTTTAATGGTCACCCACGATCTCCAATCTATTTTACATTGGGCGGGACGGTTGCTCTGCGTGAGACGCACAGTCACCTCATACCTGCCTTCAGAACTCTGTTCCCACTTTGCCTTAGGTCTTTACCATGATAGAAGCACTTTACAATAACCCCTTCCTGCAGATGGCCCTCCTCGCGGGGTTTGCCGCTTCGATCACGAACGGCATTATCGGCTCTTACGTCGTGGTGAAAAGAATTGTTTTCATTGGAGGCAGCATCGCCCACTCGGTGCTGGGAGGAATGGGACTATTTCTCTGGCTCAGCAGAACTTACGACATCGCATGGCTCCACCCGATGCAGGGGGCCTTTTGTGCCGCTATCCTCTCCGCTCTCCTGATTGGATGGATCCATCTCAAATACAAAGAACGGGAAGACACTGTCATTGCCGCCCTGTGGTCGACAGGAATGGCCATCGGGGTGATCTTCATATCCCTAACCCCGGGCTACAATGTCGAACTCATGAATTTTTTATTTGGCAATATTTTATGGATCAGCCAGAGCGATATCCTTTATCTGCTCGGTCTCGATGCCCTAGTACTCGGGATCACTCTGATCTTTCACAAGAAATTTTTAGCGATTTGCTTTGATGAGCAGCAAGCGGCCTTGCAAGGCCTGAAGGTCCATGCGCTCTATCTGCTTCTACTCTGCCTCGTCGCTATCTCGGTAGTGCTTTTAATTCAGACCGTGGGCGCAATCCTCGTGATCGCCATGCTGACAATTCCGGCAGCCCTGGGCAGCTCGCTCACACACAGCTTGACCCGGATGATGGGCATCGCCATTGTGCTCAGCTGCCTATTTACCCTGGTGGGAACGATCGCCTCTTACCAGCTCAACTGGCCCCCCGGGGCCACCATTGCGCTGATCGCCGCCATGTTTTATCTACTTAGCTTTATGAGGGCTCGCTCTCCAGCGTAAACGCTTAGAGAGAGCAATAGCGATTAAAAATATCACGCCACGATCCTTTTTTTCTTGGGTGTTTTTTTGAATGACTGCGTTTTTTGTGTTTTCTATGCTTCATGACCCTGTTCTCCTTTGTTTAACGTCTGCGGCGTGTGGGCTCGGGCGCTATTTCCGCCTTTGTCTCTTTATTGATATCCTTTAGGGCTTCTTGATGCTTGTGGTGGTTCTTAAAAGTCACCTTAGAAGCCTTTCTTTTACTAAATGATTTCATAAATCGCCCTTGAGAATATATTTAATTACAATCTCCGCTGTCTTCATAATATAAAAAATATATTAATTAGTCAAGTAATGGTTTTGAACAAAAATGTTCCCTGTTGACTTTCAAGAGCCTGTTAGTTTATTATGGCCGTTTTCCTCTCCAGAAGGGATTTGTGATTCATAGGAGGTTACATGTACGCAATCATTGAAACTGGCGGTAAGCAGTACCGAGTCGAAGTTGGAAATATCCTCGATGTAGAATTGCTTGATACCAATCCAAACGGGAAGGTAGAGTTTAAGCATGTTCTCTTCGTTAATAATGGAACAGCCATTAAAATCGGCGCTCCCCACGTGGCACAATCGATTGTGCACGCTGAGCTGATCGATGAAGTGAAAGGCCCTAAAGTGGTCGTATTTAAGAAGTTCAGACGCCGCAAAGGCCTGACCCGCAAAAACGGGCATCGCCAGCGCTATACCCGCGTAAAAATTACCAATATCGTAGGCTAAGGAGGTCTCATGGCCCATAAGAAAGGACAAGGTTCTACTAGAAACGGACGAGATTCCAATTCACAGCGTTTAGGCGTGAAGGCATCAGGCGGCCAGTTCGTCACTGCAGGCAGCATTTTAGTGCGTCAAAGAGGCACGAAATGGCTCCCTAAAAGAAACGTCGGGATCGGCAGCGATGACACCCTCTTCGCGCTCATCGACGGCATTGTGACCTACCGCAAGACCAATCGCACTTCCGTCTCAGTCCTTCCCCGCGTTTAGTACCAGAATCGTTTGACCACAGAGGCTGTTCTCTGTGGTTACTTAATTAATTATTAAAGGTTTATGTTCGTTGACACCGTTATTCTTACACTCGCAGCCGGCCGTGGCGGCAATGGCATTGTCTCCTGGCGCAGGGAAAAATTTATTCCGAAAGGCGGCCCCGCGGGCGGGAACGGTGGAAGAGGCGGCTCCATTATCTTGGAGGCTGACATTCAAGTCCTCTCTCTGCAAGATTATCGCAATCGGCGCCTGATTAAGGCCGATAGCGGCCAGCCAGGCGGCGGGAACCTGAGGCAAGGCGCCTCAGGCGATGACCTGGTCCTCAAAGTGCCCTGCGGCACCCTCGTCAAAGATGTCCGCACCCACGAAATCCTCCATGACTTCACCCACGACAAAGAAAAGTGGACCCTATGCCAAGGCGGCAGGGGCGGACGGGGCAACAACTGCTTCAAATCCCCGACCAACCAAGCCCCCAATATTTGTACCGAAGGGACCCTCGGCGAGACGAAAGAGGTGGAGCTGGAGCTCAAGCTGATCGCGGACGTAGGCCTCGTCGGCTTCCCCAATGCCGGCAAATCGACCCTCATGACCCAAATCACTCATGTTCCCGTCAAAATCGGCGCCTATCCCTTCACCACTCTCCATCCCAACTTAAGCTATGTGCAGTTCGACGACTTTTCCCGCGTCCTCGTCGCCGACATTCCCGGGATCATCAAGGATGCTCACGAGAATAAAGGCCTCGGGATCGCTTTCCTAAAACACATTGAGCGCTCCTCTGCCCTTGTCTACGTCATCGACATCTCCGGCTTTGAAGGGCGCGACCCCATCGACGACTTCGAGGTGCTGCGCGCGGAACTTTCCGCCTATGACGAAACGATGAAAAACAAACCCTTCATCGTCGCCCTAAACAAAATCGACTTTGAAGGGGCAGAAGAGCAGGTAGAAAGGTTCCGAGCCTACTACCCCTTTTCTCCTTCCACCCTCTTTGAGATCTCCGCCAAAGAAGAGATCGGCATCCCCTCTTTCCTAGAGGCGATGCGCGCGCTCGCACAAGCCGAAAGCAAGCATTATTAAGGCAAAGGATTCATCTTTACAGGACAAGAACCTTTTGGATCCAAACGTCCATGCAGAACATTCAGCGCTGCTTCTAAAGAAGCTGGAATCGTACTGTAGGTTGCAAAGACAGGAATAGGTTCGGGAACCGCATGCACATCATACGGATCCCGCAATGCAATGACGGCGCATGGTTTGTTTAGTGCCGCAATCTCTAAAATTAACGCTTGCTGGTCCATACTTTTCCAAGCATTATATGTCAAAAACACGACTGCATCTTCTGTCTTCGCCCTTTTTAAAATCTCTGTCCGCTCCTCCTCGCTTATGCCCTCCTCGTCGTAAAAACAAGCTTTGTACTGTGTTGCGGCGCTGCAAATTTTGGGGGCGATGAGGCATACCGAGCGGCCGCCGAGGTCCGCAATACCGGAACGAAGCGCAGTCACCGAAGCCTCCGCAATACGACGGCTTACCTCTTGATGAGAGGCAAAAGCAATGGAAGGTTTTTGGATCTTATGTTTCAAGGCCAGAATTCTAGCTACCGAAGCATCCAGCCTCTCCATCGAGATCGACCCTTCTCTAACCTTTTGTTGAAAAAGCTTGATGATCCTAGAAACATCGTTGAACGTGAGCTCTGTTTCCTCTTTCTGCAAATCCTTTCCGCCTAGCAAAATGATATCGCATCCCGCTTCAAAGGCCTTTAAGCACGCGGTGTCCACATCTCCTCCGGCATCGTCGATCACCCCTTGCATCACCATAGAATCGGTCATCACTACCCCCTTAAACCCCATCTCGTTGCGCAGCAGACCGGTGATGATCGGATACGAAAGCGTCGCGCAAGCCTTCGGATCTAGGGCGGATACCCTCACGTGTCCTGTCATCATCACATCGGCATCTGCACACAGCGCTTGAAAGGGAAATAATTCGACGCGTTCTAATTCCTCGCGCGATTTATCCACACGCGGAAGGCCGTAATGAGGGTCGAACGTTACATCGCCATACCCAGGAAAATGTTTGAGGACCGGTATCACACCTGCCTTGGAAAATCCTTCGAGCATCGATTGTGCATACGCCACTACCTTGTGCGCATCATCTCCAAAAGAGCGAACGCCGATAACAGGATTTTTAGGTTCGGAGTTCACATCGATCACAGGGGCCAAATCCATGTTGACGCCGCATGCTAGCATCTCTTCGCCCATTACAAGCGCCGCTTCTTTGCACAGGGCCGCACTGCCCGCAGCTGCGAGCGCCATGTTTCCGGGGAACTGGGTAAATCCTCCGTGAGTTAGACGCGAGACGCGCCCACCCTCTTGATCCGTCGCAATCAACAGAGGGATCTTTGCCAATTTTTGTAATGAAGCGCTTAAGTCCGATACCTGCCGGGGACTTTCGAGGGTATTCGACCAGTTGTAATAAATGATGCCGCCGACATGCAGCTCTTCAATCAGTTTTTTGGCTTCCTCGCCGGCTAAAGTCCCATGAGTGTGGACCATAAAAAGCTGGCCCACCTTTTGTTCAAGGCTAAGGTTCGCTCTCAGAGTGAACCCACAAAAAAGACCGCAAACTAAAAAAAGAATCGTAAACGGTTTTATCCAACCCATTGCCACCTCTCTGTTTGATGCGGCGAGGTTAAAGAGTTTTAAAAAAATTCACAAGGGAAACCGTGATCAATGCAGCGCCAAGACGCAGACATATCTTTATAAGTTTTTTTGCTGTGTTTCAGGTTGCTAAAGTACAGCAATTGAACGGTGCGCTCGCCGCAATCCTGGCCCTTTTAGGGCCGGGTCAAGGCGGGCTATAAATTCAGGAGCGGAAGGCGCTGTAAGCGCCCCGCCGCCTTGACCGTCGGAGAATCTCCTTCTTCAGGAGGGTTCCTAATTTTGGAGTGCGTAAACCGCACTCCAGAATTGGGAAGGGAGGGTTCCTACAACTTTAATATTATTGCGGAATGAGCGTCACCGTAAAAATATAGTTGGATGCGTGCGTATCGACATTTCCGAACTCGCTGTCCGTTTCCGCCATGGAACTCTGGATCCCGCCCACGATATATCCCAAAAGAATCGGCGCCTTTCCCAATTTGTCCAAAGGGATCACTCCATTGGAGTATTGCGGCACTCCGGCAGCGGGAAAGAAAAACGCGCTAGCCCCAAATAGAAGTTCGGGTCCGGGCATGGTCCCAAACGTAGGCGTGATGACCGGATAGGTCGCGCTCATGAAATACTGGGCGTAATTGCCCGAAGGATCAATCCGGATCGTCGTCACATCATTGTTAAACCCTAGCTCAGGATCGGTCACGAAACTGCCTCCCGGGGAATAAAACCCTCCATTGACGGAATAGTAAGCGCCTATTCCCCCGAACAGCACCGTGTACATATCCCCTGTCTTCTCAGAATAGAGTCCGGCGTGGGGGCATGAATAATTATTCATCCCTTGCGCAAACGTATTCGGGTTGGAAGTGTCCAAAGAAGCCGATAAGCCGTCTGCGGCGATCTCGATCGGAATCGTCCAGGCGCCAAAATTATCCCCCGGCGTGAACACCCCTCCCAAGGCTACAAAGCCCGGCTGTAGTGAAGGCCCCGCTTTTTTCAGGATCGGAACGATGTTCAAATCTCTCCGCCTGTAGATGGAAATCGGAGCCGCTTGGGTATAGGGCTGTACCTTGAGAGTTTTCCCCGTGTCGATGATCTGAAAAGGGCGGATCTGGTACGTATAGATTCCATTGGATGTGGTATCAATGTAACTGCCGACAAAATTCTGCCCGAGGCCAAGCAGAAAGGGCTGATGGCCATTAGCTTGGCGCATCACGCCGCCCGTCACCTGCAGCAGCGGATGAGAGACTTGGCGAATGCATTTGGCCACGCTCTTACTGTTGGAATCCTGCTTGACCCATCTCACTAAATTGGGCACGTCGATGGCTGTCAGAACAGACTTCGTCTCCCGCTCTTCTGTTGCCGTGTTGATCCCATATCCTCCCACCATGTAGAGCGTATCGATGCCGTTGGGTTGGTAGAAAAGCGCATTGGTCACAGACAGCTGATTGATCTGTTCCTGAGTCAGCTGCGCCGAGGGGTCCGTTAAAGACCTAGAAACAATCTCTCCCGTGCCCAGGTTGACAACATAGACCGTCGTATTTTGGGCAGAGACCGGGAATGTGTCTCCTAAAAACCCATGCAGCCCATAACTTCTGCCCGCTAAGAATACCCACTCCTGTTTGTGCCTGCCATACACATAGGCCTGCAATCCGACCGGCAAAGAAAAGGAAGCCTGCTGGATGGACAGCCGAAAAGGCAATGAATCCTCCGGCAAAGGCAGGGTGATATACGAAGTCTGGTTATCCCCGAAAACTCCAAAAGTACAGACTAAACACAAAAGTAATTTCCACATCTTTCACTCCTTAAATTCTAACGGCAGTATAAAATCGGCGATAAATATCTGACAGGTTCCATCCCCGCGCTTTGAAGTCCATGTGATCTGTTTTCCATCTCTGCTAAAACTGGGCAAACCTTCAAACGTTTGGCTGCAGGTTAAGCGAACCTCGCGCAGCGTTTTGACATCGATCAGATAAATCTGATAGGCCCTGTGGCCGTGCTTCGACGTCGTGTAGGCAATCCATTTTCCGCTCGGGTGCCAAAAGGGCGCCCAGTTCACATGCTCGTTATTTGTCAGCTGCCTCTCTTCTGAGCCATCGGGCCGGACGAGATAAATCTGCAGCAGATCTTTTGTGTCCCGGTCCGCCCGAAAGACAATCCACTCCCCATCCGGAGAAAAGAAGGGTCCGCCGTTATAGCACTGCTCACCCCTTGTAATCCGGCGCGCGTTCGCCCCTTCAGCGTCGCAGATATAAAGGTTCATGCAGCCGCTCTCGTTGCTTGCGTAAACAATCTCTTTGCCGTCGAAGGAGAAGGCGCACTCCGCATGGTAGGCGGGACCCTCCGTCAGTTTTTTTAGGCATGAGCCGTCTACATCAGCCTCATAAATGTTCATGTAGGGAGTCAAGTCCCACCGGTACCGCCCCGCCTCTTCCTTTTTTTCTACATGCTCATCAGGCGCCTCGTGGCTTGAAGCGAAGAGGATCTTGTTTCCATCCGGCCGATAAAAGCCGCAGGTGCACGCCCCTCTGCCGGTGCTGACCCTCCGGAGCGCCGCGCCCTGCAAGCGCATCGTATAGATTTGGTAATATTTTTCCCCTTTCGGCACCGCCTGAAAAATGATCGATCGGCCATCCGGAGAAAAATAAGATTCCCCCGCTTTTTCAAAACCCATCGAAGGAAAAGTCACCTGCCGGATGTTCTGAAAGCACACCTCTTCTTGAGACGCACATCCCATCGTACATAAAACACATGTCAAAAGCTGAACAAAAGATCGTCCCATCGCCACCTCCGCAAAAACTGTTGACCGATCAAACTAAAAACTCTATTATTGCGGCAACAAAATTGCAATCCATTTCTTTGAGGCTAACGTGAGTAAGTTTTTTCATTGTTTCGCAGCCGTCGCCGCCTATATTAGTTCCTTCTTTGTCTCGAGTGAGGAACCCGAACCCACCTACTGTCCGGAAGAAACCTGTTGTTCCGAAGAACCCTGGTGTCCCCCAGTATCCCCTGTATGCTGTCCGGCAGCGCCTGCACTGTACTATTCTTCGTGTTCTCCCGTGGGCGTTGACCTCTCCCTCGGCCTTGATGATTATCGCGGCATTTATTCAGGAAGTTGGAATGGTTCCTTTGGAGCTTTGAGCGCGCTCAACCTAACGTATCCCGTTGGCAACTCTTTTTCCGCGCAGCTTGCCGGAAGCTACGGCCTCTACGACTGGGCCGGAAGGGCCTCTACTCCTTTCAAAAACTCAAAAACGTTCCAGCAACAAGGATTTGCGACTGTTGCCGCGTCCTGGCAAACCTGTGGCCGCGGATGGAATGCAGGCATCGCCTATGATTGGATGTTTAATAAGAACTTTGGAGAGTTTGCGGTGAATCCCTGCTTCGATCAGGTCCGCGGGCAATTAGGCTATCTGTTTGGAGGCGGAAACGAACTGGGAGCCTGGGGCACCTATGGGATCCGCAAAGCCCACGCAACATCGCAGAGCGTTCCCCTGAAATTTAAAGGGATCAGCCAAGTGAATGTATTTTGGGTCCATTATTTCAAGGACCGCGGCTACGGGATGCTCTGGGCCGGGACACCTTATCAGAGAGGCCTGCTCTATTCCGATGGCAGAGCCGGCAACTATATCTTCGGCGCCCAATTTTCCATTCCCGTCACCTGTTCCCTCAGCATTGAAGGGCACGGGTCTTATATGGGCCCTCGAGGCAAGTCGGGCGTTGTACCCTCGAAAAATTATGGCGCAGACCTTTACTTCGGAATCACCTATTCCTTTGGCAAGCAGCGCATCGTCAAGACCCCCTACATGACGCTGGCAAATAACAGCAACTTCATGGCCGACACGAATCAAAATTTCTAAGCAATAAAAGGGGACGCTCCGAGATGTCTCCCGAAGCGCCAAAAGCGCACTAGCGCAAGGGGAATTTCGCGGCCAAATGGCTTGCGCAGGGACAAACGAATCCATGATTATAATCTCTCAGCCGATTCATTTCTTCGGTGAGCGGGTACAAGGGGTGTCCCTGTTGGGCGATATCCGAGCGGATAAAATTCTCAGATGAAAGAATTTGATGGAGCGCTACCAGGATTTTGGGCTCGATATAGGCGCCGGGCCGATCACACTTGACCCCCGGGGCGCTTCCGCTCACCTTTTTCATCGTCG
>Ga0207105_1190_pt2 | contig 14071 bp, 12 predicted proteins | sample Alteio_BWMinHeat_77_FD_153569 | JGI IMG/M metagenome (GOLD analysis project Ga0207105, IMG submission 153569) | Enriched cells from forest soil in Barre Woods Harvard Forest LTER site, Petersham, Massachusetts, United States -... | ecosystem: Environmental > Terrestrial > Soil > Temperate forest >... | reverse complement strand
CGAACAGAGTGATCCGGAGATGTACACGCTCCGCCGGAACGTGCCCGACGACTGGAGCGGAAACAGATTGATTGTCGTCATCGATTCGGTGATGCCGGCCTCCACAATTGAACCATGGGTCAGGTCGGAGATTGCTTCGATCGATCGAACCGTTCCGGTAGAGATGGAGCCGCTCAGTCAATCGGTCAGCCGGCTGGCAGATCGTCCGCGCTTTGCAACCACGCTGCTTGGATTTTTTGCCCTCATGGGATTGGTGATGGCGGTGATCGGCCTGTATGGCTTGATGGCCTACATGGCGGTGCAGCGCACGCAGGAAATCGGGGTGCGGATGGCGCTGGGTGCGGACCCACCGCGGATACTTCGACTTATTCTCGGCGAAGGAATGCGGCTGGTTGCATTGGGCGGCGCGGTGGGGCTGGTGGCGGCTCTGACGTTGGCTCGGCTGTTGAAGAGCCTGCTGTTCGAGGTCGGGCCGCACGATCCGCTCAGCTTTGTTGGCGTCGCGCTGCTGCTTGTGGCCGTGTCGACGCTGGCTACGTTGCTGCCGGCTCGACGCGCCGCCTCAATTCAACCCATGGACGCGTTGCGCGCCGAATAGGGAGTCGCGCTCCGCATTTGCCGGGCTTCGCCGGATGGTACACTCCACGAGGCGGAGAGGACAGCATGCGGGCAAGCACAATCGAATTTCGCCTGCGCATGGCGATCAATGCAGCCATTATCGTGCTCGGATTCTGGGCGCCGTGGATCAATGCCCGGGGATCGTCGACCGTCTTCGCGCAGCGCATCCCGTTGCTGGAATGGCTGGCGCTCGAGCTGGGGCGCACGGGGCTGGTCCGCTTCACGGTTGCGGCTCCGCTGGTGATTGTTGCGGGTGCCGTCATTGCCGCTATCGGCGCGATCCTGCGCGTGTGGGGTACGGCGTATCTCGGCACCGGGACGGTTACCAGCATGGATATGAAGGCCGGCAGGATCGTAGCGGACGGACCGTATCGCTACATGCGCAACCCGCTCTACGTGGGCCTGTGGTTCACGGTGGCTGCGATGGCATTTCTCATGCCGGCGACCGGCGCAGTCTTTGCGATGGTATTGATCACCGTGTTCCTGCTGCGCTTGATTCTCGCGGAAGAGGCGTTCCTGACTGCGCAGATCGACGAGCCGTACCAACTCTATTTGCGCGTTGTGCCGAGGATCTTCCCGCGCCTGCACACGAATCTCGAGCGCGGAAGCAGCCGGCCGCATTGGCTGCGCGCGCTCCTGGCGGAGGTGACCCCGATCGGCGTGTTCGTTGCGCTGGCGTTTCTATCGTGGAACTACGACAACCGCCTGATGACGAGAGCCATCCTGATCAGCTTTGGACTGTCGCTCGTCGTGCGCGCGCTGATGCCGGCACGAACAGATCAGCGCGAGACTGCTGAGTGACGAATGGATGTGGGGGCAGGCCGCAGGGATTGATCAGCATTCATCGTGCCCCGGCTTTGCCTTCGACTAATCTGCTGCCGACACTCTCCTTATGCCCCAGGTGTGTCCAACTGAAGCCGGTGGAGTATTTCAGCCCGTAGCCCATCAGCCGGTCCACGCCAATGTGGTTGACCCAGATGAGCGCGAAGGGCACGAGAGCCCTGGCATCGAAGAGCCACGCGAGCAGCACCAAGGTGATGGGGACTGTATAGGTGTGGAAGGCATTGTAGACACGCGCGCCGCGACAAGGGCTGGCCAGGTACCCGAGCATGGAGAGATCGGGCGCGAGCCACAAGGCCGCGAACAACCACCAGCTGGCCCCGGTGCGCGCGTAGAGAACCGCGGACACCACGCCTACAGCCAGGCCCTCAATGCGCAGAATGTAGCGGACCGTCAGCGGCAATGGCGCCGGCGTCGAGGACTCGTATCGGATATCGGAAGCGGTGGCCATGCATCTTGGATGGAATGCCGCGGTTTGGGAGTGCATATTTTTTCGAGCCGGCTCGCCGAAAAGCGAAAAGGACAAGCAAAAAGGGAGAAGCGCTGGCTTCTCCCTTTTCGCAGTCCGGAATGCAGTTCCTTCGATTCGCTCCCATTCCCAATGACGAAGACTATCGCCGGGGAACCCGGCTGCGCTCGCCCAGGATGGCAGCGATGGGAAGGAGAATTGCTACTTCTTGACCGGAGCGATGACGTCCTTGGCGGCCTTGGCCACGCGGAACTTCACCACGGTCTTGGCCTTGATCTTGATGGCCTGGCCGGTCTGGGGGTTGCGGCCGATGCGCGCCTTGCGCTCCGCTTTTACGAGCCGGCCGATGCCGGGAATTACGAAGACGCCGTTCTTTTTGGTTTCCTTGATTGCGGTTTCCGCAAGCAGGTCAAGGAAGGCCGCAGATTGCTTGTTGGTCAGTTCGAGCTTCTCGGCCAGTTGCCGCGTGAGGGCGGTCTTGGTCAGTCCAGTTGCCATGTATTTTCTCCTTTTGGGCGCCCTCTCAGGGCAGCCGGGTGTTGCCTGGGTTTCCGCCGCCTCGAAGGATCTTCCCCGTGGAAGAAGCCCAAGACGGATCCGCATGAAGGGAGTGCGACCAGCTGGGGTCCCCGGCGACAGGTCTTTCGTCGGTGGGGTAGCCAAAGGCAACGTGCGCACAAACCCCTGTATTCATGCGGGTTTTTCGGAACCCTGTCGTTGGTTACAATGCGACTTCGGACGGGGTAAAGTCAATGGGAAAAGGCCGATTTCCACAATTTTCTTGGGGTTTTGTGCCTATTTTGCCTAGATTTGCCCATTTTTAGCTGCTTTCAGCCACTCTGCAGCCGGATTTATGCCCAAAAACCGAGGCAAAACGCAGTGCTCAACGCAGGCCGAAAAGCACCCTCTTCTTCGGCGCCAGAGCGGCTGCGATGGGCGTATTCAAGGCGTCGACGACCGGGGCAGCCAGCTTGAAATGACGAATGATGACAGCGGCGATGTCCGGCTGTAGAGCAGCGTTGGCGGCCAGCGTGGCGCTCAGTCCCCATTGGCGGCACTGGATCAGGTCGAGCCCGGGATGATCGGTCGGAAAGCCCTTGGGCGGACGAGTGAGAGCGTTGCCCTCGAATTCGGTAAAGGTCCTGCGGACGGCGGGTTTTTGCAGTAGTTTTCGCAACTGCGCGTGGTTCTCGAGCAGCCAGTAACGAATGGCCGCCAGCTGATCCTTTTCCGGCATGTAGGCGCCGGCCGCGACGATCACTTCCTTGGCGCTGATATGGAAGTAGTAGCCAGCGCCTGAGGTCTTGTCCAGGCCCTGGTGCGACCACCACGCGGCGACGTGCGTTTTATACGGGCGCTTGTCGCTGGAGAATCGCGTATCCCGATAGATCCGGAAAAGGGATTTCTCCGCAGGGCGGATATGGTTCGGCGCGAAGCTGACCATTGCCTCCGTGATCTTGCGAATGATGGCCAGCATGGGTTCCTTCAACTCGGCCTCGAATTCGGCCTTGCGCGGGGTGAACCATTCGCGGTCGTTGTGGCGCGCGAGATTGCGAAGGAACGTCATCGCTTGCGGGCGAAAGTACGGAGCGACGGCGGACAGAGCGGAAGCAGGCGCGGCTTTAGAGGTGCGGGGCATACCAAGAAGAGTTTACCGAATTATTTTCAAAGCCCCGCGAAACAGGCCGTCGAAATCGCCCGCAAGCGATTTGTCCTTGGCGACGGCGTTCTCGATCGCCTTCTCTGCGGCGGGGCGCTGGTAGCCGAGATTGACGAGTGCCGAGAGCACATCTTCGACGGCCGGGCCCTGGACGGAAGCTTGTGTGGGGGCTACCGCAAAATCGTCGAGCTTGTCTTTGAGCTCGACCACGAGGCGTTCGGCTAGCTTTTTGCCGACCCCGGGAATGCGGGTGAGCTGGGCGTGGTCCTGGCCGCGGATGGCCTGCACGGTGCGCTCCGATGAAAGCCCGCTCAGCATCTTGATGGCAAGCTTGGGGCCGACGCCGCTCACCGTGATCAGCCGCTCGAAGAGCCGCTTCTCTTCGCGCTCGAGAAAACCGAAGAGCGCGATCTGGTCTTCGCTGACCTGGGTGTGAATATGCAGCGACGCCTCAGCGCCGGCAACCGGCAGTGCGGTGAATGTGGGCACGGAGATGGTGACGTCGTAGCCGACGCCGGCGGCTTCGATAATGGCCTGACCGGGTTGCTTGAAGATGAGCTTGCCGCGAAGATGAGCGATCATGTGCGAGCTATTGTAGTATCCCCATCCGCCTGGCCACTCGCTCGAGGGTTTCCAGCGCCTGGTCGAGTTGGGCCTTGGTGTGCTCGCTGGTGAGGATGAGGCGAATACGGGCCTTGCCCTCAGGAACGGTGGGGAACGCGATGCCCGTACCCATGACACCTTCGTCGAACAGCGCGCGCGAGAAATCCATCGCTGCGCGGCCTTCGCCCACGATGATGGGAGTGATGGGTGTCTCGGTCGCGGGCGTGTTGATGCCGCCGATGTTGAATCCGGCGAGCTTGAGCTCATTCTGAAAGTAGCGCGTGTTGGACCAGAGGCGCTCGATGCGCTCCGGCTCCTGCTCCAGGATGTCGAACGCCGCAATGCAGGTGGCGGCCACCGACGGCGGATGCGACGTGGAGAACAGGAACGGGCGGGCGCGGTGGTAAAGATAATCGATCAGGTCGTGCGAGCCACAGACATAGCCGCCCAGCGCGCCGACGGCTTTTGACAGCGTGCCTACCTGCACATCGACGCGGCCGTGCATTCCAAAGTGATCGATCGAGCCGCGGCCGTTGCGGCCCAGGACACCCGAGGCGTGGGCGTCGTCGACCATCATGATGGCGCCGTATTTCTCGGCCACGGTGGCGAGCTTGTCCACCGGGCCAATGTCGCCGTCCATCGAAAACACGCCGTCGGTGATTACAAGTTTGCGGCCCGGTTCTCTCTCAACTTCCTGGAGCAGTTGCTCGCAATGAGCAACATCCTTGTGCCGGAACACCTTGATCTTGGCCCGCGACAACCGCGCCCCGTCGATGATGCTGGCGTGGTTGAGCTCGTCGGAAAGAATGAAGTCCTCCTTGCCCAGGATGGCGCTGACCGTGCCCGCATTGGCCGCAAAGCCGCTCTGGAAGACTACGCAGGCTTCGACGTTCTTGAAGCGGGCGATCTTCTCTTCGAGATCCATGTGGATGCGCATGGTTCCGGCAATGGTACGCACCGCGCCCGAGCCGACGCCGAGCTCCCGCGTGGCCTTCAGCGCCGCCTCGATCAGCCGGGGGTGATTGGCGAGGCCGAGATAGTTGTTGCTGGCCAGGTTGATCACCTGCCTGCCGTCGTAGTGGCACACCGGAGCCTGCTGATCCTCCAGAATGCGCAGCTTGAAATGCGTGCCCTTGGCGCGCAGTTCGTCAAGAGCGGCGGCCAGGTAGCCGAGTTGGGTACGGGCAAGTTGCGGGCGGGCGTCGGTCTGAACCATGCGATCACCTCAAAATGAAAGGATAGCGGTTTCAGCTTTGCAGTGTCAGGTGTCTCGGCTCAGGCCAGGGCACGACAACTGGGCGCCGGGCGCGTCCAACCAGTGTCGGAAGCGCCGCCGGGGATCGCTGTTCGCGAAGGCGGAGACCGGTTGCCCGGGCCGCGGCCCCGCCGGATACAATAGTTCTACGCTGCCAATTTTGGGCGATTTACGATTCTTCTTTTTGAGATTTGGAGCAGGTGCGCGTGAGAGGTTTGATGTGCCGCGTTTTGCGGCTGGAGTTGGTTGCAGCGCTCGGCGTGGCGCTGGCGTCGCCTGCATTGGCATGGGAAGGTCCCCAGGGTACCCAAACCACGCTGTCGACCGAGACCCGGGTCCAGAACGGTCATACCGTAACGGCATTCGCGGTTGCAGTGAAAGGCGAGGACGGTCTGCCCGCCGCGGGCGCCGTGGTCATCGAGGAAGACGGCCGGCAACTGGCGGGGGCCGGGCTCAGCGGCGAGGGGCAGGCGCGGCTCGAGTTCGGGCTTCCGCCGGGCCAGCACAACCTCTCTGCGGTCTATATGGGTGATGCGGCCCACAAGGCTTCGACATCCGCGGTCGCCGGGGTGCGCGCCCAGGCTACAACCACACCCGGTTTTCAGGTTTCCGTGAACCCTGGATCTCTTTCTCTGACCGCCGGCCAGTCTGGTTACGCCACGGTTTCCATCACTCCGGTGAATGCGAGCGCGCTTCCCGCGCCCATGTTCGTGACCTTGTCGTGTTCCGGCTTTCCTGACCAGTCCTCCTGCACATTCACGCCGGAGAATGTCGAGGTCCTGCCCACCTCAACCGCAGCAATTACCAGTTCCATGTCCATCACCACGCAGAAACAATCGCTGGTGAAGAACGAGGTGCCTTCGCGAGCCCAGGGCCGTCCGGTGGCGTGGGCGATTCTGCTTCCGGGCACGCTGGGTCTCGCCGGGCTGGCGTTTTCGGCTCGGCGCCGCTGGCTCAGCCGGCTGGCCCTGGGTGCGCTGGTTGCCCTGGTCGCAGGTCTGGGATCCACCGCCTGCGCACCGCGTTACAACTATTACAATCACGGACCGGATCGGAATCTGCCCACGCCGTCAGGATCGTACACGCTCAAGATTACCGCCCAATCAAGCAACGGGATCTCCGCGTCCACGCAATCGATTCCGTTTTCGCTGACGGTGAACTAAACCGGGAACGGCGCTGCCAAAGACACTTCGGGGCCACTGCCAATGCGGCGGTGGCCCCGATTCGCGTCCGGTTGTCGCAGAACAGACTGCGTGCTTTTTAGAAGGACCGGGTCAGACCGGCAATGACGGTGTAGTCGGAAAAAGCCGCGTCGCCGTGGGTGTTGTTGGCATAGTCGGTCACGCTGGTTTTGCGATTGCGTTCCATGGCCCAGGGACCGCTGACATTGACCATGTAATGGCCGCGCGAGTACGTCATTCCCGGTTCAATGGAAATCACGTAGCCCGGACGGCGAAACCCGTTGCTGCTGCCGAAAGCGTCACGAACCGGTACACCTTCCATTCGGCCGCCGATACTGAACGCCAGGCCGCGCAGGACGCGGACTTCGGTCACCGGACGCGAGAAGCCCCCACGCCACAGGTACTGGTCCGTTGCGGAGATGACCCCCTCGCCGGGTGCGGGACGGTAGGTGAGTACGCCGGTTGTATCCTGCGGGCTGAACAGCCACGAGCCAGTGAAGTAGCCGGAAGTTTTCCAAATGAACTCGCGATAGGCCTCGGTGGCCAGAGCGAATCCCCATGTGCCGTCGCCGGGCTGAATCGACTCGTCGAAGGGCTCGATCATGGTGCTGCCGTCGGAAAGCGTCTTCGGTCCCTTGGCATCGTTGATGCCCGTGGGAAGCTTGAGCTGATAGGAGAAATTGATGTTGCCGTGGCTTTCGGTGGGGGGACGCCACACCCAGGTTTCACCGCCCAGTGTCATGTCGCCGATGCCCCAGGAACGATAGACATTGAGGGGACTGGACTGCCCGTGGCGCGACGCGTCCAGGAAAGGGACGTAGGCGATAAAACTGTTGCGCGGACTGAGTCGGTAGTTCACGTCGACTTCGAACAGATTGACGTGATTGACGACGGCGCTATGCTGCTCTTGTCTCTGAATCTGGTAGACCGTACCGATGTAGTGCTTGTAGGAGTTATAGACCCGATAGCCCACGGTAACGGTCAGCCCGTGAATCCAATCTCCATTAGAGAATTTGCGGGCGCTGAACTGGGAAGTGGGATCGAGCCCGGAAATGATGGGCTGCGGTGAGTGGGCGGCGACGCATCCCTGGCCATGAGCGACGAAAGGAAGAGAAAGAGTGATCGCGGCGGCGAGCGAGCGAACGAGCACGGTTCCGGGAGGAATGGAGAGTCTCATTTTGTTTTTCTCCTGTGGGGGAAGTCTTGCTGGCCTCGGCAAGCTCAAGCGCTGGGAAGACGCCGGAGCAGTAGGGAAAGTGCATCCGAAACGTAGCAGCCGGCTTTGAGCGCAGTCATGATGCAGGAGATGGAGGCCCGGGTCAACCATTTGATGGAGGAAAGCCCCGGTCGGCAGAAGGTATGGTCGGAGGGTTATGTCTAAAGTCAGACTCCGCGCTGTGTGCTGCCGGGTGGCGATGTGCTGGCTTGCGATGACCATCCCAATGGTCGCAAAACATGCGCCCGATCCGGGTTTCAAGTCGCTCGATGGCCACACGCAGAAGCTATCCGCTTTGCGCGGGCAGGTAGTGGTGGTGAACTTCTGGGCCACTTGGTGCGGGCCATGCCAGGAAGAACTGCCGCGGCTGTCACAACTGGCTCAGGGCTATGCGGGCAAGCCGGTCCGGTTTGTGCTTGTCTCTATCGACGAGCCAAAGGATCGGGCGAAGATTCCCCAGGTGCTGGGGCGGCTGCATGTCTCACTGGAAAGCTGGGATGATGCGGACACCGATACCATGGATCATTTCGGATTGGGCGACATGGTCCCGGGCACGGCCATTCTCGACGAAAAAGGCGAAATCGTGGCGCGCATCATGGGCGAAGCGCGGGAAGAGGATGTGCGAAACGCGGTGGACTGGATCCTGGGCGGGAAGGCGGGTCCAGCGCCGGCGACACTGACGAAGCGATACTAGCTTACGCGGGCGGCGGTCGTCGCCCACGCCGGCATGGGCGAGTCGGTGGGTGCGGCGGACGTGATACAAGGGAACGGTATGCGCCGCGGATCGCACCCCGCCGTCTTCACAATGCTGAAAAGTGTCGGCTTTTTCATGCTCAGCATGATTGCGTTTACGTGCGTGTCAGGGGCCGGTGCGCAGACCGCCAATCAGGCCTGGCTGAAGTATCCCACTTCGACCGATCGATCAATTGCGCCGCTTCACGTGCGCTCCCTGGGAGGATCCCATCTTGAACTGTCAGCTGTGCAGGAACTCATCCGCAGCAACATGGGATTCACTGAGTTACCTAACCCTCGACTACCTGCCAATAGCGGTCTTGTTCTGGGCACTTCGTTGGAGGTGCGCACGTCATTTCCCCAATTGCATATCCCCGGCAGACTCGGACCGGATGGGTATTGGCTGACCCACGTCACGGTGCGCGGTGATCCGGTGGTTGTGGTTGCGGGCGCGGATGACCGGGGAGTTCTGTACGGCGCATTCGCTTTGCTCAGGCGGCTTCGGCAAGGAGAGCTTATCTATCCGGTCGAACTCGTGGAGCAACCCGCGATGCCGATCCGCTGGGTCGACGAGTGGGACAACGCCGACGGCTCGATCGAGCGCGGATACGCGGGACGATCGATCTTCTTCGAGGGCGGCAAGGTGCGCGAAGATCTGGCGGCGGTGGCGGAATACGCTCGCCTTCTCGCTTCCATCGGGATCAATGGCTGCAATGTGAACAACGTCAACAATGCCGCGGCCTTTCTCGAGCCTGATATGCTGCAGGGCCTCGCCCGTGTGGCAAGCACAATGCGCCCATGGGGAGTCCGGCTGGCGCTCAGTGTCGATATTGCCAGCCCGCAGAAGATCGGAGGGCTCGCGACATATGATCCGCTCGATCCCGCAGTAAAAGCGTGGTGGGCCGCCAAGGTTAACGAAATTTACGCGCTCGTCCCCGACTTTGCCGGGTTCACCGTGAAGGCCGATTCGGAGGGCCAGCCCGGTCCGGCAAGCTACGGGCGCACGCCGGCGGATGCGGCAAATCTCCTGGCGAATGCACTCGCGCCTCATGGCGGAGTAGTCCTCTACCGCGCCTTTGTCTATAACCACCATCTCGACTGGCGCGATCCCAAGGCAGATCGCGCGCGTGCCGCCTACGACATCTTCCATCCGCTCGATGGCAAGTTCGCGCCTAATGTGATTGTGCAGACCAAGGAAGGTCCGATCGATTTCCAGGCACGCGAGCCGGTGTCGCCGTTGTTCGCGGGCCTCGAGAAAACGAGCCAGGCGATGGAAGTGCAGATCACGCAGGAGTACACGGGGCAGCAGCGCCACCTCGTCTATCTCGCGCCGATGTGGAAGCAGGTGCTCGATTTCGACATGCGTGCCCCTAACCGTTTCCAGCCCCGCTCGACGCCGGTGAAGGAGATTCTCGAAGGCCGTAGTTTTAACCAGCCGCTCGGAGGAATGGTGGGCGTGGCCGGCGTTGGGCGCGAGGCGTGGCTGGGCTCGCCGCTGGCGATGGCCAATCTTTATGCCTTCGGAAGGCTGGCGTGGAATCCCGATCTCGGGCCGGAGCAGATCGCGGATGAATGGATCAAGCAGACCATCAGCATCGATCCGAAAGTGGTTTCTACGGTGCGGAAAATGCTGATGCAGTCGTGGCCGGCGTATGAGCACTACACCGGCCCGCTGGGCATGCAGACGCTGACCGACATTACGGGCAGCCACTACGGGCCGAACATCGAGTCAAGCGAGAACAACGGCTGGGGCCAGTGGCATCGCGCCGATCACGAGGGCGTGGGCATGGATCGCAGCGTGGCCACCGGCACCGGATTCGCGGGGCAGTACCCGCCGGAGGTGGCGGCGATGTATGAGAAACCCGCGACTACACCGGACAATCTGCTGCTGTTCTTCCACCATGTGCCGTACACATACCGACTGCAGGATGGAAAGACCGTAATTCAATACATCTATGACAGCCACTACCGGGGCGCGGAGCAAGCGGCCGAACTGGGCGCGGAATGGGCGACTCTCAAAGGCCGTGTCGATCCGGTGTTGTTCGACGATGTGCGAATGCGGCTTGAATACCAGGCTGGGCACGCGATTGTGTGGCGGGATGCGATTGTGCAGTACTTCCTCAAGCTGAGCGGTATTGCGGATGAGAGCGGGAGAGCTGGGCACTATCCCGGCAGGCTCGAAGCGGAGGACGCCCGTCTCACCGGGTACAAGGTGATCGACGTGACGCCGTGGGAAGACGCGTCGGACGGAAAGGCTGTGTCGTGCGATGGGGGAGATTCCGTACCGCGCAGTTGCTCGGCGGAATGGACATATTCGGGTGTGGCCGGACGATTCGATCTTGCGGCGCAGTATTTCGATCTGCAGGGCGGTAAGGCGAAGTTTTCTCTCCTGGTGAATGGCAGAAGCGTGACGACGTGGAACGCCGACGCCACGTTGCCTTCGCGACGGCCTAATGGCGACAACTCGACGCGATCGATGGCTCGCGGCGTGGCGCTCAAGCCGGGCGACGTGATCCGCGTGGAAGGCACGCCCGACGGCTCCGACCCGGCCGCACTAGACTATGTGGAATTGTCGCCGGCGGCTGCCCAGCCCGAGTAATTCGCCTCTCCGGCAGTGGCCTTTTGCGCAGCCGATCGTCCAAAGCATCGGAAGTGCAATTTGTCCGCCCATGGCGGGCTCAATGACCTCACAACGGAAAAAATGTTGGGGGACTCCATGTTCATCGCCCGATTCCTTCTGGCCTTTTTGATCGCAGCCGATCCGACACAGGACGCAAATCTGCCCGGAACCGTTCAGGTACGCCGCCTGACCATTATTTCCAGCAGTCTGCCCGAGCCCGAGCGGCAGCGGATCGTTCACGGATTGCAAGGAATAGAAACGGATGCGCGCGGAGAGGAACTCGCGGAACGGGTCCGGCAGTATCTTCGCAATGCCGGCTACTTCAACGCCCGCGCCGAAGACATGCAGGTCTCGGGAATCACCGAAACCCAGGCCGGTCGATCCGCGGATTTTTCGGCGCGCGTGGAGCCGGGGGATCGTTACGCGCTGGGCGACATTACATTTCAAGATGCAAAGGCTTTTTCTTCTGACCAACTCAGGCGTCTATTTTCCTTGAGGGGCGGCGAACTTCTTTACGCCGCGGAGATGTCCCACGGGCTCGAGAACCTGCGGAACCTTTATGCCGCGAAGGGATACGCGAATTTTGGCGTGATTGAGAAACCGATGATCGACAATACCCGTCACGTTGTAGACATTATCATCGTCATCGATGAAGGACGGCCGGTGAGCTTAGGGAGCCTGCGGCTAGAAGGGAGGGAACTCTTTGCGGGCGCGGGAAGATCGCTGCTTGCCTCGTGGAAGGACATGCAGGGCAAGCTCTATAACCCTGACTTATTGAAACAGTGGCTGGCAACGAACACGTCGGGGTGGCCGCATGAGGCCGCATCGACGGTGAACGCTGATTGGGTCGCTGGATCGGCGCCGGACGTGGCTGTCGATATACTGCTGCATTTTCAATGAAGCGAAGCGCCTGCGTTGAATTCCCCATCTCCGTTCTCCGCGCCGCGTTATCATTGCGGGCGTGTTTATTCTCAGACTTACTGGTCGATGCGCGCCGCGGGTTCTGGTTGCGTTGATGCTGCTCGCAGCCACGCGCATCAGCCCGGCGCAAACCACGGACGAGACACTCTATGCCGAACTTATCGGGGACTTCGCGCGCCTGGCGCCGCAGACGATCCACCCCGCGGAGGGATTGATCAAGTATCCCTATCTCATTCCGGCCGGCTATTACCCGCAGATGTGGGACTGGGACGGCTTCTTCATCGGCGTGCACTGGGCCAACCAGGATGCAGCCGACGCGAAGTACCTGCGCGACTGGTCCATCAGCTTTGCGTCGTCGGCCGACGCCGACGGCTACGTGGCCGGATGCATTACGCCCAAGGGCCCGCGGCCGCTATTCGGCAAATTTGCAATGAAGCCGTTTCTTGCCCAGGGCGCGTTCCTGGCTGCGGAAACCCTCCACGACTTTGAATGGATTCGCCCGGTGTGGCCGGCCATGCAGCGCATTTTGGAGTACCGGAAGCGCACGCAGTTCGATGCCAAGTGGGGCCTGTGGTTCTGGGACAATGCGATGCAGTCGGGCGCGGACAACAATGCCGCGCTGACCAACGATCCCAAGGACCGCAGCGCGATTCTCGCCGTTGATGCATCCGTTTATGCCATGCGCGAATACCTCGCCATGTCCCAGCTTGCCGCTCGGCTGGGGGATGGGGCGGCATCGGAGAAATATCGGCGGGAGGCGAAAGAAACTCGCAAGGCGATCATGGCAAAGCTGTGGCTGCAGGACGAAGCAATCTTTCTCAATCGGCGGAGGGAAACTGGCGCGTGGGTTCGCGTCATCAGCTGGACCAGTTTTTTGCCGCTTTTGGATGGGCTGCTGGAGCCGGATGATGCCAGGCGCACGATCCGGCAGCATCTGCTCAACCCCGACGAGATGCGATCGGATTACGGCTTTCGCAGCCTGGCGAAGAACGATCCGGCCTATAACAACGAGGCCATTATCGATCCGTATTCAAACTGGCGCGGGCCCATCTGGATCAATGCCAACCTTCTCGACTGGATTGCGCTGCGGCGTTATGGCTTCAAAAACGAGGCGCATTGGCTGGCGCTCACCCTGGCCGGCGCGTTGCATCGCGATATTGCGAAGTGGGGCTCGATGCACGAGGATTACAGCGCGGAAACCGGCGAGGGGTTGGCGCCGACGGTGGCGCAGTCTCCGGGCGGAAAGTTTGCCGGGTTCGTGGGATGGAACCTGCTGGCGCTCGACATGCTGCAGTGCGAAACGGGACACGGGCATTGCGTGAAGCTGCTGGTGGGATGGTAAGAGCTCGCGAATCCCAGGTCTCAAAATCGAGACCCTTCGACAGGCTCAGGGCAGGCTCTGGGGCACCCGGCGAATGTGTGCGGTGTGAGCCCGCTCGTTCGCTACTCTAGAGAGAGCTTCGTTCTTCCCGGAGGATCATGGAAGCCAGGTCTGGAATTTCGCGGCGTCGCTTTGTCGGTGCAAGCGCTGCCGCCGCAAGTGTTCTCGCGTTGGGCAGCACATCAGCTCGCGCTGATTCCGCCGCTGCATTGCCGCCCGCGATTGCGGCTTTGCTTGTGCTTTCGGGGCAGGCGCGGCCTTTCACGAATGCCGAACGGCAGGCGCGCGTCGAACGTGCGCAGACCTTGATGGCGGCCGAAAAGATCGATGCCATCGTTCTTGCGAACAGCACCAATTCTTCGGTCTACTTTGCCGATCTGCGGCTCAACGGTGGCGAGCGACTATGGGCATTGATCATTCCCGCGCGCGCCAGGCCGTTTCTGGTGTGTCCCGCATTTGAAGAAGGCCGTGCCCGCGAACTACTCGCCGCCGGTCCGCTGGGCAAAGATGCAGAGGTACTGGTGTGGCAGGAGGATGAGAGCCCGTACGTCACGCTGGGCAAGGGCTTGCATGAT
>Ga0207105_1208_pt1 | contig 14198 bp, 4 predicted proteins | sample Alteio_BWMinHeat_77_FD_153569 | JGI IMG/M metagenome (GOLD analysis project Ga0207105, IMG submission 153569) | Enriched cells from forest soil in Barre Woods Harvard Forest LTER site, Petersham, Massachusetts, United States -... | ecosystem: Environmental > Terrestrial > Soil > Temperate forest >... | reverse complement strand
TGAAATTGTTCGAACGCAAGGCCTCGCAATCGGAGCGATCAACACATGAAATAATTGAATAGGGGCTGCTAGCTAAGTTTATTGAATAAAGAGCGGGATCGACCAAAAACGATAAATGCGGAATCTGCAGAAAATCCCAGAGGAATTTGTCTTCAGAAATTGGCAGCAATGTATTGAAAGAGCAGGTAATATCAGGTCCAAAACGGCGTATGGACTGTATTGCGGTTGCATTCAAAGGCGCTTCCTGAACATCGATAATGCGGGTATCGATGCCTTTGCGGTTCATCGCTTCGGCTAGCTTGGTGGTGAAATAACGCTTTGATTCATAGAGATTGTAATTCACCAGTAAACAGACTTTTTTCAGCATAAAAAACCTTTTTTAAACAGTGTTGTTCATAAATGTCTAGGTGTCTTATGTCGTCCTTACAGGACTCAACGATTTGCCTGAGGTAACCCAGGTCTCTCGCTGCGCTTCGGCCTGGGCTATGTTATTAAGACCTTTCAGGCCATTAAGAGAACCTAGGCAAGATAATAACGCCTCCCACTCCCACTTTAGTCTGAGCTATATTTTAGAACCTTTCAGGCCATTAAGAAAATCTATGCACGGTCTGAAAGACCATAATAACATAGCCTAGGCCGAAGCGCAGCGAGAGGCCTGGGTCATCTCAGCCAAATCGTTGAGTCCTGTAAGGACGACATGGGCACCTCAAGGTTATACCGCGCAGTATATATAGTCATTTATGCAACAACATCATTCTAAGCCAACATTCCATTTTACTCAAATGAGTTATACCCGCAACTCTTGACAATATTGCTGCACTTGAGGCGAGGGCTTGAGTTTTTTGGCCTTTTTGAAGACTTTTTTGGCAAGCGAAGCGTGCTCTTTATCCAGTTTGGCATCAATTTCTGTATTGACATTCTGGCCAATCTGTTCGCCGCGGGCATTGGAGTTCTGCTCTGTATTATTCTGGCTGGCTGAGTATTGATGCACTAACGGGGCTATATTTTCGTTGACGTGGTTCATCTCTTCTTCTGTCGTTGGGTATTTGCCAAAAAGAGAGCGATACACTTCGCGTTCTTGAATTTTATCATCTTCTCTTCCGGTTCTGTCTTCTGCGCTTTTACAGAAAAACTCAACAGGGTTCTTCATCAAAGAATGGGTTGTGATATAGGCTGTCTGCACAACCATGACTGTATCTGCTTTTTTGTGGAGCTCATTATAAAAAGCACTTCTAGCTTCAAAGGCATTGACAGCAATGTCCCGCAGCAAAAATAGTTCTTTCGATCGGGGATCAGATTTGTCAAAACAGCCTGCTAGCGCATTCAAATGCTTTTCCAAAGCTTGCTGTTTTTCAATAATAGCTTCTTGATTTGCAAGAAATTGCTTTTTCTGTTCTGCCTGCAGCTGTTGACAAGCCCCGTAGATCTTCTTCTCACACGCTTTGATTGCCTTATTAATCTTGGCAATTTCTTGCTTCGTTTCAGCACTATCCGGATGTTCAAGAACCGCCTTATAGAGCTGTTCTAGCTTTGCATAATTGACCTCCAGAACTTCTCTGTTTTCGTTCTTGACTGCTTCAAGCCTACCTTTTAGCAATTGAATCGTCGCACTATCTTCCAACTTTTGCATGCCCTTCCACTCTCCCAATAAACTTGTAGCTAAAGATTGAAATTCTGGCGGCATTGCATTGAGCAAAGGCGTAAGTCTATCTTCTAAAAAATTGGAGGTCTCTTGGTTAAACTCTAATATGCCTCTAGCATTAATTTGCTCATGGATTTTAGGCTCAGGCGCCTTTCCCAAAGCTCCTACAGAGGCAGCTGCTGCATTGGTCCCCAGATTCATAAAAGACATATCCGGTCTTATCCATAAGGGCTTTTCCCCAATCATTATCTTTATAGTACGATCGCGAAATAGGCTAAGCGCAGCAACCGAATCTTCCAGCTGCGTAGTTTCGCTCTCGCCTGTCCAAGTTCCTGCAACCTTCTTTTTTTTATTTCGAACAAAATCAAGCTGCTTGGCTGTTAAAAGCATCATCGTGCGCAAACTGACTTTGAGCGGCTTTTCTTGCGAGGTCTCTGGAAATTCACCTTCTCCAATCAGCCTTTCTGCGATATCTGTCAAGCCTTGGCGGCAATTGCCACAGGCGATGGCTATCCTTTTTTGCTCATCTTTTATGGCAATAGCCGGATAACTGGAGTGCCTGATGCCTTCAAAGAGAATCTGGACTTGAGGAGCGTTTGCAGCATCTGGAGTCACCTCCCCAAAGGCAGAAACGACATAGTTAACTAAACCTTCGCGATCCCGCAAGGTGCTTGGAATAGTGGGACCTTCAACGCGATTGCCCTCATCATCGAATGTGCGTGCTGCTGGCGTTTGCATGCTGACAAACTGTTTTAAGGCCCCTCCCTCTCCCGGGCTAAAAAATGTATTGATAATCACCGGCCGCCCCCGTTCTACAACGTGTTCGCGCTCAGCTTTTTCTAACTCACTTAATTTAAAACCATTAGGGGATGCTTGCTTAATTAAATATTCTGTATCCTTTGCAAATTGGGCTAATAAACCAAGCGCTTTTTTATGAATCTCCTCATAATATTCAATTTTTTCAGGGTTTGATTTTATCTCTTCTGGATTGATCTGACATTCTGTCTCGATAGCGTGATGAACGTCTTCATCTAGCTGATTTAACACCTTCAAGACTTGCTTTCGCTGAGGGTCTGAGACATTTTCTTCAATACACCGTCGAGCTGCTTCTTTCAAAAGCTCTTGCCTCTTATGAAATCCTTCCGTTTTAACTCCATGATAGGCATCTTTTGAAAACTCGTTGATTTGGTAGGATTTGCCTTCGATTTCTAATTCCCATGTCCTTACTCCATAACGATCTATCTGTGGAATACTATATTGCTTTCCTTGAAACGCAACCTGACGGGAACCATCTGCGGCCAAAACCTTTAATTGGGAAATCAATCCAAGCGCCTTTGTGGCCTGTTTTGCGCTCTGCTGTTTGTGTTGGTCTGGCAATGTGATCTCATTAGGCTCTCCTGGCTCTTGAACGGCAACTTGAACTTGGAGCGGTGCACTAGCCTCGTTTGCGAACTCTTCAGGTTTGACAGTGACAGAGGTTCTTTTTGGAGGTTGTTGATTTTCTTGAGTTGGCGAGAGCCGGGCTTCCTGAATTTTTTGTTGGGCAAGGGCGCTTAAAACGTCAAATGTTCCTTTGGTTTCAGCCGACAAATCCTTAAATCGCTGATTTTGATTGGCCGAATCTAGGCTAAATTGTCCTTTTGAAACCGTCACTGTTTCAAATCTAGCGGCGTTAAGCTCTTGGGTAAATAAGCTATTTACAAGACTTGTTACGCGTTGTTTAACATCGTCATTTGACAACAACACTCTTGTAACATCCTTATGATTAGGCCCTTGCGCACTACCCGACCACAGTTCTATTTGGTAGCATTTGCCATTTGACAATTGCAAAAGCCCCTGAGGACTTAAGCTTTTTATTGTAATGGCAGGGGGAGGAGGGCTTGAGGCTCCAGGTGCAGGATTAATGGGCTGCGGCTGCGGTTGGATGCTATTAGTCATAAACTAAAAACCTCGTTTAAGAGGATATTTAATACTATTATAATTTATTTAAAAAATAAATGAAACAGGCATCTAAACAATACAAACAAAATTAAAAATGATATAATTAGTTACAAAATACATTAACCTAGAGGGTGTTTGTATGATGCAAATGCCAAATCTCGCTAATGCCAAAGCTCTTTGGTCACAATACGATTCAACCTACGCTGATTACATGGAACAAGATGAGAAAAGCCAAAGCATCACCGCACAAAAAATGCAGGACATTTTTAACACAGCAGCGGGAATGCACAAAAAAATGCATGTCATGTTAGAAAAAGACTCTGCTAATGGCAATAACATTGCCGATTTAACTAAGGCCGAAAAAAAATGCATCAAACTCGAAACAAAAATAAAGGTCTTTTTTTCAGAACACCCGGAAATAAGCGATCGTTTTTCCCTAGATGAAGAGATTTCACCCTCTGTTAACGAAGTTAAAACTGAGAAAACCCCACCTCCACTTCCCAAAAAAAACCAGCAACCAGAAACCGATGCAGTTCCTTTAAATTCAGATAAGGAGATAGAAGAATTTCCACTCTCCGCACAACAAGCGACTGTTATTCCTAAAATCGATGAAAAAGAAGAACTTAGGGAATTCAAAGTCAAGCAGCCGCACCCAAAGATTGAGATCCTCGCCCAAAAATTTCTGGCCATTTTTTTTAAGGATTTAAAAACTAAAGTCAAAGGCTATTTTTTCCATAGCTATGCGCAAAAAGAAAATTTCAAACGCATTGAAAACAGCATGGCTCAGCTGAGCGTCCAAAAAGAAAAACTGGAAGAAAGGATCGCCTCGCTAAAAAACCCACAAAGTTCTGAAAGTCACCAGTTAAAAAATGAACTCGTTCACCTTGAAAATGAGATCGAATCCTTACTGCCGGATTTGCAAAATATGCAAGAATTAAAAACAAAAGGCGAAAGCACGCGCAAGCAATTTGTTGCCTTAGGTGGAGAAAGGGTGGCTTTGAGAGCAGCTGACAATGTAAAACTCGATGCTACGTTCTTAAGTGCTGAGGCTTTCCAAACCAAGCTTCAGGAAAGCGGGGGTCAATTTGCCACTCTTAAAAAAAACTTTGCCGATGGATCGGCTGCGACGATGCAAGCCATTGCTTTTAACCAAGCCGATTGGGAAAAACAACCCAAACATCTTCTCAATACTTTAAATGAACTTGGCATACTCTCATCGGTGGAATATGGCATCATAGAACCCGTTTCCGGCTGGTCTACAGTGAAATTTGGCGATCAAATTCTCTTGGTTTTAGACGAAGATCTAAACAAAAATAGGGACAAAAATCCACCTTGGATCGAATTCCCAGCAGATAGCACTAGCATGCCCTACATTGCCGATACCGAAGAGAGCAAAACAGAATATACCACCGAAGCGCTAAATCCTAAGAAAAGCGCAGATGCTGCAACGATCATCCTCTCCACCGGCAGCGAAGGCATTTATGAGATGCATAAAAGAGAAACGCTTTATTTTCTTTTCAAAGGCATGAACGTCATGCTTTTCAATTTTCGAGGCTGCGGATTAAGCGAAGGCGTGCCAAGCAAGAAAGGCTTTGTTGATGATATAGAAGCCGCTTATGAATACGTGAAATTAAAAACCGGGCAGCCTGACAACAAAATTATTTTCAACAGCCTATGCATGAGCGCGGGACCTGCCGCAAAGATTGCAGCAAAACATCCTGAAACTAACATCATTTTCCATCAAACTTATGCCACTTATCGCCAGCTAGTTGAAGAGGAGTGCAAAAGAGGTATTCATCGCTATCTTCAGCGTTTAGAAAATCTCGATGAAAAAAGCAAAAAAGCCCTCACCTACAAATTAAAAAAATGGATCCTGACCCATTTTGACTTTATCCTCGCCAAAGGAGCAAGGCTGCTCGCTCCTGATTTTAATGTCATGCACAACTTGGCTAATAATCGAGGTGAAAAAGCCCTTTTCTTTGCTTTAGACGATGAAGTTGTTGATAGGAAACATTTAGAAAAGAACATCCAAGCCATTGCAGAAGCTGGACAATTGCAACATCTTTCGGTCTTTCCATCGGCTGGAGGGCATGGAAAAAAGTGGTTTAAAGTATCCTCTCAACCGGCATCTTTTTTAGAGATCGGCAAAGAAATCAAACTTATTGAAAAAAAAGCTAAAAAAGAAAAAGATGATCTCATCTCCAAAGCTAAAGCTTCAGAGTCTAACCTGACTATCCTTTCTGAAAAAACCGATGAGCTTCGTCAAGAAGCCGATAATTTACAGCAGCAAGCAGAAAAATTTAAAGAAAGCAATCCCTACCTATCCAAAAACTGCGCCGAAAAAGCACAATTAAAAAAAGAAGATGCTGATCATACTCTTCAAGAGTATGTCGCTGAGTCTAATGAAAGCGAAGCCTTGCGATCTAATGCAGCCCAAATCTTCAAAGGAGCAAATGCTCAAATTGGAGAGCTTTTAAAAAGCTGCCCTCTTACCTATGTGGAGCCAGATCTCGCGCGTTACATCTACACTGGACGAAATCAAATGGAACACTTCCTTACCAAAGCCAACCTCTCCAATCCCATCTTGATGTCTAGCGTCAAAAAAAGCGCGAATCTTCTTTCAATTGATTGAGAAGCGCTTGTATCTCTTGAAATTTGGCGGTAGCCTTTTCTTTTTCTTTTGGATCTATAACTTTGTCTGGATGGTTTTTTATCAGCCATTTTTTTAACTTAGATAATAAATCTGCATAGCGCTCTTTGGGTGTTACTCCGACGACCTCAACCTCCATGATTTTTGCTATTTTATCAATGCGCGTTTGAGGCGTTTCGCCTGGTTCGGAAAAAACGGGATGCGAACCGCTTGGCTTGGCTGATGAGGAGGAAGTATTTCCAAATGTTGTCCCGAAAAAAGCTTCAAAAAAATCAGCCTCTCCAGTTTTAAAACCAAAATTAGACCCAAAAAAGCTATTAAAAAAATCATCTGTCGTTTGAGGCTCGGGAAAGGTGTTTTTGTAAAAACCTTTCGATCCATGGGGACTCGATGCTTTAAACTCAGGAAAAGTGAAATCAGAAAAATCAGGCTTTTTATAGCTTTCGTAGTTTTCCTGCGGCATCGCATAAATTGGCTCTTCCCTTCTAGGATATTCTCTGAAAACAAAAACATCCGGAGACTTTCTTAAAAGAATATTACAAGAGTTTAAAAAATTACTTTTCAATTTTGAAAATTTTACAAAAAGACCCATTAATGAAGAATATTTTCTGGGGTTTTTCAGTTTTTCACAAATTTTTATTTTTTCAAGAGCGCTTTCTGTTTCACACTCATCGATCAAATTTTTTAATCCTGCATTCGTTTTATTCTGATCCTTTGATAGGGATGCCTCATGTTTATCACACAATGTTTTCAATTGATTGACAACTTCTTTCAGACCCTGGTAGTTAATCAATTCTCTACTTACAAAATCTTTGATCTCTTCAAGATACCTTTCTAAATTTGTTCCTTTTTTCTCTAAGTTCTCTAGATGCTGACAACATCTGGACTTTTCCTCCTCTGTTAAAATTGCCGCCTTATTTGCTTCAAGAGTTTTTAAAAGTTTATCGGCCTTTGCAAATTTTACTGAATGCTCGCCAATGACTGCATTTTCGAGATTTTCGTCTATTAAATTAAGAGACTTCAAGAATGCGGTTGTTTTCTTTAACTGATCATTGCAAATTTCTATGCAAGCGATATCGCGCTTAAGCTTTGCTAGCATGCTTTTTTTGTCTGAGCCGCTCTCCCTCACCTTTTCTTCTTTGCTTTTTTCTGCATTAATTTTTTGTACTCGAACAGCAGTCTGAGTGGTAAAAAATTCCTTAACACTCTTGTCTGCACCTAAGTGCTCAGGAATATTTTCAATCTGCTTTCGCAAATTTTCTAAGTTTTCAGCAAATCCTTTTGATGGATCAATTGCCGCTACAAAATTTGTTTTGTCTGCGCTGTTCGGAGCAACTCCAAAGTTTTTTCCACTATCAATTTCACGCGATACTTCATTTTTAAGTTTAAGTGCTAATTCTAAAGAAGATTTAAATTCTTTTACTGTAAAAAGATTGTGGATTTTAGAAAATAATTTAGCAACAGCTCCGACAATGGTTTTATTGTAGTTGGTTTCATATTTTTTAATTCTTTTATCGATATTTTCTAAAAAAGATTGGGATGGATATTTTATATCTTTGAAACAATCCAAATGTTTTTCTGAAATTTTATAGATTTTATCGAATGATTGCCCCTGAAAGAATCGATTAATTTCGGTTTCATTAAGTAAATGAAAATTGGAATCATAAAAATTAATAGACATATCAAATTTCCTGTGCTAATTACCATTATAAACACTAATTTAATCCTTTAGCAATACAAAATCGCTGTATCCATTGAATATAAAGATAAGTTATAATTAGTTACAGCACACAACAATATATAAACATTATTTATCCGCAATAAATTTAGCACAACAAAGAATAAAGTTTGGTATAATAAAGAATAAAACTTTATATAAAAGGTTATTTTATGTCCGTAGAAGATTTTTCCAGCAAAAATGTTTCTCAAACTCTATGGGATCGCCTTAATGCCATGCCAATGGAAGAGTTAAAGCAACAACTCAAGGACGAAAGCAGGCTAACCGAAATTTTTCAAGCTATTGTGAATGATTCTTCACCCAATGATATCAGAGACCAAGTCATCGGACATCTGAAAGAGCATGTCGCTACCGAAATCAATGATTCCACAAAAATCGAACGCTTTCAAAAGATTTTAGAAACAGTCGGCCTAAATACTCAAAATGAAAAAATAGCCATACCGTATCAAGAACAATTGTGCTCCTTCCTCTTAGAAGCCATAAAACATGGAAATCAAGATTTAGCGTTAATGCTGACTGAAAAGCTAAAGCCTAACGCTAAAGAAGCTAATGCAATAGTTGACTCTGCAGTAGAAAATAATAATCTTCCTCTTTTACAAGCACTCGTTAAGAAAGGCATTATCGATCTTAAAAAAAGAGAAGCTAATCACAGGACTCGTGCTTTTCGAGCTCTGTTTAAAGCTCAGGAAAACAAAGAAATCACATCCTTCTTATTAGATTATTGCAGACGCAGTGATTTCAATGACAAAGAAATGAGTTCGTTCCGATTTGAATTTTTTTGCAAGCTGGGTTTAGCGCAAAAAGTCATTGCAAAGGGTCTGAAACCTACTGATGTTGATAAAAAGGGATATAGTGCCCTGCATTTGGCTTGTCAATATGGCGATCGAGAGCTTGTGAAATTTTTGCTCGAAGAGCAAAAATTTGATCCTAATATCGTATTGAATGAGAACACAGTATCTCCTTTGACAGCCGCGTGCATGCGCGAGAAAGAAAGTCCAGAAATCGTGAAATTGCTGCTTGAAAAAGGAGCACAGGTTTCCACTCCAAACTCTGAATCTAGCCCATTGGAATGTGCTTACAACCACAAGCAACACGACGTTATCGAGCTTTTGTACGATGCCATCAAAGATCCAAACATCATTGTCGATAAAAATGGAACCACACCTTTTAAAATCGCATGTTCTCATTTTGAAAATGCAAGAAGAATAAAATCCATGCTATTACAAGGTGCGGATCCTTTCCAAGTGGATTACAAGAATAACATGCCTTATGGTGTCAGCAGTTTGACGAATCGCCAAAGAATCCTTCTTTTTTTAAAAGAAAACCAAAGGGAAATTCCGGAATCGGCCATCATCCCGGCCGTTCGATGTGGAAGCTTGGAATTACTCCAGCTAATTGCAGAACAATCAAAAGAGCATTTTAATGCCAATATCAATGATGGCTCCTGCACCGCACTTCAGACGGCCTGTTTTATCAGAAGAAAAGAAGATATCGTAGCATTTCTGTTGGAGCATGGGGCAAATGTCAATGACCGCGTGACAGAAGATGATTTTACTCCATTGCAATTTGCCTGTTCAATTGGTTCTGAAAAAATAGTCAAAATGCTTATCGATGCCGGCGCCGATGTAAATGCAAAAAAGCGGGATATATCCGCGTTAGACGTTGCTATCATCGCTAACGAATCTCCCGAAACAAAATTAAAGCTTATCAATCTCCTCATTCAAAATCAGGCTAATTTCTCAAGGGCTTTATTAACAGCTTTTGGCCGTTATGAGGCCACAGAAGACCCCCTTTATGTGAATATTTCAAGGCTTTTTTTTCAACAGGTTAAACACCCTTCTATCGGACTCGATGACAAGGGCAATACGCCTATGTCTTATGCGTTTAAACTTGGGGATGCTAAAACGATCATTGGATGGATCAAAAAGGGATTTAGCCCTTCCTTCGATTCATTGGCTGTTCAAACTGCCCTTATTGAACTTATTAAATCTCATCCTGAAAAAGCCAACAAGCTCATCTCCGCTCTTTTGCAACAAAAAAACATCGATTTTTCCCCATTAATAAAGCCGGTGCCTCCTCTACCGTCTTTGCTGCATGCTGCTTGCATAAATGGGAATCTAGAATTGGTTGAAATGGCTTTGCAAATGGGTTTTAAAGTAAACACTCTTTTTGATAACCATTCGCTCTTGGCGTCGGCTGTTGCAGGAGATAACATATCTTTTGAGTTAATCAAATTTATTGCTCAAAAAATAGCCAAAAGCGATGGAATTGATAAAGACGCGCATGCATTCGATATGGCAATTACAAAATATTTTGAAACTCAAGATGGAAAATACCTCGAAGCAATGAAACTTCTTTTTCAGTATGTCAAAGATCCCACCATCCCCGATGCCAAAGGAATCTCCCCAATGCTCTATGCTTTTCAAATCGCTGATTTGAAAACTATCAAAGCATGGATAGCTCAAGGCTTTCAGCTACCTCTAGAACATCATTATATTAAAACTCAAATAAATTCTTTTATTCAAAATAACCCCGCAGATGCCATAGAACTTCTGCGCCTGTTTATTGATAAAAAATTGGATTTGTCTGTTTGGAACAAAGCCTACAATGAAGATGGGCTTACTCCTTTGCATTTAGCAAGTGCCCTGGAAGACATTGATATCATCTCTCTTCTCTTACAGGGGGGTATGGATATTGAGGTTCTCGATCAAGAAGAAAGGCAGACTCCTTTAGGAGTCGCTGCAAAGGCCGGAAGCATTGATACAGTCGACTTTTTGTTAGATCAGGGAGCGCAAATTAATCCATCGCCTTTTTCAAATAACTCCTCTCTTCAATGCGCAATTGAAGGACAACATAGTGCTATGGTTGAGCATCTCATTCAAAAAGGAGCGGATGTAAACTATAAAAACAAACTCCAAAAAACTCCTTTTTATTATGCCTGTGCATTCGGTTCATTGGAGCTTCTGCAACTTCTGATCGATAAAGGGGCCAAGATCAACATAGGAGAAAAAGACAATGAAGGTTTAACTTCCCTTCATGCCGCTTGTACACATGATGATCTCAAACTCATTCAATTTCTTTTGGATTTGGACTTCGATATTAATTCCGAAACTGACTCCAAAGTAACACCTCTCACATTCTCTTCAGCGAACAATTTTTCAGCAGCTCAATTCTTGCTTGAAAGAGGAGCAAAAATTACTTTTGAGAACTTAAAAGGCAATCCATTATGGAATGCTAAAGACGACGATGTGAAAAAACTGATTCTGTACAATATTGAAAATCCCAAGGCTATCTACAACTCTAAAGGCCAAACCGTTTTTCATTTAGCCTGCGAGTTGAATGATCCGGATCTTGTACAAAAATTAATTGCTCAAGGTGCGAATGTTAATACCCAAGATCGTCAGGGCAATACGCCTTTGCATCTTCTTCTATCTTTTCAGAGTGACAATTTAGCTGTCTTAGAAAAGTTGCTTGACAATGGTGTCGATCCTTTTATTCAAAATAAAAAAGGTGAAACACCTTATCTATTAGCTCAAAAAAAATATAATCTTCCATTAGAAATTATTCTCCAATTGCTGAGATGCTCATTAGCTCCTGCTAAATTTATGGATCTTTCAGCAAGCAAAGATTCTCTCACGATGGGCTTATATCTGAATCCACTGAAATTATGTTTAATGAATGCCTCTCCGGAGAATGCCAAAGAATACGCTATTATAGCTGGCAAAGAAAACACAAGAAAACATCTCCAAGAAATTGCAAAGGAATATCCAAAAACTGCTACAGAGTTTCAAATTAATTGCGGATGCGATATCAATCCCAAGCATCTAGAAGCGTCTGAAAGGGAAATCAGCGATGAAGTCGCCACTCTTTTGACCTTATTTGATCAAGCAAATATCGAAGAGTCTTCCCGTCAAGAACTAAGAGAATCTTTAAAACTCTTTGTTAAAAATGTGACAGATCCTTATCCCGCGGATCTTCCGCCCAAATTATCCGATCCGGCAACAGAAGAAGAACTTGCTGCTTTAGAGAACTATGAGCAAGCCATTGAAGGCCACGAAATCATCTATGAAGAGATTGAAGCTCTAGTCCGAAAAACTATCGAAAAAATATCTGAACCTAAATTTGATCCGGCGTTCAGAACAAAAATTCTCATACAGTTGGCTACACTAGGCGGCCAAGATGAGGCTATCTATTTAGATGAAGTCAGAAAAATCAATAACTTTGTCAATGGATTGCCAGCGGATGCTCCTATCAAAATATGGAACTATCGCGATTTACTCCCTCTTTTTGATGAAATCAACTTCATCGACCCTTCAAAGCCAGGCTATCGCGATCCCAATACTTTGAAAGATGAGCTCATATCGATCACACCTGAACAATTAAGAGACAATATTGCAAAAAAAATGATTCCGCGCATGAAAAGAAATATTGTCTTTTTGCTGACGCCACCAAAGGAGGATCGTGTAGCACTGACTCAATTTTACCGAGAAGTCAAAGCCCAAGACAGAAAAGTCTTAGAAAAAATCACGGCACCGGACTGCAGCCTTGATATGAAAGCTTCGATGCTCATCGATCTCGCCATCAGCGGGGGGCATTGCGGAACGCGTTACTTAGATGAACCTCAAAGCATTAATACCATGCTGAGCGGTAAGCCCAAGGGGCTTAAAGAACAATTGTCTGCAATGTATCACAAGATGCGCTTAGGAGTAGTTGAATCCCTCGTGGAATCGATAGCCCTTGATGATGAGAAGTTTGAAGAGCACACGCCGCATCTCTTCAATTTTATCATTCGCACCATTGGCAAAGAAATTGGCGTTGAAGCTTTTCATTATGCAGACATTTATAGTCCCCAAAATATTACCGAAGAGGAACTCCTCACAGCATTTAATAGCCAGTATAACTCCTATACTATGCTGGAGCGTTTAAGAACTGAGCTTAATGCCAAAAAACCTGAATTTTCAACAGAACTCCTTGTTCAATGGTTTATCGATAACACCCCGGAAGATTGGAATGCTGAATTTTATGGACCGATCGAAACTGATCTTACAACATTACAAGCTAAGAATGCCGATGCCAAAGAAATTAAAAAATTCCTAGCAAGCCATGCGATCGTCTATCAACCAATAACACCACAGCAAGCTGTGGAAAGGGCTCTTGATACACATTTAGCCGAATGCCAAGAACTTTTTGAATTAGTACAAGAGCGCATTGAAGAAAAAGCCGAACAAGCAGAGATCCTTGAACTTCTCAGCGAAAAAGGAATCACTCCGCAGCCAGGTGAAACTTACCAACAAGCTATCGAAGGTAAGAAACAAAAATATCGAAAGAAATTTGGGACCATCCAAGCCAAGGTTTTACGGATGCAAAAGAAAAACGCAAGCCCCATTAAAATCCGCAATTTTCTGAATGGTGAAAACATTCTACTGGGCCCATATACCCCAGAGCTTGCTATCAGCGAAGACCGCGGACATAAATATATGGAGGAGGTCGTTTACAACATCACAGAAAAAGATGGAAAACAAGTCTATTCTTTTAGTGATTTGGCTTTGATTGAGTTCCTCGAAAAGCAAGGTTGCCTGCAGCGCAATAAATACTTCGACATCTTCGTCGCATAGGTAAACACATCACATCAGCCTTCATCTGGGGTTTAAGGGGCTAGCCCCATGTGTTGTGTTGCCTATGCGACGAAATTATCGGCGCTTTTTTTTGCCAAAAACCTGGATTCTGCCGCTCCTGCAGAGCTCGATCCTTTATTCTATTTGACCTAGGCCTTCAGTCGCTCCTACAGAGCTCCTTGCAGCCTAGGCTAGAAACGGGCCACATCTCCGATGCTCAAAAACAAAAATCTACAATATTTTAAAGTTAATGCTTTTTGTGATCCTCCAAAATCATCGTTGCATCTTCCGTAATAACCGCAAGTGCAAATCATGATTTTGAATGGACACGTCCTGCTCTTGATCATTTCTTATTCCCATAGGGGAATGCGTAGCTCTCTTATTCCCCTAGGAAAATTCGTGGGTATCTTATTCCCCGTAGGGGAAATCGCGGGGTAGCCTCGGGTTTCAACCCAATGTCGTCAAATTAAAATTTTTTAAACCGTTTGACCAGCCTTCAGTCGCCCTTCGTTCCACTCCGGGCTCTACCCTTTGACGCACTGTCCCACCGTTCCATCGCGCTAAGGCGCTTTAGTCACGGTGGGCTGTAATCGGGCCGTCCTGCGCATACGC
>Ga0207105_1207_pt1 | contig 14271 bp, 12 predicted proteins | sample Alteio_BWMinHeat_77_FD_153569 | JGI IMG/M metagenome (GOLD analysis project Ga0207105, IMG submission 153569) | Enriched cells from forest soil in Barre Woods Harvard Forest LTER site, Petersham, Massachusetts, United States -... | ecosystem: Environmental > Terrestrial > Soil > Temperate forest >... | reverse complement strand
GGTTCTCAGTGCATTTAAGAGAGAATCTAGGTTATTCAAATCCGGTGACATCTCAATTTTTTCAAAAGAAAGGTTTTTCATGTTGCGAACCCAATCGCAAAATCGGGAATCTTCCTTTAGCTTGTCGAAAATTTCTGAAACTTCTTTTTCCCCTGAACAGCATGTCTTTTTAAATAATAACAATAAAATGACTTCTAACTCCGTCTGGCTCTCATCAATGCAAAGGAATTTTTCCAAAATCTTCTCGCCATATTTTCCTTCATAGATTTCTTGGGATAGCTCGAATAATGCCTTTATTGTTTTAGGATAACTCGCTTTGACAAAGATGACTTTTTGAGGAGAGATTCGGTCAAAATAGGCAAGCGCTAGGCCCTTAACCTTTTTTTCTGCAATACGATCTTCTAAGACAAGCGTGATATTCCTTTGCTTGCTCTTTAGAATCCTTTCTTTCTCGCCAAAAATAGAGGCAGGGTGCATAAAAGCCTCCTTATCCTCAGTAAGAATCTCGTGCAATAGTTTATTTGTATTTTATCACAAAATTTCTTTTTTTGTTTTCAAAAGGGCTTTTCTACTGTTGCTTTTTGTAGATTGGACTTGTATTCTTTTTATTTTTTGAGGTTCAAACCCCTCTAAGGCCGGCATCAGCGTCGATGTTAAAAAATATACTGAAATTTACTTTTTTCTTTTCCTTTTTATTGTGTTCTTCTCATGCGCAAGAATGGCTAAAAAGAGATGCGCAAGCGGATCTGTTTAAAGATCTTATGATTGTAGATTACTGGAATCGCAAGCTTAATGAACGCCTGCCTGTCACATATAACCACTTGTTATATGGAGGATATTTTAATATGCCTTCAGCACGCATGGGCCAAGAAGGCGAAATAGGCGCCGGCATTTCTTGGGTGCCTCCATACCACAATTACAATCTAAGAATTCAACTCTTATGCAATTTGGAAATCTCGGGCAATTATCGTGTTTTTAAAGGCATCCCCGATCCAATATTGGGAGCTTTTGGCTTTGGCGATATGTCCGACAAAGGCGCCAACGTTAAGCTTTCTTTGTTTCATCCCGAAGACAGCGGGTATAAGCTGCCGGGAGTAGCTATTGGTTTTGAAGATTTTTTAGGAACAAAATCTTTTAATTCAAAGTACATCGTGATGACACAAGTCTTTCTTGATCTTGATATGGAAGCGAGCTTAGGCTATGGATGCCATCGCATTAAACGATGGTTTGGAGGTCTATCGTGGATGCCTTTTCGCAAGAGTTGTTTGCCTTATCTGGAAGGATTAAGCATTGCAGCAGAATACGATGCCACCCCTTATCACGATCCTGCTATCGAGAAACATCCAAAAGGCAGAGTAAAAAAATGCCCTATCAATTTCGGACTGAAATATCGCCTGTGGGATCTATTTGACTTTTCATTAAGTTATGTACGAGGACACGCTTTGGCAGCTTCAGCCTCGACTTATTACAATTTTGGGGCAACAAAAGGTTTTATTCCAAAAATCGATGACGTTCTTCCTTATCAAACCCCTGTCAACACAGAACCTTTAGGTATTTTGCGCAACGAAGAGGTGCTTGTACAAGATCTGATCTACCCTTTCCGCGAACAAGGATTTGAAATTCTGCGCATCTGGATGTATTACGAAGAATGCCAGAAAGTATTAAGGATAAGGATACTCAATAATGATTATCGCTTAGAAAAAGATGTTCGTGATCGACTCAATCATCTTTTGATGAATCTTATTCCTGATGATATCGACGAGGTGATTGTCGTTGTAGAAGCCCAAGGATTTCCCATTCAGGAATATCACTTTCGTATGCCTTTTGTCCGCGAATTAGCCGAGAAGCAAATTGGAGTACATGAACTCAACGTATTGACCCCTTTGCAAGAAGTCACCTATCACAATCCATTTACTGCAACATTGCTCTTTGAACAAAAACGCGAGCCATGGAATCTTGAGATCTTTCCAAGAACGCGCGCATGGTTCGGAAGCGCCAGAGGTAAATTTAAATACATTCTAGGCGTTAATGCCGGCTTCAACGGCTTTTTGTATAAAGATATCTATTATTCCATCATCTTAGGCTGTACCTTCTTCTCTGATGTTAACGACATCAGCGATGTCGATCGTTTAAACCCTTCACAGCTGATTAACGTGCGCACCGATATCATCCGCTATTATCAACAAAAGGGAATCACCCTTGATGTCGCCTATCTTCAGAAAAATTGGAATATGGGCAAAGGGTGGTATTCACGCGCATCTTTGGGATACTTTGAAATTGAATACGGCGGCATTGCAACCGAGTTTTTATATTATCCCATTAATGCCAAATGGGCATTTGGTTTTGAGGCTGCCATTGTAAAAAAACGCGACTTCAAAGGCTTGGGTTTCACAAATAGAATCCGCAAGCTGCATGGTTTTTCTCCCACTTATCAGAAGTTTTTAGGAACTCAATGCTTTTTTGACCTCTACTACGACTGGGAAGTGGGTAAGCTTGATTTCAGACTCAAAATGGGCAAATTTCTAGCCAACGACTTAGGCGTCCGCACTGAGGTAACACGTTATTTTCAAAGTGGCATGCGTGTCATGCTCTGGTACACTGTCACAAATGGACACGACAAAATTAACGGTAAAACATATCACGATACGGGCGTCTATCTGTCGATGCCATTGGATGTCTTCTTTACAAATAGCACTCGCAATAGATGGGGCTATGGCATGTCAGCGTGGCTTCGCGATGTCGGCGCAAGCTCCTGCACAGGAAATGAACTTTACAATATGATCAGCTTAGAACGCCAAAGTTGGTAGTTGAAAAAAGTCAGAATCCAGAAGTCAGAATCCAGAATTCAGAATTCAGAATGAACGGCAAAATATATAATTAACATTCACAGCATTTTGCAATGACTTTATCTAAGTTAAGGCTATATAATCTAGTCCCGTATAATTCTGGATTCTGGATTCTGGATTCTGGATTCTGGATTCTGGATTCTGGATTCTGGATTCTGGATTCTGGATTCTGGATTCTGGATTCTGGATTCTGCCTGCCTTTCTTTATTCCTGGCTCAGATAGCCTGCAACTTTCTTAGCGGCATAAGTCAGAATAAAATCGGCTCCGGCGCGTTTTATCGACAAAAGACATTCGGTCATGGCTCTCTTTTCATCAAGCCACCCTCTTTGAGCTGCCGCCATGATCATTGCATATTCTCCGCTGACATGGTAACCCCCTAAAGGCAGCTGTGTTTGCTCCCTCACCTTTGCAATCACGTCCAGGTAAGGCAAAGCCGGCTTGATCAGAAGAAGGTCAGCCCCTTCGGCTTCATCTAAGGAACACTCAAGGATGGCTTCGCGCCAGTTTGCTGGATTCATCTGATAGGTCTTCTTGTCACCGAACTTGGGAGCCGAATTGAGAGCATCGCGAAAGGGTCCATAAAATGAGGAGGCATATTTTGCTGCATATGCCAGGATGCTTACATCGCAAAAACCGGCTTCATCGAGCACTTGGCGAATATAACCTATACGACCATCCATCATATCACTTGGGGCCACGACGTCGGCACCTCCCTCTGCTGCAAGAAGAGACATTTTCCCTAACACTTCAAGGGTAGAATCATTAATAATTTCCCCCGCAGCATTGACAAGTCCATCATGGCCATGGTCTGTATAGGGATCTAAAGCGATATCTACCATCACACACATCTCAGGAATAGCTTTTTTTATGGCTATTATTGCTTTTTGCAATAAATTACCCTCACGGATGGCTTCGGTGCCGTAAGGGTCCTTTTTTTCTGAAGGAACATAGGCAAAAAGGTCTACGGCGCGTATGCCGAGGCGGTAAAGTTCTTCGATTTCTTTGATTACAAGATCAATAGATAACCGGTAAACGTCCGGCATGCTAGAGATCTCCTGCCGCTGGTTGCTGCCTTCTAAAATGAATAATGGGGCAATTAATTGATTAGGATGCAGCCGCGTCTCCTGAACAAAGGAACGAATAGCTGCACTTTTGCGATTGCGACGCGGACGCTTGATCAAATCCACTGCCAATGAAGCTGTGGTCATCTCTAATGTTTCCATGAAATCTCCTTTGATGATGGGTTTACAAGAATAAAAAATCTCAATATGATCTTACACAAGAATCGTTAAGGAGTAAAAAATAAAATGACTTATAAGATTAATGTCGGGGATCGCGCTCCAACGTTTACAGCTATTGACCATGAAGGACAAAAATTCAATAGCAATAAACTGCGTGGTTCCAAAGCCATCATTTACTTTTACCCAAAAGATGACACACCAGGATGCACTAAAGAAGCATGTTCATTTCGCGATCGCATGCTTGACTTAACAAAACTAGGAGTCTCGGTTATTGGAATAAGCCCTGATAATGCACAATCACATCAGGCTTTTATTGAAAAATATCAATTAAATTTTGCTTTGCTTACCGATGAAAACAAAGAAATTTGCCATAAGTTCGATGTCCTGAAAGAAAAAGAGGCGGCTGGTAAAAAGATTTTAGGTGTGGAAAGATCGACCTTTATCATCGATGCCGATGGAATAATCCAATGGATCGAAAGACAGGTAGATGTTGAGGGACATACCGAACGCGTTCTTAAAGCTCTTCAAATTGAATTAGTTCCCTAAAAATTGGATTTAAGTGCGATGATAAGCGTCACTATCTTGACAAAAAATAATCAGAAATATCTTAAAGAAGTGCTTTCTTCCCTTAAGTCTTTCGATGAGATCATTCTCTATGATAATGGTTCTACCGATGACACATTATCTATTGCTGAACAATTTTCCAATGTCGTCATCAAGCAGGGGCTTTTTGAAGGATTTGGACCCACACACAATAAAGTTTCTGCAATGGCGAAACACGACTGGATTCTTTCCATTGACAGCGATGAAATCGTCACTGAAAAGATGGCCAACGAGATCGCCAAGGTCAATCTCAATGCAGAGTGTGTATATTCTTTCCCAAGAGACAACTATTTTAATGGCAAATTCATTAAGTGGTGCGGATGGTATCCTGATAGACAAATTCGGCTCTATCATCGTAAAAAAACTCGTTTTACTGATGCTCAAGTGCATGAAGCCGTCATAGCAGATCATCTTAAGCATATTCCCATGAAAAGCTCTTTGCGCCATTATTCCTATGGGTCTCTATCCGATTTCTTGGCAAAAATGCAGTCTTATTCAGATCTTTTTGCCACGCAAAACGCAGGAAAAAAGCATTCTTCTCCTTTTAAGGCAATTTTGCATGGTTTTTTTGCTTTTTTGAAATGCTATATCCTAAAAAGAGGCTTCTTAGGGGGCTATGAAGGCTTTGTTATCTCAGCTTATAATAGCCATACGGCATTCTATAAATACTTGAAACTTTATGAACTTAATCAGAATTCAGACAAACAACTTCAAGACTAAACTTCTAAGCACAAATGTTGTCTTACTGAGCCAAAAATTTGCCTATGTCCTGAAGAAAATGCAAGCTTATCAAGGTCATCAAAAGATAACCATTGATATCCTTCACAATCTCCGGCTAGGGTGCATTCGAATAAATAAGGCTTAAGCTGGGCGCGATAACGCGTAAAAGAATGATTAACTAAAGAAAGAGACGCGATATAAGTCACATCAAGTTGGAGAGAAATCGCTATCTTCTCCGTGATTTCTTTAATAGTCATACCTTTATCGTCAGATTCGAAATAGGGAAACTCATAGAGGTCAGACATGATTTTTCCCTTTTCACCACGTTTAACAAGAACTTTATCGTCTCGTATGATAATGGCCACAGTGCGATAAAGCGCAGAAATTTTCACTTTGGTGGATTTGTAAGGAATTTGATCAACAACACCGCTTTGATAACTTCGACAAGAATTGCGAAACGGACACAACCGGCATTGCGGCTTTCGTGTGCATACGGTGGCCCCTAATTCAATTAAGGCTTCAGCAGCTATCCAGGGTTCTTTTTCGGGCAGGATTCCTTCTGCCAATTCTCGTATCATTCGCAGCGTCTTAGCCTTGGAAATATCTTCTTCGATGTGAAAATAGCGTGCTATCACTCGGATGACATTTCCATCCACGGCAGCGGCTTTTTGATGAAAAGCAAAACTGCGGATGGCGCCAATGGTATAGTCTCCAATACCTTTAATTTGCCGCAGTTCTTCCGATCGGGAAGGAAGAGCGCCTTGATGTTTTTCAAGGACATAACGAGCTCCCTCATGCAAGTTGCGAGCTCTTGAATAATACCCAAGACCTTCCCACTCTTTGATTACTTCGTCTAAGGTAGCTTTTGCAAGGGCTTCAATGCTTGGAAAACGCTTCATCCAACGCTCAAAAAATGGGATGACAACGGAGACTTGCGTCTGCTGTAGCATGATTTCAGACACCCATACAGCGTAAGGTGATGGCTGATCCCGCCAGGGCAATTCCCTCTTCTCTCTCAGAAACCACTTAACTAAATTGATATGATCAAAGCGCTCAGGCATAAAATGTCACATTTTTAGAATCCAGAATCCAGAATCCAGAATTCAGAATGGCGTTGTTGCATAAATCTATTCCCCATCGGGGAATGCGTTGGTAGCCTCGGGTTTCAACCCGAGGTATATGCAAAAGGGCGTTGTGCCCCGTAGGGTCACAAGAAAATGAGTCGAAACGAATGTTTTTTACTCGCGCATATCTTGCGGCTCTAACGAGACGCAACTCTTTTTTTACGATACACCTCGGGTTGAAACCCGAGGCTACCAGCGCATTCCCCGAATGGGGAATAGATTTATGCGACAACGCCATCCAGAATCCAGAATGATTAAAATAAGCGTTTGAGAATAGGGGTTAATAACTTAATTGTCATCATTTAAGGACTTCTTTAGAACAAACTCTTGAGACTGCTTGATTCCTTTTGCTCCATTCTGGATTCTGGATGAATTTGTTGCATAACGCCGTTCTTTCAGAACTCAATCCTCCCTCTTGGACACCCTCTCGCTTTCGCTTCGGCCTGGGCGAGTGTGGCTACTTTTGATTAGACTCGACTTTAGGCTGTTTACCAACACTAGCGGTAAATTGCCGCGACAGCGGCTACAGAGGTTAGCCGGGGGTGACGGAAGGAACCCCCGGTAAATTTCAGATGGAATATAAAGCCAGAAACTGGCCAAGCTTTTAACAAAATGTCGCCAGTTCCTGGCTCTTCAATATGCTCTGGAATAACCGGGGGTTCCTTCCGTCACCCCCGGCTAACTTCTGTAGCCGCTTACGCGGCAATTTACCGTTTTGCGATAAAAAAAGCCTAAAGTCGAGTCCAATCAAAAGTAGCCACACTCGCCTGGGCTATGTTAAGATGGTCCTTCAGACCATTGAAATCCTCATTTTTTAATGCACTATTTCATGGCCTGAAAGGCCTTCATGTCATAGCCCAGGCCGAAGCGAAAGCGAGAGGCCTGGGTGTCCAAGACGGAGGATTGAGTTCTGAAAGAACGGCATTATCCAACAAATTCATTCTGGATTTTAGATTTTGGATTCATTTTCCTAACAGGATCAGATAGCTTCTACGGAGCATATGCTCGACAACAGCCCAATCTTGTGTTGTTATGCCGCCCCATTTTTCTTGGGATAGGTCTCGATATTGAGCTGCGACGGCTCGCAAATAAGCTGCTCGTTCAAGATCGCTTTCATTAACGTTGCTGTACATGGCAGCATACATCTTAGCCATAGATTGTCCGACGATAGTTGGATTATTTGTAGCTGGACTTCTTCGATCTATCCACCATTGCAAATCATATTTTGCTGCATCTTCATAGTCTTTTAGATGGAAGAAGGAATTTAATGTAGCATAGGCCTTAACTAAGGAGGGCAGGACGAGTTTTTGATAGTCAGAATTTGTCGTCGAATGCGGCAGTGCGGCAAAGAGGACTGCAGCTTTTGCATAATAGCCCGTAACTTCCTGTGCTTGAGCTACAGAAAGGCCGAATTGCAGTTCAAATATCTTGTTTATATTTGAATTGAGCGAGGAAAGATCTTTTTGATAGTAAGCTTGCCAAGCATTGACTTCTGCTTGAGAAATGACATTAAGATTGCTTTCTAAAGCATAAATTTGCCCTGTAATGCCTAGGAAGGCTGCGCAAAAAAGATTTAAAAATCGAGTGGTTTTCATAAAAAAACAACTTCCTTTTTGATGAAACGCCCTAGTGATCTTGAATAGCAGAACAAATGCAATTTCTGCAAAGCTATTGCATCTGCTTAATGATGGCAGGCAGCTCTCTAAGTAAATCCTTAACCCGTTGATCCCAAGTGTGATGTTTTAGGACAATGTCTCTGCCAATAGCGGCATCCCTGCTTCGTTTAGTTTCATCGCTAAGATAAGTATGAAGTGCCCCATTAACTTTTTCTATTTCTGCATGTTTATAAAAAAGAATTCCTTCATCTTCTCGAAATGTTTCCTTTAAATAGTCGTTTTCTGATGTAACCACGATAGCGCCACACGCTAAAGAGGCAAAAATTCTCTCGTGAGCCCCTTCCTTATTTTTCAATGAGCTATTGAGAATGATCCTGCTTTTTTGCATGATCTCTAAAGCTGTAAGGTAAGGAACACCCTCATGCCAAGTCACATGATGAAGGTTCTCTTGATTAAGAAAATCTTGCCATCCTTTTTTTGATACGGTAGAGCCAAAAACATGAATAGTCATATCTTTTAAAGAACGTATAAGGTCGCAGCGTTCTTTGCCTTTGATGACCATTTCAAGTTCCTGTAGGATTTTTGCATAGGTTTCGGCAGAAAGGTTACTTTTGTTTGTATCTAAAATCTGATCAAAGACTTGTAAAAAAGAGGTATTTTGCTCGGAAAAAGTTACTTCAATAGTTTTATTCATCAGAGAGCAAAGGAAGGGAGCAAAGCGCTTTTTCCAGCTTTTTTGAAGAAACTGATAATCAATGAAAGTAGCAAGCATGGATACGTCATAAATGCGCTCTTGATCACTTTTAAATGCGATTTCAGGTTCTACGGCATGAGGTACAAATAAAGTTCTCGGAAAATTATTGCTCTTCAGAGTATTACAAAAAAAACGATCGTCGCATCCTAATATCATATAAGGGCTCTGCAAAAGATGATAGAATCGATATGGCGGATCCACCAAGCATGCTAAATGAGGCACTTTGATGACATCGCAAAGAAGTTTGTCATTTGACATTCTAAGCGTTCCATTGAAAGCGATAGTTAAGTCCGGAGGGTCTTGCATAGGAACGTTAATGCGATCCATCCCCCCAAGAAGGCGACAACTGATTGCACCTTGCCTCCTAAAGGCTTCATATAATTTTGTTGTGAAGTGATGCAAAACCTGATACTGACTTATCTCAGGTAACAAAAAATCGATTTTTTGAAGCATATCTCTATTAAATTTTAATATGAGCTAAGATAGGATCAAGCTCTTTCACAAGGGCTTTAGCACGATGGTCCCAAGTATGGTTCTGCATTGTGACAGTACGCCCCTTTTCTACGACTTGCTTTCTTTGACCTTCATCAGATAGGTAATTTTTTATCTTATCTTTGATCTCAGACCACCTTCGGTATTGGTAAAAAACGATGTTTTCCCCATCTTTAAAATATTGGCGCATATAAGGATTTTCATTAGTCACAACTAAAGCGCCGGTGGCAAATCCTGCAAAGATGCGCTCATGAGCGCCATTTTTAATCGAGGGGCAGCTATTTAAAAGGATTTTGCTTTGCCGCATGATCTCTAAAGCTTTTTCGTAAGGAACCGGTTCGTGGATGGTGATATTGTGAGCTTTATTGCCTAAGTATTTTCTCCATCCTTCGGGCTGACCTGCCGAGCCAAAGACATCGATTTTAACGCCATCGAGAGCCTTAAGAAGTTCAATGCGGTCTTTACCGCGGATATACCCTTCAATTTGATCCAACACTTCCACAATATCGACTTTGGTCAGATCAAAAGCCCCTTGTTTGTGAGCTTGCTGATCCATGGCTTTAACAAAAGCTTGTACATAAGAGATATCTTGATCGGATAGAGCGATCTCGGCGGCAATATCCATGATAGCACAAAGTTCAGCAGGAAATTTCTCATGCCATAATTGCCTTAGGCTCTCATAATCTATTAAGGAAGCCAGCATGACGACATCATAAAGCTTGGGAGCATCCATGGATGCTGTTAACTCTCTTTCTACTGCATGCGGCATGAACAAAGCGTGGGGCGCACCTAACCCTTGAAAAAATTCGCATGAGAATCGATCGGTACAAGTAATGATGTTGTAGGGGCTGTGAATTAAAGGAAAAAAATGGTTAGGAGAGTCGACTAAGTAGGCTACATGAGGAATTTGAATGAGGTCGCAGAAAAATCTACCCTCGGCATCGGGAAGCAATCCATTAAATGACAAAGTGCAGTCTGGGGGATCTTTAAAGATCTCTTCGAGAAAAGGCTTAGGATTATAGCGTTCTGCTTCTAAAATGCGACAGCGCACCCCCGACCGATTTAAAGCTTCGCAAAATTTCTTCGTAAAATGGGGCAGCACCCCATACTGACTGCGCGGCGTCATGAAAAGATCAATTTTTTTTACCATCATAAATCCTTGTTTGAGACACCCCTTATTTCATGGGAATCCAATTTTTCCTAGCACCGAGTGATTTTCCTTTGCGTTCCTTCGAAAACTTCTCTTGTTTTTTGTCCAACGTCTTTTTTTTCAGCTCTTTCCCTAATACCGACCAGATTTTTTGTTCCAGGGTATCGATATTTTTTTGCAGGCTATGCCATACTTCAGGGGTAAAGTTCTTGGCATCGCTTAAATAAGCGTCGATTTTCTTGCGGGGAAGGCCTGTTTTCTCATAAATTAATTCGATTTTTTGCTGAATTTCCTGATTCATCGCGCGCATGCGTTCGATCATTTGTGGTATATCATCAGGTGTTAATGCTGCTTGGATTTCTACAGGAGGATTTTCTGGCTTGACCTGAGGGGATGGTTCAGCTTTCGTGGGATCGGTTTTCTTTGGCGGCATTTTTTTGCGCAGTTTTTTTGAAGCTTCATCGAAAATATTTGAAGGGGGCTCTTTGCTCATGTACAATTTTCCGGCAATGCGCCATAAAATGCGGCAATTTGTCTTCTAGGTTAAAAGAATAAAATCTTTCTGCTCTTTTTATAATTTTACCATGTAAAGAAATTATGTTTCAAACCCTTTAGAGAGCTCGAATAACGCCTCTTGTCGAAACCCCTCATTAATTAAGGTTTGAAATTAATGAAATCTAACACTTATACTACTTTTCGAAAGCATTACAAAATATGATTTAAATTAAATAAGGATGGGGCGATGGGCTATCTGGAAGAATTTCAAGAACAACTTGATAACCGCAATTTTCAGAAGTTCTTGCAGCTTTGGGAAGAATACTGTACCAGTGATCATGTTGACGTTGAGGAATTTAGCCAACTTTTGCAAGCAATCAAACGATCGGAATTAGCCAAAACTTTCGGACAAATTGTCGAAACGGCCTTGCCGCTTTGGCAAACGATTCAGGAACTACATGCTTCCTACATGATTCTTAAACTACTTATCGACCTACAAGTGACAAACAGCACACTTTTAGGCGATCTTGCTTATCAAAAGCTAAAGGAGACTCATGGCGATGAACCTGAGTTCAATGAAAGAATCCGCCTCATCGGCCTGCGTTCCCGCGACAACTTCCAAGGAGCTATTGCCAATTACGATCTTTTAGCCCATATGGCCCCAGGAAAATTTGTTTACCATACCGGCGGCTGGGGCACAGGAGAAATCATCGATGTCTCCTCAATAAGAGAACAGGTAAGCATCGAATTCGAAAATGTCTCAGGCCGTAAACATCTGACCTTTGACAACGCTTTTAAGACCCTTATACCTCTTCTTGATGACAATTTCTTAGCCCGCCGCTTTGCAAACCCCGATCTTCTCGAAAAAGAGGCCCGCGAAAACCCTCTTGCCATCATGAAGAAACTGCTACAAGACTTAGGTCCTAAATCCGCAGCAGAAATTAAAGATGAGCTTTCCGAGCTCGTCATTCCTGAAAACGACTGGACGAAGTGGTGGCAGAGCGCTCGCGCTAAAATGAAAAAAGATACGATGATTGAAACGCCTTCAAGCATCCGCGGCAACTTTTGTCTTCGCAAAGCCGAAGTGACTCATGAAGAGCGTCTGGCAAAGTCTATGCAGCAGCAAACCGATGTTGATGACATCATTTTGACGTCATACAATTTCGTGCGGGACATGCCCAATATGTTAAAAAAAGCCGATGTAAAAACTCCTCTGAAAGAAAAATTACTTGGGCTTCTCACACATAACCTCAGCGTAGAGCAAGAGCTTCAGCTCGCGATCTTTCTTGAAACACAGTTTGATCATAAAATAGAAGGCAAAGAAGTTGAAGACTTCATAAAACGCCTAGAGAATATCGAAGACGTCATCCTTCGCATAGAAATCGTCGCTTTCAAAAAACGCGTCCTCGTCCTTGTCAGAGAATATCGCAGCGATTGGGTTCAGATCTTCCTGAATTTGTTCTATACAATCCAGCCAAATATTTTGCGCGATTATCTTCTCAAAGAATTAAATAAGGAAAAGACCCACGATCAGCTTGTTAAAAAATTGAAAGAACTTTTGAAGACTCCTTCGATAGATCCTGAGACTTTTGTTTGGTACTTCCAAAAAGTTGCAACAAAATCAAAAGATGATCTTCCTTTTCACGATAAAGAAGGTCAATGCCTCTTCTTTGAGTCTTTTTTAATTCTTTTAAGCTATGTAGAAGGCAGGACCGAATATCGCGACCTTACCAAAAAAATGTACAATTTACTTTCCGGCAAACGCTACGCTATCGTACGTGCCATCATTGAAGGAACGAGTTTGGAATTCATTAAAGAATTCCTGCTTCTCGTCTCCAAATGCCATACCTTCAGCGACCACGACTTAAAGATTTTGAGATCCTTAGCTGAAGTCGTCCATCCTTCCTTAGCTGCTCCTAAAAAGCAAAGGGGTAAAGATCTCGACTCGCAAGTCAACTGGACGACTGAAGAGGGATATTTCAGAATCCAAGAGCGCCTCAAGCACATCGGCACGGTGGAAATTGTTGAAACAGCCCGCGAAATCGAAGCTGCACGAGCCCTAGGCGATCTGCGGGAAAACTCCGAGTATAAATTCGCGCTTGAAAAACGCGCCCGTCTGCAGGGCGAGCTTAAAATGCTCTCTGAGCAGTTTAATCGTGCCCGCATCATCACAAAAGATGATATTCATAATAGTGAAGTTGGCATCGGCAATGTCATCGAGATTGAAGATCCTAAAGGCAAGCGCTCATCTTACTCTATCTTAGGCCCTTGGGATGCTGATGCCGATAAACATATTTTGTCGCTGCAATCAAAGTTAGCCCAAGCTATGATCGGCTGCAAAAAAGGTGATCATTTTCAATTTAAAGATGAAGAATATACCATCGTCGACATCAAAAGCTTTTTAAATAAGTAATTTTATGGAAGTTGTCATAGCCAGCCACAATTTGCATAAAATTCGCGAATTCCGCGATATGCTCAAAGCTTTAAAGCATATCGATCTGCTTTCGCTTTTAAATTTTCCTCAATATGTTTTGCCCCCCGAAGAGGGCAAAACATTTCAAGAAAATGCTATCTGTAAAGCTAAACATGCCGCAGAGTCGTTAAAAAAGTGGGTTTTAGCTGACGACTCCGGCTTAGTCGTCCCTGCTTTAGGCGGCGTTCCAGGCATCTATTCCCGTCGATATGCCTGCGATGATGCTACCGACTCAGAGAATCGCCACAAACTTCTCGCTGCGATGAACTCCTTGAAGGAGTTAGAACGCAGCGCATATTTTGAATGCTCTCTTGCTCTGGTTACTCCTGACGGCAAAGTCAAAACTGCCACGGGCAAGTGCGAAGGCATGATTCTTACCGAAGAAAGGGGTAGGAATGGCTTTGGCTACGACTCCATTTTCGTAAAAAATGATTACGACAAAACATTTGCAGAAATTGATGAAGGCACAAAAAATCGCGTCTCGCATCGTCGTAAAGCCATCGAAAAACTGATGGTTACATTAGAAACGATGCTTTAACCCATGCATTACTATATCGACGGCTACAATCTCATATTTCGCATAATGGGAGCCGTCGATGACCTACAAGCAAATCGCGAACAGATCATTCAAGACCTTAATAAAAAAGTCAAAGCTCTCGATCTTGATGTCACCGTCGTTTTTGACTCGCAGCATCAGCATGGCGAACGAGCCCATGCTGACTTTAAGAACATCAAAGTGGTCTTCACAGCTGAAGG
>Ga0207105_1206_pt1 | contig 14354 bp, 11 predicted proteins | sample Alteio_BWMinHeat_77_FD_153569 | JGI IMG/M metagenome (GOLD analysis project Ga0207105, IMG submission 153569) | Enriched cells from forest soil in Barre Woods Harvard Forest LTER site, Petersham, Massachusetts, United States -... | ecosystem: Environmental > Terrestrial > Soil > Temperate forest >... | reverse complement strand
AATAATAGGCTCCATAGTCCAGCCATCTTTTTCACCGCACTTCATTAATTGATTTAGCTCTGTAGCCAACGCTTTTAACTGTTTTTTCCTTGCTTCAGAGAGTGGTCCTGCCTTCGAATCATAGTGGTAAATCTTTTTGAACTCGAAATCGACTAATACCAGTTTGAAATGCACACCTTCAAGATAGGGCATTGCGAAAATCAAACGACGATTAGCGTCGCTCCTACGATTCCGAATCTCTTTGATCGTTTTATTATATGCAGTTTTTATAGATTCGGCAAAATCAAAGGGAACCTCTACTCCTGTTTTGTCTTTTTCAGAATAACTTTTATAGGAGGTGACAACACTGTAGTCAAAGGGAAGATAATTTAAGTGGTCTGTATCGTTTGCAGCGTTTTCTCTTAATTTTTCAAGAACGTGGTTAAGATCGCTCGTCTTCAACATTTCAGTGGGTGATTCCAAACGTGCTCTTCTGGCCTCAGGGATATCGGATGCTTCCTCGGCTGCTAAGTTTGCTTTATCAGCATCAGATGTCTTCGTTTCCGGTTTTTCGGTTTTTGATTCATCAGGGGCTTTAGGAGGAAGGGGTTTGTCGCTCTTAAATCTATGTTGCACATAAGATGTAATCATCCCGGCTTGTCCCTCCAGAGCCGGACTGGCGCTGTACATGTTTCTAAGCTCAATGGGGGCTTCTTTTTCTTTGCCTGTCCTGAGTACGGTAAGAGTTTGAGCCTTGGTATTGAAACTGATCTTAAGAGCGCCGGCAAGACTTGTCGTCTTGTTCACAGTCTCTAAAAACTCGAGCTGCTGCTTTACAAGAGCATCCAATTCTGCGTGAGTTTCGGGGTGGACCTCCTGTCCGTTCCTGAGGACGCGAATTTGATACTCTGTCCCGTTAAACATGAACGTTGTGGGGGTGTGAGGTTTGGTCTCATCCACTTTTAGAGAGGCGGCAACGTCTTGGACTTTTATGTCGGCATAAAGAGATGTTACAGGCATAATTAATTAATCCATTTTTATATGTTAATAATATTAATGTTTATATATTAATTATACAGTGTTTCAATTAAAAGGTCAAGCGATTTAAGAGCTTGGTTCTCAGGGTGTTAAGTATTTATCGACAAAAAAATAACATTGGACGATGATATATCCCTGATAATCAGGGGGTAATGGTGGAAGGATTTTTGAGAGGGGGGGTGGGAATAGACAGTCGAAAGGCGGCCCCTGGGCAGCTTTTCTTTGCTTTGAAGGGGGAAAGGGTAGATGGGCATGACTTTTTAGAGGAGGTGGCGGCGAAAGGGGCTGAGGCTGCGGTCGTCTCGGAGGGGTATGAAGGGCCCGATTTTGGGCTAAAATTCATCCGGGTCGGCGACGTATTGGGAAGTCTGCAGTGGCTGGCCAAAGAGGTGCTGGCCCAGCGGGGAACACGGGTTGTTGGGGTGACGGGGTCGGTGGGAAAAACGACGACCAAGGAGTTCATCGCCACGCTGCTTGCAGGCCGCTACCGAGTGGGAAAGTCTCCGGGCAATAGCAATTCGCAAGTGGGGGTGCCCTTAAGCATTTTAAATGGCAGCGGGGAGGAAGAGGTCTTGGTTTTAGAGATGGGAATGAGCGGCCCCGGGGAGATCGCAAAATTGGTCCAGATCGCGCCGCCGGAAGTGGCCCTCATTACAAAAATCGGACTGGCCCATTCGGAATTTTTCCCGACAGGCGTCGAGGGAATTAGGGCGGCAAAGGCGGAGATTTTCTCTCATCCGCATACCCGCGTTGGGATTGTGCCTAAAGACTCGGGCGTCGAGGGAAAGAAAACCTTTGCCTTAGGGGATATCTCAGCCGATTATGGCCTTTGCGGGGACCGGATTTTTGAGGAGGGAAAGGAGGTCTATGGGGTCCATTTACCTTTTATGGCCTCGCACCTCAGGGAAAACTTTTTAGGCGCGGCAGCCGTTGCGAGGAATCTGGGGATGAGCTGGGAGGAGATCGGGGAACAGACACAGCTCCTGAAGGTTTATCCGATGCGTTTTGAAAGGCAGGAAAAGAATGGGGTGGTCTATATCAATGATGCCTATAACGCGAACCCTATCTCCATGCGCGCTGCGTTGATGAATTTGCCAAAACCCGTGGAAGGGGGGCGGACGATTGCGATTCTTGGAGAGATGAAAGAGCTGGGTCCTTTTTCAAGGCCGAGCCATCAAGAGATCGGGAAGCTGGCTCTGCAAGTGGTCGATCAATTGATCTGTTTGGGCAAAGAGTGCGAGCCGATGGTGGAGCTGTTCCAGCAGGCGGGAAGGCCGGTCGACCATTTCTTGGAAATTGAGGCGCTGCGTGAGTATTTGGCGGCGGTGATCAAGGAAGGGGATGTGGTACTGCTGAAGGGGTCGAATTCGAACGGCTTGTGGCGCCTTTTGGCCTAATCCCATCCTACTCCGAAAATGGTTGCGTTTTTCGGGATATACTCCATTTTTGTTGTTCAGAGTCCTGTTTGCATGACATTTCTGGAGTATACTCCCGATTTGCCTGCCAAAATCGGAGTATACTCCAGAATTGCTTTCCAAAGTTCTCACGATCTCGGGTGTGGCTCTCTTTGCCAGTGACCTGAACTAGACACTAGATGATTCTCTACTCAACTTAATCTTAGGTTCAGACCCAATGATAAGATGAGAGAGACTAAGGTGTGCCATTTTGGATTACCTTTTTCAGAGAGAGTTTTATAAAGGCTTTCCCGACCAACATGCGCCTTTTTTGCTAAGTTGCCAACACCACCCTGCGCCTCAGCAACATTTCTAAGAGCCATCAAAAAGAGATATTGAGACTCCTCATCGCCTTTAAGACTTTCTTCTAGGGCAGCGTTTAGATAAGCAACAGCCTCGTCGTGATCTTTTAGTCTTTCGATAAGCCAATCTTGATATTTTTTACTTTTTGCCATAATTCTTTTCCCTTGATTGATACTCTTTTAAATACTCCTTTGCCTTATTAATGTCTTTTGTTTGCGATCTCTTAATGCCCCCACAGAGCAGCAAAATCACTTGCATTCCTACCTTTGAATAGTAGATCCTGATTCCTGGACCATAATGTATCCTCAGTTCGTAAACTCCACCACCCGTTGGTTCGCAGTCTCCAAAATTTCCGATCTTAAGACGATCAAGCCGCGTTAAAATTTTAGCGCGAGTATTGCGCTCGCGGATATCATCGAACCACTCTTCAAACGGCCTTTTTCCTGTTGACGTTTCGAAGATAATGATCTCTATTTTATTGTATCCCGCAGGATACGTTTAATTCAAGAATAAACTTAAGTTATTGAGGATAAGGTGGATGCTATAAGACTGACAGGTAGAAGAAGGCGTGGTTCAAACTTGGGTAATACTTAAGATTCAGCGCAAAGGCGCAAAACAATTTATACCTACCTCAACTTTATGAGCAGCGACCGATTTTGCTTTACCATAAAATCCTCCCTCAAGGTATAAGCTGTAGGAATTATGATCTTATATTTTCTGGCGTTGCTCTCCAAGGGCTGGGGACTAAAAGTTCCCGCGGTCTTCCATTATTCTTCGACGCGGATGATCCTGGCTGCCTTGACGACGCTCTTTTTGACGATTCTCCTGGGCCCCCGCTGCATTAAAAAACTCTATGAGATGAAGACCGGCCAGTCGATTCGCGTGGAAGACTGCCCGATGCTCGCCGAACTGCACCGGAAGAAAAAAGAGACGCCCACCATGGGGGGAATCCTCATTTTATTTTCTATGCTGGCCGCTCTCTTATTATGGATGGATCTGCAAAGTTCCTATACGTGGATCCTCTTCGCCACGACGGTTGTTCTCGGGGCGGTGGGGGGGTACGACGATTATTTAAAGCTGAAACATAAAAATTCGAAGGGATTAGCGGGAAGGAAAAAGCTGTTTATTCAGGTGGCGCTGGCAGGTCTCATCGGAGTCTATCTCGTCTTCAATTTTCCCAATGCGGGCACCTATTTCGTTCCTTTTCTGAAGGGGCCGCTCTTTGCGCTCAGCGGACTGGGGCTTGCCTTGGCGGTTTTATTCACCATTTTTGTGGTGACGGCGGGATCGAACGCGGTGAACCTCACGGATGGGCTGGATGGATTGGCGTCTGGAGCGTTGGTTTTGGTTGCGGGTGTGCTCGCGGTATTTGCTTTTTTGTCCAATAATATGGAATTGTCCCGCTACTTAAACCTCCTTTATATCGAGGGGAGCGGGGAGATCGGGGTTTACTTGTGCGCTCTCATGGGAGCTTGTTTGGGATTTTTGTGGTATAACGGCTATCCGGCGCAGGTGTTCATGGGAGATACGGGATCGCTGGCCTTGGGGGGAGTGGTGGGTGTGGCGGCAGTTCTTTTAAGGCGAGAAGTGTTGTTCGGCCTCGTCGGCGGGATCTTTGTGGCCGAGGCGGTCTCGGTGATCCTGCAAGTGGCCAGTTTTAAGTTCCGGGGCGGCAAGAGGATCTTTTTGTGCGCTCCCTTGCACCACCATTTTGAGTATAAGGGATGGCCCGAGACGAAGGTGGTCTTGCGGTTTTGGATCGTGGGGCTAATCCTAGCAATGGTGGGCCTAATGTCACTAAAGTTTCAGTAGGTTTATGGGAAAAGATCAACGCAAAGACGCAACCATACTTTTACGCATAAGTTTTCAGACTGATGTGAAATCGACAGTTCAACGCAAAGACGCAAAGGCGCAAAGACGCAATGAGAAAGTGGAATTCTATCGCCCTTTTGTTGAACGAAGTTCAACGCCCCGAGGGAAGGAAATCTTTTTTAAGAAAGCAAAAAAGTTACAGGAATCAAGGTTGTCTACTTGCTTTCTTAAAAAAGATTTCCTTCCTTGGGGCATGCTTCGCAAAAAGGGCGATCTCTGCGCTTCAGTGTCTCGTGACTCACCTCAGCGTTCGGGAAAATCGATACCATTATCTACGAAATTGTGCCTCTTATCTTTTGCGTCTTTGCGTCTTTGCGCCTTTGCGTTTAATCTTCTGTTGGTGTTTTCATGAAAGCACTCGTGATAGGTCTTGGAGTGAGCGGAAAGGCGGCGGCGCTGCTCTTGAAGAGTAAAGGCTACACGGTCACGGGCGTCGATGCAAATCCAAAAGAGATCGTAGGCATTCACGTTTTGCCTGAATCTTCTCTGACGGACCTGACCGAATTTGATCTCATCGTACCCTCTCCTGGCATCGCCCGCACCCACCCTTTATACGCTCTTGCTCAAAGGGAAAATAAAAAAATCATGGGGGAGGCGCAGCTCGCCTTCATGTATTTGGACCAGTGCGCGCTGGGGATCACAGGGACGAATGGGAAAACAACGGCGACGCTTCTGGTTGAGCATATTTTGAAGAGCTCAGGGCGCAAAGCGAAAGCAGTCGGCAACGTTGGGTTAGCTTTGTGTGAATACGCTCTCGCTCCCGATCCGGATGAAATTCTAGTTGTAGAACTCAGCTCGTTCCAGTTGGAGTCGATGGAGGGTCCTTTTTTGGATGCGGCCGCCCTACTGAATATTACGCCCGACCATTTGGACCGCTATGCTTCCATGAGGGAATATGCGGAGGCGAAATTGCGGATCGCATTGTGCAGAAAAGCGCATGCTCCGTTCTATGTGCATTCAAAAGTCGCAAAGGAATATGGTGTCCCTTATGACTGTTTTGATCTTGCATACATTTTGCCGGTCGGTTATAGACAATGGGGAAAACACGACTTAGAAAACGCTCAGGCAGCGTGGGCCCTTTGTGAAGAAATAGGGATTTCTCGCGAGGAGTTCGTTGCCGCGGCCGATACTTTTGAGAAACCCCGTCATCGGATTGCGTTTGTAAAAAATATCGAGGGCGTCTCTTACTACGACGACAGTAAGGGAACTAATCTGGATGCTGTGGTCCAATCGGTGTCTATGATGGAAGGTCCCGTCATTTTGATTGCCGGAGGGGTGGACAAGGGGGCGTCGTATGTTCCCTGGAAAGAGTGTTTTCGCGGAAGAGTGAAAGGGATCATCGCGATCGGCCAGGCTGCGGAGAAAATCCGGCGTGAACTGTGCGATGAATTTAATGTAGAAATTGTCGATTCTTTAGCTGCTGCGGTCGAAAGGGCGAAACAAAAGGGGACGCCGGGAGATGTCGTATTGCTCTCTCCGGGATGTTCCAGTTACGATATGTTTCGCGATTATGCGCACCGCGGCGACGAGTTTCAACGCTTTGTCAATAACATCGAAGAGAGGAGGATAGAACAATGAGCCGGAAGGATACCATCATCATAGCGGTCTTGATCAACGCGGGATTACTCATCGTGTTGTTCGCGACTGCGTTAAAACCCAGTGATTCCAAAGAAGAAGAATTTGTAACGCCGCTAGCGCCCGTCGCCGCGGTGTCTGAAGCGTCGCCGCTCGGTGCGCCGCAGCAGACGCCCCAAGATGAAGTGGACCAGGTGCTCCGGCAGTTTTCTCAGCCGCAAACCTCGGCGCTTAACCCTCCTGCCTCAAGTTTTGCGGATGATCTCAATGCCCCGCCTGCTCTTCCTTCGATGGAAACCTCACTGTCTGCTCCCATTACCGCTGCTTTGATTGAAACTCCCCAAGAACAGTTTGTGGAAGTTAAAGTGAAAAAAGGGGACGTCCTCGAAAAAATCGCCCGCCAGAACCGCACGACTGTGTCTGAGATCATGAAGGTCAACCATCTGGCCAGCACCAACTTAAAAATCGGCCAAGTGCTCCGCATCCCCAATAAGACCGGCGCTAGAGCGACGGCTGCCTCTACTGAGGGTGAAGTAAAATATTACACGATCAAAAATGGAGATAATCCATGGACGATTGCGGTGAAAAATCACATGAAGCTCGAAGAGCTTTTAAAGCTGAACAATCTCGACAGTGAAAAGGCGCGCCGTTTGAAACCCGGCGATCAGCTGCGCATCAAATGAGCCGCTGCCAGCTGGCGCTGCTCTTATGCGTCATTGTCATCTTTTCGATGGGGCTGCTCATGGTCTTCAATACTACGGCAGCCGAAGTCCTCGACCGCTCGCTCGACCGGAGCACCCACCACGCCCTGTTTCGGCAAATCCTCTATGCTGTCTTTGGGGTTGGCGTTGCGACGGGTTTTTGGTTTCTGGGATACCAGAATGTCGTTAAGCTCAGCGGACCGCTCCTTATTTTCGGCAGTTTTCTTCTCGTGCTGGTGCTGATTCCAAAGGTGGGACAAGAGATCAACGGCGCTAGGCGGTGGATCGGCTTTTTCGGCTACTCGTTCCAGCCTTCAGAATTTGTCAAATATCTGATCCCGCTATACTACATCCAGGTGATGACAAGCCGCGAGGGTCCCTTCGTGCTGCGGGAGTTTTTAAAACTGCTCGGCCTGCTCTCGGTCCCCATGGGCCTGATCCTGATCGAGCCCGACAACGGGACGACGGCGATCATTTTAGTCTCTTTGGTCGGCCTCTTTGTCTTGACACGGCTGCGCTGGGTGTTTTGGGCGCTGCCGCTCTTGGCGCTTATCGCAGTAGGCGGGCTTGTCGCAATGCAGATGCCCCATGTGGCAGACCGGATCCAGATCTACCTCCATCCCGAACTCGATCTGCAAGGCAAGGGGCACCAGCCCTATCAAGCGAAGATCGCGGCCGGCTCAGGAAAGCTGTGGGGCAAGGGGCTTGCCGAAAGTCTGCAGAAAATGGACTATCTGCCTGAGGCGCGCAGCGACTATATCGCCGCGATTTACGCCGAAGAGTTTGGCTTCATGGGGATGATGTTCCTCATCTTTCTGTATATGCTGTTTGGATTTTTGGGTTTCTATCTGGCCAGCCAAGCCCATGACAAGGAAGGATTTTATTTGGTCTCGATCTTTACCTTTCTTATCTGCTTTCAGGCATTTTTAAATTTAGGTGTTGTCTCGGGGCTGCTCCCGAGCAAGGGGACTAATTTACCCTTCTTTAGCCAGGGCGGCTCTTCGCTCATCGCCCACTGCATGGCAGTTTCTTTAATGCTCAACGCGGGACGCAAAACATGTCAAAGCCCCGTATCTTGATCGCTGCCGGCGGGACCGGCGGACACGTTTTTCCGGCCCAGGCGTGTGGAGAAGAGCTGCTCCAAAAAAATGTCGAGGTCTTATTTGCCGGGGCCGGCCTTAAAACGAACCGGTTTTTTCAGACGGGGGCGTTTCCTTTTCAGGAGACCTCCGAGGCCAAGCGGTCCGTTCTCGCGGTGATGAAGGGGATCTTCAAGAGCTTTTCCATCTTAAGGAAGTTCCGTCCCGATGCGGTCGTGGGCTTCGGCAGTTTTCACAGCTTTCCGCTGCTCGTTGCTGCAAGTGTCTTGCGCATTCCGATCGTCCTTTTTGAATCCAATTCGGTTCCCGGAAAGGTGAACCGCTGGTTTTCCAGACACTCTCTTCTCTCGTGCGTCCAATTCGCCGAGGCGGCCCGACGGCTCAATGGCAAAACGGAAGAAGTGAGGATCCCGCTCTGGAGAAAGGGGGCGGCGCTTTCCAGTCCGGAAGAGGCAAGGCTGCATTACTCCCTCGACCCCGACCGGATGACCCTTCTCGTGTTTGGCGGGTCGCAAGGGGCCCTTGCGATCAACCGCTGTTTTTGCGCATCAGCTGCCTCGCTCGACATCGGCCCCTTTCAAGTGCTCCACTTCGCGGGAAAAAAGGACGTATTGGATAAAATTCAGAAACGTTATCATCATCTCAATATTCGGGCCTGCGTGAAGGAGTTTGAGGATAAAATGCCGATCGCCTTGCAGGCGGCCAGCCTAGCGATTTGCAGGGCGGGAGCGGCGACCCTCGCGGAGCTCATCGCCTTTGAGGTGCCGTCGGTGCTCATTCCCTTCCCTCATGCGACAGAGGACCACCAGACCGGCAACGGAGAATTTATGCAAGCGATCGGCGGCGCGCTATGCCTCAAGGAAGCGGACCTCACGCCCGCCTCCTTGACACAAGCGATCGAGGCGCTCGCTTTGGGATTGAAAGAAAAAAAAGAAGCCATCATAAAATTTAAAAATCACGAGCAAAAACAAGAGTTAAGCTCGCTTATTTACGACACCATATGCAAAAAAATTACCACTTCATAGGCATCGGCGGCATCGGGATGAGCGCGCTTGCGCGCATCCTGCTGCAAAAGGGAGCGAAAGTCTCCGGCAGCGATCTGGGCAAGAGCGCGATCATCGATAGTTTGAAACAGGCGGGAGCCGATATTGCCGCCGAACACTCGGGAGACCCAATCCCCGAGTTTAAGACGGTTGTCTACAATACCATGATCAGCCGCGACAACCCCGAATATCAAGCCGCCATCGCGTCAAAGGTTCCTCTGCTTCACCGCTCCGACCTCCTCGCGCTCCTCATGCAAGATTACGCCTCGCTCCTCGTCACCGGCACCCACGGAAAGACCACCACGTCTTCCCTCCTCGCGTATGTACTTCTCGAAGCGGGATTCGATCCCTCGTTTGCGATCGGCGGCCTGCTCCAAAATCTCGGCGTCAACGGCGGGCATGGAAAGGGAATCTATTTTGTCGCAGAAGCCGACGAGAGCGACGGCTCCTTTCTCAAACTTCCTGCCTTTGGGGCGATCGTGACCAACATCGACAACGACCATATGGACCACTGGAAGACCGAGGAAGAGCTCCTCCAAGGCTTTTTCGAATTTTCCACACACATCCGTTCGAAGGAACATTTCTTTTGGTGCCTCGACGATCCCAAGCTCTCCGGTTTAAAGCTCCCCGGCGTCAGCTACGGCTTCGATCCCAGGGCGCAGCTCCACATCACCTCTTACTGCCAAGACGGTTGGAAGAGCATCTTTTCGCTCCACTTTGAGGGCAAAGACTACTCGAAGATCGAACTTCCGCTCATCGGCATGCACAACGCCCTGAACGCCGCCGCCGTGTTCGGGCTCGCGCTCCGCCTCAAAGTTCCCGAGGAGAGCATCCGGAGGGCGTTTGCCGCATTCCGAGGCATCGGCCGGCGTGTCGAGAAGAAAGGGGAGGCGGGCGGCCTAAAAATTTACGACGACTACGGCCACCATCCGACCGAGGTTCACGTGACGCTGAAAGCCCTCCGCAAGGCAGAAGAAGATAAGCGGCTCGTCGTGGTCTTTCAACCTCACCGCTTTAGCCGCACAAGAGATTGTTTGGAGCTGTTCGGCACTTGCTTTGAAGATGCCGACGAGCTCATCATCACCGATCTCTATCCTGCAAACGAAACTCCCATTGAAGGCATCGATGCGCATGCCGTCGTAGGCCAAGTGCGTGAAAAGGGGCGCGTGCCCGTCCGGTATGTCCCGAAACATCAGCTCGTAGCATTTCTTCAGGAAACCTTGCGCCCCCACGACGTCCTGCTCACGCAAGGGGCCGGAGATGTGACCCGTGTCGGCAGCGATCTCCTCGAATATCTCAAAGAAAAGCCACTGAAAAAATTGACCGTCGCCGTGCTCTTTGGAGGGAAATCTTCCGAGCACGAGATCTCCCACCGCTCCGTGCGCCACGTCCTCCACTCCCTCAGCCCCGAGTTCTACGACGTGAAGCAATTCAGCATTCCCAAACAGGGGGATTGGGTTACCAAAGAGATCATCGGCGAGCTCTTGAAGTGCGATGTCTGTTTCCCTGTCTTGCACGGCCCCTTTGGAGAGGATGGGTGCATTCAGGGCTTTTTTGAAACCTTAGGCATCGCCTATGTAGGCTGCGACTTCCGCGCCTCGGCGCTCTGCATGGACAAAGCCTGGACAAAACATGTGGCCCAGAGCTCCGGCGTTCCCACAACCCCTTTCGTCGAGTTCACCGCCGGCCAGTGGAAGAGTGAGCAGGCCCACTGCCTCAAAAAGGTCGCCCAGAAGCTTCACTTCCCTCTCTTTGTCAAACCGGTCCATCTGGGGTCCAGTATCGGCATTTCTAAGGCTGTCGATCAGGCCGGCTTGGTCCAGGCCATTGATTATGCCTGCGGCTTTGATTTTCGGGTCCTTGTCGAAGAAGAGGTGATCGGCCGCGAGATCGAATTCGGCATCCTCGGCAATGAGACCATCCATGTCACGCCCCCAGGAGAGATCTACAGCGCCGGCACCATCTACGATTACGACAAAAAATATGGCCCGCAGGGGATGCAGACCGAGATCCAGGCACAGCTGCCCCCTGAGATCATCGAGAAAGGGAAGAAGCTCGCCGCCAAAGTTTATCAAGCGCTCGGCTGCACCGGAATGGCGCGGGTCGATTGCTTCTTAAAACCCAATGGGGACATCCTGCTCAGCGAAGTCAATCCCATTCCCGGGTTCACCTCGATCAGCCTCTATCCAAAAATGTGGGAAGCACAAGGCCTCCTTGGCCCTGCCCTTGTGGACAAACTGCTCATTTTGGGCCTGCAGCGCAAACGGCACCACGACCGCAGTTTCCAAGGACACCAATGGCTCAAAAACTCCCTCTAGTCCATGCGCTTGGCTGGATCGTGGCGTCGCTGTTTTTGGTGACCGGGCTCACCGCCCACACCTGCCTGTATTATCGGGAAAAAGACCGTGCGATGCGGCACGATCCGGGCAACCACCTCACCCAAATCGTCCAAACGGGCCTCCAGAAAGAGGTGCTTAAAACTATCTATCTCGCGGAACTTGTCGGCCTTTCCATCGACCGTCCGACCGCCTATTTTGACTTCGACCCCAAGAAGGCCGAAGCCAAGCTGCTCAAGTCGCCTCTCATCAAGCAGGCGAAGGCGATGCTGCTCCCGCCAAGCACCCTAGCGGTGGATTATACCGTGCGCCAGCCGATCGCGCTCCTCTATGATTGTGAAAACGCAGCGATCGACGAAGAGGGGAGGATTTTCCCCGTCAGTCCCTACCTATCTCCCAAAAACCTTCCCCAGCTCTATCTAGGACTTGCCCGGGTTCCCGCTGATTGGCACACACCCATCCGCGGCAAAAAAATCGACCTCGCGCTGCAAATCCTCAAGCTCGTCTCCGCCCTCCCTTTCCGCGTCGCGCGCATCGACGTTTCAAAGATCGACGCTCCCAGCTTAGGAACGCGCGAAATTGTCTTAGTTGCCGACCAGCGGTTCCTCCGCCTGAGCACTAAGAATTTTCCGCAAGAATTGGGCAATTATTTATCGCTGCGCGAACAATTAAAGGGACAAGAGGCAAAAATCATCGACTTTCGCATTCCCAACCTGGCTTTCCTCAAGGAACAGAAAGCTACGCAAGCGGATTAAAGGAGCCTAGTTCTAAATTCTTGGTATAATAGAAATAATTGGTCATAACAGCAAGCCCGGCCACGGCGACAGCGCCAATTGTAGCTTTGCAAAGATAATTCATCGAGATGTTGCGGCGAGGCGACAGCAGGCGGACAATCTCAGTATGTCCCTTTCTTCTAGCCGCTGCAATAGCCGTGTCTCTATGAGATTTTGAGATGTCATGGCCCGTTAGGAGCAAGCGGACAATCTCTATATGCCCTTGTTTTGACGCATTAATCACAGCAGCACCTCGAAAAGGTGCTGGGATGTCGTGGCCGGTTAGGAGCAAGCGAATAGTGTCTATATGCCCATTTTGTGAGGCAATGAAAACAGCCAGGCCTCTATCACCTTCCGGGACATCGTGGTCGGTTAGGAGCACGCGAACAATCTCTACATGCCCTTGTCGTGAAGCAGCAATAACAGCCGCGCCTCGAAAGGATTCAGGGGAGACAGTTTGGCCAGTTAGGAGCAAGCGAACATTTTCTATATGCCTTTGTGCTGAGGCAGGGCTCACAGCCGCGCCACTGAAAGATTCTGGGATGTCGTGGCCCGTTAGTAGCAAGCGAACAATCTCTAGATGCCCTTCTGCTGATGCAGCAAACACAGCCGCGCCTCTAAAAGATGCTGGGATATCATGGCCAGTTAGGAGTAAGCGAACAGTCTCTATATGCCCATTTTCTGAGGCAGTGTGAACAGCAAGTCCTCTATCACCTTCTGGGATATCGTGGTCGGTTAGGAGTAAGCGAACAATCTCTATATGCCCTTGCTGTGATGCACCAATCACAGCCGCGCCTCGAAAGGATTCTGGGTAGATAGCTTGGCCAGCTAGGAACAAGCGAGCATTCTCTATGTGCCTTTGTTCTGAGTCAGCGCTCACAGCCGCGCCGCTCAAAGATGCTGGGACATCGTGGCCGGTGAGGAGCAAGCGGATAATCTCTATATGCCCTTCTCCTGAGGCAGCATACACAGCCGCACCTCTAAAAGATGCTGGGATGTCGTGGCCGGTGAGGAGCATACGGACAATCTCTATGTGCCCTTTATCTGAGGCAATGACAACAGCCAGGCCTCTATCGTCTTCAGGGATATTGTGGTTGGTCAGGAGTAAGCGAACAATTTCTATATGCCCTTGGTTTGATGCTAAACTCACAGCCATGCCTCGAAAGGTTTCATAGGATTCTGGGAGGATATCTTTGCCGTTTAGGAGTAAGCAAACAACTTCCATATGCCTTCGTTCTAAGACAACACTCACAGCCGTGCCTTTATTCACTCCTGGAATATCGTGGCGGGCTAGGAGTAAGCGAACAATCTCTATATGCCCTTCTTTTGAGGCGGCACACACAGCTTCGCCTCTATCACGCCCTGGGATATCGTGGCAAAAAAGGCGGACGCTGTCAATGTACCCATGTCCTGCCGCAAAAATAACAACCGCGCTTCTAAGAGATTCCTCGATGCTTGGATCAGCGATAGTGATGAGTAACCGGATAGTCTCTAAATGCCCATTTTCTACGGCGCGACACGCGGCCTCCACTAGATGATCCACTGAGATACTGCGGCTGCGGCCATTTAACATCTCTCGGATATTCTCGGTATGGCCATCGCGCGCATCAGCAATAACGGCCAAGCCCAGCTCGTGACCTGACATGTTCAAAAGTTTACCATCGACATACGTCACCCTTCCACTGCATAGCGGACAGATCTTTTGTACGTTTAGCCATCTTTCTAGACATTCCTTATGAAATCGGTGAGAAGATGCACTGTTGACCCTGTGTTCCAAACCCTCGGGCTGTTCTTTCCAATCCTCACTTAGACAGATGCCGCAAGTGGTTGGCGGTTCAGTGGGTTCAGCATCTGTTGCAAGAGTTGTTTCTCTAAACCTGGTGAATATTACATTCGACATAAAAACCAATTTTTTTGTTATTAATACTAATTAACTTTATAGTATATTTTAACAAATTATTTGATTTATATCAATAAATTAACATATAAAATAATTAAGGTTGATGTTTTGATTTTATCGCTTTGACAGTCAAGAGGTTGCAGGCGCAAAAGGAGTCAATTAGTCTCCGTAGTGCTGTAAGCAGGTAGCATCGCTTTGACAGTCAAAGGGTTGAGAGCAGCTTTAGGCTTGGTTTTTTCAGTCATCGCTCGCAAAACAGTGGAAGAGAGTTCGCGGATTT
>Ga0207105_1205_pt1 | contig 14364 bp, 15 predicted proteins | sample Alteio_BWMinHeat_77_FD_153569 | JGI IMG/M metagenome (GOLD analysis project Ga0207105, IMG submission 153569) | Enriched cells from forest soil in Barre Woods Harvard Forest LTER site, Petersham, Massachusetts, United States -... | ecosystem: Environmental > Terrestrial > Soil > Temperate forest >... | reverse complement strand
CCTTCCTTCGACCTTGGTACAGGCCATACAAAACGGGGAAAATCAGATCGATCAGACACACGTAGTAGGTCAGTCTCCCCAAATCGGCTGAATCTCGCTGCTGCACGTATCTTTACGAAAGGTCCCCTAATGTAAGGGCTCTGCCGCATGGCGACGCTAGGGCACTATGGCCCGTCTGAACCCAGAGAGGGCAAATGAGAATGTATCGTAGTAGCGATCTTCTGTTTTGCTAACTCCAAATACATCAATTGGGAAGGTTTCCATCCCTTCGAAGCCGTTCGGATTTACATAATAGACACGCAAGCACACTAAAAAATAATTCTTAGATTGATCTGTCAATTGATCATCAAATACGTCGGACTTGAAGGTAGTCTTATTAATTATCTCAAACTCTCCGCCTTTTACCACGAAAGCTGATGCGGGTTCGTCTTTAGCTGCACGCACATACGATGTCCATGGATTCTCTCCAAATATGGTTTCCTTGCATGGCGGAAGAGCTTTCGCGATCATGTCGAATGATTGCAAGACAACGCCGGGGTGAGTTTTCATATAGCCCTGTATATCTTCCTCGGTTCGCAAATCTTTTTTTAATTTTTGAGCTAGTGACGCGTCTGCCTTCAACGCTACGTCAATAACCGGCTTAGATATTTGCTGAATCTGTGTCTCAAGCCGTGAGACTAACATCGGTCGATTGCCGTTGTTCAAGAAGGCTAAATCGTATTGGAGAGCCATACCGCGTACCGGGATTTGCTTTCCCAATGCGTTGATCTCGTCCGGTCCAATCTCTCGGATTTCGCTTGTCAGGATGAAGCTCAAGTGAAAGGAACTCCAGAAGAATTGAAACCAAATTCCCGCGACAGAGACAATTAGCGCGACACACGACAGGGTCGCTGTCACGATATCTTTTGTTTCGACTTTATTTCTAATCGACAATCGTGAACGCAAGAAACGGATCCAATCTGAATTCGAGCGGGTAGCAGTAATCCCGGAAATACGACATCTGATAGGATTTGTCCTACGCCAAATAGCGATAACCCGGTTGTCCGTTTATATCGGAGAAGTGACGATCCGTGGCCTCCGTTTAGATTAGGACACACCTGGGTCACGTTTTATCTTGCTTGTCCCAGCTGCTCGCCTATCGGCTCGCCCCTCACCGGCCCTCTCGGAGGATCAGCCGCATCCTGAAAAATCGACTGAGGTGTCGGGACCGGGGCGCTTGTGAGATCAGCGATTCCCCTCCCGCAGTTAATCGAGTAGAAGCCCAGAAAACGACTGACGAGTTCGCCGAGCCGGCGCACTAGTTCGTCTCCCACGCCACCCTCATGGTTCTGTTCGTTCGCCAGCCGATAATCATCACAGAAGCCCAGATCACGCACGTCACAATGAAAAGGCATTTCTTTATCAGTGCGTCTCCTGCATCTACAGGATGGGGCGCCCAAAAGCCGATCTTATGAAGAATGCATAATACAATAAATAAATCTATTACCAACAAAACGAAGCCTAAACCGAGATTCCAAAGCACTTTATTCCGTATTCCTCCGGACGGAAGACTGATTAAGGTAAGCACGATGTTATTGGAATAGGAGAAAATTCCTGTGATTCCCATGATGGCAACAGCGCAGACAAAAAAATATGGCGTGGTAACAAGAAACGCGCACGCTAATTGCGCCGCCCCCTGGATGAAATGGATTACCGTATCTATAAAGCTCGGGGGTCGCGGCACAAGACTCATGAATGAGTAATATTCCGTAGCTACCCAACTCATAATCGCTAACGTGATACAACAACAACAGATAAGACCAAAATTACGGCTATGCGGAAAAAAATATCCCGGATCAAAATACGCTTTATCGTCATGATATAGAAGTGAGTATAAAGAACGATATACGAACGTATAAAGAGTAGCTCCATGAATGATACTCATATTTGCAGAGTATATTGACACAAACGCCACTTCTATCCGCTTCCGTAACGGCGATGATATCGACAATCTAGCGGCTCCCTTTTTGATTTGAGCTGGTGTTTAGGAAAACAGCCTACGAGCTGAAAAATCAGGCCCCGTCCGTTAACAATCCGCCGGATTGGGTCGGAAGGGGAAATCGGCTTCCTCCAACACGTACCCTCTGAGCTTAGCGAGTTCGTCCTCGCTCATCTCGATCGCTTTGTCATCTCCCATTACAGCGTCGAAGAAATCCGGGTCTCCACCATCGTTGGCAAGCACGGGGGATTTTTCCAGATCGACCACAACCTCTCCGAAGACCCACTTGCCGCGCCGCATCTCGTATTCGAGCGACTGGTCGCTCGCGGGCACCCCATAACTCGTCTCTGGTAACTTTCCCTCACGGAAACATGCTCTCACAAATAGATAGCGGTAAAGCATGGCGGCCGCGCCGCGTATCGCATCATCGTCCATCGCGCCCATCCTCAAGCGGTCGCCGGCTCTGTGGTTGTCTCACTTGAGACAACTTTGCCCTGGCGCAGGACGAACTGCCATCCGCTCCCGTCATCCTCCCACTGGCCGGGGATAACCTTCTTCCCCTTGATCGTCCTGGCTTGAGCAACGAGATTCGCAGGAAGATCGCAGGGCAGCTGGAACGGTTGGGGCGCGGCGGTGAAAGCCGCACCCGCACGGCCCGCTTCCCGAGCCTTTTTGGCGCAGGCGACGTCGCCCCCCTCGTTCTTGATGAACCCGGCCACCTCCTCGGGCGTTGGGCGCGGATCGCACGACCAAGCGTGCTGCAATGCGCCGGCCCATCGGCTGATCTGGCTCTTCTCCGGCTTCACCTCCGCCTTGTGGAAGGCGAGGTTGAGAAGCTGGGTGAACTCTTGGCTACGCGCGGTGGTCGGCACCTTTGCGTCAGCGAGTAACCCCTTCACCAGCAGGCGAAGGTCGGGGTCCTCCATGTGCGACCGGAGCCGGAAGGCACCAGTCATCACCGCGTCACGGTGTTTCTCGCCCTGAACCAGATCATTCGCCCACAGGACGGCATGGTGCGTCATCTCGTGGGCGAGATTGGCGATGGGTGGGAGGTTGTGGTCCAGAGCGGGCACAGGCGTCGTTTCGTCACTCATTTGGGATGCCTCGAAGAAGGGACGGAGGACCCCACAAATGATCATTCGAAGATGTGAGTCACCGAAAAGAATGCGACATCTACACCGTTATCTTTTGTCGCAATATCCTGCTAGACGCGCCCTTATCGCATCCCAATCCCTAACCACCTCAACAATCGGTCGCTGAGCCTCGATAATCGCCCGGCGGTTTTCTCGATCTCTGATCGCCCTTTCCACACGGCGCATTGCGTTATCTACTTCCTCTGGTTTGGCGCCAGGCATAGCCTTGCTTAGCCGAGCCCATTTCTGCCCTTCCGGTGCTGCTTCATAGGCCTTTACTAACAGGGCTGTGCGTTCAGAGTCGGCCTTGCCGCGCCCCCGGGGGGCTGGCTTTAAGTCGTCCCGTTGGAGAAACCCCGAAGCGAATTCGTAGGCGCGGTCGTTCCCGAGCACCTGCGCCATTCGGAAATAAGCCGAGACGAAACTGCCCAAAGCCTGTTTGACCTGACGCTCCACCCCTGCCTGAAACGCTTGGAACGCTTCAGGGCCGTACTCTTCCTCACTGACTCGTCGCACCGTCGCTAACGCGTCTGCCAATTCCGCATCATCGAGGTGGGTCTCGTCGAACGGGGGTGCGTCTAGCGTTTTCATCTTGCAGAGACCTGGTGCCCGCGTCAGTCGCTATATGGTCACCCTGCCAACATTGCGGTAGCGGCCTCGGCCATCGGCGATTTCAAAATTTCGCCGATTTCACTCCCCACACTGGGTTTTCGTGAAATTCGAACCCAGGTAGTGTGGGGGCAGGCCAGAGGCGGGGACGCAAGGGGTGGCCGGCGCCATTGCGGTTCACCACCACAGCACCCTCAACATCTTGAACCAAAAGCGAGAATCACCATATATAATGGGGTATCAGCAACGTTATCAGCGTACCGTTTGCCGTTGAGCCGCAACGGACCTTGGAGACACCGAAATGCAACTTCGTTACGCTTCTTTTGGCGAATGCATCGCCGCTCGGGACGAGGGCCGCGCCGTCGTATTCCAATATTCCACCCCTATAGAGTATGATATGACTAATGATGAAAGAGTTCAGGGGTACTCTCGGGCAAGCTCGAAGAATGGAATAAACCAACTCGCCCAAGAGCCGCAGGAGACCTAGACTTCCTGCCCCTGTTATTTGCAGCTATTCCGCCGCTTCGGAAGAGGGAATACTCACCCGCCGGTGTTTTGCCAAGGACTTGCTGACAGCACTCTGGCTCATCGCCAACTCATGCGCGATCTGGGCCTGCGTCTTGCCCTCCTCGTCGTACATCTTTGCGATCTTCTCTCCGATCCCGAGGTGTTCCAGCCTACACTCCCCCTTCTCATGCGCGATGTGCACCGGAAAGTCGTCGCCCGGTACAAAGCCCCGATGCTTGGTGAAGTGCACGAGAAAGGCCTCTCGCTTGCTCGTGCCTTTCTTTTTGCCGGTGGCTGGTTTGAGAAGGATGCTGGTATTCAAGATGTCCTCGACCTTGCTGGTGCCGCGCTGTTTGGTTTCTCCCGTAAGCGGGTTCGCCTTTCCGGTGTGGTGGAAGAGCACGACCACGTAACCGAGACGACGAAGGTGCACGAACCATTCCTGTGGGATGATCCAGCTTTCCTCATCGTTGGACGATGAGCCGCTATTGCGGAACAACGCGCTCTTGTTGTCGAGCATCAGCACCTTGGCATCTGTATCCTTCAACGCCTGCTCGATGAGGTCGCGCCCGATTGAGCTTTTGCCCGCTAGATCAGGTATTCCGGTTTCCTGATCCATGTCGCAGAGAAGGACGAGGTTTTTGAGAGCGGCGGCGGGGTCTCCGTTGTTGTCTTTCAGAGCCGCCGCCCGAAGCCCGCGCAATCGATCCTGAATGTCCGCTTGGTTCATCTCCCCATCGACATACAGGACCTTCCGCGCCTTCGGTGCCTTCCACCCCAGCACCTCACCGCCGCTCGCTATGGCGTATGCGCAGGCCAGACCGAAGTAGGTTTTCCCCAAACCAGTCAGGCCCGACACCATCGCGGTGCCCTTAACTGGTAGCCACGGCTCTAGCACAAACTCCCGAGGCCCGAAGTTATGCTCTAGGAGGTCATCCAATGGCCGATAGACCAAAGTTTGCTTTGGGATGCTCATCATCACACCTCCACCACGGCCAGCTTCACGCCGGGGAGTGCACGCGCCAGGAACCCATCCCGTCCCCTGCGGTAAGCCCGCACCTCCTTCTTATTCAGATCGCTCGGCTTGCGCGGCTCCCACTCGGTGCTAACGCCCCCATCCCCGAGTGACATGGTGCAGCGATAGCGTCGGCTGACGCGGAAGGTCTCCGTGTGGTTTTGCGGCTGGGGCTGGTTCATCACGCAGCCCTCCCCGAATTCAGCCTTGGCAACCCTGCCGCCCAGGCCTCCGCATCCGCCGTTCGGATCAGAGAACGGGTGCCGACTTTCAGAACGGGAGGGGCCTCACCTCGCTTGGTGAGGAGGTAGAAAAGGGATCGGCTGATTCCATACGAGTGACAGAACTGCGCAACAGACATCAAAGCAGGCGCGACTTGCGCCTTCGCATTCGCCTCTATCATGTTTGGGTTTACTCACGATGCGGTCGCTTGGCTCTGGTTCTGCCCTGGGTATCCGACCAACCCGTCCCGGCCCTTCTGGCACTGTAAGCCGCCAAGTGGCAACGGATGTGACCTCTATATGGTGTTTGACACCTACGATTTCAAGTGAACAACACATTACTAACAGCGATGCCCCTGGATACATATGGGATAAATTGTGTCAATACAAGAAAACTCGCGGGACGATCTGCTTCACTACATTCGAGAGCCGTACCGGAGTACTGTGCGTTTACACGCTCACTCGGAGAGAGCAAAGCGAGCTATTGGACCCTCTGCTCTTTCTCGCGTGCCCGATTGCCTTCAAGCACGGCGCAGGGGCACCACCTCCGCGTCCGTCGCCAGCATGGCCCCTCGGGCGATCTCGTCCGCGAAATCCGTGATCTCCGCACTGTAATGCCGCTCGATCATCGCAACACTGGTGTCATGGCTGACGGCAATGATGCGGATGGGGACGTTTCCCTTGATCTGCCTCACGATACTGCTGTGCCGCAGCGCGTAAATCGTCACCTCATCCGACAGGCCGAGGGCCTTCCAATCGTCCAGGCCGCACTCCGCCACGATCCGCTTGAACAGCCGGGAGTGGTCGGACTTCTTCCATGGTTCGCCGCTCGGCTTCGTGAGTAGGGGGGCGTTGGGCGCACGGTCCTTCGCGGCTTTCGCCAACCTCGACGCCAGCGGCAGGCCAATCGGCACCGGCCTGCGCAACCCAACCTTGCTCCCCTTGCCCTTGTTCGAGGCGGGCATCATGAGCCGGGGCGCGGCCCCATCCTGCAAGTCCCGACACTCCAGCCCCGCGATCTGGCTGTACCTCGCACCCGTCACCGCCGCGACCTCCACCAACAGGCCGAACTCTTGGCTCTGCTCGTAAGCTGCACCGATCAGCTTCCGCACCATGTCGTCCGACAGGATTACGTTCCGGCTCTGCTCTGCACCCGGTAGCGTGGCAAGTCCAATCTCCCACGGCCTGCGGCTGGTAATGCGCTTGTCCAAATCAGCGGCAAGGTTAAGTGCCGCCTTGAGCGCGGTTGTCGTGCGATTGATGGTCGCCGGGGCGAGGGTAGGGGCCAGCCCATCCCGCCACCGCTTGAGGTCGGCCTCTGTGAGGTCGCTGACGAGCTTCTTGGCAAGAGGAGCGGGTAGGTGCAGCCGCACCCGCCCGACGTTCCCAGCGTCCCCACGACGCGTCGTCAGGTCGGCCTCGTACTGGTCCAGGGCTGAGGACACGGTGATCGGCTCGCCTGTCGCAGGTTCCTCGTCCCTCTCAGCCTCGACAAACCAATCCCGCGCTCGTTCCTGCGCCTGCCCGTAGGAGAGGGCGAGCTTGCCATCTGCCGTGAGTGCGTCGTCCGCTGGCCCAATGGTCGTCTCGCGCCGGAGGTCACCCTTGACGAGCTTCGCCGACCACACCGCGCCCTTGGTGCCCTTCCTGTACCCGAATGCGCACCCTGGAGCGACCGACACCCAATAACGCCCCATCGGCAACCTCGCCCTCGCGCTCGGCGTATCGAGCTTCTGATTGCGAACTGTCCGTGCCATGTGCCTGCCTCCAAGGTCCGCACCGCCAAAGCATGTGCAGCCACTCGTGTTGATGCTAACTGCAATCATCCACAAATCGTCCACAAAGATGTGGGTGGACGGGAGGGGACGTCAAGAGGCAGAATTTGGCGGATTACATGGCATTATGGGGAGAACAGGTTGTCCACTGAGGTCCACCGAGAGCCATTTTCCTGCCCTTTCACGGCGGTAACAGGGGTTCGAATCCCCTTGGGGACGCCAATAATTTCAATAGGATAGTAATCAAGGTCGAAATCTTGGTCCCGCTTTTGTCCTGCAGGGCAACTATGCGCCCGGAACCCCTAGTCGCCTAGCAAAAGTTCATGCCGTCTCCCCGCGCCCGCGTTAGCCGCGCACTAGCCCCGTTGCATTCTCAAAGTGGCTCAAGGGCAGGGTCCCCGGATAAATCTGAAGTCGGGATGGTCTGCCTCCCATAGGCAAATATCGCGAAATAACTCAGTGACGTGGAAGTCCGCGACACTAAATCCCGCTCGCAAAATTGACCCCAGTAAGTCTGGGGTACATTCGGCAACGGCGCATGATCCGAAGACATATCTTAGGCCGATGCTTAAAATACAAACCAAGTCGTGACCCACGCAGATATGATCTTCATGGTGGCCTTTTCCCATCTCCTCTACCGTTCGAGACAGAAGTTCCGCTCGATTCACTTTGCAATTTTGGGTACGTCCAACCACCAAATTCACCAGGCCTTTGCCATCCAGGTCAAAACTCCGTCGGCTAACAAATCGAAATTGCAAATCATCGAAATTCAGTGCCAAACCCTCGCGTATCGAAATAAGCCTTAAACATCCGACTGCCTTCGCCTTTTCTGCACATATTGCTTTAACTGACTTACCAGATCGCTCCAACTCCGCCGCGATTTTAGTGGTAGAGCCCTTCTCTAGCAGAAGCCGTTCAAACGCCGGTGAATTTATTATCATCATTTCGATGTCATGTTCCTCCGTAAGAATAAAGTTGTCCAAAGCATGAGTTACGCCCAAAATATCATCAAAATCTCTGTCTGCAATAGCCAAGACCCCTTTAAAATTGTCTCTGTTCAATATAGATATAACAGAAATGACATTTTCTTTTCCATTTGCCTCGATTATATAGCATTTATCTTTTTGGACGAGAGGCGTGAATGTTAGAAAGTCGTCGTGGCCCTCGACTATTAAAAATGTGACTTTGTCTACCTGTCGCTGCAAACGAATTTCGTTAGCGATGCTGGTTGCATCTATAAATGGTTTTATCGACATGGGCTTGGTGGATCAGGTTACCGGCCCAGACAAATTGACGGTTAAATCCCAGCGACTGTCTATTATCTGGGGCGAGTGCGTAGCAATCACTGCACTGAAGCCGGATAATTCGATTATCGAACTTAAATCAGCTATAAAACGCTTCTGCCACGCAACATGGAGAGAAAGCTCCGGTTCATCAATTAATATCAACGAGCGAGGCGCGACTTTGAACAGAAGTTCGTACATTAAGACCAATTCGTGCTGCTCGCCGGATGATAGATTATCAAGCGATAACTCGGAGCCATCAAACAATTTTACTCCTAATCCTCTTTGATTATCTATGTATATCTGTTTATATTGGAACCTATCATTTACGATTTGTTTTAAGGTATTGATTTTTTGATAAGTCTCATTGAAAATACGGAGCTTTTGTTCCGTATCGTCGATATAAATTGGCAACACATCTAAAATAGTTTGCGAAAAAGCATCGTCCGTTAATTTCAGAGTTTCATCCCTATCCAGTAGTCCAGCCTCCATGAATTTTGCGCGTTCCCGATCCAAATCGGCGAGGCGGCGGCGTAACTCGGGCTCAGAAAGATTGATCTTCCCCACTTGCGATATTAGGCGCTGTGGAAAAGTGCTGTCCCGTGATTGCGCTAACGCTCCATACTCGCGAAGCTTCAAATTGATCGCTCCAGCTAGTTCGGCGGCAAGTTCGCTGACAACCGGGCGCAAGACGTCATCGGGATGGTCTCTTGTGCGGCGGGGTGCGTTCGGTTGCGCGACCCGCAACAGTCGCTGCGTCTCAATAAAGCGGCAAGATAGTGCACTTCTGAAGGTAGCTAGCCATTCAGGTTCGCGATATACGCTTTCCGGCAAAAAATCGGCGTAAGTAAGAGAGACTTCTTCAAACGACATACGTCTTCCCGTCCGAACATCAAGCCACGCTCGCGGCCCGACTCGTTCAAGTCCCGGTACATACCTATCGATTAGCGCAGAAGCCAATCTCGGTCTTGCAGAAACTTTCCACGACTGAGGCTCGGATTTCGGGCTTATCAATATTACTTCGACGTTAGTTCGAATTTCCTCTTCTTCCTGAGTCGGCTCGTTTTCTTCAAATAAGGGTGTTTGTCGATCCACACCCTCTTTTTGAATAAGTATTGACGACCCATTATCAAAAGTTAAACCGAACTCTTTAAACGAAGTACGGAAGAATTCGAAAAATCGGCCATCAAAAAATGCGCTTGTTAATCGAAGTATGACGGTTTTTCCGAAGCCATTTGGCGCGGTCATTATAGTGATATGTTCTGACGATTTTAAATCAACTCGATGATCGAACATGCCGAATAGTCGGACAACTCGGATTTGTGTTAGTTCCATTGTCACACACGCTCCGTCTTGGGCCAGTGCCGACCTCCGGCCGTCGCTGCCTCTGGGGCTATCTCTTCAAGTAAGACTGTTGGGTGTCGCATCGCCATTTCAACAGTGTTGCGACTAAATCGGGTAAGTTTCAACCTCTTGAGTGGGGGAAGCACGCCCTATCAGTGGCAGCGCGCCACGGCGGGGTCGACACCTTAACCTAGTGGCAAGGCGGCTCGTCGTACCATCGGCGGACCGTTTCCCGTCTCTAGGGAGTCGCCCCGATGAGAAAACTGATCCTGGCCGCCGCGATTGCGCAATCACCGATCGCGGCGCATCCAGCCAGCGCCTATTGCGACACGCCGGAACAGCAAATCCAGCCGCTTTGCAAGTTGGAGTGCATGACCGACGATGAGCGCGAAGAGTTCTGCACACTCTAGAAAGCCAGGACGTGGCCGCAGCCGAGATTGCGGGTTGGTTTTTCGGCAGGCTGTGCCGATCCCTTCACAAACAGGTAAAATAGCGATGACTAAATATCACCCGCACTTGACTACGGCCCAAAAGGAACTGTTGGCGGAGAATGAGGCCATGTCACACTGTAGGTCATTGGGGTTTGTGGATATTGAGAAAGTTCAGGGGAGGGGGCCAGTTGATTTTTATATGACTGATCCTAAAACTCGACGCCGTATCGGTGTTGATTCAAAATATAATAGTGGTCGTATGAGGGGAATATACACTAGCGGTGGATGTAGTATCACCGAAGAACAATATGATCTGGATGTTTGGTTAGCTGCGTATGATCCCTCAACAGGACTTGTTGACTTACGGACTTGGCTCACACACGGCGTTGTGACAGATAAGTGTTCGCGATATAATTGGGCGACAAGACGTGGGGTTGCTAGCGCGGCTGGGAAACCGAATTAAACGGACCGCAAGAGAAGATCAGGGCGGCATGTGACGGACTCGCTGCTCCCGTCGCCCGACACGGCAGCACCAGCGCCACGGTGGAACTCGAACTGCTCGAAAGTGCCGCGAGCTGGCGACGGCATGGGCCAAAGCACCGCGCGTCTGTTACAGTAGCCTGACGCTCAGCTTGATGCGGTAGTCAGGGATGTTTAAATCCAAAACGGTTTTCGTCGTGGGGGCCGGTGCGAGCCAAGAGGCGGACTTGCCTACAGGAACCCAACTGAAGGCTATAATCGCCGAAAAGCTAAATTTTACGTATCCCCCAGCGGGCATATACTTAGATACGCTTACGGGAGACCAGCAGGTGGAAGCGTCTCTTAAAGCATATCAGCACCAAATTCGTCAAACGGCGGACTTCAATCCTGTTTTGCACGCCGCGCGGAAAATTCGAAACGCAATGCCGCTAGCGTCGTCGATCGACACCTTTATCAATGATCACAGCGACGATGAATATGTTGGCCTGTGTGGCAAAATGGCTATCCTACAATCGATAATCGAAGCAGAGCAGTCTAGTAAACTTTATTTCAGTAAATATAATCGTGAGACCTTCGATCCGTCAAAACTTAGGGATACTTGGTACATCTATTTTTCGCAGTTACTCTTCGACGGCGTAACGAAGAAAGACTTAGAAAATGTTTTCAATAATATTTCATTTATCGTGTTTAATTATGATAGATGTGTTGAACAATATCTATATAATTCCTTGCAAACGTACTATGTAATTTCACCGAATCAAGCGGATCAATTGCTTGAGAACCTTACCATCATACATCCTTATGGCGATGTCGGAGGCTTGCCATGGAAAGATGTTTTATTCGGAGGCGAGATTTTCAATCGAAATCGCGTCGAAGTAGCTCAGAAGCTTAAGACTTTTACGGAACTTCAAGACGATCAGGCAATAATCCCGATCCGTCAAGAAATCCAACAGGCAGAAACGCTTGTGTTTTTGGGGTTTGCGTTTCATGACTTAAATATGAAGTTACTAACGACGGAAACAGAAAGTAACGTTCGACGGGTATTTGGAACGGTAATAGGAATTTCTCAAGAAGAGTTGCCTATTGTATCGAATAGGATTTGGGCTATGTTGGGCCGAAGTAGTTCGGGAAATTTGAGTATGCCCCTACGAGATGGACTGACCTGTGGAGAATTGTTCCAATATTTTTCACGAAATCTGAGGCAAGCGGGATAGCACCTCCTGTCCTAACCCGCCGTTAGCAGGGAGCCTGTTCCGTCGCCCGCACAGCCGATGCCAGTAGCATCGCCTCGCGCCGCTACAGCTTCCGGCCCGGATAAAGCCATAGCCCTTGCCGGCGACTCAGACATCGATTACGCCAGCTTCCATCTACGGCTCCCACGGTCTCCGCCCCGAGCGCTGATCGCCGCGACCAGACTGCTGCGAGCGGCCCCGCTAGCTAGTCGTGAACCTAATAGACCATCCCTCATCTCCCAATGTTATTATGGCGGCGACGAATTCCAGGAAACCGCGCCATGCCAGATGCTACATGGCCGTCCTATCGCGTGGGGAACCCGGATTACATTCACGCGCTGGGCGTGATCGCGTCGATTTACAACCTTCTAGAATTTCGCTTCCGGTCTCTCTTTTCGATTTACGTGCAGCCAACGAATTTCGCATACAAACTGTTTCATAAAACAAATAACCACGACAGGCAGGAGTTCATCCGAGAGGCGCTCGATTTTTCAAGTCATCCGGAAGCGATCAAGGATGAAGTCAGGCATTTTCTCGACGCTTACAGAATTTGCACTGATAACAGGAACATCTTTATGCACTCGACCGTCATGTTCGTATTCGGTCCGGGTGATACCGCGTGTCCGGAGTTGTCGCCGCCCAATGAGCAGCCCCAAGGTCTCGCGTTTCAAAAATCTCCAAGAGGTGATCCATTTCAAATAAATACGTATCAGGTGACAATTGAACAGATTAGGGAACAGGCAGATGCGCTCAAGGCATTCGAGATGTACGGGGATCGCCTCTTTTATCACATCTTGAAAAACTATGAACCGGCTCGCTATGCGACGTGGAGATTTCCCGATGCTGCACGTTTTGAATTACCCATCAAGCCCGTCCTGCCGAGTCGCTTAGTTCCAAAATCACCCGATATGGAGTCAGAGTGATAGGGCGATAGGACCAAATGATACTTTCGATTGAGACCGCCCATGCGTCGTGGAGCGACGGCAAGCTCTCGCTGTCATTCGATGTGATCCCGGAGAATCACTCGCACCTGGATTTGAAGACCGGCGAGATATTCCAAGATCGTGGTTATGCTACGCTTCGCAACCAGGAAGATAAGCAGATTTCGGCAACCCTTTTTGTCGCGCCGAGGCAGCAAAACGCGGCGGGCACGGAGCTTCCTAGCGAAATGCGCTACCAATCGGCGTCCGGTGAACGGGTCGCCGAGATTTGGCTAACGTGGAGACTTGCCGACGATCAATTGACGAACCTTCATTCAATTATTTTGACGGGAACAATCCCACGGAAGGCCGTGATTCGGTTCGGGGTTCACAATGAATTGGAATATGGCTGGGAGCCAGACGGTAGTAGTCAAAAATGGGATAACGAAAAAAACCGCACCATACCATTAGAGAACGTTCGATTTGATTTCAAATTGTATGACACTCGAGATAGTAAAGCTTCAATAACGGAAATACCCGATAGATATGATCCGGATTTTTTTTCGGATACGGGAAGAGTAAATTTCGCGCTGTTGCGCAAACTGTCTTCGCTTGAGTCGCGGCTGGAACGAACTAACTGGCTAATCGGGGTAATTGCTGTCCTAATACTATTCTTCCTACTTTCTCGTTATTGGCATTGATGGGACCAGCGTTCCGGTTAACCGGAACGCGTCCGGCGGCCCTACAGCGCCTCAACGCCATGTCCATTTAAATGGAACCTCTAGGAAGGTCGCCAGATGGCCGGTTAACCGGATCGCGTAGGAAGGGCGCTGACGTGGCGGACGGCAAGCCTGTGGATCAGAGCCGCCGCCCGCCCGCCTGCAACGCGCTGGTCGCAGCTCCCAGCCCGGAGCCTTATCCCCTTCGGCTCATCGTTCCACGCTCCGCCGCCATTGCGGCAGTCGATCCCGTCGCGCTTTGTCGCTGTAGCGATCCCGCCGGGGCCACGCCGAGCATCCTGGCGAAGTCCATAACCAGCTCGATGCGGATTGTCTTGGTGATGGTCGCAACCTCACGGCTCCGACCGCCGATGGCGTCGATCAAGTCGCGAATTTCGCCGAGAATATGCTCAGGTTCGAACGACTCGGGCGGTTCCCGCCCGAAGCCGATAGGCTTGGCGTCCTTTGATGTGTTTCGGCTAGGGGCGGCCTGCCGCTTTTCCTGTGTGTCGCCAGCCGCCAGCATGGCCCGCTGTTCGTCCGGCGGTTTCGTCGCGATCCTGGCCGCAGCGCGCACCTTAACGTCGCCGCGCTCAGTAGCGGCTACCAGCTCCGGCACACCATGTTTGAGCACGCGCGTTGCCCGACCCACGCTCTGAACCGAAACACTCATGGCTCGCGCCGCCTGTGCCGCATGAACCCGATCCGGCGTGCGTT
>Ga0207105_1204_pt1 | contig 14443 bp, 13 predicted proteins | sample Alteio_BWMinHeat_77_FD_153569 | JGI IMG/M metagenome (GOLD analysis project Ga0207105, IMG submission 153569) | Enriched cells from forest soil in Barre Woods Harvard Forest LTER site, Petersham, Massachusetts, United States -... | ecosystem: Environmental > Terrestrial > Soil > Temperate forest >... | reverse complement strand
TGGGAATTTCTGCCAAATCTTGGATTCATCAACGTCATGATCCAAAATCTATACAATTTCCAAATGATCAAGAAGTGATATCGCGCGTTAAGCATGATCTTATGCTGCACTTAATCTACGAAGAAAAAATTCTTGATTTAGATAAATATCAATTTTTTTCTATATCAAAAGATCAGGAATGGCTAATCTCTCTTGTAGAGAATATCTTAAAAGAACATCCAGCGCTTTTAAGATGTGTTGATCGTATTTTTGTCGAAAATATTAACCATTACTTAAAACTTAAAGAAATCCTAGAAAACGAATTCAAAAAAGAAATCTGTTGGAATGAACTAGCCGCTTTGAGATTTGCATGCGTGATGAAAAAAAATAGTCTCATTAGGCATTTACTAGATGATAAAGCCATTAACCCTTTTGATCGCAGCTTTGCAAATGTTGGGTATTATGATTGTTCTCGTGCACAACCTTTTGCGATTCTCTTAGAGACAGGGAACATTGAAATAGTCGAAAAAGTCCTCTCATCTTCGGGGGTGCAGGATGTGCGAGATAGCTTTATTCCACAAGAAACAGGATTAATTTATGCCGGCCCTCACTTAGCATCGCATATGTCTAGCTATTCTATACCTAAATTTAAAATTGAGCAACTTACATGTCAAAAACAATATTTCCGGAAGAGTTCCCATCAGCATAATGAGCTTGAACTTAAAATTAATTCTCTAAAAAATATTCAACAATTGATTGATCCTTTTATGAAAAATTCTAAATAAAATGAAAAACAGGATTAAGATAAAACTAATTCAAGCTTCGCTTTTCTTGTTGAGTAGTCAGGCATCACCGTTTCGAGAAGTCTATAAAATTTGGGTCCATGATGCGGATAAATCGCATGGCAAAGCTCGTGAGCAATCACATAGTCAATACATTCGATAGGCGCTTTGATAAGCTCAAGGTTGAGCGTTAAGCGTCCCGAAGGGGCATAGCTTCCCCATCTAGATTTCATTTTACGGATATGCAGTTCTTGTTCCTCTGGCATAACTATAGAAGGCTTTGAAGGAAACTTTGAAAGGCAAAGCTTGAATCGCTCTCTAAATTTTTGCTCTGCGCGTTCCCGATACCAACTATATAAAATCCCTTCTACATTACTAGATAACGAGGGGTTTGAATGATGGATGATTAAGTGCCCACCAGAAAGCTTGAATGATGGTTTGTCTGCTGTAACCAGTTTTATGCGATATTGACGACCTAGATAAAGATGCGTTTCTCCGCTTACATAACTCTTAGCAGGTGTTCGTGGAAGAAATTGCTGAAAGTACTGCTGTTGCTTTTGAATCCACCGGGCTCGTTTATGTACTAGCTCTTGGACTTTGGAGAGATCCGCTTCATTGGGGGCTGCAACGATCACCTGACAATCTGGATGTACAGATATGGCAACCGTCTTGCGATCGCTAAATTGCAGGGAAAAATTGATGACACTTTGGCCATACTCAACTTGGTGTGGTATATTTTTCAACAGTCTGTCCTCGATTTGGCAATTTTCATTAGATTTTCAATCAAAGTATCCATTTGGTTTTCAGGCAGGTTAACCCCTAACTCTCCACGCACTTTATCAAAAAGATGATCGTCGATTTCATTTCTTACATGGTTCTGAGCATCCATATCCTGCCAGAAGTTGACTTTCCAATTCTGCTTGAGGCTATCTTGAGTTGCTTCAGCGATGTACACGCTTGCTTCTTCACACACCATTAGATTTTGATTATTTGCAGCAATCACATCTTTAGCCATTTCATAGTAGGATAATGCCTCATCATTTCCAACAAGGGCATCAGGAACATTGTCCCGACGTTTTTGAACTAGCTCGTCTCTGTATTGTGATACGGTTGATAAGTATTCAAGATCGCTGATCCGCTTTGCCCGAAAGTCGTCGATAGCTTTCTGAATAAGTCGAGAAAACTTTTCATAGAAAATTGGATCTTCGCCAAGCCTTTCTGTAATCACTTTTTTGGTTGCGTGAGCGATCATATCAGCCCTGGCAGCGGTAGTCTTTTTGCTGTTAACACCCTGCCCATCCTTAACCTCTTTAAAGGTCTTCTCATCGAAAATATTGACAGGTTCGTTTAGCTTAGTCACTCCGTTGGCTTGAACGTGGGTGTCTAATAGCTTCCGGATCTTAGGCTCATAATCGCCAAAACGAATGGATTCGGCATAGCGCTGCCTAACTGATGCTTTAAGATTTTCAAAGCGTTGCAGGTCCTGCCGATACATTTGAAGTTTTTCCGATGATACTTCTGAAACAAATTTTTCACTTGAAATTGCGATGGCTAAATTCTTCCCATATTCTTTCAAACGTTCATAAAATTCATCTCTAATGGCTTCGTCAGCCAATAAAAGCTCGTAAGCTTCTTCATCTGAACGATTGCCTACTTGTTTGAAAACATCCCAAAGATCGGAATGGCGTTGCGGCAATTTGTCAATTTCTTCACGAATAGTTGAAAGAGTACCTTCCAAGTCTGAAGGGTCAAATCCTTCCAAGCCGGCTTCAGCATACATGGTCATTGCCTTGTCCAATTCTCCCAAAACGCTGGCATAGTCAATAATGAATCCAAAATCCTTTTTCGGCCCTTGCTCTTCTACATCGGACTCTTTCTCTTCAAATAAGCGATTCACACGCGCAATAGCCTGAAGTAGGGTATGCTCCCGCAACATGCGACAAAGATAAAGAACTGTATTTCTTGGTGCGTCAAAGCCTGTTAAAAGTTTATCTACAACGATGAGGATTTCAGGAGCCTCTGAAGACTTAAACCGTTCAATAATGATGCGGTTGTATTCGTCTTCTGATCCGTAACGCTTAATCATTTTTTCCCAAAAACGCTGTACAGTTGAAGATGGTCCTTCGTCAACTTCTTCATGTCCCTCTCGCATATCAGGAGGAGAAATAATGACATCAGAAGTCACATATCCGAATTCCTCTAAATAGTGATGATAACGAATAGCCGCTTCTTTGCTAGGCGCAACTAGCTGAGCTTTAAAACCCGTTCCTTGCCAATTTGCTCGATAATGCTCACTTATATCAAAAGCTCTTTCATAAATGACGCGCTCTGATTTATTGAGCATTTCCGCTCTTGCATACTTTCGTTTGAGGTCAGCTCTTTGTTGATCTGATAGTCCCTGAGTATGCCTTTCAAACCATAGGTCGATGGCACTTTGATTTTGAGAAAGTTCTACATGCCTTCCCTCATAGAGAAGAGGCACGACGACCTCATCCTCAACGGCTTGTTTGATTGAATAGTGTGGCTCGATAAGCTGACCAAAGCGGGCAAAATTATTCTTGTCTTTCTTTGTTAATGGCGTGCCTGTAAAGCCGATATAGCAAGCATTGGGTAACATCTGACGCATACGTGCGGCGAAAGAGCCGAAATTTGTACGATGACTTTCATCCACAAGTACAAAAATATCAGGGGAGTCATCTACAAGATTTTTTCCGTTTAGAGCTTTGTCAAACTTATGAATTAGGGTGGTGATGATTCCGGATTTCTTGGCAGCTATCAGCTCGCGAAGATGGCGTCCTGTTGTAGCTCTTTGCGGCTCGAGCCCACACGCCAAAAACGTATTTTTTAATTGTTTATCGAGATCATCGCGGTCTGTAACCAAGATAATGCGGGGATTTTGAATTGCAGGATCAAGAACCAAATTTCTAGCCAGCATCACCATTGTAAGGGATTTTCCCGAACCTTGGGTTTGCCAAATGATTCCCCCTTCTCTGCGACCATCGGCAGCATATTGCTTGACACGCTCAAGAGTCGATTTCACGACAAAGTATTGATGATAGCGAGCGATCTTCTTATCCGGCCCATCGAAAACCGTAAAGCGATAGCTCAGATCCATTAGACGATCGGGACGACACAAGCTATATAAGGCACGATCTTGCGCCGTAAGAGTTTTGGTTGATTCCAGCTCTAAGCCTTCAAAGAAAGCACGGGTGAATGCAAAATCTTCGGTATACAGCCCGTCTTTTTCTTTGTTTGTCAGTGGCCTACTTAAACAAGATTGAACATCAACTTCTTTATCATTTTTTTCTTTCCAAAGAGCCCAATATTTTGCTGGTGTGCCTACAGTGGCATATTTACACTCATTTTTATTTAAACCTACAAGCAGCTGGCTATAAGCAAAAAGATGAGGTAAATATTCACGTCCTTGATTTCTCAATTGCTGGGATACGGCTTGATCCACTTCTTCTTTGGGAGACTTACATTCAATTACAGCAAGAGGGATCCCATTAACAAAGAGAATGATATCGGGCCTTGCTGTTTCATTGCATCGACTACGTTCCACAGCATATTCAGCGGTGCAATGATAAACGTTATTTTTCCAATCTTTCCAATCAATGAAGAAAAGATCAAAGCTACGAGCGTTTCCCTCAATCGTTTGTGTTAAGGATACAGGCAAGGTAATGAGATCGTAAATCTCCTGATTAGCTTGAATGACATTTTCAAAAGAAAGACGGCGAAGTTTGTCAATGGCTTGAGAAATGTTTTCATCGCTAAACGCATATTCTTTATTCCGATATGAAATTCGATTTTGCTTATGCAGCTGGTTCTCTAAAATGTCTTCTAATATTACGTTACCCAAATTCTCCTTTCGATGCTTCAAAGCCTGGGATGGAGAAATATAATTGTAACCAAGCTTAATTAGCGCCTGCAAGGCAGGGATTTGACTCAAATATTTTTCGTTAAACCTAAAACCACTCATTATTATTTTTCTTCCTTGAAATTGACTCTCCACTTCCCTATGAGGAGTTTTTGCATTAAGCCTTGCTTCTGCATGCGATACACATCCGATAGTTTCTCGAGGGAGTCTATTTCATGTTTTGCAGAGTTGAGAATTCGAATAATTTTTTTTTGTTCGGCTTCAGATAAAACCGGGATCTTAAATGTTAAAATATCTTTATCTTTTACTGTTGGATATGTCGCGCCCGATTGCCTATATTTTAGAAAATTGAGAAATTTTTTCTGATATAAACAATAAAAATAGAAGTCGTTTAGTAGTCGCAGTTTACAAAAAGCAGAAGATACATAGAGCTCGGATTTAGTTCGTGTTATAGCACCTCGTGTTGGACGAACTGTAGATATCAATAAAGTATTTGCAGGAACTTTTACAGCACCTGATGCGGGTCTTTTGTCTTTATTATCAATTTGATAATCTTTTGTTTTTACATCTATGTCCCCTATTTCAAGGTATCCTAAACTTTTTTCTTCATCTTTAACTAACTTATTGCCTTCTTCTGGAGGGCAGAGTTCTGCTAAACTTACTTCTGCTTTTCTTTTTCCGATTAATTCATTAACCAACCAACCGAAGTGACGCTCTTTACATGCGATCAATCGCTCCGTTTTCTCTATCGCTTCGTCCCATGTTGAAAGAATGGCTGCTATGGCTTTTTGCTCTTGAATAGCAGGAAATACTACGGGGAAATTTCTTAGCTGAGTTGAATTAATGCTGGCCAAGTTGGTGCTCTGTTTTGCACATGAAAGAAAATATTTCTTACCTAATGGACTTGAAAATAAATAAGCCAGAAACTTATTAAAAATAATGTTTTCATTTGCCCGAACGACAAATATATGATTTTGATGTAAACAAAGAGGAATTTGACCTTCCCATAGAGTTCCTCGACCTAATTTATCCCGATCACCACCTTCTGTAAGAAGGATATCGCCAGGAAATAATCTATATCGTTCAATCTGAGATTGTTCTACCTCGATTTCTTTTATCTCTGTTAAATCTAAAAATCCATCCTGTACATTTGCGACTCTTAGATATGGAAGTCGAACAGACGAAGTACTGACAGCTTTACCTTTAGCTAAGCCTGTTTGAATAACAGAAACATTATTTACAATTTCCCGTTTCCATCCAAGAGGAGTTTTCATGATTAATCCTCTGCGATTTCTAATAATTTTTTATTCTTTGCTTTTTCCAGCTGCCTCACACTCTTTTCAGGCACAGGCAAATCTTCAGGCATAGTACCGCCTAATTTTTGAATAGTCTCACGTACAACAGTACCGACTTCATAATGAGTTTGATTTGCTTCGTTTTTGCCTTTAATATTCTCTCGGCGAATCTTATCCTCCGCTTGAGTAGCTCTAAAAAGATTAGCAGCTAATTCGGTACTACCCATATGGTCTAAAATTTCTTGGCTCTTCTTCAGTCCCTTTCGCTGATGGATGCCTTTCGCATCTAATCCTCCGTAAAGCCCCCGATATCCGTGATTTTGAAAGACCGCAAAATCAAGATTTGTCTGCACTCCGGCTGCCTGAGCCGTTTTGACAAGTTTTTTATTATGTTCTCTAACATCATTACGAAGAATTATGCGCTGCTCATCTTCATTTAATTTTTGAAAATCTTGACTATCAATAAGTTCTTGCCTACGAGTTTGAATTGCGAAATAAGTCTGGCCATTTGCAATCACAGGTTTCGCAGGATCACCATTCTGTACTACGAGATAGCAGGCATAGCGAGACAGTTTTATATCTGTAATTTGTCTCTGCCCTCCAGACCCTATGTCGACCATTGTGAGGACATCCTCAAAATGGTCGACAATATTGTGTCCGCTATTCTTACAAGCTTCTTTAGCTTTTTCAATTACAGGTAAAAAATGCCGATATTGTGAATATTCCAATGCTATAGCTAATTTACGGGCACTCCAAAATTCACAGCCATCTTCTTCTTGTCGAAGAGATTCGAAAGTTTGATGATGAGTAATTTCGACTAAATCTTTATTCATTGCTTTATCTCCTGAAGGATTGCTTTCATTTTAGATCGGACTTGGGTGAGTTCTGCCTCTAAGGATTCAATCTCATCTTGAAGTGCCATTACGTCGATTTCTTCCTCTTCTTCAAAAGTGTCCACATAGCGAGGAATATTGAGATTGAAATCATTGTCTTTGATTTCGTCAAAAGAAGCTAAATGAGAAAATTTGGAAACTTTTTCTCTGCTATCAAAAACTTTCATGATTTTTTCGATTTGAGTTTCAGAAAGAACGTTTTGATTTTTTTCAGCTTCATACTCATGGCTGGCATCGATAAAAAGGATATCCTTCCGATTTTGATTTTTGCCGCCTGACTCACGAGAACGATCGAAAACTAAAATTGCCACTGGAATACCAGTTGTTGGAAAAAGCTTTTCAGGCAATCCTATAACGGCATCCAGCAAATTTTCTTCGATAAGTCTTTGGCGGATTTTGCCTTCGGCCCCGCCACGGAAAAGCACGCCATGGGGAACAACAACTGCAACGCGACCTTCTTTAGCTAAAGCCACTTCAATCATATGGCTGATAAAGGCATAATCGCCCTTGCTTTTGGGGGGAATACCCCGCCAGAAGCGATTAAACTTATCTCCATCGGCATCTTCAGCACCCCATTTATCAAGGGAAAAAGGAGGATTGGCGACAACGACATTGAACTTCATTAATCGGTTTTGTTCTTTAAGCTCAGGGTTTGTGAGGGTGTTGCACCATTCAATTCTTGCGCTATCGCAGCCATGCAAGAACATGTTCATTCTTGCTAGAGCCCAAGTGCTCCCATTGACCTCCATGCCAAAGAGCGCGTAATTGCGACTCCCAACTTCACGTGCAGCCTCTACAAGAAGACCACCAGAACCGCAAGCAGGATCGCAAATTTTATCTCCATCTTTTGGTTTTGCCACTTTGGCAAGAAGTGTTGAAACGGCATAGGGGGTATAGAACTCCCCAGCTTTTTTACCGGCATCCGAAGCAAATTTTTCAATGAGATATATGTAAGTGTTTCCGATCACGTCTTCGGAAACTCTACTTGGCCGCATGTCTAATTCAGGTTTGGCAAAGTCTTCCAATAAAAGCTTCAATCTTCGATTGCGGTCTTTGGTCCTTCCAAGATTTGATTCGGAATTGAAGTCGATATTTCGAAATACCCCTTCGAGTTTGGCTTTATTGTGTGTCTCCACCGCATCCAAAGCCTTATTAATCAAATCACCCAGATCATCAGCCTCTCTATTGGCATATAAGTCATAGAAGCTTGCTCCCTTCGGCAACACAAAGCGTTCTCTATCTAGCTTACGGCGGATTCGTTCTTCATCATCTCCATACTGTTTGCTGTAGTTTTCGTAATGATCTCTCCAAACATCTGAAATGTATTTCAGAAAGAGGATGACTAATATGTAATCTTTATATTGAGAGGGGTCCACAACACCCCTAAACGTATCGCAGGCGGCCCAAGCTGCTGCGTTGATTTGACTTTGATTAATCTTAGCATCCATTTGTTACACCCCAATCATTTTTGCTGAGTCCACTGACTCTTCTAGTAGTAATTTTTCTATCGAACAGCCGACAAGCTGCTTTCTTTTCATCTTTAAGTGACCTAATAACTTTTGTTCCTGATTCATAAGCTGCACAAGCTCTTGAACCTTTTGTTGACGATCCAAGGAGGGAATATACAACTCCAAACCTTTGAGGTCCTCAAGCTTCAGCATTTGCAATAATGTTCCAGCGGTAAGGCGTTGCAGCTGCGCTTGAATACTCGATCGACTTAAAAGCCAGGCAATGAATTCAGGTAAGGCGAACTCTCTATCAACGCGTATCCTCAATAAAGGGTGTGTGAACACAGCACCGTGAAACATTTTTTGGACAACGACTGGAGTGAAGTCAGTTCCTCTTGCTTTCACGAGAAGATCACTTTCTTGAAGCATCCAATCAGGGGTGCGTATCTTCATATTGGTTGTTTTGACTTTGTCAACGATGCCTTGATTAAGGGCATCAAAGTCACTCATTTGCACTAGAAATTTGTCGCCAGGGACTGACTTACTTAATCCCTCGCGAATGGTATATCCCGTTCGAATGTCGGCGATCTGTCCCAATTTGACTTGCATCTCAATAGTTCCTTAGCTTTTAAGGATTGAGCTTAGCAAAATGGATGATTAAAACAAAGATATTTCGCAGTACAAAAAACACTGCAAAACTAACATTTATAGATAAGTAACTATGTAATAGCCTTTTAGAAATTTCTGATTATCTGGCAATCTGTGCCTGTTATCAGGTCCATTTGCCATCAATCGAGGATGTTGTAGAAGACCTTCTGAAGTCGAAACTAACTGCCTAGACTTAGGCACATGGATGCGTGCTACTTTTTTGTCCCCAATATCATTAGTTTCGATTTTAACAGAAACAGGCGGATTGGTCTTGTTAAGCATTAGGGCTTCCAGACAGCTCACAAGCTCTAATTTCAAAGAAATGCACTAAATAAAGCGCCAACCCCAAATGCCAAAATAATCAATCCCGCAATTCGATTGATCCATGTCATCACCTTTTGGCTAACTTTTTTACGAAATAAAGTGATGCCTTCACTTAAAAGCAGCCACCAAGCAGCCGACCCTAAAAAGACACCCAAAACTAATGCGCCTGCCTGAAAATAGTCTCCATTTACATTGGAAAGGCCGAGGCCTGCAAAAACAGCTAAGAACGAGAGAATTGTCATTGGATTTGTGATCGTAAGAAAAAAAGTAGAAATGAAATCATTCAAAAGTGTTGTATGAGAAACATGTTTCGTTTCGGATGCTGGTTTAGTAACAAATGTTTTCCAGCCTAAATAAAGTAAAAAGATACCACCAATGAGGCGAAACCAAAACTGTCCTGCCAGAAGAAAATTAGAAATGATGGTAAGTCCAAATGCCGCCATAATCGCATAAATAGAGTCTGCAAAAGCAGCTCCGAGCCCCGAGAAAAGACCTGAAAGTCTACCGAATTGCAATGTTTTACGAATGCAGAGCACTCCAATCGGCCCAACAGGTGCAGCAATCGAAAACCCAAGAATGCTTCCTTTTAACAAAAAATCAAGACTCATATAACTCCAAAGGTAAAATTGTTCGCTCCAAAGGCGTTGATAGTGCGATTAGAGTATGTGTACGCAAAATGCCTGGTATTGGTTTTAATTTTTTTCCTAAAACAGTTTCAAAATGATTGATATTTCTGCATCTGATTTTCAGTAAATATGACCATTCTCCGGTAATGTGATGACATTCTAAAATTTCGGGAATTTTCGCGATCTCGGACAAAAAAAACTTTTCATCGCTTCTTTCTCCCAAAAGTACTTGAACAAAAGACAAAACATCGAGACCAACCTTTTGAGGACAAATATTTGCTCCCCATCCAGTGATTACCCCTTGTTTTTGCAGTCTTTTAATACGTTCATTCACAGCAGAAACAGAAAGCCCAACAATCGAACTGATCTTCTCGCAAGAAGTTCTTCCCTCAGTTTGTAATAGAGAAATTATTGTTTTATCTATCGTGTCCAAGAATCCTCCTGATGGTTTGCCTTGCTAAAAGGAATAATTCGTATATACAGTAATTTTTACAGTAATCAATATGATTTTCGATCATTTTAACATATAACCATTGTGTTTTCAGTAAAATTTCCTGTTTCATCGCTATATAAAAAAATATGCTTAGCTCGAAAAATCACAAAAATCCACAATAGATATGAATCTTTAAATCCCTGAAGCAAACTAAACCAATAGACATAAGAATACATCATGAATGTTCGAAGCTTTTCCCGCCGGGATCATAACAAACCCAATAAAAGACAGACGTTTCTCAATTTAAAAAATAGATTTGACAGATATCGCACAATAATTATTCTGAAATTAACTTGGAACACTCACAGCTGCATAGTTTTTATTAATGATATCAAAGGCTGCTTTTATGAAAAAATGGATCCTTTTCATGGCTATGATTGGGTCATCGGCGATGATATGTGCAGATGTATACGCCCCTCCTTATTCCTATTCAACGGCGCCAGGGCCTTATCGCCGCTATAATCAAGGACATGTTTACCCAGGCGGCAACTATTATTACGGTGACAGCACTTATTCTCCGAGCACTGGCGGCTACTTTAATCAAGGTGGAGGATTTTATCCCCAGAGCTATAGCAAACCCGAAGGCTATTACCCAAACCAAACCGATGGCTATCAAGGATACTATCGCGACATAAGACGACCTCCAGTCTACTATAATAAATCATACTCAGGCTATTTTCTCATTTTCCCAAAAAATCAAGAAGAACCTTCTAGTGAGCAACAGGAAGAAGAACAAGATTCCTCTCAACAAGAATCCAATCAAGATAGCCAACAGCAAGCAGAATAGAAGAATTTATTAGGCTACTATCGACTCCAAGTCGATCTCATCGCTGTTCGGAGTTATAAAACAGTGGCTAGCAAAAGAATTTCATTCTAAAATTGCGCGGGCAGTAAGTTTCAACGATCAAAAATTGCCAGCTATTCAAAGATCTACATATTTAAGGAAAAAACTGTGAGTCAAGTCGATATTCGATCGGAAATACATCGGTTGGTTTCTTCAATCATCCCGTTTGACAACATAGAACAAGGGCATATCGATTTTGTCCTTCGCTGGATTGAATCGGGGAGTGAGATTTTTCGTACACAAAAGCCTGCGACTCCAGAGACACATTTTGGGAAGGACTTGTGACTGAGAAGAAAAAGCAAAAGAGGCAATTTTGGGTTATCTTAATCATCGTCTTTTTAGGCTTTGTAGGCATCTCCATGCCTTATCTAATTTTCCCTGCGCTTTTTTTAAATCCTGCTTACTCAATCCTACCGGAAAGTTGGAGCGGATCCAGTCGCGCCATTTTTCTTGGAATCACGCTGGCAGCCTATCCTCTGGGTCAATTTATCGGATCGCCAATTCTCGGATCCCTCTCAGATGACTACGGCCGCAAACGGTTGCTAGCAGGAACCTTGCTAATCTCAGCTTTCTGTAATCTATTGACGGGTATTGCCATTGGATGGCAACAACTGGGTCTCCTCATCGCCAGCCGGTTTATGGCTGGACTCATGGAGGGTAATATCGCAATTGCGCGTGCTATGGCTGCCGATCTCACCACGATCCCTAAACATGACACTTTTGGAAAAATTAATGCCGTTGCCTCAATAGCATTCCTCCTTGGACCACTTCTAGGGGGTTTGATGACTGAAAAAGATCTATTTGAAGATTTGACAACTTCTACGCCATTTTATTTCATCTGCATCCTCTTTTTTTGTCTTGCGGGCCTTTCCGCTCTTGTGCTTGAAACAACAGCTGTCAATAGTCAAACTGAACCACGGACTTTCTGGCAACGCATCAATCTCATCAAAAGGCTTGCCGTGCTGTTTTTAAACAAACGCTTGCAATTTCTTATGATAACGTCCACATGTTTCACTCTTGCTGTCGACATCTTTTATGAATTTGCGCCTGTTTACCTCACAGTCAAATGGGCCTTTGGCCCTGCCCAGCTTGTGCTTTATAATGGTGTGGTATGTCTTGCGCTTGCTGTTGGAAATGGGTGGCTGCCTGGTTTCATTTCTTCGCGTGTCTCCAATCGCTTAGCTATTATTTACTCCATTGCAGGATTCGCTCTCTTTTTAATTGGAATGGTTCTCACTGATTCCACTTTTCTGATGATGTTGCTATTTGCTCTTAGTGGTTTTGTCATCGGGCTTGCAGTGACTTTGATTACAGTGAAGATATCTAACTCTGTTCCTGACACTATTCAGGGAGAGGTAATGGGAGTGCAGATATCTTTGCGTGTCTTGGGAGATGCCATTATCTGTCTGTTTGGCGGCGCATTATTGCTGCTGTCATCAAAGCTCATCTTAGTTATTGCCGCAGCGATGTCTGTAGCTGCAATGATCTACTATGCCTTGAAAGTGTGAATAAATTTTGCGATCACAATCCTTAATGATTTTTCACTCCTCATGTGTTTTCTCATTGGGGTTTAAGGGGCTTGCCCCTTTTTGGAGTGCGCGTATGGCTTTTCACTAATTTCAGATTAAAGAGAATGCCATACCGCTTTGTAGTTTGCGCACTGTCAATCCCAAGAAACCTTGTATCTTAAGGATGTATTTGCAAAGCGGTACGGCGGACATCCTTTTTCAGAGTTTGATTGTTGCCGTACACGCACTCCAAAAAGGGGCAAGCCCCTTAAACCCCAATGATTTTCTGCAACTTTGATCAACTAGGGGATTTAGAGGGACGACAGAACTCACCGTCAGTGACGACGGTAGTTAGTATCCTTTTCATCCTATCTATCCTGCCGCTTGCGATCCTGGTGCGCCACGAGGCGCACCAGGATCGCAAGCGGCAGGATAAGCAGGATTGAAATAAATAAGAACCAAATTTATTAAAATATTATCATGAGCGTTTGAATATTGCGAGAATTTCCACGTGGTTGCTGCCGGGAAAAAAGAGATAAGCTTCTGCCGAAGAAAGATTCCATCCAGACACTATTAATGCTTCGCAATCGCGTTGAAAGGCGGGCCAGCCGCAGCTAATGTAGATAAACGTTTGCACATGGGTCGCCTTCTTTAAAGCGTTAAGGAAAGCAGAATCCAGACCTTTGCGCGGAGGATCGGCAATGACGACATCGGCTTCAGCCATTAGGTGCAGCAAATCGTTAGCATCGCCTGTCCGAAAAGAAATTTTTTCAGTTTGGTTTTCAGCAAGGAGCTTCTGAGAGTGTCGGAAACAAAACTCTGCCTCTGCGTTGATCTCGCAGCACAGAACTTGGCGGCATTGAGCTGCCAAAATAAGCCCGATGACACCAACGCCTGCGTAATATTCCACCACTTTGCTCTCTTTTGGAACGTACTTTTTTAAGCTCTCTAAAAGGGAATCAAACATCATCAAATTAGCTTGTGCAAAGCTTGCAGGCTGAAAGCATACTTTCGTTTCGCCAAAGATTTCCCAAAGCAATGGCTGGCCAAAAAGATGCTCCCACTTCTGCCCAAGAATGACGTTATTTTTGGCCGTATTGTAGTTGATCCAATTGGAATGAAAGAGATTATCTTGTTTTTCCTTCCAAAGTTTTTCCAGAGCGTGATTCCAATGTTTTGACAAAAGAGTCGCGTTTAGTACGAATGTCAGTTGAATTTTGCCAGTGCTGCGCTCGACAGCGCATTGCAGATAGCGCAACTCCCCTTTAGCAGATATTTCATCATAAGGCATCAACTGTTCACTTTGAATCAGGGAACGAACCCGCTCAATAGCTGCGTTGATAGAAGGATGGTGTGTTTTGCAAAAGGGGATGTCGACGACATCATGTGTTTTTTCTTTATAGAGGCCTATTAAAAGCTTTTTCCAAGAACCTCTGACAGCGACTTTTGCACGCATGCGCCAAGCCGTTGGACTGCCGGCATGCAGTTTGATTTCGATTCCTTTTTCCTTAAAGAAACGATGCACATCAACAAAGAGGGGAAGATCTGCGACATCGTTGATGACACAGCCGGAACATTGATTAAAATGAACGCATCCAATGATTTTTAGATTTTCCTGGTTTGTTTTTTTCATGCCGGTTTTAGTAAAGCCATTTTCTTTTTTGATAAGATATCATCGAAGTAAGGAGCTATAGCTTGGCTTATGCTTGATGCTCGCTTTAACTGG
>Ga0207105_1203_pt1 | contig 14469 bp, 15 predicted proteins | sample Alteio_BWMinHeat_77_FD_153569 | JGI IMG/M metagenome (GOLD analysis project Ga0207105, IMG submission 153569) | Enriched cells from forest soil in Barre Woods Harvard Forest LTER site, Petersham, Massachusetts, United States -... | ecosystem: Environmental > Terrestrial > Soil > Temperate forest >... | reverse complement strand
CTCACCAAGCCTTTTGCCATCGACGAACTCTCCTCGGTTCTGGACCGCGCCGCGGCGGGTCATTTCACCGAGACCGCCACCCGCCAGCTGCGCGAAAGGCTGCGCATGTCGCAGGGCCTGGGCGCAATGATCGGTCGTTCCGCGGAGATGGAGAAGCTCTACCGGATTCTGTCCAAGGTGGCGCAGAGCTCGCATCCAGTGCTCATCCTGGGCGAGAGCGGCACGGGCAAGGAACTGGTGGCGCGCACCATCCACGCCTTCGGCCCTCACGCCTCGAAGCCGTTTCTGCCCGTGGACTGCGGATCGCTGGTGCCCACCCTTATCGAGAGCGAGCTGTTCGGCTACGTCAAGGGCGCGTTCACCGGCGCCAACCGCTCCAAGGACGGGCTGCTGGTCTCCGCCGAGGGTGGGACGGTATTTCTCGACGAGATCGGCGAGCTCTCGCTCGATCTGCAGGCCAAGCTCTTGCGCGCCCTGCAGGAGGGGGAAGTGCGGCCGGTCGGCGCCACCCACCGGGTGCCGATCAAGGCGCGGATCGTCGCCGCGACCAATCGCGACCTGGCCGCCATGGTGGATCGGGGCGCGTTCCGCAAGGACCTTTATTACCGGCTGAACGTGGTCACCCTGCGCCTGCCGGCGCTGCGCGACCGGCGCGAGGACATTCCCCTGCTGGCGGCGCATTTCCTTGACCGCATCAGCCGCGAGCTCGGGGCCAAGTTCATGCTCAGCGACGAAGCCCTGCGCACCATGATGCGCTACGACTGGCCGGGAAACGTACGTGAACTCGAATACGCGGTCGAGCGCGCCTGCGCCCTCTGCTCCGGACCGGTCCTGCGCCTCGGGGATCTTCCCACCCAATTGCAGCAGGAGGGACTGGCCGCCGAGCGTGTCCTGGCCAACGGCGACCACCCGGAATCGGAAACAGCCGTTCCCGGCGTGACCACGCTGGCCGATCTCGAGCGCCAGGCCATCCTGGGAGCCATCCGCACCCTCCACGGCGACAAGCTGCGGGCCGCCCGGCTGCTGGGCATTGGAAAAACCACCCTCTATCGCAAGCTCAAGGAGTACGGGATCGCCGATCCCATGCGGGACGAGGAAAAAGACAGCTTCTAGCTACTAGCTTCTGCGCGTCGGGGAGGGCTTTGAGTGCCGATCCCTGGGCCACAGAGCGAAGAGCCAGTAGACAGAAGCCAGGGGCTAGGAGCTAGGAGCTAGGAGCTAAAAAATGAGCATTCTGCTGGTGACCGGAGTCGAAGGGGCGCGCAACTGCGCCGACGTGATCCAAAAGCAACTGGAGATGGACGTCGAAGTAGCCGACGGGCGCAAGGCTGCGCTCGGCCTGCTGCGCCAGCGGGAGTTCGCCGCGGTGGTGGTGGACGAGACCGTGGCGGGGTGCGATCCGGCCGCGGCGGAGGCCATCTGGGAGCGGGCGGGCTTGGCCATCCCTCTGCAGATCAATTTCGCGGTGTCGGGAGCGGCGCGGCTGATCCGGGAGATCCGGGCCGCCCTGCACCGCCGGGAAAGGGAACAGTTGTTGGCCCGCAGGGCGGCCGCCGCCGCGGTGGAACTGGAGTTGAAGACCACCGTCGCCGGACTGCTGCTTCAAGCGCAGTTGGCCCTCTCCAGCAGTGAATCCGCGTCGCCGGTGGCCGAGAAGCTGCGCATGGTCGCCAGCCTTGCCGGAGACCTTCGCCGGCAGTTGAGCGCGGCCGCCGAGTCGCGCGGCGGCCCGGCGTGATTGTCTGGCAGCAGGCAGACGGAATTCGAGGGGTTCTCACTCGATAACGGGCTTCTGTCCTTGCCGCATCCTGAGAATTGAGCTGTCATCCTGAGCGAAGTCCGTCGCGGCGGACGCAGTCGAAGAGCTGCATTTCGTGGTTATTTCCGGATCGCCTCGCCACTCATCCAGAATGCTGTCGGCGATGACTAGCCCACGATACGTCCAGCATGAGAACCGGGGCAAGTGCGCGGCCTCAACTCATCCAGAGTAGGCTCGGTCTTTGTCGTTCCGCGCCGGTCCGATCCTACACTTCCGACTCGAACCGATTTTCATTCATATGGGTGGAAGGCCCATGTATAACTCTTCCCCTACCCGGTGCGGGGCAGTCGCGAAGGGCCAGCACCGGGAAGGCGAATGGACGGCATAGGGACGAGTCGCCCACAACTCTCCCGCGAGCAAAAGATTAGTTAAACTCCTGTAGTGCTAGAAAGCAGCTCACTGGTTTTCATCCGAGCCAAATTGATCCTCCCAACCACCTGCCCATTCAGGAACACCACCCGAACCTTCCCATGTTGCGAGCTTCTTTCCCGTGGGCACGTCGTAGAGATCGGCCTCTGTTGCAGTCCCGTGAACAGGGCCGGATAAGATAGCAATGCGATTTCCGTTATCTATGAAATGCCACTGCCAAACCATTTGGTCGCTTCGGAGCACGGTTGTCTTCCCATCTCTCATGGCGATCACTGCGACTGAGATCGGATAGGACGTGCAGCAGTTTTCAACCTGCATTGACCAAGCGAATGTGCGGTGATCGTCTGCGATTGCAATGTCTGTACAACCGATCTGCTGCGCTTCGGGCGGGATCGTTTTCGACGAATGATCTGCATACGTCACGTGCGCCTTTCCGTCTTCGCCACAGTAAGCTCGTTCAACCGTCTGAGCGCGAGCATTGATGACGACAAGCAGCATCATCGAAGCAACAAGAATACGAATCAGATGACGAGCACAGGTCTTTCGTCCCATCTCCCTCACCATTGAACCCAAGGTCTATCACAGTCTCAGGGAAAACGCATGTGACGATCGGTTCCGGTCGAATGACCGCCCACTCATACATGACCTCGGGGTCATGTACGCATCGGCCACAATCCAATCGGAGCCCTCCGATGGCAAACATTTCCGTCAAGGCACGTCACTTGCCTTACGAATCGTGCCCGTCCGCTAATTCTCCGTCGGCTTGTCCACGTGGTCGATCACATAACTCTCCACGGGCCCCTTCCCCGACTCCAGCTGGAGGCCGAGCTGTTCCTGGAGCGCTTCCTGGATTTTAGGCCGGTTCTGCATCTCCGGCGGCAATGCGTCAATTGAAACGCCAGGAGGCAATTCCGGCATGAAAGCGAGCGTGAAGTCATAAACCTGGGTCAGTCCCGTCTTGTCGACTACGGGCCGCGGATCGCTCTGCATTTGCTGCCCGAGAAACCAGCAAAGGTACCCTATCGGGACCTTGGTTCCGACGAATTCGGCCGGCCCGCTGGGGATGATGGGGATGTTCAGGTTGCCGACGTCGCCGTCTGCCTTCATCTTCAAGCCAGACCTGTCCACCATCAGTTCGTAAACGGGGCCCTGGTGGGTCTCGGTGTGAAACTTCAACCCAAAGCGATCTGTCAGCAGGTTCTTGAACATGGTGTGCAGGTCATCGAGACCGTATGCTCGATCCGCTTTCGCCTCCAAGTCGAACGCAGCGGTGCTGAACCAATCCGGCCCACCTTGAATCCGTCCGGCAGGGATGCGATAGATGACGGTCATCATGGATTTCACGGTCATGTTTTGCACTATGTATCCGGTTCCGTTGGGCAGCGGCTTAATTCCGCCCCCGCTCGCCCCGGGGTTTGCGGGATGGATGGCGGCCACATCGAATGTCAGTCGCGACGGTTGTGCTTGAACGTGGGGGTTCCTCGCTTCCGTTTCTCCGGTTTGCGGTTGCGCAAGGCTCGCCGCTGCGCAAACTACGACTACGACAATTGTTTGCCAAAAGTGATTCTGTAACGTTGCGGTGCGGCCCGGGCCCCATGATGCCTGAATTGTCACGATTGTTCTCCTCACATCTAGTGGAACGGCAACTGAAGCATGGCTTGCAGGAAATCTTGCTCTTGGGCCATGTGATGATTCGCTCCTGCATTACCGCCAACCCGGAAATAACTGTTTGATCAATAGCGGTGCAATCTGTTAACACTGGCGGTTGTTGCGAACGCATCTGCCTTAATGAGGCTATGAGATGAGGCTTTCACGAATACTCGTTTATTTACTCGCTATTAGTTTTGCAATTGGAAGTGCTTCACAGGACCAAGCTCCACCGAGTTCGAGCGCGAAGCTCTTTGAAGTTGTCTCTATCAAGCCAAACAAATCGGGAACATCGGGAGGCATACAAGTTTTGCCCAACGGGGAGCAATACATAGATACCACTCTCGACATTCTGATTAAGGGCGCTTACGGCATTTACAACGAAGGTCAGGTTGTCGGAATGCCATCGTGGGCCAAATCGGACCGGTACGACATCGAAGCGAGGGTTGACGCTGTTACCGCTGATGAATGGAAAACCCTTTCCAATAAAGAGCGGTGGAAACAGGAGCAACCCATGTTGCAAGCCATGTTTACTAATCGATGCAAACTGAAGGTGCATTTTGAGACAAAGGAGTTGCCTGTGTACGATCTGACGATCGCCAAGGGCGGTTTGAAGATGAAGGAATCCGCAGCAGATGAGAAAGCTATGGAACGCATGAGCAATGGAAACATAACAGCTCGTGCCATAGCGATTGAGAACTTTCTCCATGCTATCCCTGCCGATGGGCGTCTGATCGTGGACAAAACCGGCCTCGGAGAGAAGAAATTCGATTTCGACTTGAAGTGGACTCCCGACAATCGCACCGTTGCCCCTGACTCTGGGCCTTCTCTGTTCACGGCACTTGAGGAACAACTCGGTCTGAAGCTGGTGTCTTCAAAAGCCTCTGAGAAAGCTCTCGTCATTGATCACATCGAAAAACCATCCTCGAACTAGCCTCGGGTCTCTGGCGAGCGACCGCCCACTCGTACATGACCTTGGGGTCATGTACGCATCGGCCACCATCCACGCGCGACCGCCGAATCGTGACACAATGATCACATCCGCCGATATGGAACAGAAGCTACCGAAAGCTTTAATTCGTCTCATTCTTTGCTATGCCTTGGCTCTGATCGGATTCGTTGTTCTGGTCGTTGCCGATGTCATCACGCCAAGAGTCTTTGGGATTCTCTGTATCATTGCGATGGTTTCTTTCGGCGTGGTCATTTATCGAATTCTGAGGACTACTGTTCCTTCTTCGAGTCAAGCCGAGAAAATCATCCCCGCCTGGAGTCGGCGAAGACGCTGGTTTGTCGTTTCAGCGGCAAGTCTATGGCTGGTATTTGCACTTTGGAACACGCGAGGCGGAGCTTGGTTTCCTCGGTTAGTTGGCGCGACTGTACTTATCTCGGTCGTCGCTGCACTGGTCATCGCACTGTCTAAAGATCGACCCGCTGGCGGGTGACCGCCGACTCGTCAGTGTCGTCAGTAACCAAGTAGATCATACCCAGATGGTCATAGTATTCAGGTAGTTAAACTGGGTCGGCGACGATAGGCCCATAAACATTGGCGAGCGATTCCCGAATGCAAGAAGTATCGACGCCAACGCCTAAACATCTTTCGTCGTAAGGTGACCTACAATCGAATCCAAATGGCGAATCGAGACAGGGTAGCAGAAATCCTGGAGATCAAGAGTCGCGGTCAGCGGCATGTCGAGCTGGTGCAATATGACCTCCGAGCACTGCGGGATCGGTGGGACGATTTCCCGCAGAAGGACTTGGAGACAGCCGCATATTTCCCAATCCGGGCTGTGACGCTGCGGGAGGTGTTCGCGCGAGCGTGGATCGCCACTTTTGTAGATTTCGGGGAGAACCGTTCCTTGGAAGGGGTATAGCGCTCACCAAGAACCTTCCCAAACCGGACTACGAACTAGTTCGTGAAATCCAAGGTCGTACGATCACCTTGGGAGATGTTATCGCTCACTCTGTGTCATTGAGCAGCTTTGGGCAAATGGCCGCAGCATTTGAAACCCTCATAAATGAATCGTTCGTACTCTGCCTTTCGAGGACTGTTGACCGATGGAAAGGGGACGGGCAGGAGCCAATCATATCGGACGCCGAAGCGATGGTCGTGGTCTTGGGCCGCCTGTTTCGCATCCGACACATACTCGTTCACGAGAACCCAAATCATGGCGTCTGCGCAGTAGATGATATTACAGTCATGGTCAAAGCGGCTGCTGATTTCGCGTATGCAGCCAAGGAGGCATGCACGGAAATCCTATTCGGCAAGCTTCCCCGAACGAATGTCGAAATGCAGCAGGCCGCCGACAACCAATGGAAAAAGCTCGACAATGAGTTGAGTTGTGTATTGGAGCAGCTCGCAGCGCGTCAAGATGAGGAGGGCAAAAACCTTCTGGAGGATGCACAGTCTCGCTGGGCAGCATATCGGGACGCTCAGTGCTCATTCCGGGCAGACTCCGCTCGAGGTGGAACGATGGAGGGCTTACTGCGGCTATATGAGGCACGCGATCTGACAGATGCCCGACTGAAGCAAATGAAATGGTACGTTGAACGAGAGGAAGGCGACCTTTAGATACCCCAGCGTTCATTTCGCGTTTGTATGCAAAAGAGCGTTGGTGTTGGTCTCCGAGACGTTCATCGGAGCTATTTTGACCCCCATACCAGGTATCCGCTCAAGAGGCCGTCGTAGTCGTCTCTATGGACCGTCTGTTCTCGTGATTTAGCTCGCGGTAGGGGAAGAGTAGGCCACAATACACTCAGAGCGCCACGGATGTTCGGACTTGGCGCAGGTAGTGCAGAATGAGAACTCTGAGCTTAAGGTGGCGACCGCTCATCCGCCCTTGGACGGGTCATACGTCGTGGATATCGGCAAGTAGACGCGAACTGTCGTACCGTGGTCTTCCTCATTCTGCGTGCTTTCAATCTCGAGCTGGCCCCCATGGCCTTCAACAAACTGTTTTGCAACGAACAAGCCGATGCCGGTACCCACGGTGCTGTGAGTGGTGAAGAAGGCTTCAAACACTCTTGGCAGATCTGCCTCGGCAATCCCGACGCCGTCATCCTGAATGGTCAAGATGATGCCATCTCCGGGGTCTATCGCATCTTCCACCGAGATCGCCAAAACGCCGCCCGCTTGCATGGCGTAAATCGAATTCATGATCAGGTTTGAGACCACCTGCATTATCTCCCCGCGCCGGATTATGATTTTTCTTGATGAATTGATCGATTTCCTGATCTCAATGCCACTAGCTGTACACCGTGGCTCATAAATTGTGATTGCGTGGAGAACGATCTCCCCGATTGAGGCACTGCTTGCCGCTGCATGTTCGCGGTAATAACCGAGCGTCTGTTTGGCGATATGCGAGACACGCCCGAGTTCCGTCTCGACTAACTGGAAGTAACTGATACCTGCCGGGTCGGCAATCATTGGACGAAGAAGGTACATCAAGTTCATCACGGCTTCGAGAGGGTTGTTGATTTCATGGGCGATCGTCGCCGCCATGCGGCCGGTTGCGGCAATCTTTTCTGCCTGCAACAGGGCTTGCTCAAGACGTTTGCGCGTGGAGACATCGCGCAAAATCTTGGACGCGCCAATAATCCGACCGTGCGCGTCTCTTATCGGAGAAACGGTGAGGGAAACATCGAGCAATTGACCGCTCTTAGTGCGACGCACTGTCTCGAAATGCTCGACTCGCCGTCCGGCTCGGATATTTTCCATGATGATCTTTTCATCGGAGTGAAGATCCTCGGGAATGAGCTTGAGAATCGACGAGCCGATCATCTCTTCCGCCGAATAGCCGAAAACGCGTGTGGCAGCCGCATTCCAGCTTGTAATGATGCCATTTAGGTCTTTACTCAGAATCACATCGTCGGAGGAGTCGACAATGGCCGCAAGTTGACCAAGGCGCTTGGAATTCTCTTGCAGCATCGTTTCGTTTTCAGACAGGCGATCCTCTGCCCTCTGATGTTCCGTGCCAAGGAACGCATAGTCCTGTTCGAGCCTTAGATGTCGCTCTTTCAAATCAAGCAAGGAGATCAGATCTTCTGACATGCGACGAGCAAGCTTGTTTTCCGGCAATTGGGCCGGGTCTGCAAGGACACACGCAGCGATGGCTTCATGGGTAGCCAGAAGCTGATTGATGTCGTCTTCCAGATCCAGTTCGGGATGTATCTCGGTCCAGTAGTGGGCAGTGCGGATAAAGGCTAGAAGAAGCTTGGTGTATTCCAGCGTCTTGCCATCAAAGGCACACTTGAGGGCATGTAGCGCCCTCGACGCATCGGAAGTTCTCAAGAAGACATGTGCTGCGCATACAAAGACCGCCTTTTCCTGAGCGCTGTCTGGCTTTGGGGGGAAAGATCCCATGTCCAGCCCTTCACATAAAGCGAGGTGCTGATCCAGATCGGACTTGAAAGGAAGATCTCCTCTTAGCAACGGCAACACTTCGTCGATCGATTGCGGCAGGCACTGTGGGTCGCCCGCGGGACGACCCAGACCTAGCAAGAAGCCAAGATGTCTCGCGATACAGTACCGGACTTCGCAGAAAAGGGATAAGTAAACAAACAATCTCTCCTTCAGGAGAGAAGGCAATGGGTTGTCCAGATATGCGAACTGAGCAAATCCCCACAGGTTTTCTGTGATCTTCGGATCGTCCGTGGTGAGTCTAAAGAAGTTCGGGAGAACTCCAAAACGTGCGGCAACTCTGGACTCCAATTCGGTTGTCATTTGGCTTTGTTTGGACGAACCTTCTCCCAGGCGACCGCCTCAACCCGATATTTGGATTGTCTACGGTTACCACCCGGGCTGATACCTCCACCTGACGCCGAACTCGTTTATACCATCAAATGGCCCACTCTTGTCCCCGTCCCGAATGGTGGCCAATGGTGGCTTCGATAGAGGTCTGAACACTCTCAACCTTTGCCCGGTTGGGATGCCTGAGCGTGGCGAGAACACCGAATTCCGGGTTCAGGGCAGATCACCGGTTCTTCCCCTACTCATTTTTTTGGTTGGCGCAATGGGATCTGCGGCGAAGATCTTTCAAAGGTCCGAGTCGTCCACAATACACCAACAGAGAGCTTGCTGCGGAATTGTCGACGTGAAGTAGCATGGACGCCATGAAAGCTATTGCTGCTGCCCTATTTATCCTCGGGAGCCTGACCGCGTCCGCACAGCCGAATGATTCTCAGAGACCAGATTATTCACGGGCCGTTCGGTTCTTTCGTCACCTACGAAGCACACTGAAGAAGGACGACCGAGAAGGGATGTCGCGTCTGATCGAGTACCCCCTCCTCGTGCAGCTTCACGGTAAGAAAACGCGAATCCGATCACGCGCTGAATTCCTTGCCCACTATGACCAGATTTTCGATAGCGGCGTCCGCTGCGAAATTCTTGCCGCGTCTGATGATGACATTTGGGGAAACTCGCACGGATTTACGGTGAAGGATGGGGCATTGTGGTTCGATGACTTCTCGCCACCGGGAACCAATGATGACCCGAACGCGCCCGACTTTTGGACGAAAGGCACATTCAAAGTAATGACGGTCAACAATGGGGCGTCTTACCCGTGCAAGGGATAGAGCTGTGTCCTCGCGTAAGTACGTACTTCCATTCCGTTCATGTGCATAGTTGGTGTACTACCGCCGACTCTTCATCGACCCGGATTCCCGGCACGGGATCGGGATCAGGGGCAGGCGAACAGATGGCATAGCGAAGAGTGGTCCACCACTCGACCGAGACACAGTTTTATCCTCAATTAGACGAGGTCTTCCACCCCATGCCCATTGATTGTGAGCAACTTGCGATTCAGTACTATTTTGGCGATCTACAGTACTGGAAGCTTCCGCGAATTGCCGCCGACGCGCTCGAAGAAGGTTATGACGGCCCTGCGTTGAGGAGACTTGCGGGTCTGGCGATACAGGGCAGTAGCGTTATTCGAGCCGAGGACATTGGAGCACATGACGTTGATTCTGCCTTTTGCGAAATGGGCGTAAACGCTCCAATCACGAAGGATCAGGCCGGCTAATTATGGCCACGGAATCCGCGCAAAAAGCGTTACACGGACCATCCAACGTGTTCGACGAGGCTTCGCACGTTCGCATCCATTTGTGCGAACTGTCTGAACCGCCGGAGCCCTTGAGGCGCATTGTGGATCTGTCCAAGGAAGCGAGGAACGCTCCACGTTCCGAGTGGGGTCGCATCGAAGAGGAACTCAAGGACGCATTCTCAAACTTCCTGACGTGTCAGAAGATTCAAGCTCCCGAGTGACCGCCCACTCGTACATGACCTTGGGGTCATGTACGCATCGACCACAACCCGACCGGAATGCCAGCGCCGGGTGCAACCCAGAACGATGAGCGTATCGGCCTGTTCTTTCGACGGCTATTTCCGGGTTAGCCGTTTTCCAGGAATTGTCGTGCAAAGATCGAACGATCGTTTTGATTCGCATGACAAGCTGCAGACCGCCCGCTATACTCTTCCCTGCGAATTTGTTAGTTTTCCGAGCGTATATCACGGTCGTGTGATCAGGGGCCAAATGGCCTTCGTTTTCCCCGTAGCCCTCGGACAAAGATGGCTTGGCACGGCGCTTGGGTTCTGTGCCGTATCACCAGAAAACAGGATCTGCCGTTCGGGCACTTTTGAGAGTAAAAGAATCGAATGCACGACGTATTCATAAGTTATCGATGGGTAGATCCCGACCAGAGATGGGTTCGGGAGCAACTGGCACCCTCACTTCGGAACGCGGGCCTTTCAGTGTTGCTCGACGTAGATGATTTTGTTCCTGGCCGTGATGTCATTCTCGAAATGACTCGTGCGGGTCACGAGAGTCGCCGCGTGTTGTGTGTGCTTAGCCCTGATTACTTTGATGGAAACCGGATGGTTGCCTTTGAGAGTTTGATGGCACGACGGCTTGACCCTTCCGGCAGTGAGCCAGGGCTGATTCCGCTGGTGCTTCGCTCTGGCCAACTGCCTGAGTGGCTTCGGGGCCTCATTTCCATAGATTGGAGCGACCCCGGCAATCACGCCCGAGAATGGCGAAAGCTGTTGAAGGTGCTAGGGGCTCCTCGTGAAGCACCAGCCCCTGGTCCTGCAGGTTCTGCGGCGCAAATCCCTGAGTTGCAGGCCCCCACAGCTCCGAAATACTACCTGTACCTCTCCGATAGCAAGGTCGATATGTTGTACGCCCAGGGAGGATCTGGCAGAGATGCTAGCCGGGGTTCGATTGTTAAGTTAGAGGCCGTTCTGGCGGATCTCGCAAAAGTCGGCCAGATCGGCACCGTCGACGAACCGAAGCAATATTTTGCCGGAGCGATGCCGATGCGCTGGGGGCCGTGTTCATTCCCGCATTTTCCGGATTTAGGTCTAAGTCCGCTGGTGTATTTCGGGGCGACCACCGAGAGAACGGTTCTTGGCCTTGGCGGTTCTGCCGCACATGTGATCGGCGAGGTTGGGCCCACAAAAGCGGGATTACATTCCCTACTGCCCTATTTCATATTGCAGTTGCGGCGGGAATTGGGCGAGTCCCTTCCCGTGGACATCCCATCGGAGTTCGGGGACCGGTCTTTAGCGGCGGTGTACGTGGCTACAAAATACGGGAAAGGACCTTTGCAGGAGTTGGAGTTTGTTGCAAAGCGACTAGCGTACGGCCCGTTGGGGGGGGCGTGGGCGGATCCGGAGGAAGGAAGGAACATCCTGGTTGGAACGCCCTTGTACGTCGCCATGAGCGGTTGATCTCGGTTTACGCCGAATCCCAATTCAGTCCATCGAACATCCAGGAATTTTGAGCTTCGGGCGTGTCACCGCCCAACCTGAAATAACCGGTTGATCAATACATAGAAGGGAATAGTGTCAAACTTGTAACTGCCGAGTGGCCCACTAACCGCTCTCGATTAGAAAACTGGACTCTGGCGAGGACGCGGGACGTGAGCGTTGAGATAGAGAAGGTTGTCTAGTATTATCCGGCTTGTGCAACGAGATGACCACTCTGAATCGATGGACTGTGCCCATGACGCTTGCTATTGTACTCACCCACTCGACTGTGGCAAGTACCCAGAGTCCCTCTCAGCGTGCGCAGCCCACAATACCGGAGTTCGAAGTCGCCTCAGTGCGACTGTCAGGCCCAAACCAAAGGGAGAGGAACGGGCTTTATATCTACCCGGGCGGGGAAGTGCGGTGCAATGGCTGCAGGCTAGAGTATCTGATCATGAGGGCATTCGATGTCCAACAGTTCCAGATTTCGGGCGGCCCAGCCTGGAAGGATTTGGTTTCTGGAGACTCTTTCGATATTGAAGCTAAGCCTCCTAAGTCTTCATCCTCTGCTCGATCAAATCCAGCCTCACCAAAGTCCGCTCCAAGTGAAGAGCAGCGCCAGATGTTGCTGGCGCTGCTCGTCGACCGATTCCAACTGAAGTTCCACGACGACACGAGAGAAGGCCCCGTCTATTTACTGGAGCGCGGCAACGGCGAACTCAAGCTGCAGACTCCGAAAGACCCGAATGCCATTCCGTGGCTAGGCGGCATCGAGGGTGGAATGATATACCGTCCGACGGGCGTCGCAGGCATGAACGCTTCCATGCAGCTCGTGGCTCAACGGCTGAGCCGTTATCTGGAGCGCCCGGTCATCGACAAAACCGGCATTTCAGGATCGTTCGATTTCAAATTCGAGAACGAAGAAAGCGATCCGCACGGAGAGATTACGCGTGACGATGTCGTCTCTTCGATTCTCACGTCAGTCCACGGAATCGGGCTGAAACTCACACCTGCAAAGGGATCCGTCGAAACGATCGTCATCGATCACGTCGAGAAACCATCTTCAAATTGAATGCAACTCACGGCACATTGGTCAACTTTTCGTGTGTAGAAGCCCTTTGTTGCCGGTTTTGGTCGAGTGACCGCCCACTCGTATATGACCTCGGGGTCATGTACGCATCGCCCACCACACTACCAGAATCACTACATCGGAAATGACAGCATGTGGCTTGCTTGTCCTAAAGTGCAGATTTCTATAGGAGCCCGCCGGACCCTTGGTCTCTATAAGCGCAATCAGCTTCTGGACTGATCTTTTGATCGACGAAATCCATCTTCGAATCGCTGAGGATGCCGTGTTCACCCTTCGCGAAGGCGAGAAAAGATGAACACGGCGTAAGCCTCTTCCGAACTACCAGACGAACAACAAATCGAATGCGCTATCCGACGGCGCACCGTTTGGGGCGAAACAATAGACCGCAGCCGTAAAATCTGCACCTCCTGTGCCCCACCCACCAACGTGGCATTGATCGGGATTGCCACCGTACGCCGAGACTTGAACATGTCCTCCGGGCCCCCAGGAGCCGCTGCCCGCGAACAGTGCACCCCCACCCACGCCCTTACACGTCACGTAATACACGCCGGTCGTGACCTTCGTGACGCTGTTTGCTTGTGCCCGGCCGACCGCGTTGAACGAATAGGTCGGGCTTGGGGTGTACGGCACGCCTAGGACTGGCGACGGGTTGTTGGCCCAGACGTAGCAGAGAACGTTAGCTCCCCGGCCAGGGTCGGCGAGGGCGGGGGTTCCTGACACTACGACAGCCAGAGCTACGAGACAGATCGCAATTAGTGTTCGACGCATACACGTACTCCTTTCAGAAGTTGACTGAGCCTCTGCAGTCCGCTCTCTACGGAGCGAGGCGCGTCAGCGAGATGGGGGAAGTGGCCTGCTCAAGTTGTTTTGCCTGAGCGCAGCCGTCTCGGTGCAAGTGAACGGGTTCGTCGGTTTCTGACGAATGTGTCGTTCCACTCGTTCTGAAAACGACACGGCTTCACGGCTCGCTGAAGAGCGCGTGTTTTAAAAGGACCCGCCCTTGCAGCGTGTTGCACAGAGTGTGTTCTAAAAGGAAGCAGCGTTACAGCCTGTCCGCAGCTTTTTGTTGTCACCACCCGACCGCCTTCGCGATGGCGTCTTGGGTTTCACAGGAGAGCCACATGGCGCTTGCTCCGCGCCCCGGAATGATCGCCTGAACGCCGCCGGAATTTTCCGGAACGCATTGGTGCTGGCTTGGTTGCCTATTACTTTTATTTAACAAGCTGATTTCAAATTGATATGATCTTCGCCTTCGGCCACCCCTGCTGCTCGATCCGGGCACACCCATTTCTCCAATCGCGGGTGTATCACCGCCGACTCTTACTCAACCGTGATCCAGATCACCATTGGGGAAGAGTAGGCCACCATCCAACCGGTAGACGCGATTTTGAGCTGCAACGGCCGTGGATGAGCGCCTCTCCCTGAAATCATCAATCTAGGTCGCGGTCTGCACCAATTGCGACCGGCTGGCTCGAATCCTCCCGATCTGTTACCGTTCCTCGACAGTCGCTATTCGTATCGCAGCGCCACCATCGGATCCACCCGTGCCGCTCTGCTCGCCGGAATCCAACATGCCAGTACACCGGTTGCCAGCAACAACACAACCGTGCTCGCCAAGGTCACCGGATCATAAGGTTTCACTCCCGGCCACAACTCTGCCTCAACAGCTCGCCCCAGCAATAGGCTAACGACCAGTCCAACCCCAACACCCGCCAGGACTAACCGCACACCCTCCACGATCACCAGGCGAGCCACGTTCGCCCGTTCTGCACCCAGAGCCATGCGGACTCCAATTTCATGGGT
>Ga0207105_1201_pt1 | contig 14496 bp, 12 predicted proteins | sample Alteio_BWMinHeat_77_FD_153569 | JGI IMG/M metagenome (GOLD analysis project Ga0207105, IMG submission 153569) | Enriched cells from forest soil in Barre Woods Harvard Forest LTER site, Petersham, Massachusetts, United States -... | ecosystem: Environmental > Terrestrial > Soil > Temperate forest >... | reverse complement strand
GAGTTCTTTGTGATAGTTATCAAAAAACAGTAGGCCAACCTTCTGAGGAACTAAAAAAGATTTACCATCAAAACAAACAAATCATCGATAAGTGTGATGAACAAATCGTCTTGCATCTCAATGCTTTTCGCAAAGCGATAGCAAATCGGCTGAAGCATAAAAGAGATGATATTTTTAATGATGAGCTCACCTTTCGCCTTCCTTCGCCGGCTTTTGCTGATCAGCTTTTATTCGATAATCTTAAAAAACAGTTTTTAGATGCATTAAATGCTTTAAAAAATCCCATAACACACAAAAAAACTAAACACCTTCCTGAGTCGCCAATGGGCATGTCCCCTGAACAGCGCATCGATGATCTCGCAGCAGTTTTTGAGGTAAAACTTATGGAGGCTGATATTCTTCAAAGGTATAATCAAGTAAAGAAAGCTTATAAAGTCTGGCTGCTAACTAATCATCCAGATAAATTAGAGGGAAGGGGATTAAGCCAATCTGAAAAAGACGAGATTGCAGCAACCTTAAAATGGGTTACAAGTCATTTTTCTGAGCTAAGCAAAGATTCCCGACTTCCAAAGTAATCCGTTTAAATGACTTTTAGCTCTTTGCCAACTTTTGCAAAAGCAGCAATGGCACTCTCCAGGTTCTCTCGCGAATGAGCTGCCGAAATTTGTGTGCGAATTCTTGCTTTGCCTTCAGGCACCACCGGATAGCTAAATCCAATGACGTAGATGCCTTCTTTCAGCATCTTGGCAGCGAATTCTTGAGCCAACTTGGCATCGCCTAACATCACCGGAATAATGGGATGGTGGCCCGGAACGAGATTAAAGCCAAGCTGACTCATTTTTTCTCTGAAATAGTGGCTATTTTCTCGCAAACGTTTCCGCAGAGTGTCGCCGGCTTCAAGAAGCTCTAAAACTTTTAATGAAGCCGCTCCAATGCAGGGAGCTAAAGTGTTTGAAAAAAGATAGGGGCGCGAGCGCTGGCGCAGCCAGGCGATGATCTCTTTTCTGCCGGATGTGTACCCTCCTGAGGCACCCCCAAGGGCTTTACCCAAAGTTCCTGTGATGATGTCGACGCGGTTCATGACTTGGCAATATTCCGGTGTCCCTCTTCCTCGCTCTCCAATAAAGCCGACAGCGTGGGAGTCATCGACCATGACCAAGGCTTGATAGCGATCGGCAAGGTCGCAGATAGCTTTTAGATTGGCGATGATGCCGTCCATGGAGAAGACCCCATCGGTAGCAATCATTTTGTAGCGGCAATCTTTGGCTTCTTTTAGCCGAGCTTCTAAATCTGCCATATTATTGTTTTCATAGCGGAAGCGTTTGGCTTTGCATAAACGAATGCCGTCGATGATGCTAGCGTGATTGAGTGCGTCGCTGATGATGGCATCTTCGGGGCCCAGAAGCGTTTCAAATAATCCTCCGTTGGCATCGAAGCAAGAGGAGTACAAAATGGTGTCTTCGGTTTCTAGAAAATGGGAGATCTTTTGTTCGAGCTGATGATGGATGGTTTGCGTTCCGCAGATAAAGCGCACGGAAGCTAGCCCAAATCCAAAGCGGTCAAAGCCAGCTTTGGCAGCAGCGATGACTTCAGGATTGTTAGCCAGACCCAAATAATTATTAGAGCAAAAATTTAAGACTTGTCTTCCATCGGCGATCTTAATCAACGCTTGTTGCGGAGAGGTAATTTCGCGTTCCTCTTTATACAAACCCTGTTTTTTTAAATCGTTTAGCTGAGTATTTAAGTTTTCTAAAAAATCGCGTTGCATTGCTAAAAATCTCCCCTATTGATTTAAGCCTACAATTAAACCCTTGTGCTCGATTTCGATGCAATCACAATTTTTAAGTCGGCTTAAGAAGTTCAGCTTCCATCCAATAATCGATGTAATGAATTTTTCCTTGGGCATCTAGAGGGTGCTTTTCTAGGTAGCAATCGATAATTTCGTTTAAGAATTCTTCATGTAATTCTTTAGGAAGTTTTTTGAGATAGGACATCCAGCCTGTCATCCAAGCGATGAATGCAGCGCGATCGGAAAAGATTTCATCAACGGTGATGATCTCTATGCGTTTTATAAGCAAGTGAGCTTCTTCAGCATCGACAGCAAACTTTGAAGGGGTAATCAGTGAAAAAGGGTTTGAAAAATCGGTGAAATAATGTGCCCATTTTTCAGAGTTTCTGACGGATTTTATCGAGTGGTCGAAACGATCCCGACCATGATCCGGCGCAAAATATAAAAATATTTTGCCTCCCGGTTTCAAACTATTTTCCATTTCTTGCAATGCTGCTAAATGATCACGGATCCAATGAAAGGTGCTAAACGATACTATCTGATCAAATTCGTTTACAAAGGGAAGATTGACAGCATCTGCTTTTGCAAAAGCAAGATTTGTGGGACAGGTGACTTGTAAAAGCTTTAGAGCCATTTGCAACATGGATTCGGAAGTATCAACTCCGATAACAAATCCTTGCGGCACAGCTTTGGCCAGAAGTGCTGTTATCCGTCCGTCGCCGCAGCCGATATCCAATATTTTTTCATTACCTTGCAGTTGCAATTTCTTAATGTAAGTTCTTGCCCATTGGTATTGCAAGTCCGAGTTATTTAAGTATTTTTCTCCGTCCCAGTGATCTTTTTCTGAGGAGGCTTCATTGGCAAAAAGGGATAAACACAAACTCAAAAAACACAGGCATAATTTAAGAATTTTTTGTTTAAATTTCATTTTTTTCTCGCTTTGTTTAGGTTATCGTTCTAGTGATAGAAATAAGCCATTGCTTGCAGAGAGAGCTTTCAATTGCGCAAATGTGATCTGCATGCATAAAGCCTGAGGGAAGTTGGCTTAGCCCCTCTTTCATTTCATTCAGATGTTCTTTTTCCTCTAGTAAGATCGATTTGACAGCTACTTTAGATCGCGCTTTTCTAAGAGCTTCATCATAGAGTGGGTAAAGCTCTTCAGCCCTTAACTCAATGGCATAGGTGACAAGGAGGTACGCTGTCTCTTTAAAAGTATTTTTTGCAAGGCCTATTGTTTTAAGATAGCGTGAAGCCTTTAGATCTAATGTCCCCAAATAATGTAGGGTTTCCCTTCCTCCCAATAAATTAGAAAGGATATAGTTCTCCATCGGAGAAGTTGAAACCCTCTCGATTTGACGCTTGAGATAGTGGGCATGGCGAAACTCTTCTGCTGCATGTTTAAGCATCTCTTCTTTTACCATCGTTGGATGCTCGCAGGCTGCAATTTTCCTAGCTCCGCAATTTTCAAGGTAGGATAGTGTATTTAACCATTTGGCATGCAGTTGATCTGAGCTGACAATTTTTGTTAGAACCTTCTTCAAAGGCTCGGCAAAAGAAACAAAATGCGTCATAAGTTACCCTCTAAAGTGCAAACGATCTGGCTATAGATAAAATCAAGTTCTTCCTCTTGAATGCAGTAGGGAGGCAACACATACAGAACATTGCCAAGGGGACGCAATAAGATGCCGCGATCCAAAAAAAAGTGATAAAGGCGATCGCGCAGTGATTGAAAGTAAGAAGAAGGCTGTGTTGAACGATATTCCAAAGCCAAGATGGTTCCAAGGCTTTCACAGCGCTTAAGCTTTGGATGACCTTTCCATTTTTTGCAAAAGCTAGCATGGCATAAAGAGATCATCTGCCTTTGTAAAGTACAGGTTTGCTGTTGCAAAAGGTCCAAGCTAGCAAGAGCGCTTGCGCAAGCCAGCGGATTAGCTGTGTAGGAATGACCATGTAAAAAAGCTTGTTTTAGGGAGTCTCCCAAAAAAGCATGATAAATCCGTTCAGTGCATGCTGTCACGCCTAAAGGTAAAAAACCGCCTGTGATCCCTTTTGAAAGGCAGATTAGATCGGGGCGTTCACTTAGCTGCTCACAAGCAAAAAGAGTTCCCGTGCGTCCAAAGCCCGTCATGACTTCATCTGCGATAGTTAAAATGTCATGCTGCCTACATAGCTGTAAAATGGCATTTAGTCCCGAGGCAGGATAGATAATCATGCCCCCAGAGCCCAAGATAAGAGGCTCAAAAATGAAGCAAGCCGCTTTGCCTTTATTTAAAATCGTTTGCAGTTGTCGCAACGATTGTGGTTCTTGACCAAGTGTCGGTGGATCTATTGATTCAACTTCAAAAAGGTGCTTCCAGAAAGGTTTATTAAATTCATTTTTTCCGGCAGCCGACATGGCTCCAAAGGTGTCGCCGTGATAGCTGTTTTTAAAACAGATGACTTTGATTTTGTCTGTCTTTGAATTTTGATTTTGCCAGTATTGAAGGGCTATTTTAAGGGCGGCTTCGACAGCTGTTGACCCATTATCGGAATAAAAAACTTTAGACATGTTTCCAGGAAGAAGCGCAAGCAGCCTTGATGCCAAATCGACCGCAGGAGTATGCGTGAAGTCGGCAAAAATGACCTGATCTAATAATTTACTTTGAGCTTTGATTTTTTCACTAAGGTAGGGGTGAGCATGCCCATGAAGATTTACCCACCATGAGGAGATGCCGTCTAGATAACTCTTTCCATCTTCACTGTAGAGGTATAATCCTTTAGCTTTCTCAATGGGGATTGGAGGGCGTGCTGTCTGCATTTGAGTAAAAGGATGCCAGATGCATGTGCGATCTCTTTCCATCAAGGAAGAAGATTGGATAGATGTGGAGACCATTGTTTTGCGTACCCTTGGATGGTATTACTATTTAAATTTTGTTCAGGAAGAAGTCGGGCTAAAAAAGGAATCTGGGAGATCTCTAGGATTGCCTCTTCGCTATCAGGATTAGGCTCTCCGTTGAAGATTACCCCAACGACAGGAATTTGGTGCCGTTTTAAGGCGTCGAGAGTCAGAAGCGTGTGATTGATGCTGCCAAGGTAGTTTTTGGAGACAACGATCCAGCGACAGTTCCACGATTTAAATAAATCAAAGCTTAAAACTTTGTGAGTTAAAGGAACAAAAACACCGCCTACTGCTTCGATGATTAATGGACGCATAGTCGTGGGTGGAGTAATGGTCTGTAAGTCAATGGTAATGTTTTCAAGTCGAGCCGCATGGTGGGGTGAGAGGCGGGCTTTTAAGGAATAAGCAGGTGCAAAGATTTGATGGTTACCTACATCAATGAATTCTTTCATGATGTTAATGTCTGAGTTTTCTTCATCGCCGGATTGAATCGGTTTCCAATAATCTCCTTGTAATAGGGTCGTAAGGATGGCTGCGACAATTGTTTTGCCAACACCGGTTCCAGATCCTGCCACCATAATTCTATGCATGATTAAACCTCCTTTGACATTCCAGGCATTTTAAAAGCGCTGACACTTCTGCTTTGGTGTTGAATGAGTGCAGGCAGATGCGCAACCTTTCATGTCCTTGCTTAACAGTGGGACTTAAGAGCGCTCTGACATCAAAACCTGTCTCGACAAGATATTTTGAAAGATTAATGGCATTTTCATTTCCTTTAATCCCTATTGATTGAATAGGAGCTTCAGATGCATTGATTTGAACTTGGCGAAACATTTGGATCAACTCTTGCAAGTGTGCGCGTTGCTTTTCAAAGGCAGGAAATAATGCGTAGCTGCATTTAATCACAGCTAAAGCATGGAAGGGTAGTGCAGTTGTATAAATATAAGATCTGGCGAAATTGATGAGGCTTTGTTTTAAGAGATTGCTGCCAAGAACAATGGCTCCTTGCGTTCCCAACGCTTTTCCAAAAGTTGTAATTTGGGCAAATACACACTCTGTCAGATTATGTGCTGCCACAAACCCTCTTCCCTTAGGGCCGCAAGTTCCCACGGCGTGGGCTTCATCCACAATGAGATGAGCGTCGTATTTTTTGGAAAGTTCGCAGATTTCTTGTAGCGGAGCCTTGGTGCCATCGGTGGAATAAATTGATTCGATGCAGATGAATCGATTGCCTTTAACGCGACTATTTTTTAAGCGCTTTTCTAAGTGTTCTAAATCATTATGTCTAAATGGAAAGCCTTCAGCGCAGCTTATGCGTATGCCATCATGGGTAGAGGCGTGCACATTGAGATCATAGAAAATAGCATCATGACTATTGGCGATGGCTGCGATCAATCCCACATTGGCCATGTAGCCGCAATTAAAGAGGACTCCGGCTTCATATCCATGGAATGTGGCTATGCTGTCTTCTAATTCCTGAGCATAAAGAGTATTTCCGGTGAGCAGGCGCGATCCTGTGGAACCCATACCAGTAGAATGTTTTTCATATTCTGACCATTCTTGGAAAACATTCTCCGCTAACTTTTCAGATCGAGAAAGTCCTAGGTAGTCATTGGAGGCAAAGTCTATCAAATTCTGCGTGACTTTAAGAGTTCGCAGATTGCCGGAAGTTTTGCGCTTGATCAATTTGTTTTCAAGAAAGGCTGTCATTCTTCTCTTTCCCTTAAAAATGCCGGACGTTTTTTTAGACCAAAAAGCTGGAACATTTTTTCATCTTTATCTAAAGATGTGTTCGCAACAGTGAGAAGCTTTTCCCCCATAAAGATAGAGTTTGCTCCAGCAAAAAAACATAGCGCTTGTTCCTCATATGACATTTCAATGCGTCCGCAAGAAAGCCTAAGCATGACTTTTGGTAAAACAATTCTTGCAACAGCGATGATTCGGATCATTTCCCATGGGGAAATGTGGGGTTGGTTTTCAAGGGGGGTCCCTGGAACCTGGGTTAAGCGGTTGATAGGCACAGATTCGGGATGGGGATTTCTTTGGCTCAAGGTCAACAACAACTCTAAACGATCGAGGGTATCTTCGCCCATTCCTAAAATGCCTCCGCAGCAGACGCTTATGCCTGTTTTCTCAACGATATCGAGGGTGTTTAAGCGATCTTGATAGGTGCGTGTAGTGATGATCGTTTTGTAAAATTTCTCGGAAGAGTCAAGATTGTGATTATAGGCATAAAGGCCGGCATCTTTGAGGCGCTTGGCCTGATGATCTTTTAGCATGCCCAAAGTGCAGCATACTTCTGCTCCTAACGCGGTGATTCCTTTGACCATGTAAAGAACATCATCAAATTGCTTGCTATCTCTAACTTCTCTCCATGCCGCTCCTAAGCAAATGCGCGTCGCCCCTCTAGCTATTGCTTTTTTAGCTTCGTTTAATACTTCATCGTATTGCATCATCGGTTGGGCAGAAACCGAAGTTTGATAACGCGAAGACTGAGCGCAGTATTTGCAATCTTCGGGACAGCCCCCTGTTTTAATTGAGATCAGATTACAAACTTGGATCTCACCAACTTGATGATGTTGGACATGAATAAGATGTGCATGAGAGAGCAGCTCAAAAAATGGAAGATGATAAAGTTTTTCCAACTCCTCTATGGTCCAATCATATCGAAGTGACATTTTTAGTATATTCCTCATAAAACTTTGTGTTTTTTGATTAAAAAGCAGGATTCTAAGGGTGTTTTCTACATTTTTCAAGGTAAATTCCTTAATGAATGGCTTGTGATAAACTAGATATTGGTTTATAAAAAATAGACCTTAGTTTACTTTGGCGAGTGAACTTCCTAAAAAGTGATGAAGTCGTAGATTTTTGACTAAACTCGAAAATAGGTTGTGAAAAATAAAAAGAGGTTTGATTTTTTTTATGCTCGAAGTCTTATGCGGCAACAAAACCATTGGAAAAATTCTGATTTTTCTATTTGTCAATGGCAAATGTTATGGCACTCAATTGCATCGCCAGCTTAAAACGCCTCTTACGCCTATCCAGAAAGCTTTACTGCGTTTAGAAAGGGGAGAGCTTATTACGAGCTATTATGAGGGCAAAACGCGCCTTTATCACTTCAATCCGGCATTTCCGCTGCTAAATGAAATAGAGCAGCTACTTAAAAAAGCCTACACCCTCCTGCCTGCTGATGAGAAAAAAAAATACTACGTCGTCAAGGAAGAAACTCTCAAGGAATACACGCATCCAGAGAACAAAACGCACGTGCTCTTAAAGTTTTGGGAGAAATTAATAAAAGTAGAACAACTTACCTTCAATGCTAAAAGCAAAGCTAAGGAAGAACTGGGGTGGAATGGCAAAGGAAAAGGCGAAGTCGGAGTCACAAAAGAGGGGAGCAACATCTTGATTTTCAATGAAAGAGGCAGCTGGCAAGGAAAGCAAGGAGAAGAGGTTAGTTTTAGTAATGTCTTTCGTTGGACTCTGGATCGTAGAGAGGGAATGATTTCGCTTGAGCATTTGCGCCGAGGACCCGAGCATCCCGTGTTTCTTTTCCATCTTGTCCCTACGAGTAAATCTTCCTTATCATCTGTAAATTCGCATCTTTGCGAGGGTGATACCTACTTTGGGCAAATCCATTTCGATCGCTATAGCCTTCGTCTTAACTGGAGAGTCATCGGACCAAAAAAGAATGAAGAAATCGACTATTATTATTCAGGAAGCTCTGAATAGTTTTTTTTATGTGTTTGTATATGGCTCAGGCTTACAAGATTGATTAATCAGGCAAATGAGTACCAGTCCGGGAGGATTCAGTAAAAAAGCTTAGTATGGATAATACCGTATATATGGATTTATTTTTAACTTCGTTCTGTAGGCATTCTTGCACAAAGGAATTAGTTAGCCGCGAATAGCGGCGGCAGCAGGTAGCCACTGGCGTAAGCCTGTGGGGTGGGTACATAAACCTAACATCAAGCCGTGATAACGGCGACAGCAGCCTCATGAAACTGTCGCCGTTATCACGGCTTGATGTCTTTTGCCTTTTACCACAGGCTTACGCCAGTGGCTACCTGCTGCCGCCGCTATTCGCGGCTAACTACTACTTTTTCAACTTGAATTCTTTAATTTACTAAAATGAGGTACTCATTTGCGTGATGAACTACAAGTTTGCAAGTCCGGGTTGATTTATGGAGTCATTGCTCGTCAACTTGCAAACTTGCAAGCCTGACCCCATAAATTTTTTCGTTTGAATTTTCTATCGGCTTTGTCACGACAGCTTCTAACTTTAAGTCGTAAAGTAGAATAGACCCATCAGGTGAGGCTGGTTCATAACTTAGGATAATACTGACCAATTCTTCAATGAAAAGTGTTTGCAGATCATCTGACAAATGACCCATAAAGTTACAAAGTGGACGAAAAAATCCCATTAAGGCGTGAATATCTTTGAAATAGGTGTAAGTAGGATCTTGATTTATACTTTCGACTTCAAATCCAGCAGCTTCCAAAAGTTGCGTATATTCTTCTGCATCATAATAGCGTTTTGTCTGTTTGAAATCAGGGAAGAGGTGGGACCAACGGTCAGTCTTTATCAATCGTTCAGCCACTGGACCTAAATTTGTTGGTTTCTTGCCAGGCCTTGTGATTATTGCTTTTCCACCGGGTTTCAAGGCAGAAAATAAAGAAGCTAGCGCCTGTTCTTGTTCGTTAACCCAGTTCAGAGACAACATGGCGATGACTTTATCAAATTGGGCTACAAATGGCAGCCTTCTGGCATCACCTAGCATATAGATGATGTTAGCAGCAGGGTAATTTTCTCTTGCAAAATCCAGCATGATATTTGAGATATCCAATCCTATTACTATGCCTGAAGGCACTTTCGATGCTATAACCGCTGTGATAGACCCGCTTCCACATCCAAGATCAAGTACCTTATCGCTTTCATCTAATGGAAAGTTTTCCAAACTCTCTATGGCCCATTTCCATTGAAGATTGGAATTGTTTTGATAATCCTTGGCGTCGCGTATGCCTTGATCAGCAGAAAGCGAATGGCAAAATACAATGGAAAAGTGAAAAAATGCAGCCAGAAGAGATTTCAGCATAAGATTGTCCTCGGTAAGTGATTTTTGCATGAAATTATATTAAGCTCCAAATATCTTTTGGCAAGCTGAAAGCAGAGGTTACCCGGCCTCTCTTAAACGATCTCTTTTACCAGCCGTTCTAAATTTTTGGCGATTTCCTGTAAAATTGCCTGTGCAACGCTTTCTTCGATCAGTTCTTCTAAAAAAAAGAGACTTAGATTCAGTTGACCGCGAAAAGTTGAAGCACAGAGACAAGCGTTATGTTCATGCTCAAAATAATTGTTGGAGTTTGCTAAAAAAAAGAGTTCTTCCATTTGAAGCGTTTGGCAAGGATAGGTCCCATCGAAGGGCAAGACTCCGAGATTTGTCAAACACAATAAATTTGGCGGCATCTTTTTTGATAAAAACTCCTGAGGAGTCGGATTTGATTCCAATTGTTCGGCAACTGACTTTAAGTTAAGGATATGCAAGCCATCGTCCAATTTCCTATGTAAGTCGTGATGGATCTCAACAGCTAATTTGAAGATATCCATTTCCTTCGTTACTGAAAATTTTCCTGAAACCCAAGTGAAAAGAGATCGTAAAAGGTCTGGTAAAGCAGGCGGCTGAAAGTAGGGACGCAAACTAACGACGGTCAAAGCTTCGAATTCGTTAAAGTCTGGATTTTTGATAATTTTAACTGCTTTAAGAAAGGCTGCGTAAATAGCGCTATGCACTTTTATTTTATGCTTTTGACAAAATTGGATAATTTTCAAAGTCGAATTTCTGTCTATTGCCTTGATTTCATAACTTGTATGGTAATTTGTGACGCCTTTCGGTTGGTCTGTGGTCGAAGGAGAATGCAATTCCATTTCGTCTTGTTTGACTGTTTGAAATAGATTTTCTAATGACGGCGGAAAGGATAGGTCTGAGTTAATAATGGGCTGCTCTCCCAGCATTTTGGCGGAGATGATTTGATAGAGCTGGTTCATGAGCTGGGCTACGGATATTCCATCAGCTATGGAATGCTGGAAAATTAAAAAAATCATGCCTTCGCCGATTCCCTTAAGAAAAATGACTTTCCAAAAGGGTTCATTTTCATTTTTAAATTTTTGCCGCATATATTTCTTTGCGATTTCTTTCCATTGCATTTGATCTTTGTAAGCATATTCTTTAAGAGGAATGATGAACGGTGTTGCTGGGAAGAACATTGGAGTTTGTTCGATCGCTTTAATGGAAACCCTCAGCATAGGGTGAATATCGATCAAAATTTGCAAACTCGATTTCAAAATCGCAGCAGTGATAGGCCCTTTGTACTTGGAAATAGCGCACATATTCGTATTGCCTGCATCGGCATTGTCATTGAGCCATTCGCGATGTTCAATGATATTTAAAGAATTTAGTTCACAATCCAAACTACCGGCTAATTTTGTCATGAATATCTCTCAGATGAAAAAGATTAATACTATTGGCAAAGCAAAATTCGATCTTGATATCCAATATTCGATATTTTGTCCATTGAAGATCCGACTGCCCTTGTTAACTATTCAAACGCATTGAATTTTCTTGGAGTTTACTGTATAATTTCATCGTTCGATTAATAAGAATAAAAAATGAAAAAATCTATGCCTTTTAAAAATCTAATTTCCTTTATCTGGAAATTTGTGCGCATGCAGCCATGGAATTTCTTTTTTATATATTTTCTCTCCTTTACCTGGTCAATCGATTCCACTGTATGGCCGTATCTTCTACGACTCATTATAGATACACTCACACAATATGACATGGATCGAACAGCCGCTTGGAGTGCATTAAAGTGGCTTTTAATAGCAGGAATCTGTTTATGGGTTTTCGTAGAGTTTTGCTTTCGATGTCGCGATTTTTTGCGCGCCAAAGCATTTCCTAAACTGGAAGCCGATATTCGCATGGCCATGTTTGATCATATCCAACACCATTCTCCTAAATACTTTAACGAACACTTTGCTGGAAGTTTATCTAACAAAATCAGCGACATGACGACGCAAGTCACCCTAATGCTTCAAAATCTGATGGTTTTTATTCCAGCTGTGAGTTCTTCTATTTTAATTCTTTTTTTCTTTTCACAAGTAAACCCTCTCTTTGCGGTGATTTTGGCGGTTTGGATTGTTCTCCATTTTGGAATTTGTATCTTTTTTACTTCAAAATGTGTGGAATATTCTAATGACCATGGTGAAGCCCGCAGTATACTTGCAGGAAAAATCGTCGATAGTTTTACAAACAATTTTGCCGTCAATCTTTTCTCCCGTTTTCAATTTGAGAATCTGCGTATCGCCGCCTCTCAAAAGGTAGAACAAGAAAAAAATTATCGAGCACAATATTGTGTTGCATTAATGCTTTTGTCTCTGTCCATCGTATTTCTTGTAGGAATCATTACATTGAATGGCTTTCTAATTTTGTATTGGACCCAAAATAAAATCTCCACCGGAGAAGTGATCCAAGTTTTTAACACAACCTTTAATGTTGTCATGATCCTGTGGATTTCTGGCGATTTGATGCCTCAATTTTTCAAATCCTTTGGAATTGCCAGTCAAGCTCTCTCGGTCATGCATGACCCGCAAGACGTTATTGACCATCCTAACTCACCATCCCTTATAGTAAAAAAAGGAGAAATTGTTTTCGAAAACGTATTTTTCCAATATCGCGATAAAAAGCTATTCGAGAACAAAAATGTACGTATTGACGGAGGAGAAAAAGTCGGGCTTGTGGGTTATTCTGGAGCTGGAAAGTCGACATTTGTCAATCTAATCTTAAGATTCTATCCAATTGAGAAAGGAAGAATCTTGATTGATGGGCAGGATATCGCACATATCTCACTGGACTCTTTACACAAACAGGTAGCTCTTATCCCGCAAGACCCTCTTCTATTTCACCGCACTCTAGAAGAAAATATCCAGTATGGCAATATTCAAGCCACTAAAGAAGAAGTTATTCAAGCATCGAAACTGGCCCACTGTGATGACTTTATTAAAAAATGCCCACAAGGTTATGCTTCGCTTGTGGGAGAGCGCGGTACAAAGCTTTCAGGCGGAGAGCGCCAAAGAATTGCTATTGCACGTGCCATGCTGACGGCCTCTTCAATTCTTATTCTTGATGAAGCTACATCATCCCTAGACTCAGTCACCGAAAAATTCATTCAAGATAGTTTAGAATGCCTCATGCAAAATCGAACAACAATTGTCATTGCTCATCGTCTTTCAACGCTTGCTAAAATGGATCGCATCCTCGTGTTTGACCAAGGAAAAGTGGTGGAAGAAGGAACTCATGGTGAATTAATGGGCAAGCGAGGACATTATGCACGCATGTGGGAAATGCAAGCAGGAGGATTTTTACCTGATCATCCGATTTAACGAAAAGCGTTTATCATTTAGCGTTGTTTTTAAGCGCTTGTTCGATGTCGGCTAATAGATCGGCGACGTCTTCAATGCCAACAGAAAAGCGGACAAGTCCGTCATTCAAACCCATTTTTATCCGTTCTTCGCGAGGAATGGAAGCATGCGTCATCGTTGCGGGATGGCTGACGAGGGATTCAACGCCGCCCAGACTTTCTGCGAGCGCAAATATTTTAAATGAAGAGATTAGTTTTTTTGTGGCGTCCAAGGACAGGTTGAATTCTGCCGATACCATGCCGCTGTAGCCTCGCATCTGTTTTTTGGCTATGTCGTGGTTTGGGTGGCTTTCTAAGCCTGGGTAATAGACTTTTTTAACGTGTGTGTGCTTTTCTAGAAAGTGGGCAATCGTCATTGCATTGCGCTGATGTTGCTCCATTCTGACAGCTAGCGTTTTTACGCCGCGCGTCACGAGCCATGCATCAAAGGGGCTGGGATTGACACCGATAGCTTTGCGGGCGAAATCAAGTTTTTGCTTCATTGAGGAGTCATTTGTCATCACGACCCCGCCAATAACATCGGAGTGCCCTCCGATATATTTGGTCGTACTATGCCAGACGATATCGACTCCAAGTTTAAGGGGATTTTGACAATAGGGGCTTGCAAAGGTATTGTCCACGATAGAGGTAACGCCATGGTGTTTAGCAATTTTTGCTAAGGCTTCGATATCAAAAATAGATAATAATGGATTTGTTGGCGTCTCAAAAAATAGCCATTTGGGTTTGTGCTCTTTGAGAATTTCATCGAGTTTATCAAGGGATTCTGTATCAACTGAAATGAATTTAATGCCAAAGCGGTTAAACACCGAATTAAATAAGCGATAAGTGCCTCCGTAGAGGCCATCGACAGCAACAACACTGTCACCTTGAGACAAAGTTGTGATCATGGCCGTGAGCGCTCCAAGTCCGGAAGAAAATACAGTGGCATATTCTGCGCCTTCGAGGGGAGCTAGCATCTTTTCTAAAATGGTGAAATTGGGATTGCTAGCACGCGTATATTCATAGCCTTTTGCTTCACCAGGAGCTTCTTGGACGAAGGTCGAAGTCATATAAATCGGCGGCATAATAGCGCCGGTTACGGGGTCGGGTTCTTGGCCGGCGTGAATGACTTTTGTTGCAAAGCGCATAAGGGATCCTTTCTTTATAAGAAATTGTGCTGTTTCATCCAGTCGTCATCAAAAATTTTACTTAAATATTTCACGCCGCCATCAGGAATAATTGTCACGATCGTTGCCGGTTTTTGCAAGGTCTTGGTTAGCTCTAGAGCCGCCCACACATTAGCCCCGCTGGAGCCGCCGGCTAAAATTCCTTCCTTTCTGGCTAAGAGACGTGTGACAGCAAAAGCGTCTTTATC
>Ga0207105_1200_pt1 | contig 14498 bp, 11 predicted proteins | sample Alteio_BWMinHeat_77_FD_153569 | JGI IMG/M metagenome (GOLD analysis project Ga0207105, IMG submission 153569) | Enriched cells from forest soil in Barre Woods Harvard Forest LTER site, Petersham, Massachusetts, United States -... | ecosystem: Environmental > Terrestrial > Soil > Temperate forest >... | reverse complement strand
GCAAATGATCTTTTGGGGGATATAGAGAACTTGACATGGAACACTGATGCGGATCTTTCGTTTCATTTGAAAGATACATCACCCGTTCTCCGATGTAATCGCCTAAAGCCAAGGGGTAAGCTGAAATATTGGAAATGGAAGAGGTTCTCATTTTCACGGTCTCAAACAACATTTGCACGGGCTCAAAACAGTGCACATGCCCTTTAGGCCAATGCTCAGCCATGGTGCAGCTTTCCTTTCCATCAAAGGCGCCTGCTTCAACGATGACGGGATTTTCAGGTAAAAATTTGGCAGCTAGTTGAAGAGATTGCGCCGGCAGATCAAAATAATGATAGACGGCGGGTCTGTTTCCGCTGTCTTCCATATAGCTCTTAGCCGCCTGTTCAACCGGGGTCCGGACGTGCTTTTTAGGTTTCTTTTTGCTTTTTGCAATCCCAACCGAGGTTAAGGAAATGAACAAAACAAATAAAAGCAATCTCATATCAATTCTCCATAGGGTTTTTCAAAAACTTTCCACCTAGTTCTGTTCCGGCAGCTTTGTACCTGTTGCACATTAATTAGCCAGCAATTTATTTAGGAAATCTTTTACAATCAGATCTTTAGTCCTTTGCATTTCATGACCTTTTACAGGTCCAAAATTAGGGTTATAGCTTGTCCCGTGTTTATAATCTAAAAGGACATTTACCTCATGAAAACCAATAGTACCATCATAGAAAATAGCATCCTTATTTCTCGGATTAACGGCTGTTTCTCGTGCAATCCCATCATAAATTGATTTGATCAATTCAATTTCATTTGCGCCATAACCTTTGTCTAGCAACTGGTTCTTTCTAATATTCGCCTTAACGTCCACGTTTAAATCTAACAGTCCCCATGTGATATCCATCTGGCGTATTTTAAGTTTTTCATGAGCCTTAATATAGGGAATAGTACCCTCTCCAGCGTCGATAAATTTTGTGCCGTTATCTACCATTTTCGCGCGAAAACATAGAGTCTCTTTATCTTCCAACTTGGGCATATTCATAACGGAAAAGTGAACAAACATCATTTGACCAAAAGCATTCAAATCGTGGTCCCCCAGATACTCTCGAATGCTAAATTCACGGATTAAAAAAACATCTGAATCAAAGAAGACTACGATGTCGTCATGGTGTAATCCATAATTGTCAAAAGCATATTGTAGTACTTCCCCATGCCTAAAGCTGGAAGGAGCTCTATCACAATAGGGGTCGATGTTGTGAACATTTTGAGGAACCTGAATACATTCGACGTCAGCCTTCTTAGCCTCTTCAGCATTTTTCATCTGCATCTCAGGAGTATTGGCATCGCTGAACAGAATGACTCTATAATCGTCTTTTAGAAATTTTTTAAGGCACGCTTGCTGGAGTGAGATCAAATCTGGTCTATTGAATATTGGGACGATGATCAATATTTCAGTTCTGGCGGCCAATGGAATGATGAGTAGGAGCAGAAAAAAAAGGTGCCTTCTCACAAGGGACTCCTGTGTTTTGTCATATAAGATAATAAGAAATGCCATAGTAGATCAGGGTTTAGAAAAACGTCAAGGATGTTTTTTCGCATGTTTTTCCGCAAAATACAATCTCGAAAAAAAATATTTAGAAAATATGGAAGCACCTGATATGGTAATGCATCACCTTACAAAAAAGGAGAAACTGACGTGTATAAAAGGATCTTTGGCTTGTTATTTTTGCTACCGCTTGGTTTACCAGCTGCGCAGTTCCCTCTACCCTCTTTTTGTAGTTATAACCCCCGTTACGAAACCATAAAACACAATAGAGGAGAAAAGAGAATTTTTATCGAGACAGGAACGGCGGGAGGAGAGGGGATTTTTATGGCGATTTACGCAGGATTTGAACAGATCTATTCCGTTGAGCTAGATCCAGAACTACACAATACAAGTAAACACCGTACTAGAAATTATCCAAACGTACATCTCTATCTTGGCGATTCAGCAACGATGCTATCTTCCCTTTTACCTTCCATCACAGAACCTGCGCTCTTTTGGCTTGATGCACATTTCGCTGGGGAAAAAACCATTGGACACAACTGCCCTATTTTACGCGAACTCGATGCGATTGCTTCCCATTCTATCAAGACCCATACCATCTTGGTGGATGATGTGCGTTGTTTCGGCAGCTCCGCCTATGACGAAATTACAATTAATGAAGTGGTTGAGGCTATTAAACGCATCAACCCAGCCTACGAAATTTCTTTTCAGGATGGTCACATAAAAAACGACGTTCTGGTTGCCCAAATAAAATATTAGAACTTTAAAGCAAATCCCTCCATGAGCTGCAAGGCGACGGCTTCTTCCTTCAGCTGCAGAGCAACGCGCAGGGCCCGCAAATATAAATTAGGGTGCGGCTCCCCATTTTGTATAGAAACCATGTAAAATTTCAATGCCTGTTCGTATTCGCCTGTGTTTTCATATAAATATGCCTTTAAGATATCATCACATCCATTTACCCATCGGATCTCCCCACGGCGAACTTTATCAGACAAATATTGCATGAATTGGTCTCCCTTGGGCTGATATTGACTCAATAGTTGAAAGGATCTTGGCGCAAACAATTCCGGGGTTTCCATCACGGCTTGCAAGGGACTAATATCGTGCGTCTTCAGATCGTTCCACCACATATTCGATTTATCCGCCCAGGTGCGATGCCGGTATCCCGAGCCCGGGCATACATATGCAGAATAACCATTAGAGAGTAATTTATAACTAAAAGCCCAGGAGTCATGACCCGGTTTTTCAAGATATCCCCCGCACTTTAGCCAACTATTTTTTGTCATGATTCTATTTCCAGCGCAAGTCGCTATATAATATTCCTTGATCATAGGCCCCCAACCCATTACGTGATTTAGGGGAAGGGAACGTGCAATATTAATATTGGGCTTTTTGATGTCTTCGAAAAATCTTAACTCTTCAAAAAACGCGACTTCTAAACCTCTGTCGATCATCCCGTGGAGCATGGGCTCAATGGAAGAGGGTTCAAAAACATCATCTGAATCGGCATTACAAATATAGCGGCCTCTCGCATACGCAATCGCTCTATTTCTTGTCGTGGGGGCCTTTAGATTTTTAGGATTCCGAAAAACGAAAAAATGATCATATTTTTTTTCATACTCTAAAAGAATCTCATAGGATTTATCGGTGGAACAGTCATCCACGACGATAATTTCATAAGGAATAGTTAATTCCTGCCTAAAAATCGAGTCGATGACCTCGTGCAAGATTTTTGCCCGATTATAACAGGGCATGATAAATGATAAAAGCGGGGCGGGGTGGGGAGGCTTGCCCTTGACTTTATCCGCCATCTCCTGTTGAGCTATTGCGACTCGGGAAGCTAAGTCTACAACCCTTTTTTGCTGTGGGCATATTTCATATATCAAGCCTTCCACGATTTTCAAGGCAAGATCCACCCTTTTATCGTCGTTGGACTCAAGAATGGACCCCACTTTTACAAGTTCTGAAGCGGTAGACGTCCCCTTTTCCCACGCTGTTGTCAAATTGGGTAAGAATAAAAACACGCTTAGAGTCGCATAAATCGTTCGTATCGCCGCCATCTTCATTGCATTTCTCCTTTATTAGCAGGCTGTTTATATGGCTCCTGAGCTTTTTTAATGAGCTTATACCAATAGTCAAAGTAGAGGATATCGAAATTATAGGTTTTCATGCGCATTTCTGCATATTTCTCTTCAAGAAATTCAGGGGAGATCTCTGACCAATCCTGAACGATTAAAACAGGAAGGTCCTGATATATAGGATCCAGAGTTGAAGTCTTAACCAAGGGGAAACTGCCTACATACAAGGCTTCCCAAGTCCGATGGCAATCTAATCCTCCTCCATGGGGACTCAAAACAAACTTAGCTTGCGCCATTTCAAACAGATATTCAGGATATGGACGGTTAGCTACCCAAGAGCAAAAGGGCAGGCGCATAAAATACTCGTAGACGGGCTGCCTTACTGAGGGGTTCGTGTGGACATTAAAATTGACATATAACAGATATTTTTTTGCGGGCCGCCTAACCCGAAGCGCCTTCTGCATTTCCGCGATCTTCAGATCGTGAGCCTTGCTGTGGTTCCAATGCTTATTTGAAAGCCCAATGGGTATGGGTACCAGCTTAGGGTGCCCCACAAGATCTGGATTCTGTGTCAACCACAGGATCAGCTTCTCATCATCCAAAAAGCTCCGGTATTTTCCGGGAGCTGAATAGTCATGATTATGGCTGATTAAAATGTAGGGCTCTCGAATTTTGGGATGTACCTGCGAAAAAAATGCTTCCTGATGGGAAAGATTGATAAAGATCACGTCCCCGGCGCGTACCTGACTTGCATCAAATCTTGGCGTCGTCTCATCAAAAATATGATCGGCGATCGCTCTAAATGAATCTCCCGATACGAATGGCTGGCTATGAGGACGATGCGTTGCTTGCATCGAGCTCATCACCAGCAAATAGATAGCGAGCAGGGACCTAAACAGACGGGCCTTCATGAACCTTCTCTTGAGGAAATTGCCTCATTAATTTAATGTCTCCTTATAAATTATATTGAGCTCATAGGGAAACCAGTCTGATTTTCTACTGATCATTTGGACCCGATCAATCCATGTATTTGGATATTTCCCCTCGAAATGGGCTGGAATTAATGCCATATCCATCGTTCCAATTCTGGAGGGCAGCAAGGAAAAGTTAGATTGGGTTGCAATCAACACATCAAACATCTGCATAGCAAAAAAGTCTTCTACCACATTGTTGAGATCCGGCCTCTCTAAAATTTGGATATCAAAAGTAATATCATCCCTCGAAAAACTAGCTCTAAACTCTTCCACCAGTTTCTGAGGGGTTTTTGTATCGGAAAACAAAAATACATGCATCGGCTTGCGCAAGTTCCACTCATAGATTTTTTTAATTTGATGCTTGTGGTAACTGGAACTAGGATGCTTCAATGGAAACAATTGGATCGATGTATCAGCAGTATCGTTACCGCTTAAGGTGCGTACATGTGCGGCGACATTCAGGCGTCCCTCTCTTCTAAAATCGGGAATTGGAACTTTCGGCAGAAGCGAGTTTCTTAGGTATTCTGAAAATTGTTTATCTTGCCATGGAACGTTAAACAAAAGAGCGTTAGACTTGTTTCTGTCCCACTCGGAAATTTCCGTTGGAAAGTAATCAACAATAAATAGAGTGGGAGCTGCGTGGGGATCTCGAATGACTCGAAAAAAATGCGTCAGGGTTTTTTCAGAATTAATGTGAACGACATTATTTTTGAATTTTGATGCATCGGCTTCATAAGGGTAGGCTTCATATTCAATCGTCAACTTTTCGCTGTTGGGGAAATGCCGGTACAAAAAGGGAACGGAAGTTGAATAGCTTAAAAAACGGGCATGACAATAACCCACTATTTTGTCACCAAAGCGATCCCCTCCTAAGTCATAACTAATGGCATGCCGCTTGGCTAGTTCCTCCCCCGCGCTGAGGGCGAGGGCTGAAAACAGCCCGATCAATAAAAAAAGGAACAAACGTTTGCTCATAAAATACTCTCCTATAATCTTCTTAACCCAATTCTGCCCACGCTACTTAACAACATAGGTGAACAAGTCTCCGTATTTCTCCTGTACGAGGGAAATGACACTTTTCTTATCAACTAATGTGACCTTTTTCCCATGCTCTGCAACAATCTTTGCAACCAAGAGCTTTTGAGATGCCTCAATAATGGCAACAGGGGAGTTGGGTTTATAGGAGACATCCTCAAATACATACTCGTCTAAGTTCTCCAGCAAACACTTTTTTGCCATATATTCCGCGTGGAGGTGGTTGACATGATCTGTAGCTGTAAACAGAGAAGGCTCTATCCCCTTAGTGAGGGCGTAAGCACCAAGAGCACGATTATCTCTAGGAAAACAGGGCCCTCCAAAACCATATCCCGGCATTAAACATTTCTCCCCGATCCTTTTATCTTTTCCTAACGCGTTTAAAATGACAAACTTATCAGCGCCTTCCGTTTCATCTGCAATATCCCCGACCAAGTTCGCAAACGCAATTTTTGCCGTTACATAGCAATTAAGGGCCAGCTTAGCAATTTCTGCACTAGGAACAGACATGCGGGCTATGTGAGGGGAATTGATGCAAACCTTTTGATAAACCGCCTCCAAAATTTCGCCGACCTCGGGGGACCCTTCGCCAATAAGCACCATATCCGGGGTTTGAAATCCTTGAACAATAGCCCCTTGAGCAATAAAGGGAGGGTTATAACTTAATGTGACGTTCTTGCAGTTTTTCAGCAGGGGAAGGGCCGTATCTTTAATGTACCCGGGGAAAACCGTGGAATTAATCACAATATGTTTTCCTGCCAAAGAATGGGAGTTTAGTTGGGTAAGCAAATCGGTCAGCATCGTATAGTCGTAACCATACGTACCAATCGTGGTCGACACGGTAATAAAATAAACGTCCGCAAAATCGATGGCTTCTTTGAGAGATGTCGTTGCCCTAAAATTCTGGCTTGCCTTAAGTAATTCAGTCACGCTGGGTTCAGAAGAAATGAATGTTTTGCTGTTGAGCTTATCAATATACTCTTGCGCTAGATCAACACCCAATACATTGTATCCAGCTTTCTCCAAACATAAAGCGACACAGATACCGAGACGGCCTACACCAAACACCGCGATATTTTGAGCTGAGGCACTTAGAGGTATCGAAAATATAATCGTAAAAATAGCAATTCTGAAGCATTTTTTTAATACCGTAAGCATAGTTAATCTCCTTAGTTTTTCCCCTCAGACCCTTCGTTGCCATCAACGATAAAAATCGGCGCAGAATCAGAGGGTATATACGAATCAATTGATTCTTGGCAAGATACAAAAAAACATCGGCAAGTTGTTCCTGTACACAAATGGATGGAATGCTATACTGCAGCTGTTAACTTTTTTGAGTTACTGGAAGAGGCAATTGCAAAACCAATTTAAGCACTCAACACGCATCCCTAAACCCAAGGAATCTTATTATGCACGCAACCTTATTTCCCGCATTTTTGGTCACCACCTGTTTACTTGCGCTATCTCCTCTTAATGCTGACGCGAATCAAGAAACTGTACTAATTCCCCAGCAAGTTCTTAATAGCATTCACAAACACATTTCCACTAATAGTTGGATAGGAATTTATTATGATGTCGTGCCAAAGGTTCTTAAGGATCACGATTATAAAACTTTCGTGGAAGTTGGTGTGGCTTTAGGCGGCCATGCAGATACGATTTTAAAAACCACGCAAATTACGAATTATTATGGCATTGATCCTTATTTGTATAATTTCGATCCTAAAGATGGTTTTAGCCAGGAAGTTGGTAACTATTCTAAGCTAGGCGGCCAGAAAAATTTCGACTACTTGTATGAATGGGTCAAGAATGTACGCTTAGAACCCTACAAGGACCGTTGCCAAATTATCCGAGATACTTCCGTAAATGCCGCCTCTCTGTTTGAGGACGAATCTCTGGATTGTATCTTTATCGATGGTGATCATCGGTATGAACCTGTCTTGCAAGATCTGGCTGCGTGGTTCCCCAAATTAAGGAAGGGCGGTCTAATGGTTGGAGATGATTACTGGATGGAGCCAGTTTCCAAAGCTGTCAACCATTTCTTCTCTTCTAAGAACAAACCTGTATTTTTCTACACGGCAAGTTCCGGCTACAAGATATGGGCGGTTTACAAGTAATTCCTCTCAGTTCGCGGTTATGAGAGAAGTACGCTTCTCTCATAACCGCTAGTGCTCACTGTACAGACCCACTCTCTCTCACAAGTTCCTTACGCACAAACAAGCCATCTCCAAACCGCGAAGAAAGGCTTGCTTCAAGGAAATTAATATTCCCGCCAAAAAGCACAAAGCCTTGTTCATCCAACCAGGCTCTTGCCTGATCGTCGAGAGGCTTTCCATCCTGGGCTTCAACAGCTTCATGTTTCGTAAGGATAACAGAGACGCCGCTAAGCAACCTTGGTGCAGCTTTCAAGGCCTCGAACTCTGTTCCCTGCATATCGATCCATAACATATCCATTTTTGGAATGTCATATTCTTTCGCCCACGCATCTAAGGTCGTCACTTGTACCACTACGCACCCATCAAATTGAGTGACATTAGAACTTTCATGACCACCATAAGCGCCTGCATCAATAATCACGGGGTCTTCTGGTAAGAATTGCATTGCAACTTTGAAAGCTTCCTTTGGATCAGCAATGTAATGATAAGCAGCCGACTCGCTTCTCGGGTTTTCCATAATGCCGGGCAAATTTTCTCCAGGGATGTCTTGAACTACCTGAATTGGTGCGTGTTCAACCACGGGGCTTGACTCTTCCTGTACTACCTGAGTTGAAGCCTGTTCAACCACAGGGCTCGGAGCTTCTTGCACCACCGGAGTTGATGCTTGTTCAACCACAGGGCTTGGAGCTTCTTGCACTACCGGTGTTGGAGCCTGTTCAACCACAGGGCTCGGGGCCTCTTGCACAACCGGAGTTGGAATTTGTTCAAACACGGGGCTTGTAACTTCTTGCACTGCCGGTGTTGGCGCTTGTTCAACCACGGGGCTCGGAGCTTCTTGCACTTCCGGAGTTGGTGCTTGTGCATGTTCAACCGCGGGACTTGACTGCTCCTGAACCACCTGCGTTGGAACCTGTTCAATCACTGGACTTGGGGCTTGTTGAACGGCAGGTTCAGAAGCATGTTTCTTCGGTTTCTTTTTATGTTTCGCGTGGACTGTTGTTGTAGCCAAGCAAAGACAGGCGACCAAAATCTTTATAAATTGCAATTTCATATTTCACTCCTGTTGTCGACTCTCATCGATTCTAATGTTGATGTTCTAGATAATCGAGAAGTCTCGCATTGTTACAGGTTTTTTGAAAAGAAAATTATTTTGAACATCTGCTGTTTATCACAAGATGCAACATCCTCAGGCGCAGGTAAGCCCCCCCTGTGACATAACTCTTAATCGACTCTTCCGACATCCGGCCAAACATCAGAATTTCTCTGTCAGTCAACCGCAGAAGAACCGCATCCGGATTGTCTACTAGAAGCTTCAGCCTCTTAGCGCAGCAATATAAATGCCAGTGTGCATGCGCCAACCTAAGACTTCCCAATGCTATCGCTAGGAGAGGCAATGAGAATAGGGGTGTTGCCAGTAGGGGCAAAAGGATCATCAACGCGTACGATTCCCAGGAGCGTCTAAACAGAGGCCCGATCCACCTGGGCAAAAAGCTGGTGGAAGTTCGATAGGCAAAAATCTCCTCAAAGCGAGGCTCATTAAAGGCTGTGCGCGCTGCATGCACGGCCTCATGGGCAAGGACCTCTTTACGCGAATAAAGCTTGTAATAAGAGCCCGTTTGAAAAGGGGTTTTTAACTGAATCGAGGGGATCGACTCCTCGATCCAGGTCGCTGCTGCCTGCCAGAATGGGAGCTTTCGGTTGCTGTAATAAGCCTTGATCCAATCGGGCCTTACCCCATAGAGCGGTTCGAGCACAGCGAGCGCTTCTTCCCAATCCGTTTGAGAAAGCGGAGTTCCTTCTACAGAAACAGCTTCGAGCTTTTTCAAACGCTGTAAAAACTCCTGTTCACTTTCTTGCGGACCGGGGATCAATCCCCGCGCATTCAGGTTAAGAAGCTCTTGATCTGTAAACAACATAAGAAACCGTGAGGGTTGAGAGAGCAACAAAGAGCCAAAACGTTTGGTCCAGTTTCTTTTGGATCTCTCGTAGGTGTTTGAGCAATTTTTTTTCTGAAGATTCTCGGTTCTCCTTGGGATCCTGCCAAGCGCTTGCATAAAAATGTTTGGAGTAGAGGGACTTCATTCCACTTTTGGCAAAAAAATAGGAGGCGGGAAGAACGATATCCACACTCCCCTCCTGTCCCGCTTTTTCCTTGAGCGCGTGCGTGAGGGCAATATAGGTCCTTTGCATCACGAGTTCATTGCGGGTCGCGCGGTCTTTCCCTCTGAAGTTTTTTTTCAGGTCGGTCCACCGGCTGCCGATCACTTCGATCGTTTTTTTGATGACGGGATGCCCGGGCCTCGATCCGATCAGTCCGTTGCCTGAGGTGATCGCACGCCCTACAAATGCGGGATGGGGCGTTTCCAAACAGGTGTAGAGATCGTAAGCTTGGTTCAATTTTCCAAACGATTGCAAGCAGTTGGCATCATGATCGGCATAGACGCCCCCTTCGCGGTAGAGAATTTCAAAGCGGAGGACATCCGATTTCTCCCCATAATTTTCTGAGTCGTCGTAACAGTCCTTCAAAAAAGCAAACGGAAAGTCTTGAACATAGAGTTTTTGCATGCCATTGCAAGGAACCGGGCGGTCGCGGTCTGTCCAAAACTTGACCGTCCACTCGGGATGATGGGCGATCCAGGAGCGGATGTTTTCTACAGATCCCGGAGGAAAAGGCCTGGGGCCAAGCCAAATAAAATGAACTACTTGAGGGATTTTAAAATCTTCTGCAGCTTGATCTAGAAGCGGACGGTTTTTTTCATAGAGCGTCTTAAATGTTTGAAGGACTTCTTTGTCTTCGGTCTGCTGAATATATTTCCAATGCTGCGTCTCCTTTCCCATTAGCAGCTCAAATTCGCTGCCGGCTAGAGGAGCTATCGCGAACAGTAGCAGGACAACGACCTTCGGCTTTTTTAGAAGCAGGAGGAAAAGGAGCGGGAAAAATCCGAGTACCCACAAGAATTTGTTCGCCTTGGCCTCCATGATGCTCAATCGCTCCTCGATCTTTTTTTCGAAGGCAGTTTCAAGTTCAAGCCAGGACTGCGCATGCAAATGATGATCCCACTCTCCGGAGGGAAATACAATGTCTCGCAATGAGGAACTGTCGATCTTTTCGCGCACCCCAACGTCCAGAGCTGCAACCGATCGATGCATCACCCGATTTCTAAGGGCAGGCACATCGGTTCCGGGATAATCTTTTTCCATCCGGTCCCAGTTAAACACAAGCCAGTCCATCGTATTTTCCCAGATGGGATGATGGGGTACGGACCCAATGAAGTGCGGGCTGGGAAACACATTGGAACTTAAAATTGAAGGGCCAAGCTCCTCTAAGCTGCAGTAAAAATCATAGCTCGCATTGCAAGGATTTAAAGAGACGCGCGGCTCAGTGTCATGATCGAGATAGACACCTCCCTCTTGATAGAGGATCTCATAGCGGAGGACGAGCGATTTTTCTCCGAAGTTTTCGCTGTTGTCATAACAATCCCCTAGTTTGTGGAAATGAAAATCCTGCACTATCCTGGTTTGCATTCCGGGATGCGGAAGCGGCCGCTCTCGATCTGTCCATAAGTACATTGTCCATTCAGGGTGCAGCGTTTGCCATTTTTTGAGATGGGCGATGGATTCCTTCGGAAACTCATCGGGTCCTAGCCAAATAAAGTGAAAGACTTTTGGGATCCGATTTTCACTATTAAGAAATGTGCGATTTTTTTCGCATAAGTTGTGAAAAAAAAGTGCCCGCCTGGTATCCTCTGGAGTCTGTATCATGGAACAGGTGCACAAAAAAACGGCAACCAACACGAGCGCTTGTGAAACGATTACAAATGGATTCTTTATCGAGGCAAATGCAAAACTCCATTTGGACAAAAATCGCCCTTTTGGCCCCGGATTTGGATTTCTCGCAAATCGCCTATGGCCAACCGGATATGTCGATTTGCGAGAAACCAAACCGGGACCAAAACCATCAATTTTTGTCTGCAAAGCGAGTTTTGCAATTGCCTCTTTCATAAAAATCTCTTTAAATTAATGACAACAATGACATTTATGTTCGCACAAGGCAGAATAAAGAAAAAGGGGAGATAAGTCGGCATGGAAGAACTTGAGGCGTTTGTCATTTTCAATCATATTCCCGAACTGGGCCTCCTAAAGACGAAGCAACTCTTAGAACAATTCGGCTCCGCGCAAGCAGCCCTCAAGGGCGCAGGCAAAAGCTGGGAAACTCTGAACTCCTGGAAAAAAGATTTAGAACTGATCGCCTCTTCGGGAGTAAAACTCATCCCCTTCACAGATCCTCGCTATCCTAAAAGACTGCTCAAGCTTAAAGATCATCCGCTGGTCTTATATGTCAAAGGCGACCTGTTTCCCTCGGATGAAAATGCCGTGGGCATGGTGGGAACGCGCCAATGCAGCCTCTACGGTAGAGATGTAGCGCATAAAATAGCCAAGGAACTTGCAGGCAAAGGGTTCACCGTCGTGAGCAATCTGGCGCTGGGCGGCGCTTCCGCCATTCATATGGGCGCTATAGAAGCCGGCAGGACCATTGCCGTGATCGGATCGGGTCTCAAAGATATCTACCCCAAAGAAAATATTGCCCTCACCTCGCACATCGCTCGGAGCGGCGCTGTGATCAGCGAGTTCCCAATGAATGCGCCGCCCGAAAAAAATAATTTTCTAAAGAGGGACCGGCTGGTCAGCGCTCTTTCTCAGGCTGTCCTTCTTACGGAAGCTCCCATTAAGAGCAGCGCGATGATCACGATGAAATACGCCGAAGCCCAAGGCATTCCCTGTTTTGCACTTCCGGGGCGTCCGGACATCGAAACATTTCAAGGCAATCAAATTTTAATTAAAGAAAAAAAAGCGCGGCTGGTCGAAAACACTAAAGACCTGCTCGCTCTCCTGGGAGCGCTCTGACCCTTTTCAAAAAAAATTTAGGGGCCAAATCGGCCGTTATTTCACTGAAAAATGAAATTTCTCTTGAAAAATTGTACCACAAAGTGCAATTTTCAATTGCTAAGCGCACTTTTGGATTAAAATGGGGCGCATACCCGCGTTTCTAAGCATATAATAGGTTCCATCAGGATGGCAAAGGCCCTTATCATCGTCGAGTCTCCCGCGAAGATTAAGACGTTAAAGAAATTTTTAGGTTCGGGGTATCTCATTGAATCCTCAGTGGGCCATATCCGCGACCTCCCGAAAAAGGGCTTTGGCATCGACATCGAGAATGACTTCGAACCCCAATATGTTGTGCTTGAAGATAAAAAAGAGGTGATCAGCAAGCTGCAAAAAGCGGCCAAGCAAGTTGACATGGTCTACCTCTCACCCGATCCCGACCGCGAAGGAGAGGCGATCGCCTGGCACATCGCTGCGATCCTCCCCAAAGGGACTCACTTCAAACGGATGACCTTCAACTCGATCACGAAGGAAGCTGTCCTCGATGCGATCAAACATCCCCGCGATATCGACCAAGCCCTTGTGGATGCCCAGCAAGCGCGGCGCCTTCTCGACCGGATCGTGGGATATAAAATTTCTCCCATCCTGACAAGGCGCGTGCAAGGCGGCAAAGATGGCGGCCTTTCTGCGGGTAGAGTCCAATCTGTAGCCTTAAAACTTGTCGTCGACCGAGAGAAAGAGATCGATGCCTTTACCCCTGTAGAATACTGGAACATCTCCACCTCGCTGCAAACACAGACGGAGGAACCGCCTTTTGCGGCCGCCCTCTATTCTATCGATGGAATGCGGCTGGAAAAAGAGCCCGTTCCCGGGAAAGATGTTTTCACAATTCAGAACAAGGTCGAGGCGGATAAGATTGTAGACCGACTGAAAAAGGCCTCCTATAAAATCGCCTCAGTTGAGAAAAAAGAGAGAAAGCGCAACCCGGTCCCTCCCTTTATTACCTCGACAATCCAGCAAGAAGCGAGCCGCCACTATGGATTTTCAGCATCCCGCACAATGGGTATTGCTCAAAGTCTTTACGAAGGGGTCGATTTGGGCAATGAAGGTCCCGAAGGGTTGATCACCTACATGCGTACCGACTCTGTCCGGATCGCTCCCGAGGCATTAGATGCCGCACGCAAATACATCTTTGAACAATACGGCAAAGAATATCTTCCCGATCAGGCACGGCAATACTCCACGAAAAAAAGCGCCCAAGATGCCCACGAAGCGATCCGCCCGACCAACCTCACCCATCCGCCTGAGGCGATCAAGAATTATTTAACAACAGACCAGTTCAAACTCTACGTCCTCATCTGGCGCCGCTTCCTCGCCTCGCAAATGAACCCAGCGATCTACGACACGATCACGTGCGATATCGATACGAATCAAAAAATCATGCTCCGCGCGACCGGCTCCACGATTAAGTTTTCAGGATTCCTCGCTGTCTATGAAGAAAAAGAAGATCGGGAAGAAAGGGAAAAAGAGGAACTGGAAAAAATGCTGCCATTCCTCACGGCAGGTCAATCTCTCAATCTCGTCGATCTCGAATCGTTGCAAGCATTCACGCGGCCGCCTCCCCGTTTTACAGAAGCCTCTCTTGTAAAAGAATTGGAAAAATCGGGCATCGGCCGTCCTTCCACCTATGCGGCGATCATGGGAAAAATTCAGAGCCGCGACTATACGATCAAAGAAAAGGGAACGCTCAAGCCCACAGAACTGGGCAAAGTCATTGCGAAAATGCTCGAGGACAATTTTAAGCTCATCATGGATATCGGCTTTACGGCTGCTATGGAGGATGAGC
>Ga0207105_1198_pt1 | contig 14591 bp, 8 predicted proteins | sample Alteio_BWMinHeat_77_FD_153569 | JGI IMG/M metagenome (GOLD analysis project Ga0207105, IMG submission 153569) | Enriched cells from forest soil in Barre Woods Harvard Forest LTER site, Petersham, Massachusetts, United States -... | ecosystem: Environmental > Terrestrial > Soil > Temperate forest >... | reverse complement strand
CGGTCGTGAGATCGCTGAGGACCGCGATTTTACCGTATTCCTTGAACGCTTCAGCCAGGACTCCCGCTATTATCCGGTCGATGCCCGCACATTTGTGGCGGAGTTACATCAGCGCTGGAGCCAGCGCAATCCCGCACTTGGCGCCGCGCCTGATCCCGTAACTGACCAGCCTGCTAAATCCGCCGAAGGTTCTTCTCCCGGCGCCATCTTTATCAGTTATTCCAGCGATGACGTAGGAGCGGCCAGGAGGCTCTTCGCCGATCTTCAGGACCTCGGAGGAGATGTAGCCTGGTTCGACAAGACCGACTTGAAGCCGGGGGATGACTGGAACCAGCGCCTGCGCAGCGCCGTCCAGCGCTGCGGTCTCTTTCTTCCCCTGTTGTCTGCCAACACCGAGCGCCGCATGGAGGGCTACTTCCGCCTGGAATGGGGCGAGGCCGCCGAGCGTTCGAAAAGAATACAAGGCAGGAAGTTCATTTTTCCCATCGTGATCGATCCCGACTATACCGGCGGCATGAAACGTTATGCGCTGGTTCCCGACGCGTTCAGAGCGTTGCAGTATTGCCACGCGCCCTCGGGCCAGATATCGGAGGATCTCAAAGCTGAACTGCGCGAGCAGTTGCGCGACCTGCGCAGGCCGAGAACATCATGACCACCGTTGCGGAGATCGCGATTGACGAACAGAATCCATGGCCGGGCCTGGGCTCCTTCGATGAGGGCGCCGCACGCTACTTCAATGGCCGGCAAACCGAAAGCGCGGAACTCCGCCGCTTATTGCTCGATACCCCGCTGACGGTATTGTTCGGTGCTTCCGGCCTGGGCAAAACCTCGCTGGTCCAGGCGGGACTTTTCCCTCTGCTCCGAAAGCAGCACTATCTTCCGGTCTATGTGCGGCTCGATCTAAGTGATCGCGCCGCTCCGCTCATCGAACAGGTCAAGCTCGCTCTCCAGGCTCAGATCAAGGCTAAAGGTATCGATGCACCCGCCATGAGCGACGGCGAATCCCTATGGGTCTACTTACACCGTTCTGAGCTGGAGTTATGGAGCAGGCAGAACCAGTTACTAACTCCCGTATTCGTCTTCGACCAGTTCGAAGAGGTGTTTACCCTGGGAGCGGAAAATCGCGCCGCCGTTGCCCGACTGCGCATCGACCTCGCCGACCTGGTCGAAAACCGCCTCCCCGCGGCCCAGGCAGAGAACGTTGAAAGCGCCCACGACCTGTCACTCGACAGTCAGCGCTACAAGGTGGTGCTGAGTTTCCGTGAAGACTTTCTGCCCGCCGTCGAAGGCTGGAGGCGCGAAATGCCCTCCATCCTGCGCAGCCGCCTGCGCCTGCTTCCCATGTCTGCGGAACAGGCCTTCGAGGCCGTTTACAGTACCGCGCCGCACCTGGTTGACGCGGAGCTCGCCAGGAAGATCGTGAACTTTGTAGCGGCGGCGCGCCAGGACGGCAGGGCCACCGAGACCGTCGACGCCACTGCAGAGTCCGTGGAACCCGCGCTGCTGAGCCTGGTTTGTCGAGGTCTCAACGAAAAACGCAAGGCCCAGGGTAAATCGACATTTGACCTGGCGCTGCTCGCGGGCAGCGGCGAAGCCATCATTTCCGATTACTATGCCAACTCGGTCGACGATTTGCCGGAGCGAGTGCAGCGCTTTATCGAGAACGAACTTATCACCGAGCGTGGTTTCCGCAAACCTTGCGACATCGACGATGCCCGCACTGTCCACGGCGTCACCGACCAGGAGCTCCGGCTTCTGGTTGACCGCAGAGTGTTGCGCATCGAGGCCCAGCGCGGAACGGAGCGGGTGGAGCTTACCCACGACCTCCTCACGCGAGTAGTGCGGGAGCACCGCGATCTACAGCGGGAAAGAGCCCGGATTCGCCGACAGCGCCGACGCTATCGAAACATCGCCGTGATCGCAGTCGTCGTCGCGGCCGTGGGCGTCGCCTGGCTGAAGCAGGATGCTCTGCTCGATCGGTACTTCTGGTACAGGGACATGCGCGCGCCTCTCCTCCCCGTCCGCATCGAGAAAGTTGCGCCGCAGCCGGGGAGTTCAGTCAAGCTCTTCGCCGACTGCCGGCAAGGCTGCCCGGAAATGGTCGCGATACCGGCGGGCAAATTCATCATGGGCAGCGTCGCCGCGCCGGACATTGCATGTGATGCGCTCCGCCCCTGCGAGTCGCCTCTGCACGAAGTAACAATCGATCATCCCTTCGCCGTCTCTCGAACCGAGGTGACATTCGATCAATGGAACACGTGCGTCAAAGCCGGCGCTTGTCTTGAAGCGAACGACTTCACCTGGGGCGGCGGTGATCGGCCCGTGATCGGTGTTGGCTGGCCCGCGGCCGTCGCCTACACGAAATGGTTATCGCGGCTTTCCGGCAAGAACTATCGACTGCTCAGCGAGTCCGAGTGGGAGTATGCGGCGCGAGCGGGAAGCAACGCCCCCTATTCCTTCGGAGACAACGACTCGCAACTGAAGCAATACGCCTGGTTCAAAGACAACTCCGGGGGACAGACCCACCCAGTCGGCCAGAAGCAAGCCAATCCATTTGGCCTGCTCGACATGTACGGCAACGTGGCGGAGTGGGTTGAGGACACGTTCCATGCCGACTACCAGGGCGCACCAACCGATGGCACCGCCTGGGTGACAGGTGGGGACAAATGGCGCCGAATGGTTCGCGGCGGTAGCTGGAGCGACTCGCCCGAGAGCCTCCGCTCCGCCAGTCGCAACGCCGGAACGGGCGACGGTCGAACCTACGACCACGTCGGATTCCGAGTCGCAAGGGACATTGCGACCGGCGGATCGCTCTTTTAGCGCGAGCCCTCCGTGCCTCCGTAAAACAGTTCTTCGTCGAGATCAACGTAACATCCACAAGGTACAATGGTTACTGACGCTCCGGGCCTGTAGCTCAACGGTTAGAGCAGGGGACTCATAATCCCTTGGTTGGGGGTTCAAATCCCTCCGGGCCCACCAGCTTGTCTAAGAAATTTCCCGGGACCTTCGATCTCCTCTTAGCGCCATCATCCGCCGTTAAGAAATTGCCCGCATTGAACCCCATTGGCCCCCTTTTGCCCCCAGTCACGCTTGACAGGGATAGGAGGATGTTATGCCTGAAACACATGGGGTACTTCCCGGAACGCGGCGGCCCGTCCCTGCTGGCGCACGCCGAGTCCGCGACATCGACCCCAACGCTCACATTGAAGTCACCGTCACCTTGAAAGCTCCTGCCCTGCCCATGCCTGGAGAGACGCAGGCCGAGGCTCTCACTCCCGCGGAGTTGGCCCGGCAATACGGCGCGCCCCTCGACAATATTCGCAAAGTGGAAGAGACATTACGCTCTTATGGCCTGCATATTGAAGGAGTCGGCCCCACCCGCCGTACCCTGCGCGTGAGCGGGACCGCGTCGGCCATGGAGGCCGCATTCAAAGCCGGAGTTGCAATCTACCAATCGGCCGCCCAGGGCGAATTCCGCGGAAGAGAAGGTTCGGTCAGTATCCCGGCTGAAATCTCCGACATGGTTGAAAGCGTCGTCGGCCTCGATCAGCGCAAAGTCGCCCAGCGCAAAGCCGGCGCTCAGGGGCACTCGGCGGCCACTCCGCTCGGACCGTCCGATCTTGAAGCGCACTACAATTTCCCTCCCGGGAGTGGCGCCCATCAGAAGATCGCGATTGCCGAGTTCGGTGCTCCATTGCAGTCGGGATCGTTTCTTCCCCCCGCCTTTCTTCCCGACGACGTCGCCGCCTTCTGCAAGTCTCAGGGAAGGCCCGTCCCCACCGTCACAACGGTCCCGGTGAACCTCGCTCCCTTGACCCTCGATCAGCTCAAGAGCCTGCCCGCTCAGACCGCGAACGACGTCCTTGATGAGACCGGCGAAGTCATGATGGATGTTGAGATCGTCGCCACCCTCTGTTCGGCGGCGGATATCTCCGTCTATTACGCTACCTTCGACCAGAAAGGCTGGCTTGATCTGGTCGAACGCGTCACCGCGGATCAGCCTGTCGCGTTGTCTGTCAGTTACGGCCTCGCCGAAGACTCTCCCGAATGGGAGCCGGCGGCGCTTCAATCGATCAACCAGGCGCTCCAGGCCGCGGCCCTCGCTGGAATCACCGTCTGCGTCTCTTCAGGAGACGACGGAACCAATTGCGATATGCCCGATTCGCGCGCCCACGTCGAGTTTCCCGGTTGCAGTCCTTTTGTGCTTTCTGTCGGCGGCACCATGCTCGCCGGCGCCGGCGCCATGCAGGAAGTTGTCTGGTGGCAATCGCCGGGACGGCGCAATGGAAACGGACACAGCGGCGCGACCGGCGGCGGTGTCAGCACCATCTTCGCTCGGCCGCCGTGGCAGAACATCGCCATCACATCGATCAATGGCGGCGCCATCCAGGGGAGAGTCATTCCCGACGTGGCCGCGCTGGCCGGACCGCCGCTCTATCAACTGATTCTGCTCGGCCAGTCCTCGCCGAACGGCGGCACCAGCGCCTCGGCTCCGCTGTGGGCTTCGCTGCTGGCGCGCCTCAACGCCGCCCTCCCCGCCGCCAAACAGCAGCGCTTTCTGCCGCCGATCCTCTACCAGAACGGCCCCTCCGGCGCCACCGTCGGCGAAGCCGGCTGCACCGATATCGTCTCCGGAAATAACGCATCCCATCCGAAACCAGGAAAGGGCTACCAGGCCCAGAATGGTTATGACGCCGTCACCGGCTGGGGAGTCCCGAACGGCAAGAATCTGCTGGCCGCTCTGCAATAGCCACGCAGGTGCAAACACGCCAGTGAACCAACCCGTCCACTGGCGTGTTTTGAATCTCGCTTCGAGGCGACTCTCACTCCCACGGTGAGACAAGAATGGACTGAGTTGGATAATTCCGTTAAACTGCCGCGGATACCCACAGATGCAGTCCGTCTCCCCACCATCGATCCAACGTAACCCGGCAAAGGTAGCCACTCTTACCGGGTGGGTACTGGTTGGTCTCTCCCTGACCGCGTTTGCCGGCTGGGCATTCCACCTTCCGTTGTTGGCAACGACCGTGCCCGGAGCCGTTCCCATGAAGGCCAATACGGCGGCCGCTTTCATGCTTGCGGCTCTGGCCTTGCTGCGCCGCGATCATCGCGACCTCAGGTTCTATGCGCTCTTCGTGGTAGCCATTGGAGCTTTGACCAGGCTTCAGTATGTGACCGATTCCGATTTCAGAATCGATGAGTTGCTGTTTCGCGATGATTCGCATATCGGCATTTTCGCCGGCCGGATGTCGCAACTGACAAGCACCGGATTCGTCCTCCTTGGGTCTGCTCTGTTTTTCATGAACTCGAAGCGATCAAGGCTGCGGCAAGTTGCGAGGGGGCTCGCCCTTTTGGTGGGAGCTCTGGGCGCGGTTGCGTTGCTCGGCCATATGTTCGACACGCACGATCCCCTCCATCCCATCCGCCCCCACAGTAACGTCGCCATCCCCACGGCATTGGGGTTCATCGTGGGCGCCCTCGGCGTGCAGTTTGCCAATCCATTCGAGGGGATCGTTCGTCAGATTCGCGCCGACAATGCGGGCGGCTTGATGCTGCGCCACCTGCTTCCCGCTGGAGTGCTGATCCCATTCTTGCTCGGTTACGCCGTGAGAACCGTGCAACTGAAGTACGGATGGGAAGGGGGCTTTTCAATGGCCCTCGGCGCGGCGGGAGTTGTTGCCTGTCTCCTCACGGTCATGATGATCAATGCAACCGAACTGGAACGGGAGGACCTGGGATGGCGCGAGAGCGAGCAGCGCTTCCGTCACGTTGCAAACACCGCGCCGGTCATGGTCTGGATGTCGGGGACCGATAAGCTCTGCAACTACTTCAACGAGCCATGGCTGCAGTTCACCGGCCGCCCTCTCGAGGCAGAACTTGGGAACGGATGGGCCGACGGAGTCCACCCCGAAGATCTGCCGGGGTGCCTGCATACCTACACGGACTCGTTCAATCGCCGCGAGTCATTCCGGATGGAGTACCGGCTACGCCGCTACGACGGGGAGTATCGCTGGATCCTGGACACCGGAGTGCCGCGATTTACTGAAGGGAGGCAATTCACCGGCTACATCGGATCGGGCATCGACGTAACCGATCGGAAAGTGGCCGTGGAGACTCTCGCCGACCTTGAACGCAGGCTGCTCGACGCGCAGGAAGAGGAACGATCCAGGATTGCGCGCGAGCTTCATGACGACATCAATCAGCGCCTTGCCATTATGGGCTGGGAGTTGCAGTCATGGGATCGGTCCGTGGAGGAGCCGGAGACCGGCAGTTTTATTGCATCCGTGATCGAACGGCTTGCGAAGATAGGCACAGACATCCAGGCGATTTCCCGGCGGCTGCACTCCTCGCATCTCGAATACCTCGGCCTTGCGACGGCAGCCGGGGTCCTCTGCAAAGACCTGCGCAAACAGCAGCAGGTGGAGATCGACTTCAGCTGCGACGGAATACCTGCGGATCTTCCCAAAGACATCTCGCTCTGCCTGTATCGCGTGCTCCAGGAAGCGCTGCAGAATGCCATAAAGCACAGCGGCGCGCAGAGATTCACAGTTGAACTCACGGGGGATTCAAGCGGGATCCGGCTGACGGTAAGCGACGATGGAGTGGGCTTCGATCAACAAGGCATCGACAAGCGGCATGGCCTGGGTCTCATCAGCATGCGGGAGAGAATGCGCATGGTTCACGGAGAGTTTGGCGTGCGGTCGGCGCCTGGTCATGGCACCACGGTCACGTGCCGGGTGCCGCTTGCGCCTGAGACTCTGGTCTCGGATGCCGCGCAAGGGCAAGGAAAAGTCTGACATTCGTTGGAGCTCTCCAGCGCGACAGGTTAGACATCCCCGTCCCGGAGGGACGAATCGAGAATAGCCCAGGAGAAGCCAGCGCACTCCTGGGTAAGCATCCCACGGGCGTCGCGCGTCCCGGAGGGCCGCTCGAGATCGACCGCTTCAATGCATGCGACGAACTTCCGGGACAAGTCAGGATTTCTTTTGCGCGGCGGCGAGCGTTTCCCTCTTCAAAATCTTCCCGCCCTCCTCCACCACGTACAGCCGATTCACGTCCAGATCCTTTAGCGTATCCACCGCTCCCGAGGGCCAGCGAACCTCGATCAGATCGACTTTCTTCGCATCATTCAACCCGAAATGAATGCGCAGATCGCTGGCTGAGTAGTAGCCATTGCACGACCGCACCTCCTCGATTTGCGTGAGCGCTGCTGGCTGCCCGGCCCCAGCCGGCTTCGCCGTAAGCACCGGCGACCCCGTCTGCGCCACCACCTTGATGCGCGCGCCAATCCCCGTCCGGTTCGACTTCACACCCACCAGCCGCACCTTCACCCAGCTTCGATTCGACGTCGAGTCGCAGCGCAGTAATTGCGGCGCGGCATTCACGCAATTCACCACTGCATCGAGGTCGCCATCGTTGTCGTAGTCTCCCACTGCGAATCCGCGCGCTTTCGCCGCCGCCGTGATCCCGCTGCCGCCCGTCAGGCTCACATCTTCAAACTGTCCATTGCGCAAATTCCGGTAGAGATACTTCCGCTCCGCATAAGCCGCGTCCACCTGGGTCCCGTCCACCTCGGGATATACGTGCCCGTTGGCAACCAGAATGTCCAGCCACCCGTCGTTGTCGATATCCATGAAGCTCACGCCCCACCCCAGCAGCCGCGTGTTGACTCCCAGCCCCGCCTGGTACGTGCGATCGTCAAACGACCCTTCGCCCAGATTCATATACAGCGAATCGGTGTCGCCCGCGAAGTTCGTCTTGACGATGTCGAGAAGCCCGTCGCGATTGAAGTCCCCGATCGACACGCCCATGCCCGCCTGCGGCTTGCCATCAGGAGAATAGGCAACTCCCGCTTCGATGGCCTGGTCCTTGAACGTGCCGTCCTTCTGATTCTGATAAAACGTCGCCGAAGTCGAATCGTTGGCCACATAGATATCCGGCCACCCGTCCTGGTCGAGATCGGCCACACCGCAACTCAACGCATAGGTCCCCAGCGTTCCCCACATGCCAGCCTTCTGGCTCACATCGCTGAACGTGCCGTTGCCGTTGTTGTGATAGAGAAGGTTTTTCCCGCCATCGAGGCCCGGCGGTCCGCACGCCACCTGGATTCCCTTGTAGGTGCAGTTCGCATCCTCGGGCAGCGGCGCCGTCTTCACATCGAAGTCGATATAGTTCCCCACAAACAAATCAAGATGCCCGTCCTTGTCGTAATCGAGAAACGCGCATCCCGAATTCCATCGCAGCCGGTCTTGCCACAGGCCCACTGCTTTGGTCACATCGGTGAATGTGCCGTTCCCGTTATTGCGAAACAGCGCGTTCTGCCCGTAGTAGCTCACGAAGAGGTCGTTCCACCCATCGTTGTTGTAGTCGCCCACGCAGCACGCCTGCCCCCACCCCGACCGCGCCAGACCCGCCTTCGCCGTCACATCGGTAAAGGTCCCGTCGCGATTGTTCTTGAACAGGTGGCATACCGGTTCATGCCCCTTCGCGAATCCCTCCAGCCGCCATCCATTCACGAGGAAGATATCCAGCCAGTCGTCCTGGTCGTAATCGAAAAACGCCGCTCCGCAACCGGTAGTCTCGAGCAGGTATTTGTTACGATGTTCCCCGCCGAAGATGGTCTCCACGTTGAGCCCCGCTTCTTTGGCGACATCCACAAACTGCACCCCCATTGGTGTTCCCGCCACCGGCGAAGCCGCGCCCTTGGGAGCCGCGCGTGCCGGCGCCTCGTAGGCCTGCCGCGCGCTCCCCTTGGGCTTTTCCGGCGTCTGCGCCAGCGCCAGCACATCCTGCAGCGATAAAACTAGCGCAGTCCGCGAAAGCGACTTCAAAAAACCCCGTCGTGTTTTTGCGCTAAAGGGCAAAGCCGAAGTCTCCACCTGGAGCGCCGTCTTGCAAGCATCTTCGCCCCGAAGTCTGAGTATATCGATGGGAGCACCCTCACCCCGTCTCAAACTCCCATACAACCGGTGCCCCGTCCAAGCTCCGCTTGGGCGGGATGATGTCTCCTCCTTGACCGCCGCTACTTAGCGCCCCGATGCCTTGTCACCACCCAGAACCCGCACCGGCGTATTAGCATAGTTGCGTCGAATCCTTGCGCATCTTACCGTGCGCAAAGCATCAACCACACTCGAACCTCACAGGGGTGCCCCAGGTCTCGATTTTGAGACCTGGGTTTCACGGGATGGATGGAGATAACATGGTTACCCGCAGAGAATTCCTCGACACACTTGCCACCGGAGCGGCCGGCCTGGCCATTACGTCCTCGGCTCGCAGTTACGGCCAGATCATGGGCTCTAACGAACGTCTCAACTTCGCCGTGATCGGCCTCAACAGCCGCGCCTACGCGCACCTGTCCGCGCTCCATACCAACAAGGACGCTGCCCAGATCGGCTATGTCTGCGATGTCGATTCCAACATCCTCTCCAAGTTCGCCGCCGCCACCGAAAAGCAGATGGGCGCCGCACCCAAATGCGAAAAGGACTTCCGCAAGATTCTCGAGAAGACCGACGTCGACGCCATCACCATCGCCACGCCCGACCACTGGCACGCGCCCATGGCCATCCTCGGCCTCCAGGCCGGCAAGCACGTCTACGTCGAAAAACCCTGCAGCCACAACCCCGCCGAGGGTGTGCTCCTCGTCAAGGCGCAGCAGAAATACAACAAGCTGGTGCAAATGGGCACCCAGCAGCGCTCTTCGCCGCACACCATTGAAATCGTCCAGAAAATCCATGACGGCCTCATCGGCCGCGCCTACTACGCCAAGGCCTGGTATACCAATGGGCGCAAAACCATCGGCGAAGGCAAGCCCGCGCCCGTTCCCACGCAGTTTGACTGGGACCTCTGGCAGGGCCCCGCGCCGCGCCAGCCTTACAAGGACAACGTGCAGCCCTATAACTGGCACTGGTTCAAAATCTGGGGCACTGGCGAAACACTCAACAACGGCACCCATGAAATCGACGTCTGCCGCTGGGCCCTCGATGTCGACTACCCCAACCGCATCACCGCTTCCGGCGGCCGCTACGCCTACAAGGACGACTGGCAGTTCTACGACACCATAAACACTAGCTTCGAGTACGAAGACAAATGCATCGCCTGGGAGTGCACCTGCTGCAACCACATGCATCACTTCAATCGCGACCGTGGTTCCATCATCCAGGGCACCACCGGCACCGTCCTCGTCGATCGCGACGGTTACGAAATCTACGACCTCAAGGGCAAAAAAACCAGCGAATTCAAGGTGGGCAGCGAAACTTCAAGCGCCGATCTCGTCGGCGCCGACTCCATGACCGACGCCCACTTCGCCAACTTCATCGCCGGCGTCCGCAAAGGCGAAAAACTCAACGCCCCGGTCTCCATCGGCAACGTCGCTGTCACCACGCTCCAGCTTGCCAACATCGCCTGGGAGATGAAGCGTGACCTCGTCATCAACCCCACCAACGCCATGATCGTGAACGACCCTCAGGCCATGAAAGGCTGGACCCGCGACTACGAAAAAGGCTGGGAACCCAAGGTCTAGCTTTCAGCTCTTAGCTCTTAGCTTCTCTTGCTTGTCATCCTGAGCGAAGCGCAGCGCAGTCGAAGGATCTGCAGTTGCTTTTGCACTTGTTTTAGCAGTTGCATCAATCTGGGTGCCCCAGGTCTCGCTTTTGAGACCTGGGAAACCACGAACCTCCTCCGAAGTTTTCGACATATCTGAGAGGCACATCAAGCAACCCATGAACACCATCTCCCGCCGCACCTTCGTCCGTTCCAGCACTCTCGCCGCCGCGGCCTGCGCCGCCCCCGCACTCTCTCTCGCGCAGCCCAAGCCAGCCTCCGACGCCCCTTCTCCCATTCGCCTTGGCATCGCCACCTACACTTTCCGCAACTTCGCCCGCGCCAGGATGATTCCGTCGGTCAAGCAGCTCAACGTCACCAGCCTCAATTGCAAAGACACCCAGGATCATCTGCCCATGGACCCCACGGCGGAAGCCGCGGCTCTGGCCGACTACAAATCCAACGCCATCGAACTCCACGCCGCCGGCACCGTCTACTTCCCCAAGGACGAGGACGAAGACATCCGCTCCAAGTTTGAATACGCGCAGCGCGCCGGCATCAAGGTCATCGTCGCCGGCGATCCCGCGCCAGCCACTCTCCCCCGCATCGAAAAATTCGTCAAGCAATACGACATCCGCTTCGCCATCCACAACCACGGCCCCGAGGACAAGATCTATCACTCCCCTCTCGACGTCCTCAAAATCGTCGGCTCCATGGACCCGCGCATGGGCTGCTGCATCGACGTAGGCCACTGCGTGCGCGCCGGCACCGACGTCGTCGAAGCCATCCACACCGTCGGCCCGCGCCTCTTCAACATGCACATCAAGGACCTCGCCAGCTTTACCGAAAAGGAGAGCCAGGTCACCGTGGGCCAGGGCAAAATGCCCATCCGCGAAATCTTCCAGGCGCTCATCCAGACCAACTATCCCGGCTGGGTCGACCTCGAATACGAAATCAACGGCGACGATCCCCTGCCCGGCGTGACACAAAGCTTCGCCTACATGCGCGGCGTCCTCGCCGGCCTCGGCTACAACCCAGGCACGTGAAGTTCTTGCTCTCCTATTGCGCTGTCATCCTGAGCAAAGGTTGGAGCGCCTCCGCCCGTTCCCGTCAGAGGAGAGCAACTTGACAGCAATACTTAGATATCTATATAAAGACATCTAAGTATGCCCAGGACCGATTCCCTGCAAGGTTCGCTCGATTTGGTCGTGCTCAAGATGTTGTCCCGGCGCCCGCGGCTTCACGGATACGCCATCATGGCTGCCATCGCCACTGCATCCGGCGAAGTGCTGCGCGCAGAAGAGGGCTCGCTCTACCCCGCGCTGTATCGGATGGAGGAAGCGGGCTGGATTCGCGCCGAGTGGATCAAGAAAGACACTGGTCGCCGCGCCCGCGTCTACGAACTGACCGCCGCAGGCAAAAAGCAACTGGGCGCAGAAGAGTCGCGCTGGCAGTCAGTCAGCCTGGCCATCAATCGCGTTCTCCGGGAGGCATGACATGTCTTTATGGTCGCGTATCGCGAATGCCGTTCGCGGCGAGCGCCTGAATCGCGAGATCGAGGAAGAGTTGCAGTCGCACATTGAAGAAGCCATTGCCTCAGGACGCGATCCCAGGGAAGCGCACCGTGCATTCGGCTCCCCGCTGCATACCCGTGAGGCGAGCCACAGCATTCGTGCTGCCGGATGGCTTGAGTCGCTTCTCGCCGATGTAAGGTTCGGCTGGCGTCAGCTCTGCCGCAACAAGCTCACGTCCGTGGCCGCTGTGCTTTCCCTCGCCCTCGGCATCGGCTCCTGTGTCGCCGCCTTCCGTCTGATCGACGCCCTGCTCTGGCGCCCGCTGCCCATCTCCGGCGCCAGCCACCTCTATGTCCTCTCCCGCAAGATGACTGGCTTATATGGCAAGCCTGCCGAGGACGGCCACTGGGCCACGCCGGACTTCAACCTCATGCGCGATGCTGTCAAAGACCAGGCTGACGTGATCGCCATCAGCGACGCCGACCGCACCGACATCACCTGGTCTACCGACGACGACATGGAGAAGGCCCACGTCGCTTATGTGTCCGGCAACATGTTCCCGCTCTTCGGCCTTGAGCCCGCGCTCGGCCGCCTGCTTACCTCCGCCGATGACCGCGGCCCCGGTTTCAATCCCTATGCGGTCCTCTCCTGGGACTATTGGAATCACCGCTTCGGCCGCGATCCCCACGTCCTCGGCAGCTCGCTCCACATCGGCGACCAGACCTTCGAAATCATCGGCGTCGGCCCTCGCGATTTCACTGGAACCGAAAATGGAACGGTCACCGACGTCTTTCTGCCCCTCAACATGAACAGCCTCGCCACCCAGGACAGAATGGACTGGCACCGCATCTTTCTGATGTTGAAACCCGGCATAAACCCGGCCACCGCCCTCGAGCCGATCCGGCAGCATCTCTCCGCCGTCAACCGCGCCTTCGGAAGCGCGTGTTCCACGTGCTTCCGCGGCGAGACCAGGGCGTCCATCGACCGCTTTCTCAATCAGACGCTCGTCCTCCATCCCGCCGGCGCCGGCATCTCCGACCTCCAGAAGGACTATCGCCGATTCCTCGGCATCCTCGGTCTTCTGGTCGCTCTCGTCCTGCTCATCGCCTGCGTCAACGTCGCCAACATGATGACCGCCCAGGCTGCCGCCCGCGCCCAGGAGATGGCTCTCCGCATCTCGATCGGCGCCGGCCGCCGTCGCCTCGTCCAGCTCATCCTGTGCCAGAGCGCGCTGCTCGCTCTCCTGGCTTCCGTCCTCGGCGCATTCTTCGCGGCGTGGTCGGCGCCCTTTGTGCTCAACCTCGTCAATCCGCCCGACAACCCTGCGCGCCTCGCCTTCCCGCAGACTGGCGTGTGCTTCTCTTCGGCTTCGGGCTCATGATCCTCATCGTTCTATTGCTTGGCTTGCTTCCGGCTCTCCGTGCCTCTGCCGTCCGGCCCGTCGCCGCCCTCAAAGGTGGTGAAGATCCGCACTCGCCACGCCGTCTCATGCGTGGAGCCATCGCTCTTCAGGTCGCTTTCTGTTTCCTCGTCCTCTTTATGTCTTCGCTCTTCGTCGCATCTTTCCAGCGCCTCGAGAACCGCCCCCTCGGTTTCTCTACCGACCGTCTGCTCCTGATCGAAACCGTTGCCGGCAAAGGCCGGCTCCCCGTCGTCTGGAACCAAACTGCCGAAGCGCTTCGTGCCGCCCCCGGCGTCAACTCGGTCGCCATCTCGGGCTGGCCTCTTCTTGGACGCATCAAGATCAACAGCGACATCTCCATCAACGGCGCGCCTCCCAGTCCGACTCCCGCCTTTTTCCTCAACGTTTCCCCGGGCTGGTTCTCGACGATGAAGATCCCCCTCGTTTCCGGCCGCGACTTTCTCCCTCAAGATACCTCGCCGGGAGCCGCCATCGTCAACGAAACCTTCGTCAAGACCTTCTTCCCCGGCCCCGTCGGCCGCACCTTTGACCCCATCGGCCGCACCTTTTCGCGCGGCGCCAATCAACCCCTCAACAAGATCGTCGGCGTCACCCCCGACATCCCTGACCACGACCTGCGCGAGCCCAACCGCGCCGTCTTCTACGTCCCCTTCGCCGGAATCGACGACAAATCCGCCCCCACGGTCGTCAACTTCGCCACCTTCGTCATTCACACCGACGCCCAGAACCCGCTCGCCCTCGCCAACTCCCTCCGCCAGCTCATCGCCGAGCGCCACAACGGACTTCGCGTCTCGAACATCACCACGCAGCTCGATTTGATTCGCGACCAGACCATCCGTGAGCGCCTGATTGCCATGCTCGCCGCCTTCTTTGCCGCCGTCGCGCTGCTCCTCGCCGGCATCGGACTCTACGCTGTCCTCAACTACTCCGTCCTCCAGCGCCGCCGCGAGATCGGTATCCGCATGGCGATTGGCTCGACGCGTGTCGGCATCGTGCGCATTGTGACTCTCGATGTCTTCCTCATGATCGCGCTCGGAGGCTGCGCGGGCATCGCGCTCGGATTCGGCGCGGCGCGCTATGTCGAGTCGCTTTTCTACCAGGTCAAAGCAACCGAC